>Ga0209253_10000591_pt1 | contig 31503 bp, 24 predicted proteins | sample FrelakmetBRP12BR_FD_187145 | JGI IMG/M metagenome (GOLD analysis project Ga0209253, IMG submission 187145) | Freshwater lake sediment microbial communities from the University of Notre Dame, USA, for methane emissions studies - BRP12 BR (SPAdes)... | ecosystem: Environmental > Aquatic >... | reverse complement strand
CGAAACGTCTATTCTTTCCGTGAAGGAGCTTCCCTTCTGCGGATAACCCTTTTGATCCTGCTGCTCATCGGTCCCGGAGAGGAGTTCTTCTGGCGTGGCTTTATCCAGCGCCGCTGGCAAAACCGCTTCGGGCCTCTGGCCGGGTGGGTTTTGGCCAGCGCGCTTTATTCTCTTGTTCACCTGGGGAGCGGCAATGTTATGCTAGTCCTGGCTGCGCTCGTCTGCGGACTCTTCTGGGGAGGGCTCTATCTCCGCTGCCGCTCGCTTCTCTCGGTCGCAGTAAGCCATGCGCTTTGGGATATCCTTATCTTTGTCCTTTTTCCCCTGGAGAAAGGCGTATCGCCATAAAATTGCCGCCAAAAAATTGTTGTAATTTATGGACGTGGTTTTGTTAAAAATCTAGGATAATTATAACGCGGCCCAACGGGTAGCGCGGCTGGGGGGCCTCCCGACGAGACTTGGGAGATGTGGCTCGAAGTCACGCTGCGATTTCCCACATCGACTTCTTGGAGGGAGAACGCTCCGCGTTCCCCCTTCCAACGCTCGCTTCGCTCCCTGCCTCCCCTTCTCGAGCTTCGCTCTGCGACCAAAGGGGCCTTCCCCCTTGGAACCCCTGATTTGCCTGCGCAAATCAAAATCTTGCTCGATTCGCTCCTCGCTCATACGGACTTGTCACCACATCATCCCTCCCCTCATCCCCAAGGCGGGGGGTGAGCCGCGACAGGACCCGTTGGCCAGTTCTTATGGAAATTTTAGGCGGATTCGGATGGGGCTTTTAGATATTAAGGCGTTGCATTATAATACGACGCACGAAGAATTTTTCTTGAAAGGAGGCCTCGATGAAAAAATTGGCGTTGGTCTTGGCGGCTTTCGTTTTTGTTCTCAATATCGGTTTGGCCCAGCCGACCAAGGGTCTGAAGGTTTTTATCTCGGTGGACATGGAAGGCATCAGCGGCGTTGTTGCATCGCAGGAATGCGATCCCTCTGCAGGCGATGATTACCAGTATTTCAGGAGGATCATGTCTCTTGAAGCGAATGCGGCCGTCGAAGGCGCTTTGGCCGCCGGAGCCACGGAGGTCTGGGTGAGAGATGCCCACGATACGGCCAGGAATATCCTGCCGGACCTCCTGGATAAGAGGTCCAAGCTGATCCGGGATTGGTCGGGAGCGCCGCAGTCGATGATGGATGGGATAGACAATACTTTCGATGCGGTCGTATTCGTCGGCTACCATGCCAAGGCCGGAACTCCTGATGCCACCCTTGAGCACACCATTAGCGGCAGCAGGATTACCGACATCAAGGTCAACGGCATTTCCCTGCCCGAAGCCGGGATCAATGCCCTGATTGCCGGGTACTATAATGTTCCAGTGGTCTTTGCGGCGGGGGACAGGGCACTTTGCGATCAGGCCAAAAAGCTCCTTGGCGAGGTCGATACCGTTGCCGTCAAGGAAGGCCTGGGGGGCGCTGCCATTTGTCTTCAGCCGGAAGCATCACGCGAAAAAATTAAGGCGGGTGTGACGAGCGCTTTGCAGAACCTCGGCAAACACAAGCCCTACAAACTGGCTCCTCCATACACGCTTGTCTTAATATCTAAAATCGAGAAGTTGATTTATAACGGCCAGTTCTATCCGGGAGCCAGGAGAACGGGGGATTGGGAGATCACTTACGAGAGCAACGATTTCATGGATGTCATCAAAGCCGCTGAGTGGTTTCTCAAGCAGTAAATTTACTCGATTCCCTCGGCGCGCAGCGTGATGACACCAAAGGCCGGAAGGTCAAATACCCCTTCCACCTTTTCGTTCCTTTCCTCAAAAGGGCTGCTTAAATAGACACCGGACGGTTTATGCGATTTCCATGTCACTGCTGCTTTCTGGGGAGAGCCGGAAGCATTATAAAGCCTGATCAAGAGCGCCTTTTTATCGACACTCGGCCGGAGCGATGTCACTAAAACCCCTTCCGGCCGCACCTCGAACAACGACCCTAAGGGAGGTGCGAAGGCCTCAGCCGGCGCAGCCATGAGCGGCTGGCTTTTTTCTATGCCGAACCGCTTGGCTTCAGCCGCGTTGAATTGTCCATGGGGACGGACCGAGTAGCGTAGAGTGATCCAGCCTTCCTGGTCGGCCTTATAGTTTGTATGCCAGTAGTTATTGGCAGCATAAGAATAGAGAGTCAGTCCCGGAGCGGTTTCTTGTTTCCAGGAGCGGGTTCCTTGCTCGTTCAAGGATTCATCAGTCATCGACCCGGGCTCGACCAGCGCAGAATCCCTCGTCATCCAGGTCAGGCCGTAGCGGCTGTTCGAAATATCAACCCAGTTATGGACCGATAAAAAATCTTTGCAGGACCCGGCGACCTGGCCGTTTTCCGGCTCGATGATTCCCCAGCCGAGATCGGCGCGGATCGTCCCTCCCGGTACAAGAAACGGAAAGCCGAAGTGGATGCTTTCCTTTTCGCGCACCTTCTTCTTGTCCATGGTATCCAAAATATCCACACCGTCCATACCCTTGACGAGCCTGACCTCGCGCACCAATTTATTGCAGCCCGGAGCATCGGATTCGATGACAAGCGAAGCCACGAGAGGCCCCTTTTCGACTACGGTAAGGCTTGGCCTGGAAGCCCGTTGAGCCTTCCGGGGGTCTCGTCCCGGGACGTAAAAATATCCGTTGAGGCCATGGCCGCCACTTGCGTCCACAAAATTGACCCCAAGTTGATTTGATTTTAGCACGCTGATGTCACCCGTGGACTCATCGACGCCAACCGTGAGAAGCCCATTGCTGAGGCGGGTAGGAATCGCCTCCATAAAGCCTGTGTTGATACCCGGCCCTCGGCGCATAAAAAAGCGCCTTCCGCCCAAAGGAGGCACATCCCGGGCGAGGAAGGCGAATTCACCGGTCGAGAGCGTTTGGGATGGGACCGGATTGCCTTGCTCATCCTCCACGCGGCCTCCTCCAATTATCCATCCGGTCGGGAGAATGACTAGGTCCGTGCGGGTCCAGGAATTGGTATTGAAAACATCAACCGCCTGGACCGAGCCGGAGCATTGGCGCCTCTTTAAGGCTTCTTGGAGCAGCCGGTTGGAAAGCTCCTGGCCTTTTAAGGCAAACGCTCGCTTGTATTCCCACTGCTCGACAACACCGGGATGATCCGGTTCACTCACGCTGTTGCTGGCTCCCCACGTATGCTCGTCGAACAAAACGACCTGCCGCCAGGCCTGATAGAAATCTTCACTGGGAAAGCCGGCGGGATCACGCATGCTCCATAACGCCTCCGCCTGAAGAAGGGTGTTGGCTGAATTTCTGTTCAGCGCAGTTTCTCTGGCCGTTGAGAGGGCACCGTCCTCCCAATAGGGAGTGAAATCTCCTCTCATGGAAGGGAGATTGTTGCCATACCGCTTCTCAAATGCAGCGAACATCTCGCCGGATGTGGCGATGACAAGTTTTGGAGAGGCGTGCTGTTCGTTCCATTTTCTAACGAAATCAGGAAGCTGCGGGTCCGGCGGCCCGTTATCTCCTCCAATCGTGTAGCGCACCTGAATCATCTCATAGGGATAGCCTTTTTCCTCGAGCTCGTTGACATAATCGTAGATGGGCTGACTGCCGGCGGTCCCAATTTGACCAAGGTTCAGCCCGTGAAACCAGGAATAGCCTTTGCCAGTCATCCAGAAAAGTATCTTTTCCCGGCCTGAAGGGGAGACCCAGTAAAACGGTTTATCTCCCCATGTTTTCAATGATGACCCGATGCGGTCGCCCCAGTCCGGCATGAAAGGAATAAAATTTGGTCCGCTTGAATAGTATCTCACTCCGCATTGCGCCAGAGCCGGGACAATGCTCCAGAGCGAGCCGGGGATATCGGTGATCATTGCAGAGTCGATAATCAGACCATAACGGGATCGAAGCCGGCGGGCGTACTCCGTAAGATGATAGAGCTCTTCAGGATGACAAAGGCCCGTCAGGGGATTGCAGAGGAGAGCCTGAAGGCCTATCCGGCCCTGTCTGACCGCATCGATGAACTCTTGGCGCTTTGCTTCCGAGGCGTGGGCCAGGTAGGATTCCACGGCCCAGAGAATTTCGACGTTCCACTTAAACCGAGCTTCTGAAGGATAGTCCGCGGTTTTATTGGCCAATTCAATGGCCTGTTCATAATACTCCCAGTGTTTTTTTTCGACGACCCGCTGAGGGTCGGAATATCCGATATCATTGTGCGAGTGGGGCAGGAGATAGAGCTTCCGCATCTTCACGGGTTTGAGCTTTATTTCCTGGGCGGCAATTTTTCTCCCCTCTATCATGATTTCAACTGGAAACGTTTTCTCCGCTGCGACGGGCTCGCAAAATAGGTCAACGGATTGATGACCCAGGGTTAGAGCCTTTTCTGCTCTTGGCGCTGCGGGACTAAATATAGAAATTCTTTGAGGAGGTCCAATATGGACGATGTCGACTCTGGCGAGCTGGTAAACACCGCCCCTCCGGTTGACCAGGACTTGCTCGCCGCGGGCATCGATCCTCGGAGCAACCGCAGACCGGAAGGTCATATACCAGTCCAGGCTTCCCGCAGGCTCTCCTGTAACTCTGATTCGCAGCGGCTGTCCTTTCTGGCAAAAATGCTGCGGCAGTTTAAGAAGCATAAACCCAAAGAGCTCATCAAATTGCTCAACTTTGGTCGGCAAAAAAATGAGCTCTGCTTCATTTTCGCCCGGAAACCTGAATAGTTTTTGAGAGGAATCCTTCGCCGTTGTGAAGGTGAGAATATGCCTGCGGCTGCTGGAAACAGTGAATTCATGAGATCCCTTATGAGTGGCCATTCCGGCCAGCCAGACAAAAGTGATAAAAGGGTCGGTCCAATCCGCGGGCACGGATTCTGTCTCCCACTCGATCTGGCTTTTTTCGTCCGCGGCCCGGACAAGAAGCGCTGAGTTCACGTTGGGCAAAGCAGAATGGTAGGACACCGTTTGGCCCGATACGGACTGGGCATATCCTTGGAGCCAGCGGGACGTGCCATCAGGCCAATAGTTATCTGCCGTGGATGCCGTCGTTCCCTTGAGGTTAATCAGGAGGATTACCCCCAAAGCTGTTAGCAACATCATCTTCAGACCGGTCATGATTTTTCTCCTTGGAGGGCATCTCCAGGATGGTGCCTTTATACCCCAGCGGACCGACCCTGTCAAATTCCGCCTTCGCTCGCTGGCACTGTTTGCATAAAACCAACGAGCTCATATAAAATCTGCTCGCCAATGACTTACGATGTGATCGTGATCGGCGCAGGAATCGGCGGCCTTGGCTGCGCGGCCAAACTCGCCAGGCACGGCAAAAAGGTCCTGGTCCTGGAAAAGGACCGCCATATCGGAGGAACGAGCTCCATCTTCAAGCGCAGGGGATATTCTTTTCCAATGGGCCCCCTGTCTTTCAGTTTTCCCGGGCTAATCAGAGATATCCTTTCGGAGACCGGCGTCGAAACCGCCATTGATTTCAAAAGAAACCATTTCCAGCTCGTCACGCCCTCTCTCAATATCATCTTCTCCCGGCCGTTAAAAGACATCAAAGAAGAGCTCAAGAAAACCTTTGTCCATGAACAAAGAGGACTGGATGCGTTTTTCGTGGAGCTCGAAGAGATGATTTCCCTGACGGCTGATATCCATCTCTGGCATCCGGATTATCGATTGGGCAGCGCCAGTACAGAAAATGAGAGAAGCGGCGCGGGAGCAGATCAGAAGATCGCCCGCATCCGGGAAATGTCGCAGACCCCCTGCGGCGAAATGCTCAAGAGCTATTTCTCCGACCGCCGGCTGGTCAATTTTCTCGGATCCCAGGGAAGTTCGCCGCCCGAAATGTCCCTTCTCAACCTGGCCTTCATGTGGAATGTGATGTGCCGGGAAGGCGTCTGGTTCCCATCGTGCGGTATTCATGGCCTGAGCGACTTGCTCGCCGGCGTGGTTCTCAGCAACGGAGGGGAAATCAAACTCGGGACGCCAGCTGAAAAAATCATCATTCGTAAGGGCAAGGCAGCGGGCGTGAGATCTTCCGACGGCGCGGCCCTTTTTTCTGAATGGGTCGTTTCCAACGCAGACTGCAAAAGAACATTCCTTGAGCTCAGCGACCCGAAGGACATCCCGCCCGATTTTCTGGATCTTATCTCCAGGGTTCCTTATACGGGCTCCGAGCTTTGTGTTTATCTCGGCGTTGACCCGGCCCGCGTCGACCTCAGCCGCATCAACGCCCAACATCTGTTTTATCGGCACAGAGAAGAAGAGGAGAAACTCCACACCCCTAACCTTGAGAATTTTGACAACCGGGAGTTCGAGGTCTGCTTGTGGTCAGCCAATGAGCCCGGCCTCGTCCCTCAGGGGAAAGAATCATTGGTGCTCCGCGTCGGCCTTCCATATGACCGCTTTTCGCCCTTTCGGACGGGTGAAAAAAGACGAAAAGAGGACTACCAGGGTTATAAAATGCACCTGGCTCAAAACCTGATTCGGACCGCCGAACATATCCTGCCGGGGCTGAGTTCTTCAATCGAGGTTATGGAAACTGCGACTCCACTGACCTACGAGGATTGGGGCCATCGCCACAGCGGTTCCATAGCCGGCTGGACCTGGAACGCGGAATATGAAAGAGCGTTCGGCAGGAAACTGCTGATTGAAACACCGATTGAGCATCTGCTGATGGCCGGAATATATGCAGCTTCCGAGCTATTCCTGGGCGGCATTCCGACAGCTCTCCAGACGGCCAACCTTGCTGCCGGCCTCGTCCTTTCCTAAACGACCTTTTTCTCCCCTGCAGCCATGCGGCCGAAACGGTCGTGGGCAAAAGGCGCCAAATCAAAATCAGTTGAACCGTCCAGAATAAGCTGGCTTAAGATCCTGCCGACGGCCGGGCCTTGCTGGAAGCCATGCCCGGAGAATCCGCAGGCGCAGAAGAATCCAGTCAAGGTTGGAATTTCGCCTATAATCGGATTATCGTCGGGCGTAATTTCGTACAGACCGGCCCATCCTCGAAGGATGCTGGCGGCTTCCAACGCTCGGACCCGATGGACCGCTGCCTCCACGATTTTCTCCATGAACCATCTGTCGACATGAAGATGGAAACTCGAGGCTTCCTCCGGGTCGGTCATGCCGAGGATGATTCCCGGGTCCGCTCCGCGCAAATAGAAACTGACATCCTGGTCGATGATCATGGGCACAGGTTTAGGAAGGGCATCGAACGCCGTGGTCATGAAGACCTGACGCCGGTAAGGCCAGACCGGAAGTTCCAACCCGGCCATCCCGGCGACCTCAGCGGCCCAAGGCCCGGCGGCATTGACAACAACAGAACAGGAGACCGGCCCTCTCGACGTCACGACAGCCTGGATTCTTCCTCCGGACGCATTAATCCCCGTAACCCTGGTGAGCTCCTTGATGCTCACGCCCAACGTTCTCGCCCGGCCGGCAAACCCCATCGTTACAAGATAGGGGTCGGCGTAGCCGTCTTTGGGGCCAAACGTGCCCCCCTTCACGTCCGCGACATTAAGGTAGGGCCAGCGCCGGCTGATCTCGGCAGGCGTCAAGGTCTCGACGGGGACACCCAGACTCAGCTGCGTTTCGACCGAGGAAAGAAACTCTTTCCAAGTTTCTTCCTTCCCGGTTAAAAAAAGATATCCTGGCTGGCGAAACTTGATATCCACGCCGAACTCTTCTTCAAAGCGTTCAAAAACGCGCACGGACTCCTGTGAAAGCTTGATGTTGGCCGGGTGGGAAAACTGCTGCCGTATGCCTCCAACGCTCAGTCCCGTTGAGCCCTGCGCCAGGAGGTCCTTTTCCAAAAGGACAACATCGGTCAACCCGCGCTTGGCCAGATAATAGGCCGTGCTTGCGCCCATGATGCCGCCGCCAATGATGACCACCTCGGCGCTCGTTCGCCATGCTGCCATTTCAGTGCCTTCTTTTGGTGTCGTGTTGCCTCAGTATAATACAGTCCCCGTGTTGGGGGAAGAATAACTTGATGAAGCCAAGCAGTTCCATTTTCGTGATACTGAGGCGGTGGGCAGGAGAGGGTGACACGGCTGGGGGGGCCCCCCGACCACCGGAGCGTTTGATGCCCCCGTTTTTTGATTGTGTAATTAGCAGAATGGGCCGGGAGGATGTCGGGGGGATGCCGTGGCAGGCCCCTATCCCAGAACAAAATGATCACGGAAACGGAGCTGCTTACTTGATGAGGTTGTACTCGAGCGTATTTTACTGTAATAATGGAAGGCTTAAGGCTGATGAGGTAAGACAATGAAGAAATTTATTGTGGCGCTCGCTTCTTTTGCCTTGATCTCAGTTTGTCTTTTCTGCGATGAGATTCAAACAATCTCGCCCAAGACAGCCTATGAAATGACCAAAGATCCTGCAACATACTTGGTCGATGTCAGGAGCATCGCCGAGTATTTCCTTGTGGGACATCCGGAAATCGCCTTAAGTATCCCGTTCACTTTTTGGAGTGAGGCTGAACACAAGTTCATTCCCAACGACAATTTCATCGAGGACATCAAACTGCGGTTCAAGAGCGACGATGTTCTTGTCTTTTTATGTCGGAGCGGGGGAAGGAGCTTGATTGCTGCCCAAGCTGCCCTGAGCGCCGGTTTCACCCGCGTTTTCAACGTCGCGGAGGGGTTTGAGGGCAAACCTGACGCCAAAGGCTATCGCTCCGTAGGCGGCTGGAAAAGCAGCGGACTCCCATATACTTTTGCCATTGACAGCGCAAGAATATATCGCCCGAGCAAGAATAAAGAAGAGGTCAAGAGATGAACGAAGGCGCCATAACGACCGGCCCATACTACCAACGGAGTTTTGAAGTCCAAGCTTATGAAATGGGCCCCGGTGGAAGAGTGAAGTTGGGCAGCCTGCTCAATTATTTCCAGGAGGCCGCCAGTGAACATGCTGAGAAGCTCGGAGCGTCTGTGCTCGACCTGATCTCTAAGAATCTGACCTGGGTTCTGTCCCGGTACCATATCGAGATATTCCGCTATCCTTTGTGGAAAGAATCTTTTCAGATGACCACCTGGCCCTCCGTCCAGCGAGGCCTCTTTGCCCTGAGAGAATTTGAAGCCAGGGATCAACGAAAAAATGTGCTGGCCGTGGCCACGACCTCTTGGATGCTTCTCAATATCAACAATAAGAAACCGGTTCCTCTGGCTGACCATCTTCCTGAATACCCTAAGGACCTTCGCCGGGCTATCGCCGACCCTTTCAACCCTTTACCAAAAGCAGGAAGAATAGACCTGGAACTGCCTTTTCGGGTTCAGAGACGCGACCTGGACTGGAACAGGCATGTCAATAACGTTGTCTATGTGGAATGGGCGGTGGAAACAGCCCCTCAGGATGTTCTTGAGAACTTCCATCCGGCCGAGATTGAGGCCGACTTCCGGGCCGAAGCGTTATTCGGCGAAACTGTTCTTTCTCGAGCCGAGGTCGTTTCACTTGAGGGCGGGCCCGTGCTGACTCACCAGATCATCAAGGAACAGGGCCGGAAAGAATTGACCCGGTTGCAAACTCACTGGAAAAAATTCTGAAGAAGCGGCCTGAAGTTGCGCTTTTAATCCCGCTGATATATTCTTTAGGTTCTTTGAAGAAAATGAACGTCATCGACGAGGATAAAATGCTTGGAAAACGAACCTCTAGAAAATATTGTTTTGTGCTCGCGCTTATCATCGTGGGAGCCTTTCTAAGTTGCGCCAAGAAGCAGAGCCCGGCCGACCTTATCCTGATGAACGGCAAGATAATCACAATGGACACGGAAATACCCGAGGCAGAGGCAGTGGCGGTAAAGGGCGACCGAATAGTGGCCGTTGGAACCACTAAAAAAATCAATGGTTATAGGGCAGAGGCGACCCGGGTCATCGACCTCGAGGGGAAGCTGGCCATCCCTGGGTTTATCGAAAGCCACGGCCATTTCACCGGCCTTGGGGAGTCAAAAATGGAGTTGAACCTGACTGCGGCCAAAAATTGGGATGAGATCGTCGCCATGGTCGGAGAAGCGGCTCAAAAAGCGAACCCGGGCGAATGGATCACAGGCCAAGGCTGGCATCAGGAAAAATGGGACAAAACGCCCCAACCCAATATCGACGGCCTGCCTTTCCATTATGACCTCAGTAAGGCCTCACCACATAATCCCGTGTTGCTCACTCATGCCAGCGGGCATTCCTGTTTAGCCAATGCCAAAGCCATGGAGCTCGGCGCTGTGACCAAAACCACTCCGAATCCGCCTGGTGGTGAGGTCTTGAAAGACTCGCAGGGAAATCCCATCGGAGCTTTCATCGAAACCGCTCAGGGCTACATTGGACGCGCCCTGGCCGGAGATCAAATGAAGAGGAATCCGGCCGAGATTCAAGCCCAGGAGGAGCGCGCCATCGAGCTGGCGGTCCAGGAGTGCCTGTCCAAGGGAATCACGAGCTTCCACGATGCCGGCGCATCGTTCAAGACCATCGATCTGTACAAAGCCCTCGCTGACGGAGGAAAATTAGGGATCCGCCTTTATGTCATGATCAGCGAGGAAAACGAGACCCTGAAGGAGGGAATGGCGCAGTACAAGATCATTGGGGCATGCGAAAATCATCTCACCGTCCGGGCGATCAAGCGCCTGATCGACGGCGCCTTGGGCGCTCACGGCGCCTGGCTCCTCGAACCCTATTCCGATCTCCAGACATCAGCGGGCCTCAACACTGAACCTGCCGAGCTCATAAAAGAGACGGCCCGGCTGGCCATCGAGAACGATTTCCAGCTTTGCACCCACGCCATCGGAGACCGCGGTAACCGGGAAACGCTGGATATCTATGAAAATGCTTTTGCCTCGCGTCCTGAAAAAAAGGACCTGCGCTGGCGCATCGAGCATGCCCAGGTTTTGAACCCGGCGGATATTCCCCGTTTTGGGAAACTCGGCGTGATCGCGGCAATGCAGGGAATTCACTGCACTTCGGACGGCCCCTGGGTGGTTAAAAGGATCGGCGAACAGCGGGCTGCAGAAGGAGCCTATGTTTGGAGAGAACTGATCGATGCAGGAGCTGTGATTTGCAATGGGACAGATGCGCCCGTTGAGGACGTAGATCCTATCGCCTCGCTCTATGCTTCGGTGACCAGGAAAATGAAAGACGGGACTGCCTTCTTTGCCGGCCAGCGCATGACCCGGGAAGAGGCTTTGCGTTCGTATACCTGGAACGGAGCCTACGCCGCATTCCAGGAAGATATTCTTGGTTCGCTGGCGGCCTCTAAACTGGCCGATATCACAGTTCTCTCCAAGGACATCATGAGCGTTCCTGAGGACGAAATCTTGAGCACGGAAGTTGTCTATACGATCGTCGGCGGAAAAGTCCTCTATCAAAAGAAATCCTGACCGACGCAGGGAGGAAAGGATGGGTGGCTTTTTTGGCGTTGTTTCCAAGGTTGACTGTATCAACGATCTTTTCTATGGCACGGATTATCACTCCCACCTGGGCACAAGAAGGGGAGGTTTGGCCGTCTACCGGCCCGACGGGTTTGTCCGAATTATCCATAGCATAGAGAACGATCAGTTCCGCTCTAAGTTCGACCCGGATATCGCAATCATGCACTCCCGGGCGGGCATCGGCGTCATCAGCGATTACGATGACCAGCCCCTTCTCATCCGCTCTCACCTGGGAGATTACTCCATTGTCACGGTCGGCGCCATAAAGAATACAGAGGCGCTGGCCAGGCAGGCCTTTGAAACCCGGCACCTCCATTTCTCCGAAATGAGCGGAGGAGAGATCAGCCCGACCGAGCTTATCGCCACTTTGATCAACCAGGAAGAGAGTTTCGAGGCCGGGATCGAAAGAGCACAGGAGGCGATCGAGGGTTCTTGCTCTCTGCTTCTTCTGACGCAGCAAGGGATTTACGCTGCCAGGGACAGATGGGGCCGGACTCCCGTGGTGATCGGCCGAAAAGAAGTCAGCTTCGCCGTGGCCATGGAAACCTGCTCCTTTCCCAACCTCGGTTTTAGGACGGACAAATATCTCGGCCCCGGAGAGATCGTCTTTATGGCCCCGGAAGGATATGAACAAAGAAAGCGCCCTCAGGAAAAAATGCAGATCTGCGGTTTCCTCTGGGTTTATTACGGTTATCCGGCATCGAGCTATGAGGGGATAAACGTGGAATGGGCGCGGAACCGCTGCGGCGCATTCCTGGCCCGGCGCAACCCGATCAATGTCGATTTTGTGGCCGGCATCCCGGACTCGGGCATCGGTCATGGCCTGGGCTACGCCGCCGAGGCCGGCGTTCCTTTCAAGAGACCTTTCGTCAAGTACTCGCCTACCTGGACCCGCAGTTTCATGCCCCAGAATCAAGTCGTCAGGGACATTGTGGCCAGGATGAAGCTCATCCCCATCCGCGAGCTGATCGAAGGCAAAAGATTTCTCTTCTGCGAGGACTCGATCGTCCGGGGCACGCAACTCAAGGATACTATTCAGAGGCTTTATGAAGCCGGGGCCCTGGAAGTCCACATGCGGCCTGCCTGTCCTCCGCTTGTCTACAGCTGCAAGTTCCTGAATTTTTCGACCTCAAGGTCTGAGCTCGACCTTGCGGCCAGAAGAGCCATCCGGGAGCTTGAGGGCGATAACGTCCGCGACGTAAGCGATTATTCCCGGAACGGGACAGAAAAATACCTGGCCATGGAGGAAAAAATCCGGCGCCGGCTCAACCTGACAACGCTCAAATATCAGCGCCTGGAAGATCTTGTCGAAGCCATCAGTTTGCCTAAAGAAAAGATTTGCACTTACTGCTGGGACGGGGCAGAAACGTCCTGATTTCAATTCCAGGGGAGAGGCAGATTTTCAGGTGACTCGGGCGGAGGATGGATCCGGCGGCTGGACTGGATGGACTCGGAAGGGAGGTATAAACATGTCCGTTCTTTTTTTAATCGGAAGGATCATCGTCGGCGGCTACTACATCTATAACGGGCTCCACCATTTTCTCAGTTTCACGATGCTCTCCGGATACGCCAAAAGCAAGGGAGTTCCTCTGCCTGAAGTCTCGGTCGCCGCAGGCGGAGTCCTTCTTCTTGTTGCAGGAGTCACTCTTCTCCTCGGTTTTTACCCGGAAATTGGAGTAGTAGCGCTCATCTTGTTCCTCATTCCTGTAAGCCTTATGATGCACAATTTCTGGGCCGTCGGGCCGGACGAGAAAGCCATCCAGATGATCAACTTCACTAAGAATATGGCCCTCTTGGGTTCTGCCCTGATGTTCTTGAAGATTGGAAAACCCTGGCCCTTCAGTCTCGGCTAAGAACAACCTTGATGGCTGTATTCAGCGTCTCCAGAATCGGAGCCTACGACACCTGCCCGCTCCAGTACAAGTATGCTTATCTAGATTGCCTTGAGGTCGAGGCCAAAGACACCATAGAAACCTTTCTCGGCCAGAGGGTCCACGAGGCCCTCGAAAAGCTCTACCGGGATAAACGGCATGAGAAGCTGCTCTCTCTCGAGGAGTGGCTGGCCTATTTCGATAAAATATGGGAGGAGCATTGGAGCGACTCAATCATCATTGTCAAGAAAGACTATACTCCGGAAAACTTCCGCCAGATGGGGAAGAGGTACCTCAGCGACTATTACAATCGGTACAAACCGTTTGACCGGGGAAAGGTGCTCGGGCTGGAAACAAAGGATATCCTGGCTTTGGATGAGACAGGGCACTATCCGTTTCATATCCGCATTGACCGGCTCGTCGACATGGGCGGGGGCGTCTATGAGGTCCACGATTATAAAACGAGTTCCGGCCTGCCGAAGCAGGAGGACCTGGACGCGGACAGGCAGCTGGCGATATATGCTCTCTGGGTCAAGCGCCGGTTCAAGGACTTCGGGCAGGCCCGGCTCGTCTGGCATTTTCTCGCCTTTGACAAGGAAATGGAATCGTGGAAAACAGCCGACGAACTCGAGCAGGTCAGGGAACAATTGCTGACTCGGGTTAAAGAGATTCAGGAGGGCCGGGAATTTTCCCCCGTCGTTTCCAGCCTGTGTGACTGGTGCGTTTATAAACCCGTCTGCCCGATGTGGAAGCACGGGGTAGAGACAGGACAGATGCTTAAGAATGAATACCTCAATGACCCGGGAGTTCAGCTCGTCGATGAATACGTGAAGACTAAGAATGAGTCCGACTCGTTCTGCCGCGACAGTGAAGAAAAAATAGAAAAGCTCAAGCAGGCCCTGATCGCGTTCTGCCAAAAAGAAGGTGTTTCGGTCGTTTTCGGGTCCGAAAACAAGATCACTGTCAAGGAACAAGAGCTGCTGAAATTTCCCCCCAAGAATACGGCAGAGCGGGAAGAACTCATCTCCGCTTTAAAACGAATCGGCAAATGGGACGAAGTTGTTGACCTGGATGTGAATGCCCTGAGCAGGATATTGAAGAAGGGGGAATGGCCTGAACACGAACTGGAGGTCTTGAGGAGTTTCGGGTCTCAAGAAACGGCGTACAGGCTGAGCGTTGGCAAAAAATAAATCAGGCCGGATTGGCCTCATCCTTCTTTCTTTTTATCTTGGTCTCGCTCTTTCTCCATCCTGTCACAAGAAGACGGAGGAAGACGTCATCCTGGAGCTCGTCAACACTCTTGCCGGGCTGGCGGAGAAAAAGGACCTGGAAACGATCATAACCTATTTTGCCGATGATTTTTCGGATTTCGAAGGCCGGGACAAGGCCGGGCTCAAAGCTTTGCTGGCAGGCTATTTCAGCGGCCGCACTGGAATTGTCGTCCACCCGCTGAGCAGCCGCATCGATACGCTGGAGATGACCCAGGCTTTCCTTCAGACCGAGGTGGCCCTTTCTTCAGGGGGAGCGGAGGCATTGCGCAGGCTGGTCAGGATTTCCCCGGACAATTACAGGATCAAGATCGGGCTGGTCAAAGAGGCGACAGGCTGGCTCATCCAGTCTGCGGAATGGTCCTATATCAGCCTGGACGGGCTCTCCCCGGAATCCTTGACCATGCTCAAAAAAATATTTCCCAAATTGTGAAACTTACTCTAAAATAGGTTCGACATGAAAAACTATTCCACGGAGATTCTGATCGTCGGCGGCGGGCCGGCCGGGTATACGGCGGCCCTGTATGCGGCGAGGGCGGGGAGACGGACACTGATTCTTCAGGGGAGGGGAGCATCGCGGCTTGGGATCGGGTACACCATCGAGAATTACCCCGGGTTTGACTCGATCTCCAGCCAGGAGCTCTTGGGAAAGTTCAGTGAACAGGCTCAACGTTTTGGAGCGGAAGCAGTCAGCGAGGACGCCATCGACTTCAACCTCTCGTCCGACCCGAAATACGTGGTCACGCGCGAGAGCCTTTTCGAAGCCAAAGCGGTAATTCTTGCCACTGGCAAACCCGTGGCCAAGGAAAAGATGATCCCGGGAGAAGAAAGACTCCTCGGGACCGGAGTAAGTTATTGCGCGACATGTGATGGGCCCCTCTACCGCGGCCTTCCCGTGGCCGCTTTCGGTTTGTCTGAAGAGGCGGCGGAAGACATCCTCGCCCTTCGCCAGCTGGGCTGTCAGGTTCACTGGATTCCGGGAGGGTCCAAAGAGGGCCTGTTGCCGGCCGGATTGCTCGAGCTGATCGAGAAGAAAAAAGTCCTCGTCTATTGGAAAACTGCGGTCAAGGAAATCGTCGGCCAGAAAGGAGTCGAGAGGCTTGTTTTGGACAAAGAGGGAATGGAGGAAGAGCTTAAAATTTCCGCCATGTTCATTTTCAGGGAGAGCCTGACTTCACCCCTTTTTGCCAAGGCCGGCCTCAAGCTTGATCACAAACAATGCCTGGCTGTCGACCGTTTTCAGAGGACAAACCTAGAGGGAGTTTTTGCGGCCGGGGACATCACTTGCGGCGGAATGCAGGTCGTTACAGCAGCCGGCGAGGGCGCTGTGGCGGCCATGCAAGCCATTATCTATCTGAGACAAAAAGCCTGAAGCGGAAATTGCGCTCAGGCAAAAGTCCGCAGCTTGTCACTGAGTCCGGGATCCTGCAGCTTTCGCAGGGCGTTCAATTCAATCTGCCTGATCCGTTCTCTCGTCACCCGAAGCCGGGAGCCTACCTCTTCCAGGGTTTGATCGCCATTGTCATCCAGGCCAAACCTTAAGCGGATGACTTCGGCCTCTCTAGCGCTGAGCTTGTTGAGAGCCTGTTCAATCTGCTCCTTGAGGCTATTGTGGGTCACCGTATCAGGAGGCGAGGGCGTGCCCGTTTCCTCGATCAAATCGCCGAGAGCGCTTTCTCCGTTCTCTCCAACCGGGGTCTCGATGGACACTGTCTCCTTGGTGTTCTGCATGATTTCCCTGATTTTCGCCACGGAAAGGCCCGTCATTTTGGCGGTCTCATGAAGAGTGGGTTCTCTCCCGTTCATTTTCGCAAAGCCCTGGGTCATCTTGGTCAGCCTTTGGAGGGTCTCGCTCATGTGGACCGGAATCCTGATCGTCCTGGACTGGTCGGCTATGGCCCTTGTTACGGCCTGCCGGATCCACCAGGTAGCATAAGTGGAAAACTTGTGGCCCAGGCGGTGATTGAACTTATCGACAGCCCTGATGAGGCCGATGTTTCCTTCCTGGATCAGATCGAGAAAGGCCAGGCCCCGGTTCTGATACTTCTTGGCGATGGAAATGACGAGCCTGAGATTGGCGGCGACGAGTTCATTCTTAGCCTCATCCCGGAGGCGTTTGCCGCGCTTTATGTCCCGCAGGATCTTTATCGCCTCGGCTGATTTTTTCTTGCTCCGGTCTCGGCCGGCAGCGCGCAGCTTGGCCATGACGCTAGTCATCATGCTATCCATGTAAGCGGGTCGAAGCTCTAGCTCTTCGAGCCGTTGACGCAAGGCCAGGACCAGGCGCCCGCGGGCAAATCGATATTTCTTAGCGCGCGGAAGATGGCGCAAGCGCAAGGCCGTTTTCTTGATCGTCTTGATCTTGGCGACGACGGCCTTGATCTTGATGGCGGCCTTTTCGCCTTCGATCTCTTGTTCAGTGAGTTCAAAAATTTCCCTAAGGGCAGCAGAGTCCAGCTTGATGCTGCCCTCAATATCTTCGATTTCCTTGAGGAAAAACGGCGTCCTGAGCATAGCCTTGAGGATTGTCTTTTTCCCTTTTTCTGCGTGTCGGGCCAGGCCGAGTTCACCTTCTCTAGTCAGGAGCATAATCCGGCCCATATCTCTGAGATAAATCCTGACCAAGTCGGCATTGTGATTCTGCCCGTTTGAAGGCGCCAGCTTTTGCCTGAAAGCATTCTCCGGGGCCAGGGCCTTGCCCTCGCCCGGGCCTCGAAGGCCGCTCAAACCGGTCCTGTTGTCGTCTGCAAGAACGACCCTCTCCTCATAGAGGTTGTCGTCATCCTCCCTATAAAAGGGCAAGATGTCAGCCAGGCTTTCTTCTTTGTTTATCCGATATCCAGGCATCTTTTCACCTTTAAATCCTACTATTTATATAGTAATACTATAAATGGCCCCAAAACGTTGCGTTTTCTCTGCCTAAAAATAAAGGCTGGCTGTCTTGGGGAATCAGCAAAAGGAGGGGTTTTGGGTTGCGGTTTCCTGCCCAGCCAGCGAAGCCAGAAACCTTGCTTGTTATAACACAGTTTTCCTATGGATTCAATAGAATTTAGCCTTTTCTTAAAAATTATTGCTATTCGCCCCTTCTCCTGGTATATTTTTAGGGTTATTTTGGCCGGTCAGGCAGGATGAAAAAAGATCTCCGCAAAAAACTGGCTCGGTCGACTAATTTATTAAGAGGACGACTCAGTATGCCCAAGAAGAAGCAGCCCGCCCGCACTGCAGGCGAAAAGAGGAGAGACAGCCGCGTTAGCGAGGAGGACAAAGTCGTTGTGGAGCTTCTCTCCGAAATTGACCCCGCGCCTTCGAAAATAGTCTTCAATGCCCTGACCAAGGATATCTCGCCTGGCGGCGTCCGCCTCATGACGAATGTGATTTTGCCAGTGGACTCCCTGATCAAGATGGAACTTGTCCTTTCCAAGCGCCGCAAGTTGATCCAAGCTAAGGGAAAAATACGCTGGACCCGAAGCGTCTACGGCGAAGAGCTGTTTGAAATGGGCGTCGAGTTTACAGAGATTGCCCTCGAAGATAAGATGATTCTTCTTGAGCACACCTATAGACAAAGATAATCATCCTCGCTGAAGCAATAGCGCCGTTCAAGCTCAGCTTTAAGGAAACGAATCGCGAATCCTGTGCGGCGGTTTGAGTCGCACCATCAGGCTGAGAGGAGGGACGATGTGTTCAATCAAGGACGTAATTTATTTTCTTTTTAGGGGGACGCCCGTTTTCCTGCTTTTCGCAGTTTTTATCCTGGCTGCATCCGGTCAGGATTTTTCCGGAGAGCGAACGGAGAAGCCGATTCTCCATGGAAAGCATTGGGTCGCCATCACTGGAAAACCTTTGGCCGCAACTGCGGGAGCGATGATTTTTCAAAAGGGCGGAAATGCCGTCGACGCGGCCTGCGCCATGCTCGCTGCGGTCTGCACTATGTATGATGCTCTGAGTTGGGGGGGAGAGACCCAGGCACTGATCTATAATCCCGTCACCAAAAAAGTCATCGGAGTCAACGCCCTGGGAGTTGCGCCGACAGGCGCGACAGCCGATTTTTTCCAGGAGAAAGGTATGAAATATCCGCCCGCGTCAGGTCCGCTGGCCGCTGTCACGCCGGGGACCCCCGGAGGACTGCTGGTCATGCTGGCTGAATACGGCACGCTCAGCCTTAAAGAGGTGTTGGCGCCGGCCCTCCGGATGGCCGAGGGATATCCAGTTGAGAAACAGTTGGCCGAGAGCATTGAAAAGCAGAAAGAAAAAATCAAGGAATGGCCCTATTCCCGAAAGGTTCTTCTGCCGCATCCAGGGCAAGCATGGGAGGCCCCCGAGCCAGGAGAATTGTTCCGCCAGCCCGACCTGGCCGCTACGCTCAAAAAATTGGTCGAGGCCGAGGATCGGGCGCTGACTGCCGGCAAGAGCCGCAAGGAGGCTATCTCCGCTGCCTACGACTGCTTTTACAAGGGCGATATCGCCGCAGAATTCGTCCGCGGGACTCAAGAACAGGGCGGGATAATCACCCTTGAAGACCTGGCGAATTGGAAGGTTTACCACGAGGAACCGGCTATGACGGTGTATAAGGGAATTGAGGTCTATAAGCTCACCTCCTGGGTTCAGGGCCCGGTCATGCTCCAGGCGCTCAATATGCTCGAGAATCTCGACCTCAAAGCCATGGGTTATAACAGCGCGGAATATATCCATGCTCTATATCAGGTCATGAACTTGGCTTTTGCCGACCGCGATTTTTATTACGGAGACCCCTATTTCCCGCCCGAAGAGCCGCTCAAGGGCCTGCTCTCCAAAGAATATGCCAAGGCAAGGCTCAACGAGATCAATTGGAAGACTAATGACCCGGCTGTCAACCCGGGGGATCCCTATCCTTTTGAAGGCAAGAAGAATCCTTTTCTGAGTTATCTGGAAAATTGGCAGAACACTGCGACCATAGTCTCCGAGGCTCCCTCCGGGTTCTTTTTCGGAACGACGTCCATCCAGGCTGCCGACGAGAACGGCTGGGTCGTCTCGGTCACTCCGAGTGGAGGCTGGATTCCGGCCTGCATTGCCGGGACCACCGGAATCGGATTGAGCCAGCGCATGCAGAGCTTTGTCCTCGATGAGGCGGAAAATCCCTTCAATGTGGTTAAGCCGGGAAAGAGGCCGCGGGCGACGCTCACGCCCGGCTTGGCCATCAAGGATGGAAAGCCTTTTCTTTCTTTCGCTGTTCAGGGCGGCGACACACAGGATCAAAATCTGCTTCAATTCTTCCTGGACGTCGTCGAGTTCGGGATGGATGTCCAGCAGGCCTCGGAGGCGCCGAATATTACGAGCTACCAGATGCGGAGTTCTTTCGGCGACCATGAATGCTCTCCGGGCAAGGTTGACCTGAATGAAAAAGTCCCGGAGGAGGTGAGAAAGAAGCTGGCGGCAATGGGCTATAAGCTAAGTTTCGAGAAACGGACATCAGGCCCGATAAACGCGATTTTTTTCGACTGGAAACACGGCACTCTCTGGGGAGGCTCGAGCAATTACGGCGAAGATTACGGAATAGCGTGGTAAAACCGGCAAGCTCTTTTGATTTTTGGGTTCAAATTCCGATCTTCTAGAACCTCATTGCCGGGCCGTCTCGCTGGCCAAATTTCTGAGCCTTTCATTTCGGCATTCAGAACCTTTCGTTGTAAGCGACTCCGCTTCCATGATATCGACGCGGTGGTTTGGAAACGGCTGGGGGAACCGCGCCTGGGAGAAGAGGGGAGGGATGATGTGGTGAGAAGTCCGTAGGAGCGAATCGAGCAAGATTTCCTCGCTGGGGAAATCGCAGCGTGACTTCGAACCACATCTCCCGAGCCTCATCGGAGGGGGGAAGCCGTGGCAGGCCCCTATTCCAGAGCAAAATGAGCACAGAAACGGAGCTGCTTACCTTTTTGCATGGGCAAAGATGATTTGGTCGGGAGCGGCAAGAGAAGGGAATTTGTTATAATATTAAAGGAATCGAGGAATGACCGCCGAAAACAAAAAGAAGACTTTAGCTTGGCTGCGCGGACAGACCATAGCGGGTGAACAAAAGGATTCTGCCAAATCTTTCGAAAACGCCCCCCAAGAAGTTCAGGACGCTGAATTCCTCGATGCTTACTCGAGGGCAGTGACAGCTGTCGTCGATGCCGTGGGGCCAGCTATTGTCAGCATCTCGATCGGGGAGGGGACCGGCGAATCGGAATTCGAACCTTTGGGCGCCGGGTCCGGTTTTGTCATCGCCCCGGATGGGTACATTTTAACCAACAGCCATGTCGTGGCCGCAGCCAAAGAGATAAGGACCATTTTCATAGACGGCCAGAAACACCCAGCGGCGGTCATCGGGAAAGATCCCTCGACTGACCTCGCCGTCCTTCGCGTCAGCGCCTCGGGCCTGCCGTTTGCCGTCCTGAGCGATGCGCCGTCGCTTCGAGTCGGCCAGCTGGTCATCGCTATGGGAAATCCGTTCGGGTTTCAGTCAACTGTTTCGACCGGCGTGGTGAGCGCTTTGGGCAGAGCACTGCGCAGCCAGGACGGCCGCTTGATCGAGAACATCATTCAGCACACGGCTCCACTCAACCCGGGCAACTCAGGCGGGCCTCTTCTTGATTCGAGGGGGCGTGTTATAGGCATCAACACGGCCATCATTGCCATGGCTCAGGGCATCGGTTTTGCCATTCCCTCGAACACGGCAAAATGGGTTGTGCCACAACTTCTGGCGCAGGGGCGAGTGCGGAGGAGCTACCTGGGCGTTATCGGGTTCAGGCGGCCGCTGGACCGGAGGATCGTCCGTTTCCACAAGCTCAGCAAGGAGCACGGAGTTGAAATCGTGTCTGTCGAGGCGAATTCGCCGGCCAGAAATTCCGGATTAAGAAGGGGCGATATTATCGTTGCGCTCAACAAGAAGGATGTGACAAGCACGGACGACCTGTTTCATTTCCTGGCCGAATTGGAGCCTGGACGTCCGGTGACTATAACCATCCTGAGATGGAAGGACAAGCTCGACCTCGAAATCATCCCCTCGGAAGCAGGCCCGCGGCAATAAAGAGTCGCAACTTCCACATTCCCACTCGCAAAAAAATCCATGGGGACGCTCCCTAAGGGGACACTTCCGGGTAGACCTGTCCTGTTGGGAACGTCCTCTGGAACTTTTCTTGACAAACGGCCGGATATGTTTTTAAATAAAACCATGAAAACTAAGAAAGTTTTATCAGTTCTTCAAAACTCTATGACCGAGGCCGAAAAGACGCGTACCCGCATTCTCGAGGCCGCCCGCGGCCAATTCATCCAGTTCGGTTTCAGCCAAACCACCGTCGATGAGATCGCCTCTTCACTCGGCATAAGCAAAGCGACCCTTTATAAATATTTTTCCAGTAAAGAGCAACTCCTGAGAGAAATCGTTTTCGGGCTGCTGCGCTCCATAGAAGCCGGGGTCGATGCCATCACTCAAGACGAGCGCAAGGATTTTGTGGAAAAGCTCGGAGAAATGTTGTCCTTCATCGGCATGAAGCTCGCGGGGATTAGCGGCCTTCTGACCATCGATATTCAGAGAAATGCGCCGGAGATTTGGAGGGAGATCGATGAATTCAGGAGAGAGAGAATCCTCTCCAAGCTCAAACGGATCATCCAGGAAGGCGTGGAAAACGGCGTGTTCCGGCCGGATTTCAACCAGGACCTCCTTGTCTTGATGTATATCACCCTCATCCAAAGCATCATGAACCCCGCCACCCTGGTTCAATTCTCTCTGTCTTTCAGCGAAGGTTTTGAGATAATCATCAGGATCGTCCTCGAAGGTATTCTGGCGGAGAAGGGCAGAGCCAGGTACCTTTCTCCAGCATTGCGGCCCCTAGAAAAAACCCGATAGGAGAAAAATGATGTCAAGCACAAAACCAGCGAACAGGTTTCTTATACGCGCAAGCGTCCTGCTGGCGGCGGCCATTTTGCTATCCTGCCAAAACAGCAAGGACAAATCCATCATCAGCGCCTCCGGAACGATCGAGGCCATCGAAGTCAACGTCGCCTCCAAAACGAGCGGGCAGGTGGAAAAGATGCTTATCGACGAAGGGAGCCAGGTGAAAATCGGGGACACTTTAGCCATGATTGACAGTTCGTCTTTGGCCATCCAGCTTGGCCAGGCACAGGCGGGCGTCGACCTTGCCGAGGCTCAGCTCCAGCTCCTCGTCAAAGGCGCCCGCATAGAAGACATCCGGCAGGCCGAAGAAGCCATGAAACAGGCGGAAGCGAACCTCAAAATGGTCCAGGAAGACCGAGACCGGTTCCGCGACCTCTTCGCCAAGCAGAGCGCAACAGCCAAGCAAAATCAGGATGCCGAAGCTCGCTACACCGTTGCCCGGGCTCAATATGAAGCCGCCCGGCAAGCTCTAGAAAAATGGAAGAAGTACGCCCGGCCGGAGGAGATTAAGTCGGCCCGGGCCAGGCTGGATCAGGCCGCCGCGTCGCGGGACCTGCTGAAAAAGGCAATTGCCGATTCAACGATCACGTCTCCTACGGCTGGCATTGTCACCAACAAGGCCATCGAGCAGGGAGAATTCGTCGGACCGGGCACGACCCTCGTGACTATCGCCGACCTCAGCGAAGTGTACCTCAACATTTACGTCACCGAAATCGAGCTCGGGAAGGTTCGCCTCGGCCAGGAGGCCGAAGTCTCGATTGATTCGTATCCTGGCCGCACCTTCAAAGGAACGGTGTCGTTTATTTCGCCCGAGGCAGAATTCACGCCCAAAAACGTCCAGACCAAGGAGGAAAGGGTGAAACTGGTCTTCAGAGTCAAAATCCAGGTTCCCAACCCGGAGAACATTCTCAAGCCGGGAATGCCCGCCGACGCTCTTATGCAGGTCAATTCTTCCGTCCGCAGCCCGAAGGAGGTCCATCCTGACTGATTTTGCCGTCGAAGCGGAAGGCCTGACCAAGCACTTTGCCGCTGTCAAGGCAGTCGAAAACCTTCATTTTGCGGTCAACACGGGAGAGCTGTTCTTTATCGTCGGCCCGGACGGAGCGGGAAAGACAACCACGATCCGGATGCTAAGCGGCATCATCAGGCCGACCGCGGGCCGGGCCAAAGTTCTGGGGTTTGACCTGGCCAAAGACAGCGCCAAGATTAAGAGGCGGATCGGCTATCTTTCGCAAAAATTCACGCTTTATTATGACCTGACCGTCGATGAAAACATCGAGTTCTTCGCCGAGGTCCACCAGGTCAAAAATTTCAAGCCCCGTCGCGACGAGCTTCTGGCCTTCACCCGGCTCGAGCCGTTCCGGCGACGGCTCGCCGAGAATCTCTCAGGAGGGATGAAGCAGAAGCTTGCCCTTGCCTGCACACTCATCCACACGCCCGACCTCCTCCTCCTCGACGAGCCGACGACAGGCGTTGACCCGGTTTCTCGGCGGGACTTCTGGAAGATCCTTTTGCGTCTCGTCCAATCCAACATCACTATTGTCATGACCACACCCTACCTTGATGAGGCTGAACGGGGGACGCATGTCGCCCTGATGCACAACGGAAATTTCGCTGTCGTCGACACCCCCCAGAAGATAAAGACTTTAATGAAAGGGTCGATCGTCGAGTTTGTCTGCTCGGACTTCCGCAAAGCCTCGGCGGTGGCAAAAAAACTAGCCGGAGTCACGGAGGTCCAGGCTTTCGGAGACAGGCTCCACCTCGTCCTCAAGGACATAGAAAAGGATTTCCCGGAAATCAGGCGCCGCCTCCAAGAGGAAGGAATCCGCTGCGATCAGTGGCGCAGCATTTCGCCATCCCTTGAGAACGTCTTCATTTCCCTGACAAAAAAAGACTCTGAGGTTGGGCACAATGCTTAGGAGTAGGGACTGATGGCCGAAAACTCCATAGAGGTCTATGACCTGACTAAGAAATTCGGCCGTTTTGTGGCCGTCAACAAGGTCAGCTTCAACGTGGCCAAGGGCGAAGTGTTCGGGTTCCTCGGGGCGAACGGCGCGGGCAAGTCGACAACGATCCGGATGCTCTGCGGCCTTCTTGCCCCGACGTCGGGCAGCGCAAAGGTGGGAGGTTTTGATATCACCCGGGAGCCGGAGAAAGTCAAAAAAACGATCGGTTACATGTCCCAGAGATTTTCGCTTTATGAGGACCTTACGGTCGAGGAGAACATCCGCTTTTTCGGCGGAATCTATGGTTTGACCCGGCGCCAGGTCAACACGCGCATGCCCGGGGCCGTTGAAATGGCCGGTCTCAAGGGCAGAGAACATTCTTTGGCTGGAGAGCTTGCGGGCGGTTGGAAACAGCGCCTCGCCCTTGGCTGCGCGGTGCTCCATGAGCCCCAGATCCTCTTTCTTGATGAGCCGACGGGCGGAGTGGACCCCGTCTCAAGGCGGCACTTTTGGGACCTGATTAATGATCTTTCTGCCGGCGGCGTCACTGTCTTTGTCACAACTCATTATCTCGACGAAGCGGAATATTGCCACCGGATCATGCTCATGCACGCCGGCGCGCTGATTGCCGGAGGAGGACCCCAGGAACTCAAGGAGAAGTATATTCGCCATTCCATTCTCGAGGTGGAGTGCGCCAGGCCCATCGAAGCCATGGAGTTGCTCCAGAAGCAGGATTGGGTCATTGGCACTTCCGTCTTTGGCAATCACCTCCATGTCAGTGTTGCTCGCGAATCCGAGGATCGGCGGAAGATTTCCGCCTTGCTGCTTCAAAATAACATAGCGGTGGAGCATATCGAGCGGATTCTGCCCTCGCTCGAGGACGTTTTTATCCATCTCATCGAGGAGAGAACTAAAGAGGCGCCGGTCCAGGGCTAAGGATTCAAGTCAAGCATGTTTGGACGAATCAAACCTTTCGTGAAGAAAGAGCTCAGGCAGATCGCCAGGGACAGGCGCGTCCTCGGAATGCTCCTCCTCATCCCGGCTTTTCTTCTGGTCATGTTCGGATATGCCCTCAACTTCGATGTCAGGCATCTCAATCTGGCCATTCTTGACCAGGAAAACAGTCTCCACAGCCGTGATTTTTACGAACGTTTTCTGAATTCAGAATACTTTGACTTCAGATATTCGCCCAGGACCATGAGCGAGATCGACAAGCTCATGGCCGGGGGGAAGATCCAGCTGGCCATCGTGATTCCTCACGAATTTTCAAAGCGCTTGCTCCAGCAGAGAGAGGTCGCCGTCCAGGTCATTGTGGACGGCACAGAGTCCACTATCGCCGGGACCGCCTTCGGCTATGTCAGCGCTATCGCCCAGAGTTATGGGAGCGAAATTATGCTCGAAGCGATGGCCCGAAAGGGGAGGCACGGCGAGTTGACGCCCGTCGATAACCATCCGCGGGTCTGGTTTAACCCCGACCTCAAGAGCGCCCGCTTTTTTGTACCCGGGCTGATGGGGTTCATTTTGATGATCGTCGTCGTCATCTCCACGTCTCTTTCCGTTGTGCGGGAAAAAGAGAGAGGCTCGCTTGAACAAATCACGGTTTCGCCGGCCAGGCCGATGGACCTGATTTTGGGCAAAACGATTCCCTACGCCATCATCTCGCTTGTATCGGCGCATCTTGTTCTGCTCCTGGGTGACCTCGTTTTTGGCGTTTCCATCAAGGGAAGTTATCTCTGGCTCTTATTGGGGATGGTTTTGTTCCTTGTCAGCGGCTTAGGTTTGGGCCTTTTCATCTCTACGATTGCCAGGACACAGCAAGCTGCTTTCATGATTTCTGTCCTAACAACCATGCTGCCAACTTTTATCCTGTCTGGGTTTGTCTTTCCCATCCGGAACATGCCCGTGGTCATCCAGATCATAACGTATTTCATCCCGGCAAGATATTTCCTTTTCATCCTGAGGAGCATCATGCTCAAAGGAGTTGGGCTAAGCGCATTTTGGAGCCAGATGGGATTTCTCCTGCTTTTCGCTGTCCTGATTCTCAGCGTGAGCTCAGTCCGATTAGGAAAAATCATTAAAGAAGGATGAGATTTTGAGAAACATCGGGCACATCATTCGAAAGGAGCTTCTGCAACTGCGCCGCGACCCCAGGATGTTTCCGATCCTCTTCATCGCCCCGATTATTCAGCTTTTGCTCCTCGGATACGCCGCCAACCTCGATATCAAAAATATCCCGGCAGTTTTTTGTGACCTCGACCGGACAGCGACAAGCCGTGATTTCATCTCCCGGTTTCCGCATTCGGGCTACTTCACTCTTAAAGCAGTCGTCAACCGAATGGATGAAGTCGATAATTATATAGACAAAGGCAAGGCCTCTCTTGCCATCATTGTCCCGAGAGGCCTGGGAAGACGCCTGGCCGGCCAGAAACCGGTGCGCCTTCAAGTCATCATCGACGGCGCCGAAAGCCAGTCCGCCATCATCGCCCTCAATTATGCCACGATGATCGCGGCCAAGTACTCTCAAAAGATTCTTCTGGAAAGGTTGTCCCGCGTCTTTCCGCGAGAGGGCATCGTCCGAGTCAATCCCGAGGTCCGGGTCTGGTATAACCCCGAACTCAGAAGCCGGAACTTCATGGTTCCGGGTGTTCTGGGTCTCCTCCTCATGGTTGTTACCACGATGCTGACGTCGCTCGGAATCATTAAGGAAAAAGAATCGGGCACGATGGAGCAGTTGATCGTGACTCCCATCAAACCGTACGAACTGATCCTGGGAAAGCTTCTGCCATTTTTTCTCATCGGCCTCATCGATATTGTCCTGGTCCTTGTGGTGGCCACGTTTTGGTTCCGGGTTCCTATCAAAGGGGATCCGCTCCTCCTCTTCGGCCTCAGCTGCATCTATATGCTGACAACCCTGGGGATGGGGCTTCTGATCTCGACCCTGTCCAAGAACCAGCAGCAGGCCATGCTGACGTCCGTTTTCTTTATGACGCCGACGATGATCCTCTCCGGTTTTATCTTCCCCATAGAGAACATGCCCAGGGTGATTCAATATTTCACCTATCTCGTGCCCTTGCGATATTATCTCGTCATTATTCGGGGTCTCTTTCTCAAAGGCGTCGGACTGGCTGACCTCGTGCCGGAAACAGTCACTCTCCTCGGCATCGGGTTGGGGATTCTCGGGCTGAGCGTCCTGAGGTTCAAGAAAAGGCTGGAATAAGCCATCTCTGAACATAGCCTTGAATATATCCCTCGCGGCGGCTCTTGACTTCTCTCTCAGCCTAAGAAATGATATCTTTCGAAACGAGGCCGAAATGAAGATTGGCACCGCCAAGATTACCGCTTTGCTCCTAATCGTCTTTGTATTCTCGGGCTGCGGACTGACTTCTGGCGGGACCACCAGCCCGGAGGAGGTCGGCCTCTCGGCCAAACATCTCCGCTTGCTTGACGGGATCATCAAGGAATCCATCGCCCGCAAAGATTTTCCCGGCGCGGTTATCCTTGTGGGAAGAAAAGGAAAGATCGTTGTCCGCAAGGCTTTCGGCGAAAGCCAATTGGTTCCGACATCCCGGCCGATGGAAGTAACGATGCTCTTTGACATGGCTTCCCTTACCAAGCCGATTGCCACCGCAACATCCATCATGATCCTGGTCGAACAGGGGAGAGTCAGCCTGGATGAGAAAGTCAAAGATTATGTCCCCGATTTCTGTCCCTATGTGGACGCGACCGGAAAACCAGCTGAAGACGCAAGACTCTGGCACCTCCTGACTCACACCTCAGGCCTCCCTCCATATGCCCCGCCAGAAGCCAATGCCGGGGCGGTTGAAAAAACATTTGGGAAATCTTTGTCAACGGGGGAGCTCGTCGGCTACATTGCCCGGCTTCAAAAGACGGACCCGCCGGGCACGGCTTTCCATTATAGCTGTCTGGGCTATATTACCCTGGCTTACATCCTGGAAAAGATCACCGGCCAGAATATTGCCGAGTTCTCAGCAGAGCACATTTTTAAGCCGCTCAAAATGAAGCACACTTTTTATAATCCCCCCGGGAAGTCCCGCGCGTCCTGCGTTCCCACTGAAGTCATTAAGGGGAAACCCTTGGTCGGCATCGTCCACGACCCGCTGGCTCGTCTGCAGGGCGGCATCTCCGGGAATGCCGGCCTTTTTTCAACGGCGGATGACCTCGCGATTTTTGCCCAGATGATGCTTGACGGAGGAAAGAACAAAGACACGCGGATTCTGAGCCCGCTCACCGTGGCCAAGATAACAGCAGTCTGGCCAAAGGCATCATTCGCGGGCCGGGGCCTGGGATGGGAGATCTCTTCCGCTCAAAACACTCCAGGAGGTGACCTTTTCGGGCCTCGTGCGTACGGGCATACGGGATTCACAGGAACGTCCATCTGGATCGACCCCGACACGGACATATTTATTATTTTTCTCACGAACCGCGTTCATCCGGACGATAAAGATGTAGACGCAATCGCAGCGATGAGAAGCAGAGTGGCAAATGTCGTCGCCGGCTCTGTAGAGGACAAAGTCAATCCATCGAACCCTTCCCGCTGAGCCTAATACTTTTAGATTCCAATGGACCGGGTCAAAACATGAGTGACGCCGAGGCGGAAACAAAGGTTTATTCGGTTCTCGAAAACCTGCAAATTGCTTACACCAGGCACACGCATCCGCCCGTCTTCACAGCGGAAGAGGCGCAGCGGCATTGGACAAACGTCGAAGGCGCTCATCTGAAAAATCTTTTCCTCCGCAACAAAAAGGGGAACCGGCATTACCTTGTTATCCTCGAATGCTCTAAAAGTGCCGACCTGCGCAAGCTGAATGATAACCTGGGAGAAGACAGGCTGAGTTTCGGCTCGCCGGAGCGGCTGAAAAGGACCCTCGGTCTTGAGCCCGGCGCCGTCTCTCCGTTTGGTCTGGTTAACGATTCCCGGAAGGAAGTCATCGTCATCATCGACCAGGACATAAAAAAAGCAAACCGGGTCAACTTTCACCCCAACGTCAACACGGCCACCATCGGGATCAGCACAGCCGACTTCGAGAAATTTCTTGCCTGGGCCGAGAACACGGTCCGGTTTTTCCAGTTCTAGCAAGGAGAAACCAGCATGAAGCTCATCGCCGCAGTGATTCTCGTTTTCGTCATCTGCTCTTTTTTCATGATTACGGGAAGAGGAGAAGAAAACATGACCGCCCAGCTCAGTTCAGCCAGGACGCCTCCGACGACAGCTTCCAACAAGCATTATGTTTCCAACCGTCCGCCCCTCGTTCCGAGCCCTTTAGTCAAGCTCCCCATCGGGAACATCGAACCCAAGGGATGGCTGCTGAGCCAGCTCCAGTTGATGAGGAACGGGTTCACCGGCCGGCTCCAGGAAATCAGCAGGTTCCTGAAAGACGACAGCGGCTGGATCACTCTTCAAGGCCGCGGCTGGGAGGAGATGCCTTACTGGCTTAAGGGCTATGGCGACTTGGGATACATTCTCAAGGACCAGAAGATCATCGCTGAGGCAAAGAAATGGCTGGACTTGGCCTTCCGCAGTCAGCAGGAGGACGGCTATTTCGGTCCTCGCGAGAACAAGAAAAACCGTGACCTCTGGCCCAACATGCTTGTCCTTTCGGCCATGCAGAGCCTTTACGAGGCCACAGCGGATGAGCGCGCCATTCCGTTCCTGACCAGATATTTTCGATTTGAATACAATCTCCCTCCCGCCGACCTTCTGCCGGAAAGCTGGCAGAAGCTCCGCGGCGGGGAGAACCTTGAAAGCGTCTATTGGCTCTATAACCGGACCGAAGAACGCTTTCTTCTTGAATTGGGCCGCCGCCTCTATGAACGGACAGCAGACTGGGAAACAGACATCATCAATCCCGAGAGGGACAGGAACTGGGAAGTCAGCTCCTTTTATCATGGAGTCAACATCACCATGGGAATCCGGTATCCCGGCGTATTTTATCAACAGGCCGGAGACAGAAAATACATCGATATCGTGGAGAAAAACTGCCGGCTGCTCAGGCGAGAATACGGCCAGGGGCCGGGCGGCATGTTCGGAGCCGACGAGAACATCCGTCCAGGATATATCGACCCCCGTCAGGGGGCTGAGACATGCTCCATCGTCGAATTCATGAACTCGGACGAGGCCTTGCTCAAAATAACGGGGGAGACACGATATGCCGATCGCTGCGAAGAGATCGCCTTCAACTCTCTTCCCGCCTCGATGACACCAGACCTCAAGGGACTCCATTACCTGACAGCTCCCAACCTCATTTCCTGCGACCGCACCGGCGAGCACGACTTCCAAAACGACGGAATGCTTGTCTCTTATGATCCGTGGTCTTATCGCTGCTGCCAGCACAACGTGGCCTTTGGTTGGCCTTATTTCGCTGAACATCTCTGGCTGGCCACGTCTGACAATGGCCTGGCAGCGGCGCTGTACGCCCCATCGGAAGTCAGGGCAAAGGTCGCAGACGGCGCTGACGTAAGGATCTCGGAGGACACCTCCTATCCTTTCGGAGACATCATCGATTTCACAGTCTGGTTAAACGCTCCGGAATCGTTTGCCCTTTATTTGAGGATCCCCGCTTGGTCCAAAGGGACAAAGATTCTTATCAACGGTGAAGAGCAGAGGGCTGAGCTGATTCCCGGCCATTACGCAGTCGTAACCAGAGAATGGCAGAACGGAGACCAAGTCAGGCTCGCCTTCAGCCCGGCGATCGTGGTCGAAAAATGGGAGAAATTCGGGAACGCCGTCTCAGTGCGGCGGGGTCCCCTCTGGTTCTCGCTCAAAATCGGGGAAGAGTGGAATCGCTACGGCGGAACCGACGCCTGGCCGGCCTATGAAGTCCTTCCCAAAACTCCTTGGAACTACGGCCTCGTCGTGGAACCTTCACAGCCCGAAGTTTCGATTTCACTCGTGAGTCAAAAAGAGCCGGCGTACCAGCCTTTTGAGCCGGATGCTGCACCGGTTGTTTTGCAGGCCAGAGCCAGCCGGATCCCAGAGTGGAAGGACGAGGGAAAAATGGTCGGGAAGCTGCCGGGTTCACTTGTTTCATCCGGGCCCGTCGAAGACATTACCCTCATTCCCATGGGCTGCGCGCGGCTTCGCCTGTCTGTTTTCCCCCTGCTCAAGCC
>Ga0209253_10000590_pt1 | contig 31508 bp, 29 predicted proteins | sample FrelakmetBRP12BR_FD_187145 | JGI IMG/M metagenome (GOLD analysis project Ga0209253, IMG submission 187145) | Freshwater lake sediment microbial communities from the University of Notre Dame, USA, for methane emissions studies - BRP12 BR (SPAdes)... | ecosystem: Environmental > Aquatic >... | reverse complement strand
CCCCCGCCCCGCCGCCAGCGACCGCGCTGGCGCGCCTCCAGGGCCCGGTGCTCGTGCGCGACCTCGCCGGCGTGCACCCCGAGCTGGCGCGACGGCTGCGCGGCTGGACGCTGGTGGCGCCGCTGCGCCCGGGCGGCCGGCTGCTCGGCGCCCTCGCCGTCGCCGAGCGACGGGAGCCGCGACTGCGGCGCCCGGGGGACCTGGAGCTCCTCGCCACGGTCGCCGCCGCTGCCTGCGCCGCGCTCGAGCGCCAGCGCCTGCTGCGCGAGACGACCCGCCTGGCCGAAGCGCTGGCGCGGCTCGAGCGGCTGGACGAGGCCGGCGCGCTCGCGGCGAGCACCGCGCACGAGATCCACAACACGCTCGTCGCCGTGCGCACGATGCTCGACGCACCCAGGGAGGACGCCGGCCGGGTGCGCGGGCTCGGCCTGCGCCACCTCCGCCACGCGCTCGACCTGAGCCAGCGCCTCGCGGCGGTGATCGGCCCGCCGGGCGGGACGCCGGGAAGCGCCGAGATCGTCGTGCGCACACACTGCCCGCCCCGCCCGGAGCGCCACGACACGCCCCGGCGCACGACACGCGAGAGCGCGCACCGCGATTGACCGCCGCGAACCTGCTCGGCTAGCAGGACGGGCATGCCGTCGTCAGGGCCGGCCGGGCACGTGGAAGCCGGCACTCCGCCTCGGCCCCTGGGGCGCTTCCGGCTGCTCGACCTCTCGCGGCAGCTCCCCGGCCCCTTCTGCTCGGCGCTGCTGCGCACGACGTTCCGCCAGAAGACGCTCGCCGAGTGGATGGCGGAGCTGGCACCGCTCGACGTCTGCATCGGCCCGGTGAACGGCGTCGAGGACGCCTGGCACGACCCCCAGCTGCGCCACCGCGGCATTGTCGTGGAGATGGACGCACCGTCGGGCCGGCGTCGCCTGGTAGGCCCGCCAATCAAGCTCTCCGGAACGCCCGCGCGCATCCGCACGCCGCCGCCCGGGCTCGGAGAGCACACCGACGCGGTGCTCGCAGAGCTCGGGCACTCGCCAGCGGAGATCGCCGCGCTGCGCGCCCAGGGCGTGGTATGAGCCGCGCGCGACGGCACGAGGAGGCACCATGGCACGGGTGATCGACAGCGACGCGCACGTCATCGAGGGCCGCGAGCTGCTGGCCGAGCTGATCGAGCGCTTCCCCGACCGGATCCGCTTCGCTACCCCCGAGGAGGGGACCGCGCTCGTCATCGAGGGACGCCCCTATCCGCAGTCGACCGGGCCGGGCGCCGGCTGCCGCTTCGACGAGGGCATGTGCCTGGAGCGCGGCGCCAACCCCTTCACGGTCGAGGGCGTGCTCGCCGACGCCGACCGCGAGGGCATCGACACCATGGTCTTCTTCCCCAGCGCGGCGCTCGGCCTGCCCGGCTACGACGACCAGCGCTTCGCCGCCGAGGTCGCGCGCGCCTACAATCGCTGGCTCGCCGCGTACTGCGCGACCGGGCGCGGGCGGCTCCACGGCGTCGCGATCGTGCCGGTCGAGGACGTGGCGGCGTCCGTCGCGATCATGCGCGAGGCGAAGCAGCTCGGCCTGGTCGCCACCATGATCCCGGCGGTGCTGCGCACCCGCAACCTCGACCATCCCGACCTGGCGCCGCTCTACCACGCCGCCGAGGAGCTGGACATGCCGCTCGGCATCCACGGCGCTCCGGGCATCCACCTGCCGAACCTCGGCTCGCACCGCTTCGACAACTACCTGCAGGTCCACTGCGTCAGCTTTCCGTTCGACATGATGGTCGCGTCCACGGCGCTGGTGCTCGGCGGTGTGCTCGAGCGCCACCCGCGGCTGCGCGTCGCGCTGCTCGAGTCCGGCGTCGGCTGGGTGCCGTACTTCGTGGAGCGCATGGACGAGCACCGCGAGAAGCGCGGTCGGCTCACGCCGGAGTGCAAGCGGGCCCCCCGGGAGTACATCGCACGCGGCCAGCTCTACGCGAGCTGCGAGCCCGAGGAAGCGTCCCTGCCGTTCGTGGTCGAGACGCTGGGCGATCGCTTCGTCATGTACGCCAGCGACTACCCGCACTGGGACGGCGACTTCCCGGACTCGACGCGCCCGCTGCGCGCGCGGACCGACATCCCCGACGCGGTGCGCGCGAGGATCATGGGGGAGAACGCGGCGCGCTTCTACGGCCTGGGGGGCTGAGGGGGGGCTGAGGGGGCAGCCTCAGCGCGAGGCGCGGATCAGCCCCTCCTGAGCGACGGACGCGACCCGCACCCCGTCCGGCCGCCAGAAGGCGCCGAGCGCGAGCGCCCGGCCGGCGACCGCGACCGGGCTCTCGCTCGTCACCAGCATCCAGCCGTCGAAGCGCAGCGGGCCGTGCAGCCAGAGCGCATGGTCCAGGCTCGCGCCGAGCTTCGGCCCACTGACCAGCCCGTGCGGCCGGCCCGCCGTCGTCAGCAGTGCACGGTCGCTCGCGTAGGCGAGCAGAGCGGCGTGCACGAGCGGGTCGTCGGGGGGCGTGCCGCGCGGCCGCATCCACACCCGCCGGCGCGCGGGCCGCCCGACGGCCGGCACGGCCAGCTCCGGATCGCACTCGCGCATCTCGATCGGGCCGTCGGGGCGGCGCACCGCCGGATCACCGAGCAGCTGCGCGCGCAGGTCCTCCCAGTCCGGGAGCCCCTCGGGTGCGGCCGCCGCCGGCATCGCGTCCTGGTGCGCGAGGCCGGTCTCGTGCGCGGTGAAGCCGGCGGTGAGCGTGATCACCGCCTGCCCCAGCTGCTCGCCGACCACGCGACGCGTGGCGAACGCCCAGCCGTCGCGCAGGCGCTCGACGCGCCACTCGATCGGCGCCGCCCAGCGCGCGCCGCGCAGGAACTGCGCGTGCAGCGCGTGCGGGCGGCCGCGCGCCCCGCTGCGCCCTGCCGCCACCAGCCCCGCAGCGAGCAGGAACCCGCCGAAGACGCGCCCCTCGCCGCGGCCGGGCTCGCCGCGGAAGCGGTCGTCGCCGAGCGCTTCGAGGTCGAGCCGGCGAACGAGCCGCGCGAGCGGATCGCGAGCGGCCGTCACCTGGACAGCGGCCGCAGCATCGCGCCGCGGCCGATGCCGTTGCCGCCGCCGGTGATGACCGCCACGTTGCCGTCGAGCCGTCCCGCCATGTCGTCACGCCTCCGCCCCGCCGCGGGGCGCGGCACCATCGGGCGGCGAGCGTGACGGTGTCAAGCGGTACCCCGACGCGCTCGACGCGGCGGCGCGCCCCGTGCCAAGGGAGCACACCGTCGGCCTCGACGGCGCGCTTCCGCTGATGGGCGCGGGCTTCGCGGCAGCCAGCCTCGCGGCGCTGTTCCCCTTCGTCCGCGCACACGGGCGGGGATGAGCCAGCCCGCCGCGGTACCAGACGACGGGCCCCTTTCGGGCGGGAGGCCCGACCCGTCGGTGCGTCGCAGCCCTGCGGACGCCTTGCCGGGCCGGCGCTCGCGGGCTACACGGCCGCAATGCCGCTCGATCCCCAGGCCCGCGCCTTCCTCGACCAGGTCGCCGCCATGGGCGGGCCCCAGCTCCACGAGATGCCGGTGGCCGACGCCCGCCAGATGATGGAGCTGCTCTCGCAGATGACGGGGGGGCCGATCGAGGAGGTCGCCTCGATCGAGGACCGCACCATCGCCGGTCCCGGCGCGGACATCCCGATCCGCGTCTACCGGCCGCGGCCGGGTGGCTCGTCGCCGCTGCTGGTCTACTTCCACGGCGGCGGCTGGGTGATCGGCAGCCTGGCCTCCCACGACGGGCTGTGCCGGGCGCTCGCCAACGCGGCTGGCTGCGTGGTGGTCGCCGTCGACTACCGCCTGGCGCCCGAGCACAGGTTCCCGTGCGCACCCGAGGACGCCTATGCCGCAACGCGCTGGGCGGTCGAGCACGCCACCGAGCTGGGGGCCGACCCGGCCCGCGTGGCGGTGGGAGGCGACAGCGCCGGCGGCAACCTGACGGCCGTGGTGACGCACCTGGCGCGCGACCGCGGCGGCCCCGCGCTGCGCTTCCAGCTCCTCATCTATCCCGCCACCGACGCCACGTTGAGCATGCCGTCCATGCGGGAGAACGCCGACGGCTACCTGCTGACGGCGGATGACATGCGCTGGTTCTACGGCCACTACCTGCGCACCCCGGCCGACGCCGCGGATCCCCTGGTGTCGCCGCTGCGCGCGGCGCGCTGCGCCGGCCTGCCCCCCGCGCTCGTCGTGACCGCCGAGTTCGACCCGCTGCGCGACGAGGGCGAGGCGTACGCCGCCAAGCTGCGCGAGGCCGGGATCCCGGTCACGCTGCGGCGCTACGACGGCATGATCCACGGCTTCCTGCCGATGGTCGGCGTGCTCGACCAGGCGAAGCAGTGCCTGGCCGAAGCGACCCGCGTGCTGCGCACGGCGCTCGCCTGAGCGGCCCCCCCGGAGCCATGTCATCGTTGCGCAGGTTCTTGATTCAGCGGGGCGAGCCGTCCGGGTCCGACGGTGTCTCAGCGGTTGTGGCGCCCTCAGGGGCGTGGCGCGCGAGCGAGAACGGCGGGGGCCGGTCGCGAAGATTCCCCGCTCGCGTCGCTGGCGGGTCACACGAGTCGGGCACATCGTCATGACCGCCACGGTGCGCGTGCACGAGGAGGGCTCCCCGGACGCCTTCCTCGAGGTCGCGGCCTGAGGTCACGAACGTCGACGCACGCTGCAGAGAACCTGGACAGGAAGACTCGACGCGTGACCGAGCTGAAGGACATCGGCCTCACCGCTCTCACGTCGGCAGAGGCCGCCGCACGCCTCGCTGCCGACGGCCCGAACGAGCTGCCGACCGCCAAGAAGCGCGACCTGGTGCAGCAGGCGTTCGACGTGCTGCGCGAGCCGATGCTCCTGCTCCTTCTTGCCGCCGGTACGGTGAACTTCCTGCTCTCGGAGCCGTTCGACGGCGCGATCCTCCTGTCGTTCGTGCTCGTGGTGATCGGCATCGAGCTCTACCAGGAGCACAAGACGGAGAACGCGCTTGCCGCGCTGCGCGACCTCTCGTCCCCCCGCGCGCTCGTGCTCCGCGACGGCCAGCGCACGAGGATCGCGGGCCGGGACGTCGTTCGAGGCGACCTCATCCTGCTCGCCGAGGGCGACCGCGTCCCCGCAGATGGCGTGCTGCTGCAATGCATGAGCGTCTCGGTCGACGAGTCCGCGCTCACCGGCGAGTCGGTGCCGGTGCGAAAGTCGGAGTGCGCTCGGGAGAAGGCAGGCGAGAACGTGGGGCGCCCCGGCGGCGACGCGACACCGTGGGTCTTCTCGGGCACGCTCGTCGTGAAGGGCCAGGGCATCGCGCTGGCCAAGGGGACCGGCATCGAGACGGAGCTCGGGCGGATCGGCACGGCGCTTCGGACGATCGAGCCCGAGCGGACCCCGCTGCAGCGCGAGGTCGATCGCCTGGTGCGCACGATCGCGCTTCTCGGCCTCGGCGCTGCCGCGCTCGTGGTGCTCATCCATGGTCTCACGCGCGGCAACTGGCTCGAAGGCCTGCTCGCCGGCATCGCGACCGCCATGGCCATGCTGCCCGAGGAGTTCCCGGTCGTGTTCACGGTCTTCCTCGCGCTGGGAGCCTGGCGCCTCTCGCAGAGCCACGTACTCACGCGCCGTGCCCCAGTGCTCGAGACGCTCGGCTCGGCCACCGTGATCTGCGTCGACAAGACCGGGACCCTGACGTTGAACCGGATGACGGTGCGCGAGCTCATCGTGAGGGGCGAGACCCACCGCATCGGCGAGGGACCGCTGCCGGAGCGCTTCCATGAGCTCGCCGAGTTCTCGGTGCTCGCCTCCCCGGTCGACCCCTTCGATCCGATGGACACCGCCTTCAAGGCGCTCGGCGACACGTACCTCGCCGAAACCGAGCACCTCCACGTGGACTGGGACCTCGTGCGCGAGTACCCGCTCTCGGAGCACCTGCTCGCGCTCTCGCACGTCTGGCGCTCGCCTGACGGCAACGAGTACGTGATCGCCGCCAAGGGGGCTCCCGAGGCGATCGCGGACCTTTGCCACTTCGACGCCGAGCGCCTGGGAGCCCTCACCGCGCAGGTCGAGGCGGCGACGGAGAGCGGTCAGCGGGTCCTCGGCGTCGCGCGGGCGCGGTTCGGCCTCACCGACGGTCTGCCTGCCGAGCCGCATGACTTCGACTTCGAGTTCCTCGGGCTGGTCGGGCTCCATGACCCCGTGCGCCCCGGCGTCGCGGATGCGGTCGCCGAGTGCAAGCGCGCCGGCGTCCGGACGGTGATGATCACCGGCGACTACCCCGGCACCGCCCGCGCGATCGCGCGCGAGATCGGGCTCGACGAGGACGGAGGCGCCATCACCGGCCCGGAGCTCGAGGCGATGTCCGATGACGAGCTCACGGCGCGCATCGAGACGGTGAACGTGTGCGCGCGCATGGTGCCCGAGCAGAAGCTGCGCATCGTGCGGGCGCTCCAGGCGAACGGCGAAGTCGTCGCGATGACCGGCGACGGCGTGAACGACGCGCCCGCGCTTCGCGCCGCCGACATCGGCATCGCGATGGGGGCCCGGGGCACCGACGTGGCGCGCGAGTCGGCCGCGCTCGTCATCACCGACGACGACTACGCCTCGATCGTCGCCGGCGTGCGTCAGGGCCGCGGCATCTTCGAGAACCTGCGCAAGGCCATGGCCTACATCATCGCCGTGCACGTGCCCATCGCCGGCATGGCGCTGATCCCGGTCTTCGTGCGTGGCTGGCCGCTCGTGCTCGGGCCCCTGCAGGTCGCGTTCCTCGAGCTCATCATCGACCCCGCCTGCTCGGTCGTCTTCGAAGCCGAGCCGATCGATCCCGAGCTCATGAAGCGACAGCCCCGCGGGCTGGGCGAGCCGCTGTTTGGGCGGCGGGTGCTCTCGATCGTCGTTCTGCAGGGTGCCGCGGTGCTCGCCGCCGTCTTCGGCGTGTATCTGTGGGGTCTGATGTCGGGGCGTCCCGACGACGTCGTTCGGGCCCTCGCGTTCGCCACGCTCGTCGTCGGGAACCTCTCGCTCATCCTCGTGAACCGCTCGTGGCGACTGAGCGCCATCGGCGCGCTCGTGCAGCGGCGCAACACTGCACTCGGGTGGATCCTCGGCGTGGCCGTCGTGTTCCTCGCGCTGCTCCTGACGGTCCCGTTCCTGCGCGAGCTCTTCCGCTTCGGAGCGATCTCGCCGACCGACGCGCTCATCGCGATCGGTGCGGGCCTCCTCGGAGTGACCTGGTTCGAGATCTACAAGATCGTCGGCAACGGGCGACCGCCAACGACCGAGCGGGCACACATCAGGTGAGCGCCCCGCAAGCCCCTGCACCCGGTCTGGGCACGGCCGGTCGGCGCCCCCCTCCTCTCCGCTCCAGCGGCGCGCGGGCGTGCGGCTGGCGGCGGCGCAGGAGGACGCCGGCGCGCGGGTGCACCGGGGGCGGCCGCCGCGCACAGGCCGCGGAAGACACCCCGTCGGGGTTGACATCGGGTCCTGCCGACTTACTTCGGCTGGCGAGTCGAGACGCTGCGAGCAACCCTCGACCAGGAGGACCACGACCATGGCATTCTTCACCGACGCGTTCGACGACCTGCTCCGGCTGCAGGGTCGGCTGGATACGCTGCTGCGGAATCCGGCCCCGGCGTTGTTCGGCCCCTCGGGGCCGGGCGGGTATCCGCCGGTGAACGTCTTCCGCGGCAAGGAGGGCATCGTCGTGCGAGCCGAGCTTCCCGGCTTCGCCCCCGAGGAGGTCACGATCACCTCCGAGGGCCGTCGCCTGACCATCAGCGGCGAACGCAAGCCGAGCACGGAGGAGCGCGGCGGCTACCACCGCCGGGAGCGCCCCTGGGGCAAGTTCTCGCGGACGTTCGTGCTGCCCGATGACCTCGATCCCGAACGGGCCAGCGCCCAGGTGCGGCACGGCGTGCTGACGCTGCGCGTGCCCCTCGCCGAGGCCGCGAAGCCCCGCCAGATCGCCGTGCAGGTGAGCTGACGATCTTTCTCCCCGGACGACAACGCAGGAGGACCATACCGATGACCACGCAGGAGCTGACCCCCAAGCAGAAGCAGGAGGTCGAAGAGAAGGAGCGTACCCGTCCTGGTCGGGCCTTCGTGCCCGACGTGGACATCCGCGAGGACCAGGACGCGCTCTGGCTGTGGGCCGACATGCCGGGTGTCGCGCAGGGCGACGTCGAGGTCGAGCTGCACGACGACGTGCTGCGACTCGAGGGCCGGGTGACGCTGGAGGACTACAAGGACCTGGAGCCGGCCTACACCGAGTACAACGTCGGCAACTTCGCACGGCGGTTCACCATCCCGAACGTGCACAGCTACGATCCGGACAAGGTGTCGGCCCGGCTGGTGAACGGCGTGCTCGAGGTGAAGCTGCCGAAGTCGGAGCGCGCCAAGCCTCGCCGCATCCAGATCCAGGGCTGACCGCCTCTCGACCGTCTCTCGGTCACGCCGCCGCGGCGCGAGGGCGACGCCGACGCCTCCTTCAACAACGACTGGCAGGGCGTCGCGGTGGCGAAGGGGCGCCTGCTGGCCGGCCTGCTCGGCGCGCTTCCTTGACGGCCCGCGGGCCGGGCGCCTATCGTCCGTGCCTCGCATGGGGCGGCTCGACGACAAGGTCGCGATCGTGACGGGCGGCTCGCCCATCTCGGGCTTCCCGCCCTACGCAGGGTGACCAGCCGATGCTCGGCCGCCAACGCGACCTCGACGCGCTCCGCGCGCGCCTCGCCGACTGGCTCCGCGCCAAGCTGCCCGGGACGCGCGAGCTCGCGCTGACCGCGCTGCGCGCGCCGAAGGCGGGCGTCTCGAACGAGACCTTCCTCTTCGAGATCGCCCACCGCGGCGGCACGGAGCGTCTGGTCGCACGCCTGCAGCCGCAGGACTTCCTGGTGTTCCCCGAGTACGACCTCGGCGCGCAGTACGCGATCATGGAGCGGCTCGCGGCGACCGGCGTGCCGGTGCCGCGCGTGCGCTGGCTCGAGCCCGATCCCGCCGTCCTCGGCAGCCCCTTCTACGTGATGGACGCGGTGGACGGCGAGGTGCCGTCCGAGGTGCCCTCGTACCACGTCGTCGGCTGGGTGAACGAGGCGCCGGTCGAGCGGCGCGCGCGCGCGTGGTGGAACGGGGTCGAGGCGATGGCGCGCGTACACGCGGTCGACTGGCGCGCGCTCGGCCTCGGCTTCCTCGGCGAGCCCGCTCCGGGCACGGGGCCGATCGACCGGCAGCTCGACTACTGGCAGCGCTACCTCGGCTGGGTGTGCGAGGACGGGCCGCCCCAGCCGACCCTGGAAGGGGGGCTCGCATGGCTGCGAGCCAACGCCTTCGCGCCCCGGCGGCTGGCACTGTGCTGGGGCGACTCGCGCATGCCCAACCTGATGTTCCGCGACGACCGCGTGGTGGCGGTGCTCGACTGGGAGATGGCCTTCCTCGGCGACCCCGAGGCCGACCTCGGCTGGTGGTGCTTCCTCGACTGGGCGAACAACGAGGGCTACGGAGGCCCGCATCTCGACGGCATCCCGCGCAAGGAGGAGACCATCGCGCGCTACGGGGAGCTCACCGGCGCACCGGTCGAGCACGCCTTCTGGCACGAGGTGTTCGCGGCCTTCCGCTACGGCGTCATCATGGCGCGCGTGGCGACGCGGCTGAAGGCGATCGGCGCCACGGTGCCGTCCGAGGACTTCGAGACCAACAACGTCCCCACCCAGGCCCTGGCGCGGCTCCTCGCGCTGCCACCGCCGGGCGAGCACCGCATGACGACGACGCTCGGCTCGCGCGACGCCGGCGCGCCCGTGCGGCTCCAGCTCCGGCTGTCGGGCGAGGGCGGCGGCGACTGGTACATCGTCATCGAGGGCGGCGAGGGACGGCGCCACGAGGGCGTGGTCGACGCCCCCGACGCCACGCTGGTGGCCGCGGCAGCGGACTGGCGCGCGGTGCAGTCGGGCCAGCTCGACCGCCTGAAGGCCTACCTCGACGGCAAGATCAGGATCGACGGCGACCTGACGCTCTTCATGCTGCACGAGGAGACGATCTCGCGCCTGACGGCGGGGGCGGCGTGAGCGACGCGACCCTGCGCGCCCTCGCGGATCGGGCCGCGATCCACGATCTCCTGATCGGCTACTTCCTGGCCATCGACCGGGGCGACTGGGACGCCGTGCGCGCCTGCTTCACCGACGCCGCGGACTGCGACTACGCGGTCTTCCGCGGCGACCCGGTGCACGCCGTCGCCTGCATGCGGCGCGGGCTCGCGCAGTTCGAGCACACGATGCACTTCGGCGGCAACGTGCTGGTCGCGCTGGACGGCGACGCGGCCCGCGCCGAGTGCTACGCCGTCTGCTACCACCGCCTGCCGGTCGCCGGCGTGCCCCACGACCGCGTCTCGGCGCTGCACTACCGGGACGAGGTCGTGCGCACGCCGGCCGGGTGGCGCATCGCCGCGCGGCGCGTGCGCTTCGTGTGGGAGCGCTTCGAGCCGGCCTCGCCGCCGCCCCCGCCCGCGCCGCCGCGGTAGCGTCCCGGCCCGCCGGCGGCTCATCCTCCGCGCGGGGCGCGCGCCCGCAGCAGCTCGGGCTCGACGTGGACGGCGCCCGGCAGGCGGCCGAGCGCCTCCATCCCCGCCAGCGCCTCGGTCACGTCGCCGGAGGCCGCGCGCAGCCAGGCGGCGTGCGGCGCCCAGGCGGGCACCGCGTCGATGACGAAGCCGGCGCCGGCGAGCGCCGCGCGGTGCGCCTCGGCGCGGTCGCCCTCCCCGAAGCGCACGAACACCCGGCCCGTCGGCAGCGCCACGCCGCCGGCGGGCAGGAGCCGATAGACGGGCCAGGGACGGGCCCCCGGCGGCGTCCCGCCGCTGGCGGCCGGGAGCACGGCCACGTCCTGCTCCTCGGCGACCAGCAACGCCCGCTCGGGCGCGGCCAGCGCCCCGAGCGGCACGACCGCCACGTCGGTCGCCAGCTCGTAGCAGGCCTCGCCGGCAGCGAGGCGTTCGGGAGCACGCGCCGGCACGTCAGCGCCCGGCGCTTGCGCCCCACGCCTCCGCCGGGCTAGTAGGCACGCTCCGTACAGGAGCTACAAAGCTACCAGGAGGTCCTCCGCGATGCTGAGCGTCCGATACGGCGGCAAGACCGGCCGCGCCGTGCAGCTGATCGAGAGCCCCGCGCACCTGGTCGTGCGCACCACGAACCGCGCGCCGCTCGCCTTCGGGCGCGCCTTCGGCGCGGCCGGCGTGTCGGCGAGGGGACGCGAGGCGCTCGAGCACTTCGAGCGTATTCTACAGTTCCCCGACTTCGGCGTCGAGGTCTATCGCACCGACGCACCGCGCCCGCGCGCCCGGCGCGACACGGCGCGCGCCGTCTTGAAGCGCGACCCCGCCGTCGAGTTCGCGGGCCGGGTCCTCCTCGACCGGCGCTCGGGCCGGCCGGTGCTCTACACCGAGAACCTCTTCGTCAAGTTCGACGACGACCACGCGGCCTCGCGCTGCCGCGCCGTGCTGAAGCGCGCGGGGCTGTCCGTCAAGCGCGAGATCGAGTACGCGCGCAACGCCTGGTTCGTGGCCGCGCCGGCCGGCACCGGACAGAAGGTGTTCGCCGCGGCCGAGAAGCTGCTGCGCGACCCGGCGGTGGAGCTCTGCCACCCCGAGCTGGTCCGGCCGCGCCGCGCGCGCGCCGTCTTCCCCCAGCAGTGGCACCTGGCGCCGGCGCGCATCGGCGGCGTGCTGGTGAACCAGCATGCGAACGTCGCGGCCGCCTGGGAGGTGGGGCGCGGCGAGGGCGTGGTGATCGCGGTCATCGACGACGGCGTCGACCCCGACCACGAGGAGTTCCGCTCGAGCGGCAAGATCGTCGCCCCGCGCGACGCCACCCGCGGCAGCAACGACCCGCGTCCCAAGACCCCGCGCGACATGCACGGCCACGCCTGCGCCGGTGTCGCCTGCGCCGACGGACGCGTGGGCGCGTCCGGCGTGGCGCCGGCCGCGCGGCTCATGCCGATCCGCCTGGCCTCGCAGCTCGGCTCGCAGTCCGAGGCGGACGCGTTCGCGTGGGCGGCCGATCGCGGCGCCGACGTGATCTCGTGCAGCTGGGGCCCCGAGGACGGCGACTTCGAGAGCCCCGCCGACCCGGTGCACCGCCAGGTGACGCCGCTGCCCGACTCGACCCGCCTCGCCATCGACTACGCCGTGCGCACGGGACGCGGCGGCCGCGGCTGCGTGGTGCTCTTCGCTGCGGGCAATGGCAACGAGAGCGTCGACAACGACGGCTATGCCAGCTACCCGAAGGTGATCGCGGTCGCCGCCTCCGACGACCGTGGCAAGAAGGCGCCCTACAGCGACTTCGGCCGCGCGGTGTGGTGCGCGTTCCCGAGCAACCACTACTACCCGTCGGTGACGCCCGGCATCTGGACCACCGACCGGCCCGGCGGGGGCGGCTACAACCCGGGCGACGAGCGCAGCGGCGACGCGGCCGGCAACTACACCAACGACTTCGGCGGCACCTCGAGCGCGTGCCCGGGCGCGGCAGGCGTGGCTGCCCTGGTCATCTCGCGCAACCCCGAGCTGCGCTGGGACGAGGTCCGCAACGTGCTCAAGCGCTCGTGCGACCGCATCGACCCGTCGGGCGGCGGCTGGGACGCGTCCGGCCGCAGCCCGTTCTACGGCTGGGGGCGCCTCGACGCGCGGCGCGCAGTCGACCTGGCGCTACCGGCGCAGCCGGCGCCGCTGGTGATCCGCACGGCCGTCCAGGACGTGCCGGTGCCGGATCTCGGCCGGGGACGCCTCAAGCTCGTGGTCGCCGACACGGCGAGGATCACCTCGATCAAGGTGAAGGCGACGGTCGACCACACCTGGGTCGGCGACCTGGTCGTGCGGGTGCGGCCACCGCTGGTGACAGGCGTCGGCTGGATCGTGCTGCAGGACCGCGAAGGCGGCTCAGCCCGCAACCTGCGCAGGACCTACGACCCGGTGAACGCCCCCGGCCTGGCGGCGTGCGTCGGCAAGAGCCCGAAGGGCACGTGGGTGCTCGAGGTGGCCGACACGGCGAAGGCGGACGAGGGCACGATCCGGAGCTTCTCCCTCGAGCTGGGCGCGTAGCCACGGGTGAGCGGTCACCCCGTCGCCTTCCGGAGGGCGTCCCGCCAGCGCGCCGCGGAGGTCGCTCAGGTCCACCACGCGGAGATGGCTCAGGGCTCCCGTCGTCGACATCGTCGTCTCCTCGGCCCGCCGGCTTCGCAGCTTGACAAACGAACGTTTGTTCGCGTTAAGCTCCGGTCATGGAGCGGCCGCCGATCGACCTCTACGACCAGAGCACCTACGAGCGCCAGGGGCCTCCCCACGAGCAGCTCGCGTGGCTGCGGGCGCACGAGCCCGTGATCTGGCACGAGATGCCCGGCGACGTCGGCTTCTGGGCCGTCACCCGCTACCAGGACGTCTTCGCGGTCTCCCTCGACCAGAAGACCTTCTCCTCGGCACGCGGGGGCGTGATCCTGCGCTCGTGGAAGGAGGGCGAGTACGAGCCCCAGAAGGGCATGCTGGTCAACCTCGATCCGCCCGAGCACACGCGCTACCGGCGGCTGGTCAGCCTGGTGTTCTCGGCCAAGGTGATCCGCAAGCTCGAGCAGCACGTCCGCACGATCACCACGGAGATCCTCGACAAGGTGGCCGCTGACGGCGAGTGCGACTTCGTGTCCGCGATCTCCGCCGAGCTGCCGCTGCGCGTGATCGTCGAGCTGATGGGCGTGCCCAGCGAGGACCGGCACAAGGTCCTCGACTGGAGCAACAAGATGATCGGCTTCGACGACCCCGAATACCAGACCGATCAGATGACGGCCGCCATGGCGGCGGCCGAGCTGTTCATGTACTCGAACGCCCTCGCCGAAGAGCGCCAGCGCAGCCCGCGCGAGGACGTGATCAGCCTGCTGCTCCAGTCCGAGATCGAGGGGCAGAAGCTCTCGATCACCGAGTTCAACTCGTTCTTCCTGCTGCTCGCGGTCGCCGGGAACGAGACCACCCGCAACCTGGTCTCGGGCGGCATGCTGGCGCTCATGCAGCACCCCGACGAGCGCGCGCGGCTCCTCGCCGACCCCGCCCTGATGCCGACCGCGGTCGAGGAGATGCTGCGCTGGGTGACGCCGGTGAACCAGTTCCGGCGCACCGCCACCCGCGACGTGGAGCTGGGCGGCACGCAGATCCGCGAGGGCGACAAGGTGGTGGTCTTCTACCCGTCGGCGAACCGCGACGAGTCCGTCTTCCCGGACCCGCAGCGCTTCGACGTCGGCCGCACGCCGAACGAGCACCTCGCCTTCGGCATCGGCCCCCACTTCTGCCTGGGCGCCAACCTGGCCCGGCTCGAGATCCGGGTGATGTTCGAGGAGCTGCTGCGCCGCCTGCCGGACATGGCGCTGGCGGGCCCGGTCGAGCGGCTGCGCTCGAACTTCATCAACGGCATCAAGCGGATGCCGGTGCGCTTCACGCCCGAGCGGCTGCGCGCGCAGGCCTGAGCGGCAGCCGGGGGTCCTGCTGCCTCCTCCCGCCAGCCCCCCGGCTCCGATCAGGCGATGTCCATCTGACGGAGCAGGATCGCGTCACGGACCGGGCGCGGCAGGAAGCGGTTCAGCGCGAGAAACACCCTGCTCTTCGTGTCGAGCGCGTTGTGCAGCTTCGGGGTGGGGGCGCGCACGATGCGCACGATCTGTCCGGCTGCCGTGGCCGGATCGATCGCGGTCTGGATCAGCGCCTCGTCACGCGCGACGAAGCGGCGCACGCGCTCGCGGTAGGGCGAGCCTTCGGGGGGAAGGACGTGGATCTTCGCCGCGAACCGGGTCGAGACCTGCGACGGCTCGATCAGCGCCACCTGGACGCCGAACGGCTGCACTTCGTACCGCAGCGAGAGCACCAGGCCTTCGACCGCAAACTTGGTCGCCGCGTAGATCGACTCGAACGGGAACGGGATCTGCCCCACGAGCGACGACACGGCGATGAGCTTCCCCGCGCGGCGCGCGCGCATGCCGGGAAGAAACGCCTGGAGGATCGCGGCCGTGCCCAGCACGTTGATCTCGACGCAGCGGCTGGCGTCGTCGAGGTCGACCTCCTCGAACGGACCGAAGAAGCCGATGCCGACGTTCGAGAGCACCGTGTCGACGTGCCCGTATGCGCGCAGCACATCGTCGCGGAAGGCCCGGATGCCCGGCCGGTCGCACACGTCGAGCGTCGCGAGCAGCGCCTCGCAGCCGCGCGCCTGCAACTCCGCGCGGAGCGACTCGACGCCCACGGCGTCGACGTCGAAGCCGGCGACGATGTCGCCCGCGGCAGCCAGCCGCAACGCCACCTCGCGGCCCATCCCCTGCGCCAGACCCGTGATCACGACGACCTGCTTCATCCGTTCCTCCGGCCTTTGCTCGTCACGTCCACGCGCCGCTGCGGAAGCGCTGCCCGATCTCCCGCATCGAGGCGACGAAATCGGGATGGAGCAGCCGATAGCCGGCGGCTTTCAGCCGGGCGTTGTCGACCACGTAGTCGGCACACAGGTAGCGCACGGCATCGCTCTCGAGGTCGGGGATGCGCTGCGTCAGCCGCGCGAGGAGCGTCTGGACACGGGCCGCCGCCATCACGACGGCGAGCGGCAGATGTGCGCGCGGCGCCGTGGTCCCGAACGCCGCCGCCGCGAGGGTCAGCGCTTCCTCGAGCGTGGGATGGCTGTCATCGGCGAGGTTGAAGGCCTGGCCCACGGCCTCCGCGCGCAGCGAGAGGTGACAGGCCGCGGCGGCCACGTCTTCGACCCGCACATTGGAGAGCCGCTGCCGCCCGTTTCCGGGGATCGCACCGAGCGCGGACGGGCGCGAGAAGACCTTGCCTGCGCCGTCGGTGCATCCCGGGCCGTAGACCGTGCACGGCCGGAGGAGGATCGCGCGCAGGCCCTCGCGCCCGCGCTGCCAGACGACGTCTTCCCCGTCCCGCTTGCTGCGCCCGTAATCGTCCCGTGGCTCGCGGGGTCCGTCCTCGACGAACGGGACTCCTCGATAGGGACCGTAGACGCTCGTGGAGCTCATGTGCACGAAGGCCCGCACGCCCGCCGCACGAGCGAGCGCGGTGATGCGCGCCACGCCGTCGACGTTCACACGCCGCAGGACCGGGTACGGCGTCGAGAAGTTGCAGATCGCCCCGAGGTGGAACACCCGATCGACCGTGCCGGCGAAGAGCGGCGGCAGACTCTCCGGCTGCGTGAGATCGGCGGACACGACCTCGACGCCGAGCTGCGACAGGTGGCGCGTGTCCTCCCCCGGCAGTGCCGCGGCCCGAACCGTCGCGCCGCTCTGCACCAGGCGCGCGACGAGATGCCGGCCGAGAAAGCCGTTGGCCCCGGTGACGAGCGCGATGCCGGTGGAACGGGCGATGGGGCTCTCGTGACTCACGCGCGCGGGGTGCTGGACGTCCGGGCCGACGCCCCCAGGCGCTCGAGATAGCGCTGGGCGTCGAGCGCGGCCTGGCAACCGGAGCCGGCCGCGGTGACGGCCTGCCGGTAGCGGTGATCGACGAGATCCCCGCACGCGAAGACCCCGGGGACCGTCGTCCCGGTGGAACCCTCGCGCGTGACGACGTAGCCGGCCGGGGTCACGCCGACGTGCCCGCGCACGAGATCCGACTGCGGCTCGTGGCCGATGGCGATGAACGCCCCCTCGACGGGCAGCTCGCGAACCGCATCGCCGTCGGTCCGCCGCAAGCGGGCGGCGGCGAGCCTCCCGTCCGCGCCGGCCAGGAACGACTCGACCGCGTACGGCGTGAGCACGGCGACGCCGGCGGTCTCGCGCACCCGCTGCAGCATGATCGGCGAGGCCCGGAACAGCTCGCGCCGGTGGACGAGCGTCACGGTGGCGGCGTGGCGCGCCAGGCCGAGGGCCTCCTCCAGGGCGGAGTCGCCTCCGCCCACCACGAGGGTCCGGCGACCGGCGAAGAGCGGGGCGTCGCAGACGGCGCAGAATGCGATGCCGCGCCCTCGCAACGCCTCCTCGCCGGGGACACCGAGCGTCCTGGGTCGCGCCCCCATGGCGAGGACGACGGCGCGCGCACGGTACTCGACGTCGCCGACCCAGATCCGGTGCACGCCGCCTTCCCCGGGGGCGAGCTCCAGGCGCGTGGCGTCGTCGCTCGCGTAGCGCGCGCCGAAGCGTCCTGCCTGGGTGCGGAGGTCGCCGATGAGCTCCGGCCCGAGCACCCCACGAGGATAGCCGGGGAAGTTCTCGACCTCGGTCGTCTCCTGCAGCAGACCGCCCGGATGCAGGCCCTCGATGACGAGCGGGGTCAGATTCGCCCGCGCGGCGTAGAGCGCGGCGGTCAGGCCAGCCGGCCCACTGCCGACGATGACGATCGGCTCGATACCCGCCGACCCGGCGGCGTGCCTCGACGAGACGTCGGCCGTGCGGGTCCGGGTCCCCGCGGGGGTGCCCGCAGCCGGGGCCGCCGCGGACGCGGACGGCGAGACCGGGGGCACGGGCGCCGGCGCACCCTCGCCCTGCTGGAGCGGCGCCGTCGTTCCGATCCGCCGCGTCTGGCTGTAGGTGGGGCCGAACGTCGGGATCCACGAGGAATGCTTGCCGGGTCCGCCGGCGACGAGCACCCGGATCTCCTCCGGGGCCCGTGCGAGCGGAATCCGCCCACCCCATTCCTCGAGGTGGCCGGCATAGCCGCCCCAGCCTGCCGCCTCCTCCAGCTTCTTCGGCGGGATACGGTCCACCGCGACCCGCGCATGGTCGTACAGGTACGCTTGCGCGGCCTCGCGACTGAAGCCGGAGTTGGCGATGACGGCCGCGTGCTCCGGGCCCAGCACGACGAAATGGTCGCCGCCCCGGTACAGCGTGTTCGTACCGACCGTCGTCATGGTACCGGCGATCGTGCGCAGCACGTCCTCGCCGGTGTCGGATCCGTGATCGTTGATGTTGTGGGGTCCTTCGACCGCGGCGACGGTGACGGCGCTCTCGCCGGGGTCCAGCCCGAAGAGGCTGCGGTAGGGCGGCCACGGGCTCGCCGCCTCGTTCTCGGCGAAGCACCACGTGTACTTGGCCGGGGAGCCTTGCGTGGCGCGATCGGTCTCCCCGGGCAGCGCGCCGCCGACGTTCATCAGCAGCAGCCGCAGCGCGCGGCCGATGGTGGCGTTGGCACGATTGCCCGGCCCGAAACAGCCGGCACCGCTGTTCATCTCGAGCGCATCGGCCAGCGGGCCATGGACGATGACGAGAAGCGCACAGGGGTGGGTCGTCGTCTGCATCCCGAAGAGGTTGAACGTGCCCTCCTGCATCGCCGCGACGGCCGCTTCCAGGACGGGCATGTACTCCGGCAGGCAGCCGGCCATGACGGCGTTGGCGGCGAGATGGCGCACGGTCAGGACCGCACCGCGCGGCGCGAGGTGGCCGAGGGTGTGGTGCGGAGCGAGCACCGAGCCACGGCACATCCGGTCGACACGCTCGACCGTGGGCACCACGACGGGCAGGCCGTCGGTCCACCCCCACGAGTGGAGCTGGTCGGCTGCCTCGTGCTCGTCGTCCTCGAGGCGGATGACGAGCTCGTCGGAGCCGGGCCGCGCCCGCGGGCTCATGCCTCCTCCGGACGGCGCGCGTGCGCAGCGGTCAGCGCCTTCACGACGGTCTCGACGACCTCGGGCGTGATCCGCGCCCTGGCCTCATGCGCGGGAATGCCGCCGAGCGGATGCCGGATCACCACCACGGGGAGGTCGTCGGCGTGCCGCTGCTGCAGGACCTGTCGGGAAAAGCGGTCGAACTGCTCGGTGGCCAGGCCGACCACCGGACGCCCTCGCGTCGCGAGCTCGATCATGTCGTGGCAACTCCACGACGCACAGGACCCTCAATCGAAGCCCGCGACGACCGCCGCGTCACAGTCGCGGGCGATCTCGTCGAGCAACGCCGTCTCCGCGGCGAGCGACGGCACCTGCTTGGCATAGCGAAGCGCGACCACGCCGAAGCGGGCGTGGAGGATCTCTTCCAGCCGCTCCAGGGCGGCGGCGGCGTTGGGCTTGTTGTTGCTGAAGAACGCGAGCCGCCGGCCGGAGAGGTCGTCCAGCACGGCGCGCAACGGCCGCTCGGCCGCCGGAGCGCCGCTCGTGGGGTTCACGACGAACAGGGAACGGCGGGATCCGGTTGACATTGCGAGAGCCGGAAATTACGGACATCGAAATTCATGTCAAGCGAGGAGAGCGCCCCATGGATTTCGAGCTGACGGACGAGCAGCTCCGTCTCCAGGCGACGGTTCGGGCCTTCGCCGACAAGGAGTGCGCGCCTCTGGCGGCCGCCTGGGACCGGGAGGAGCGCGTCCCCGATCGGAGCTTCGAGGAGAAGCTGATCGGCATGGGGCTCTACGGCATGACCCTGCCCCCACAGTACGGAGGCGGGGGGCTCGACCTCCTCACGGCGATCGTCTGCATCGAGCAGCTGGCGCGCATCTCCCCGCTGTGCGCGGCCGGCGTGTTCGAAAGCAACGTCGGGCCCGTGCGCGTCATCGAGCGTTTCGGCACGGAGACCCAGAAGGCGCGCTGGCTCCCGCTCGCGTGCCGCGGTGAGACGGAGATCTCGATCGGCATGAGCGAGCCCGAAGCCGGCAGCGCGCTCACGGATCTGCGCACCAGGGCCGAGAAGGTGGACGGCGGGTACAGGATCGACGGCGCCAAGGCGTGGTGCACCGGGGGCGGCCACAGCCGTGCCTACCTCGTGTACTGCCGGATGAACGACACGCCCGGGCCCAGGGGGATCGCCGGCATTCTCGTCGAGAAGGGGACTCCCGGGCTCGGCTTCGGCCCGCAGGAACGCTTCCTGGGCATGCGCGGCTTTCCGAGCAGCGCGTTGTTCTTCGAGGACTGCGTCGTCCCGGAGGAGAACCTCGTCGTCCCAGCGGGTGGCTTTGCCCACCTCATGGAGTGCTTCAACATCGAGCGCTGCGGCAACGCGACGATGGCCCTCGGCATCGCCACGGGGGCGTTCGAGTTCGCAACGCAGTATGCGCTCGACCGCAAGACGTTCGGCCGGCCGATCTGCGAGCGCGGCGTCATCCAGGAGATGATCGCCGACATGGCGATGCGGGTCGACGCCGCGCGCCTGCTCGTCTACCGGGCGGCCGCCAACGCCGGCCAGGGCCTCGCCGGCATGAAGGACACGTCGATGGCCAAGCTGTTCGCCAACGAGACGTCCAAGTACGTCACCGACAAGGCGATGGAGATCCTCGGCGCCGCCGGATACAGCGCCGAGTACCCGATCGAGCGGATGTTGCGCGACAGCCGCGGCTGGCCGATCGCCGGCGGCACGCTGCAGATCCAGCGCCTGATCATCGCGTCCGCCGTGTTCGGCCGCCGCTTCGACCAACGCGTGCCGGGCTGAGCGATGACCACCGTGGCCCGGCCCGCCGCGCTGGGCGCGGCGACCATGTGCGAGGCGTTTCAGCGCACCGCCGCCGAGTACGCCGAGCGGCCGGCCCTGCGACTGTATGGTGCCGAGCGGGGGTGGACATGGAGGCAGTACGCCGGGACGGTGCAACGGCTGGCGGCAGGGTTGGCCGGGCTCGGGGTACGCCACGGCGAGCCGGTGGCGACCCTGCTGAGCAACCGTCCCGAGTTCCACCTCTTCGACACGGCGGCCATGCACCTCGGTGCCCCGGGGTGGTCGCTGTACAACACGTCGGCGCTCGCGCAGATGGTCGACATGCTCGAGGTCTCCGGGAGCCGGGTCCTGGTGACCGAGCACGCATACCTCGCACGCGCCCTCGAGGTGCGCGAGCGGGTCGAGGCGCTCACCCACGTGGTCGTGATCGACGGGCCACCGTCGACGGCGACGCTGTCGGTTGCCGACGTCGAAGCAGCGGGCGAGCCGGCGTTCGATTTCGCGGCGACGTGGCGCGCCGTGACGCCGGCGGACGTGCTGACGCTGATCTTCACCTCGGGGTCGAGCGGAACACCCAAGTGCGTGGAGATCACCCACGGCAACATGGTCGCGAAGCTGCGGGCGTTCGACGCCGTCTACCCCCTCAGGCCCGGCGGGCGCACCATCAGCTTCCTGCCGCGTGCTCACATCGCCGACCGCTGGAACAACCACTACGGCCCGATGATGTTCGCGCAGACGGTCTACTGCCTGCCGGACGCGAATCAGCTCTTCGCCTGCTCGGCGGAGGTGCGCCCGACGGCATGGGGCGGCGTGCCGCGCGTCTGGGAGAAGCTCGAGGCGGCCGTCGAGAACGGGCTGGCCGCCGACCCGGAGCGCCGGCGGCGCTTCGGCGAGGCGCTGGCGGTCGGCGTCGACCGCGTCCGGGCACGGCGCGCCGGCCACGTGCCCGAAGACCTCGAACGGCGCTGGCAGGTGGCGGATTCGCAGATCTTCGCGAAGCTGCGCGCCATGCTCGGGCTCGACCAGTGCGAGTTCTTTGGCGTCGGGGCAGCGCCCATGCCGGTCGACGTGCTGGACTTCTTCGCGGCCATCGGCATCGAGATCGTGGAGATGTGGGGCGCGTCGGAGTGCACCGGCAACAGCACGATCAACCCGCCCGGCGCGGTCCGTCCCGGGACGGTCGGCAAGCCGCTCCCCGGCATCGAGATGCGATTGGCCGCCGACGGTGAGCTGCTCGTCCGAGGACCCGTCGTGATGAAGGGCTACCGCAGGGATCCGCAGGCGACGGCGGAGGCCATCGATGCGGATGGCTGGCTGCACACCGGTGACCTCGGGCGGTTCGACGCGGATGGCTACCTCACGATCGTCGATCGCAAGAAGGACATCATCATCAACGCCGCCGGCAAGAACATGTCACCGGCGGCGATCGAAGCCGCGATCAAGGCGGAGAGCCCGTTGATCGGCCACGTCGTGGCCTTCGGCGACCGCCGGCCGTACACCGTCGCCCTGATCGTGCTGGATCGGCCGGCGACCGGCGGGCGCGACGGTGCCGATCCGGACGTCGCGCGCGCCGTGGCCGAGGCCGTGGCCCGGGGCAACGCCAAGCTCGCGCGCGTCGAACAGATCAAGCGATTCCGCATCCTGGCGGACGAATGGGTGCCTGGCGGCGATGAGCTGACGCCTACCGGCAAGCCCCGCCGGCGGCCGATCGCCGAGAAGTACGCCGACGAGGTGGCGGCGCTGTACGCCGCACCGGAGACCAGCGAGGCGTGATCGCGCATGAAGACCCCGAGGACGAGCCGACGGCACCAGGCCGACGAGCACCACGCGCGCGCCGTGATGCGGCTCATCCACCAGGTCACGGCCGGAACGCCCGAACGGGCGACGCTGGAGCTGAACGTGCGGCAACGCCTGATCATCCAATCCCTCGGGATCGGCGGCAGCCGCCCGATCGCCGCGATCGGTCAGCACCTCGGTCTGACGCCGTCGACGATGACGGGACTGGTGGACCGTCTGGAGAAACGAGGCTTCCTGCGTCGCGAGCCCCATCCGAGCGACCGGCGTGCGACGGTGTTGCACCTCACGCGCAGGGGCGAGACGGCCTTTCAGCGCGAGGTGGAGTTCCATCGCGCCCTCGTGAACGAGACCCTCTCGGCGCTGGGCGACGACGCCAGACGTCTCCTGCTCGATGCGCTCACCTGTCTCGGCCGCGGTGCGTCCGCGGCCGCGTAGCCACGCGCCATGGAGAGCCGCATCCTCGTGTCACGGCGTGGCCTGCTGCAGGCGGGACTGGCCGGCTCGGTCGCGGTCTGGATCGGTGGCCTGCTGGGCTCCGCCGGATGCCGGGTGACGCCGGTGGCCACGCAGCGCGTGGCGCTCACGCCGCAGGGCGAGGAGATCATCCGGGCCGTCATGCCCGTGGTGCTGGGCCCACTCCTCCCTTCCGGCGGCGCGGACCGCGCTCGAGCGCTCGATGCCGGCGTGGCCGACCTCGATGACTACCTCGCCCACCTCTCGTTGCCATTGCAGCGGGAGGCCGGCGACGTCTTCGGCACCCTCGGCCTCCTGCCGGTACGCGTGCTGCTGCTCCGGAGCTCGAGACCCTGGAGGGAGGCCGCCCCCGAGACCATCGAGGCGTTCCTGGGCGCCGCGCGCGCCAGCCGCATCGATCTGCTGCGTCGCATGTTCGCCTTCCTGCAGTCGATGGCCGTGCTCGCCTGGTTCGACCAACGGGCCGCCTGGCCGGCGATCGGCTATCCCGGCCCGCCGATCGAGCGTCCCCCCGCCGTCGGGGGTCGGGCATGAGCACGCGGGAGGTCCACGTCGGCACCACGCTCGAGCGCGACCTGGTGCTGGACGGGGACGTCGCCATCGTCGGAACCGGCGCGGGCGGCGCGATCAGCGCATCGACCCTGGCCCGGGCCGGGCTGCGTGTCGTGATCGTGGAGGAGGGTGCCTACCGGACGCCGCAGGAGTTCACGCTGCGCGAGCTGCCCGCCTTCACGCGCCTGTACCATGACGGCGGTGTCCGGCCGACGAAGGATGGGGCGATCGCGGTCGTCCAGGGGCGCACGGTCGGCGGATCGACGACGGTGAACTGGACGAGCAGCTTCCGCACGCCGGAGCCGACGCTCCGCTACTGGCGGGAGCACCTCGGCATCGAAGGCCTGTCGGCGGCCGAGCTGGCGCCGTGGTTCGAGACGATGGAGCACGACCTGCACATCGAGCCGTGGCAGCTCCACAACGTCAGCAACCAGGTCCTGGCGCGCGGCGCGGCCGCGCTGGGATGGCGGCACGGGGAGATCCGCCGCAACGTCCGCGGGTGCGCCAACCTCGGCTACTGCGGCCTCGGCTGCCCGATCGGCGCCAAGCAGAGCATGGACGTGACGGCCATTCCCGACGCCCTGGATCACGGTGCGGCGCTCGTCACACGCGTGCGCGCCGAGCGGCTCCAGCTGCGTGGCGACCGCGTCACCGCCATCGAGGGGATCGCCCTCGACGCGCCCGGGGTGCGTCCCACGGGCCGACGCGTGCAGCTGCGCGCCCCGTGGGTCGTGGTCGCGGCGGCGGCCCTCGGCAGTCCGGCGCTGCTGCTCCGGTCCGAGGTTCCCGATCCCCACGGGCGCATCGGCACGCGGACCTTCCTCCAGACGCACAACTACTCGCTGGCCTTCATGCCCGAGGTGGTCGATCCGTTCTCCGGCGTGCAGCAGTCGATCTACGTGGATCAGCTCACGTGGCGCGACGGCGTCGCCGGCCGGGCCGGGTTCAACATGGAGGCTGCCGGAGCGCAGCCCGTCGTGAGCATGAACTTCTGGAAGGGCATCGGCACGGACATGGCGGACTTCGCGCGCCGATTCCGCCACCTGCACACGCTGGTCTCGCAGATCCGCGACGGCTTCCACGCCGACAGCCCGGGCGGCACCGTCGTGCTCCGCGACGACGGCAGCGCGGTCCTCGACTACCGGCTCGACGACTACTTCTGGGACGGCGTGCGCAGCTCCTACCTGGCGATGGCCGAGTGTCAGTTCGCCGCCGGTGCGGAGCGCGTGCATCCGGCGTGCAGCGATGCGCAGTGGTATCGGAGCTGGCCGGAGGCGCACGCCGGGATCCGCGCCCTGCGGCTGCGGTCGCCCAACGTCTTCCTGAACTCCACCCACCCCCTCGGTGGCTGCGCCATGGGCCCCGATCCGCGCACGTCCGTCGTCGACACCTTCGGCCGCCACCACCAGGTGACGAACCTGGCCGTGCTCGACGGGTCGGTCCTGCCGACCAGCCTCGGGGTCAACCCGGCGCTCTCGATCTACGCGTTGACCGCTCGCAACGCGACGGCGCTCGCCGAGCGGATCACCGGGCGCAGGCTGGTGTCGCGGCAGACGGGCTGACCCTCGCGGCCGGCGGGCGGAGCGGACGCGCGCGGCGCCCGCCCCGCCGGGCCCCGTCAGAACATGATCACGCTGCGGGCGACCTCGCCCTTCTCCATCGCCTCGAACGCGGCGTTGACGTCGTCGAGCTTGATGCGGCGGGAGACGAGCTCGTCGATCTTGAGCCGCTTCTGCATGTAGAGATCGAGCAGCCGCGGCATGTCGCGCCGCATGTTGGCCGAGCCGTAGAGCGAGCCGATCAGCGACTTCTCCTCGAGCGGGAGCGAGAAGCCCGGGACGGTGACGTCCTGGCCCATGGCCGGGACGCCGACGACCACGGCCTTGCCGCCGCGCTTGGCTGCGACGAAGGCCTGCGCGATCAAGGCCGGGGAGCCGACCACCTCGAAGGCGTAGTCGACCCCGAGGCCGCCGGTGAGGTCGCGCACGGCGCCCGAGGCGTCCTCTCCCGCCTTCGGCTGCACCAGGTCGGTGGCCCCGAAGAGCTTCGCCAGCTCGAGCTTCTTCGGGTTCAGGTCGACGGCGATGATGCGGCCCGCGCCGCACAGCGCCGCCCCCTGGATGACGTTCAGGCCGACGCCGCCGCAGCCGAAGACCGCGACCGTCTCCCCGGGCTGCACGTGCGCGGTGTTGATCGCCGCGCCGACGCCGGTCATCACGCCGCAGCCGACCAGGCAGGCGCGGTCGAGCGGGACGGCGTCGTCGATCTTCACGGCCGCGGTGGCGCGCACGATCGAGTACTCGGAGAACGAGCCGACACCCGCCATGCGGGCGATGTCGATCCCGTCCTTCTCGAACACCGCCTCCTTGCCCAGCATCATCGCCTGCTGGCTCGTGTCGCAGAGGTGCACGCGGCCCGCGATGCAGTAGTGGCAGTGGCCGCAGTTCTCGACCCACGAGAGCACGACGTGGTCGCCGGGCTCGAGCGTGGTGACGCCCTTGCCGACCTCCTGGATGACGCCGGCGCCCTCGTGACCGAGCACGACGGGCGGAGGGAAGGGGATCTTCGCCTGCTGCACGGAGAGGTCGGAGTGGCAGACGCCGCTGGCGGCCATCTTCACCACGACCTCGTCCTCGCGCGGCGCCTTCAGCTTGATGGTTTCGACCTTGAGCGGCTCGCCGAATCCGTAGAGCACGGCGGCCCTGGTGCTGATCGACATTGCGTCTCCTCCGCGGGCTCGAGTGATGGGTTCCGGGGTATAGGCGCGTCGGAAAACCCGGGTCAAGCGCGGACCGCGCGCCGCGCGTTGACAGACACGGGTTTGCGGCGGTAGGCGCGACCCGATGCGGGCGGTGGCGGAGCGCAGGGAGGGGCGCGGGGCACGCGAGCCGCGCACGAGCCGTCGAGCGGACGGCACGCGCGGCCGCGAGCTGCCCCCCACCCGCGACGTCATCCTCGACGCCGCCGAGCGGCGCTTCGCCGAGCGCGGCTTCGCCGCGGTGTCGGTGCGCGAGCTCGCCGCCGAGGCCGGGCTCAAGAACCAGGCGAGCCTCTATCACCACTTTCGCAACAAGCGCGCGCTGTACGAAGCGGTGCTGACCCGCGGCCTCGAGCCGATCCTCGCGCTGGTCGCCGAGAGCGTCGCGGCCGGCGGGCTGGCGGGCTGGGAAGGCTTCGTCGACCGCCTCGTCGTCTATCTCTCCGAGCACCCGCACCTGCCGCGGCTGATCCAGCGCGCCGTGCTGGCAGACCGGCGCTACCTCCCGAGCGCGGTGCCGCGGCTCATCCGCCCCCTCTACCAGGAGGGCGTGAAGGCGCTCGGCGGCGGCGGCGCCACCTGGCCCGCCGCCGACGTGCCGCATCTCGCCGCAGCGCTCTACCTGCTCATCTTCGGTTACTTCGCGAACGCGGCGCTGTTCGAGGCCGTGACCCAGCAGGACCTGCGCAGCCCTGCCGCGGTGGCCCGGCAGCGACGCTTCCTGCGGACCGTGCTGGCGCAGCTGTTCGGCGCCCCCGCTCACTCGGGCCAGGGATAGGCGTCGAACGCGAAGGCCGTGCACGCTCCGGTGGATTCGCACGCCCCGCTGCGGCAGTCTCCGCGCGTGCAGCCCGCCACGGCGTCCACCGCCGCGCAGAGCCGGCACGAACGCCACCGGCACTACCGCTACTACGACCTGCTGCTCGGCGGCTTCGTGGCGGTGCTGCTGTGCTCGAACCTCATCGGGCCGGGCAAGTCGTGCGTCCTGGTGCTCCCGTTGGCGCTGCCGCTGATCGGGGACCGCGTGGTGTTCGGCGCCGGCAACCTGTTCTTCCCGATCTCCTACGTCTTCGGGGACGTGCTCACCGAGGTGTACGGCTACGCCCGTGCCCGCAAGGTCATCTGGGCCGGGTTCGGCGCGATGCTGTTCGCCACCGTGATGAGCTGGGTGGTGCTCGGCATGCCGGCCAACCCCGACGAGCCGTTCAACGCCGTCATCCAGCCGGCCCTCGAGGTGGTGTTCGGCAACACCTGGCGGATCGTGGCGGCCTCGATCCTCGCCTTCTGGGTGGGCGACTTCGTCAACTCGTTCGTCCTCGCGCGCATGAAGATCCTGACGCGCGGGCGGTGGCTGTGGACACGGACGATCGGGTCGACCATCGCCGGCCAGGGCATCGACAGCCTCATCTTCTACCCGATCGCGTTCGCCGGCATCTGGACGACCAAGACCATGGCGCAGGTCGTGCTCTTCAACTGGGGGTTCAAGGTGCTCGTCGAGGCGGTCATGACCCCCGTGACCTACCTGATGGTCGGCTGGTTGAAGGACGCCGAGCGCGAGGACTTCTACGACATCGACACCGACTTCACGCCCTTCAGCCTGCAGGACTGACGCACATGAGCACACTCGCGGGGAAGCGCATCCTCGTCACCGGCGCCGGCACCGGCATCGGCCGCACCGCGGCGCGCCTGCTCGCGGCACGCGGCGCCGAGCTGGTCCTCGCCGGCCGCCGGCTCGGGCCGCTGCTCGAGACCCTGCCGAACGCCCGGCACGTGGCGCTCGACCACGCCGACGAGGCGGCGGTCACCGCGCTGGCCGCCGACTGCCCGCCGCTGGACGGCATGTTCCTGAACGCCGGCCAGTTCGCGGGCGGCACGGTGGCGGCCACGCCGGTCGCGGTGCTCGAGGCGATGTGGGCGGCCAACGTGCGAGGGCCGTGGCTCCTCTGCCACCACCTGGGCGCCACGCTCCGCGACGGCGGCAGCGTGGTGCTCGCCGGCTCGACCCTCGGGATCCGCGCCGTGCCGGACACGGCCGCGTACTCGCTCGCCAAGGCCGCGCTGCACCACCTGGCGCGCGTGCTCGCCGTGGAGTGGGCGCCGCGGCGCATCCGCTGCAACGCCATCGCCCCGGGGCCGGTGCTGACGCCGATGCTGCAGGCGCGTATCGACGCGAGCGACGACCCGCCCGGGACGCTGGAGGCCTTCGCCGGCGTGAACCCGCTCGGCCGGCTCGGCCGCGAGGAGGAGGTCGCCGCCCTGGCCGCGCACCTGCTCGCCGACGAGAGCGCGTGGACGACGGGGACGGTGATCCCGTGCGACGGCGGCGCCACCGCCGCGGCGTTCTGACGCCGCGGCGAGGCGCCGGAGGCGTGGCGCGCGTCAGCGCCGCGGCAGCTCGACCTCGGCCCGCCCGGCGGCGGTCGTCTCCTCGCGATGGTTCACGCACTCCACCTGCACGGCGACGAAGGCCTTGCCCTCGCGCTCGAACGTGTCGGTGACCGTGCCGCGCACCCAGGTCACGTCGCCGAGGTAGTTGAACTTGAGGTAGCGGCACTCGAGCTTCGCCAGGTGCGCGGCGTCCCCCATCCAGTCGGTGATCACCTGGATGAGCCACGCGCAACGCTCGGGCCCGAGGTCGTACGCGCCCGGCAGGCCGAGCAGGCGGGTCGTGAAGGCGTTGTCCCAGTGCACGCGCTGCGGCGGCTCGGGCACGCCCTGCTCGTTCACGATGAAGAGCTTCGGGTGCCTGGCGTAGAGATTCGCCGCGACCTTGTTGCCGACCAGGTAGATGCCGAGCTGCGACTCGAAGGCGATCTCGGCCGTCGGCGTCAGCGGCCCCTTCAGGCGCTGCGGCAGCACGTCGCCCTTCTTGACGTCGTCCCAGAAGCGCTCGCTGGCACGCGTCTCGGCCGCGTACTCGGCCATGAAGCGCTCGACGTCGGCCGGCGTCCAGCTCGCCAGCGTGGTTTCGCCGTACTTCTTCGTCTCGGCGGTCTTGTGGCGCTCGATGCGGATCCAGGTGTCGTTGCGGACGCCGAGCTTCTCGCCCCGCTGGTCGTGGTACACGGCCTCGTAGGTCTGGTAGACGGACCGCCCGCCACCGAACTTGCTCTCCTTCTCCTCCACGGACTTGAGATAGCTCTCGGCGCTGATGCGGTCGCCGACCATGAGCGGGCGCGTCCACTCGTAATAGGAGCCGGTCCAGATCGAGTGGACGCCCGGTAGCCCCTCGGGCAGCCCGCTCGAGCCGACCGAGCGCAGCGTGTCGAAGGTCTGGATCATGATGTAGGGGGCCAGCAGCGTCCCCCAGCGCGTGCGCGCCGCGTACTCGGGGTCGTGGTAGAGCGGGCTCAGGTCGCCGATGCCGAGCGCCATGTGGTAGGCGGCGTCGGCCGTCACCTCGGTGCGCCACGGGCGGCGGTTGGTGAAGCCCTTGCCGATGCGCTCGCGCAGCTTCGCGATGCCCTCGTCGGTGATGCGCGCACCGTGTCCGGCGACGTCTGCCATGTGGTCGGTCCCCCCTTCGACGGAGTGTCAGGCACGGCGCCCGGCGTCGGGCCGGGGACCGAGCAGTCGATAGATCGCCTTCTCGAGGAAGCGGCGCTGCGTGGCGAGCGCCGGTGGGGCGAAGGCGTCGCCGCCCCACGTGCCGGAGCGCTGCAAGGCCGCGCCGTTCACGAAGTACGCGAAGACCATGCCGAAGAGCCCGAGGGCGAGGTGCGGGACCTCCTCGGGGAGCCAGCCGGCGCTGGTGGCCGCCTGGCCGACCACGCCGACCCCTTCGCGGTAGAGCGGGCCGAGCCAGCGGCCGAGCAGCGCCTGGACGTTGCCGGTCTCCTCCAGCAGCGCGCGCTGGATCAGCCGCGCCAGGTTCGGGTGCTCGGCGAGATGCGCAACCAGCTGATCGACGGTCCGCGCGATGCTCTCGCGCTCGAGCTCGGCCTGCCACGAGGCGGCGACCAGCTCGACGATCGGGCGCAGCCCGCGCTCGAGGACGGCCTCGTACAGCGCCTGCTTCCCCGGGAAGTGGTTGTAGAGGCTGGAGGCGGTGAGGCCCAGCTCGCGCGCCAGGTCGCGGACGGCGACGCCGTCGACGCCGCGGGCGGAGAAGAGCCGCTCGGCTGCGTCGAGGATGGCTTCGCGCGTAGGCTGCAGGACCGGCGCCGGGGCCGGCGGCAGCGTGCGCGCCTTCACCGCTTTCACGCTCACCGCCCGGGTCTATGCCGAAATGAACGTTCGTTCGTCAAGGGCCACCCGCAACGGTGTGCGGCGATGGCCGCACTCGAGGAGGTGGCCCACTGCGACTTCGGTCGCACGGCATTCCCGCGCGAATGCGATTCTCGCGACCGGGCAAGGTCCGTGCCAGCGGGTGGACGTGATTCTGGACGGCATGGCGCGTGCTTCGCGCCGGTAGGCCCGCGGTCTGCCGTCCGCGAGCGCCGGGAGGGGAACGTGCGCGCACGGATCGTAGCAGTCGTCTTCTCGCTGTGTGGGCTCGCCGGCTCGGCGGGCGCTCAGGGCGTGTGCACACTCGACGCCCAGTGCGCCGACGGGAACCTCTGCAACGGGACCGAGCGCTGCATCGCCGGGTTCTGTCAGCCCGGGACGGCACCCATCTGCAACGACGGCAACCCCTGCACCCTCGATCTCTGCGAGACCGCCGCCGGCTGCCGCCATATCGCCGCCAGCGACGGCACCTCGTGCAGCGACGGCGATCCGTGCGACGGGAGCGAGACCTGCCAGCGCGGGACCTGCCTGGAGACGGGCACCCCGGCGGCCGACGGCACCGCCTGCGACGCAAGGAACCCCTGCACCACGAACGACTTCTGCCAGACCGGCGCCTGCCGCGCCGGCACGCCACGCCCGAACGGCACCTCCTGCGACGACGCTGCCGTGTGCAACGGCCGCGAGACCTGTCAAGCCGGGGCGTGCCGGCCGGGCGCGCCGCCGCCGAACGGCGCGGCGTGCGGGGACCTCGATCCCTGCAACGGCAACGACACCTGCCAGAACCTGGCCTGCGTTCCCGGCCCACCGCTGCCGGCCGGGTCGCCGTGCAGCGACGGCAACGGCTGCAACGGCGGCGAGACCTGCCAGGCCGGCGTCTGCACCGCCGGAACGACGGTGCCGGACGGCACGCCGTGTTCCGACGGCAACGCCTGCAACGGCGCGGAGCTCTGCCGGGCCGGCGTCTGCCTGATCGGCACGGCCGTCGACTGCGACGACGGCGATCCCTGCACGCTCGACTCCTGCGACGCCAGCGGGAGCTGCCGGCACGCCGAGGTGCCCGAAGGCACCTCGTGCAGCGACGGCGATCCCTGCAACGGCACCGAGACCTGCCGCAACCACCGCTGCCGCCCCGGCACCACCAATGTGCCCACCGGAACCCCGTGCAGCACGGGGAACCCCTGTACGACGGGCGATTTCTGCTCGTCCGGCGAGTGCCGGCCGGGAACCACGCGCCCCGACGGGGCACGCTGCGGCGACGCCGACGACTGCAACGGCCGGGAGACCTGCCAGGAGGGCGTCTGCGCTCCCGGACCGCCCAGGGCCAACGGCACCCCGTGCGGCGACGGCAACCCCTG
>Ga0209253_10000589_pt1 | contig 31516 bp, 21 predicted proteins | sample FrelakmetBRP12BR_FD_187145 | JGI IMG/M metagenome (GOLD analysis project Ga0209253, IMG submission 187145) | Freshwater lake sediment microbial communities from the University of Notre Dame, USA, for methane emissions studies - BRP12 BR (SPAdes)... | ecosystem: Environmental > Aquatic >... | reverse complement strand
TTGCCCGCGCCGTTGCCGCCGAGCAGCGCGGTCGTCGTGCCGCGCCGCACCGTGAACGAGATCCCCTTCAGCGCCTCCACGGCGCCGTACGATTTCGCGAGACCGGCGACGACGATCGCGGAATCCGACACGGCGGCGCTCATGGTGCGACCGGCGGCACGCGGGCGCAGCGCGTCAGCACTGGATCGTCTGCTTGCAGTATTGCGCGAGCTCGCTCACCACCGTGGTCGCGCCGACCGGCCGTCTCGCCTTCCCCTGCCCGTGCTCGACCGCGAGCCTGAACTCGTACTTCGTGAAGAACGCGTCGAACTGCTCGGTGCCCGCGGTGCCGACCGCGTAGAGCTCGTCCGCGGCGGCGTCGTAGTCGAGCAGGATGGCCGCGAGCGGCTGCGGCGCCGGGCCCGCCAGCACGCGGGCGCCGTCGGCAGGGTCGTACACGCTGTGGTCGGCGCAGCAGTGGATGACGCGCGCGTCGGAGGTCGCCGAGCGTTGCGGCTGGTAGCGGATGAACGACACGTCGCGCGTCGGGTACGCGAGCTTGTGCGCGCAGATCGCGGAGAACGCGACGATCGCGCGGAGCGGCCCGACGCCGCCCTGCCACGCGTACGTCGCGCCATCCTCGCGGCGCAGCGTCGACGGCGCGCCGACCGCCCGGCCGAGATTGAGCAGGAAGCACGGCGTGCCGGCGAACGGGTAGTGGAACAGGTAATTCGTCTCGGCGACGAGCGCCCGGGCCCTGACCGGCGCACCGTGGACGTCGACGAGCCGCGCGCGCTGGTACGCCCGCGGGGGGACGCTCGCCCATGCCGGGAACCCCGACAACCCCACCGCGCCCGACACCGCTGCGCAGCCTCCGAGAAACTTGCGCCGTTCCATCGACCCTCCTTGCGGGGAGCGCGCATCGCCGGCGGCCGCTGCCCGCTCCGTCGATTCAGGTGGCGACCAGCTCGCGGATGTGCTCGGCCACGCTGCGGCCGAGGGCCGACAGCCCGTAGCCGCCCTCCAGCGTCGAGACAATCCGGCCGTGCGCGTGCTTCGCCGCCACGGCCACCAGCTCGCGCGTGACCCACGCATAGTCCGCCTCCGTGAGCTTGAGCCCCGCCAGCGGGTCTTCGCGGTGCGCGTCGAAGCCCGCCGAAATGAAGAGGATCTCGGGCCGGTGCCGCTCGAGCGCCGGGAGCCAGTGGTCGCGCACCGCGTCGCGGAAGCCGTCGCTGCCGGTGCCCGCGGAGAGCGGGACGTTGACCATGTTCGGGGACGGGTTGTCGAGCCCGGAATAGGGGTACAGGGGATGCTGGAACGTGGAGACCATCAGCACCCGCTGATCGTGGGAGAAGATGTCTTCGGTGCCGTTGCCATGGTGGACGTCGAAATCGATAATGGCCGCGCGTCTGATACCATGCGCGGCCAGCGCGTGCGCGGCCCCGACGGCGACGTTGTTGAACAGGCAGAAGCCCATCGCGCGGCCGCGCTCGGCGTGGTGGCCGGGCGGGCGCACGGCGCAGAAGGCGGTCCGGCACTCCTTGCGCATGATGAGGTCGGTGGCCAGCACGACCGCGCCGGCGGCGTGGAGCGCGGCCGTCAGCGAATGGGCGTTCATCGCCGTGTCGGGGTCGAGGAAATGCAGCCCGGACGAGGGACTCTCCGCCTCGATCGTCGCGATGTAGTCGCGCTTGTGGACGCGGGCGATCTGCTCGTGGGTGGCCGCCTGCGCCGAGTAGTGGTGCAGATAGGGGTCGAGCCCGGCGCTGATCAGCCGGTCCCCGATCGCGTGCAGCCGGTCCGGGCACTCGGGGTGGTAAGGCCCCATGTCGTGCAGGAGGAACGACGGATGTGTAATGTATGCAGTGGGCACGGCTTTTGCTGACTTGTGGCGGACAGCTTGGGTGCCAAACCCGTCCGGTGAACGGGCGTCGACCGGTGTCGCCGCCCCGACGAGTGGAGTGTAGCCCGTGCCCGCGCCCGATGACCAGTCCGCAATAAGAACCTAAAGTGCCGACCAGCGGCACCCACCCCACGGAAGAAGGCCCATGACCGTCCGCCCCCTCAGTCAGACCAAGGAGCCGATTGCCCAGCGTCTCGCGGCCGTGCTCGCCCAGCTCGACCGCATCCTCGTCGGCAAGCAGGATCCGCTGAAGCTGGCATTCGCCTGCCTCCTGGCCCGCGGGCACCTGCTGATCGAGGACATCCCCGGCGTAGGCAAGTCGACGCTCGCCCAGGCGCTCGCCACCACCCTCGGTCTCAAGTACGCCCGGGTCCAGTTCACGAGCGACCTGCTGCCCGCGGACGTGCTCGGCGTCTCGATCTTCGACACCGAAACGCGCTCGTTCCGCTTTCACCCGGGCCCGATCTTCCATTCGGTCGTGCTGGCCGACGAGATCAACCGGGCGCCGCCCAAGACGCAGAGTGCGCTGATGGAGGCCATGGAGGAGCGGCAGGTCTCACAGGACAGCGAGACGCGCAAGCTCCCCGAGCCGTTTTTCGTGATCGCCACCCAGAACCCGGTCGAGCAGATCGGCGCCTATCCGCTGCCCGAGTCGCAGCTCGACCGCTTCCTGATGGCCATCGAGATCGGCTACCCCGACCCCGCCGCCGAGCGCGAGCTCCTCGTGAGCGGCGACCGGCGCGCCCAGGTGGTGACGCTCCCGCCGCTCGCCGATCCGCCGACCCTCCTCGAATGGCAGCACGAGGTGGCCAAGGTCCACGTGGCGCCGGCGCTCCTCGACTATGTGCAGGCGCTGCTCGCCGCCACCCGCGGCAACGTCGGCAGCGGCGCCGACGCGGGCGCGCGGCGCGGGCTGTCGCCGCGCGCGGGGCTCCTGCTGCTCGCCGCGGCGCGTGCCTGGGCCATGCTGGCCGGGCGTCCGATGGTGCTTCCCGAGGACGTGCAGGCCGTGTTTCCCTCGGTGGCCGGCCACCGGCTCGCCGGCGGCGCCCGCGCGGGACTGCTGCAGGCGCAGGCGCTGCTGCGCGCCGTCGCGCTGCCCTGACCGGCCGGAGGGCCACGTCCCGGCGCGTCCCGGCGGCGCCCGTGCCCCGCCCTTCACTGCACCGACGCTCCCACCCATGCCCGCATCGACCCTCGCCTCCGCGGCCGCGGCCGCGCCCCGTGGGTGGCGCGCGAGCTATCTGCAGCGGTTGTTCCGCAACGCGCCGGCCGACCACGATCCGGTCATCCTGCGGCACCAGCGAATCTACATCCTGCCGACCCGGCGCGGGCTCGCGCTGCTCGGGGCGCTCGCGATCACTCTGCTCACCTCGCTCAACTACTCGCTCGCGCTGGGCTTCGTCGTGACGTTCCTGCTCGTCGGGCTGCTGGCGGCCGCACTCATCCACACGTTCCGCAATCTTGCGGGCATCGAGCTGCGCCCCCTCGCCGCGGGCGAGACCTTTGCCGGCGGCGTCATGCCGTTCACGGTCGCGCTCGCCGGGGGCGCGACGCCCCGCTACTCGGTGCTGCTGACGGCGCGGGGCTGTCCGCCGGTGGCCGTGGACGTCGTGCCGGACTCCGCGCTGCCGGTCGCGCTCGAGCTGGTGACGCCCCGCCGCGGCCGCATCGTGCTGGGGCGGGTGACGCTGTCCTCCGAGTACCCGATGGGCCTGTGGCGCGGCTGGGCGTACGTGCACTTTCCGCTCGCCGGCATCGCCTTTCCGATGCCGGAGAACGCGCCGCCCCCGTTGCCCCAGGGCGACACCGGCCAGGACGATCACTCGCTGAGCCGCGGCAGCGATGCGGATCTCGCGGGCCTGCGCACCTACCAGCCGGGCGACCCGCAGCAGCGCGTCGCCTGGAAGGCGGTGGCGCGCGGCGCCGGATGGTACACCAAGCAGTTCGAGGGTGGCGGCGGCGGCGGGCCGATCGTCCTCGACTGGGACACGCTCCCGGCGACGCTCGGGCCCAAGGCGCGGATCGCGCGGCTCACGGCCTGGGTGCTGGCTGCGGAGCGCGCGGCGCGGCCGTTCGCGCTGCGGGCGCCCGGGATCGCTCTCCCCGTCGGCCAGGGTCGCGACCACCGCCGCGCAGCGCTCACGGCGCTCGCCCTGATGCCGGAGCCCGGCGCATGACGGCCGCGACGGCTCTCCCGAAGCAGCGCCGGGCGACGTCCGCGCACCCGTCCGACCCGCTGAGCGCCGAACAGCTCCGCTGGCTCGGGGCGCTCCTGTTCGCGACGCAGCTGCCGCTGGTCGCGTTCGTGCCCGTGTGGGTCGCCTGCGTCGGCATGGCGCTGGTCGTGATCCGATTCGCGCAGGTCCACCGCAGCGCGAACCGCCCGGGCACGCCGCCCGCCGCCATCGCGTCGTGGATGCTCGGGCTCCTGGCACTCGTGACGGCGATCGCGATCCGCCAGTCGCTCGGCTATTTCGTCGGGCGCGATCCCTGCGTCGCGTTCCTGTTCGCGCTGATCGGCATCAAGTATCTCGAGACGCACACCGAGCGCGACGGAACGCTGATCGTCTGCCTCGCCTGCCTGCTGATCGTCACGCCGTTCTTCTACAGCCAGTCGCTGCTGGCCGCGGCAACCGCGATTCCGGCCGTGGTCCTGCTCGGCGGCGCGCTCCAGGTGCTGGCGCGGCCGCGGGAGCTCCCGCCCGCGCCCGGCGGCTGGCGTGCGGCACTCGGCGTCACCTTCAAGATCCTCCTGCAGGGGATTCCGCTCGCGGCGACGCTGTTCCTGCTCTTCCCCCGGATCGCCGGTCCGATGTGGGGCGTGCCCGCGGATCACGCCGCGAACTCCGGGCTGTCCGATCGCATGGCGCCGGGTCTCATCAGCGAGCTCTCGCTCTCGGATGCCGTCGCCTTCCGCGTCGACTTCGAAGGCCCGATCCCGCCGCCCTGGCTACGCTACTGGCGCGGGCCCGTGCTGACCGAGTTCGACGGGCGCGAGTGGACGATGCCGGCGAAGACACCGCTCGGCAGCTTCACGCCGACCGGCGGCCGGCCGGTCGTCTACACGGTCACGCTGGAGCCGCACTGGAAGCCGTGGCTATTCGCGCTCGACCTCCCGAACAGCCTCCCGGAAGCCACCTCGGAGACCGACGGAAACGCGAACGGCTCCGCCGCCGACGCCGTGCTGACCCGCGACCAGCAGCTGCTCGCGCGCCTTCCGGTCACGCAACCGCTGCGGTACAGGCAGACGTCGGTTCTGCAGGACACCTACGCTGCGCCGAGCGGCCAGGAGCTCGCGCGCGAGACCGAGGAGAGCCTTCAGCTCCCTCCGGTCGGCGCTCGATCCAATCCGCGCACGCTCGCGTTTGCGCGCGAGCTGCGCGCCGCGCACGCCGACGATGCCGGCTACATCAACGCCGTGCTCGCCTGGTTCCACAGGGAGGAATTCTTCTATACGCTGGCGCCGCCGCTGCTGGGCGACAACCCGGTGGACGGCTTCCTCTTCGGCACGCGCCGGGGATTCTGCGAGCACTACGCGAGCTCGTTCGTGGTGTTGCTGCGCGCCGCGGGGATACCGGCGCGCGTGGTCACCGGCTACCAGGGCGGCATGATCAATCCGAACGGCGGCTACATGATCGTGCGCCAGTCGGATGCGCACGCCTGGGCCGAGGCCCTCGTCGGCGAACAGTGGACCCGCTTCGATCCGACGGCCGCCGTCGCCCCGTCGCGCATCCAGATGGGCCTGGGCGGCGCGATGCCGGCCAGCGAGCCGATACCCATGCTCGCCCGCCTCGACGAAACGTTCCTCATGAGCCTGCAGCTGTCGTGGGACGCCATCAATCACGACTGGCGCCGCAACGTGATCGGCTTCAACGTCGAACGGCAGCGATCGCTGTTGCGCAAGTGGAATGTCGATGCGCTCGCGCCCTGGCAGGTCACCACGCTCGCCCTCGCGTTCGCCATGGCCTGGGGCGGCGCTCTGCTCGGCTGGCTCGCGTGGCGCCGGCGCCGCCAGGATCGCGCCCGCGCGATCTGGGACGCGCTCTGCGCGCGTCTCGGGCGCGCGGGGCTGCCGCGTGCGGCGCACGAGGGTCCGGTCGCGTATGCGGCGCGCGCCGCGTCGCGGTGGCCGCAGTTCGCCGGGGCCTTCCACATCATCGGCGATTCGTACGCTTCGCTGCGCTACGGACCGGTGGCGGCGAAGGCCGACACGACGCTCGAGCGCGCCTCCGCGCTGTGGCGCCTCAAGCGCGCAGTCGGCATCCTGCCCGCTCCCCGGAAGTTGCGCTCGCTCCCCGCGCCGGCCTGACGGGCGAGCGCCGGGTCAGGCCCGCCGTACCGCTGCGGCGATTTCCCCGCGCGGTACGCGGGCGTAAGGCGAATCCCTGCCGGCTCTCAGAGCAGCGCGTCGCGATCGAGGCCGCGCCGCTTCAGTCGCGCCCGCAGCCGGTCCAGCGCCTCGACCTGGATCTGCCTCACCCGCTCGCGCGTCACGCCGACTTCGCGCGCAAGCTCTTCGAGCGTCACCACATCGCGGCCGTTCAGGCCGTAACGGCGCTCGATCACCGTGCGCTGGCGCTCGTTCAGTTCGGCGAGCCACTGCCGCACCCAGGCTTCGATCTCGCTGTTGTGCAGCACGAGCTCGGGGGCCGGGCTGTTCTCGTCGACGAGTCCCTCGCCGATCGACACGGTCGCGTCGCGGTCGAACGGCGCGTCGAGCGACGTCATCCGCTCGTTGTAGCCCAGCACCTTGCGCACCTGCGCCACGGGCTTGTCGAGCAGGTGCGCGACGTCGTCGGCGGTGGGATCGCGGCCCTCCGGCAGCCCGTGCATCTCGAGGTGGCGCAGCGCGCGCAGCACGACGTTCAGCTCCTTGACGACGTGCGCCGGAAGGCGGATCGTCCGCGACTGGTTCATGATCGCGCGCTCGACGGCCTGGCGAATCCACCAGGTCGCGTACGTGGTGAAGCGAAAGCCGCGCTCGGCGTCGAATTTCTCGAGCGCGTGGATGAGGCCCAGGTTTCCCTCCTCGATCAGGTCGGGAAGCGCAAGCCCGCGGTTCGTGTAGTGCTTCGCGATGCTGACCACGAGGCGCAGGTTGTGCTCGATCAGCCGCTGCCGCGCGGCGAAGTCGCCGGCGGCCATCGCGCGCGCGAGCGCGAGCTCCTCGGCGGCGGACAGCAGCAGGTGCTGGCCGATCTCGTTGAGGTAGATCTGCGTGACGTCGTTGACGATGTCGGCGCCCAGGCCGGCTGCGGGCTCGGGCAGCGGCAGCTCCTGCGTCCAGCGATCGGGCTCCGGCTGCGTCTGGTGCAGATCGAGGTCGGCGACGGCATCGTCGGGCGCCTCCGGTACGGCCTCGTCCGCGTGCTCGAGGCCGGGAAGGCAGGGGTCGGCGTCGTCGGGAACGCGCCGCGTCGGGGTCATGCCGGCGGGAGGTACCGGAGCGGGTCCATCGGCTTGCCGTGCCGGCGGATCTCGAAGTGCAGCTTGACCTGGTCGGAGTCCGTGCTGCCCATCTCGGCGATCTTCTGGCCCCGCGCGACCTGCTGCCCCTCCTTCACGAGGATGTCGCGATTGTGCGCATACGCCGACAGGAACGTGGCGTTGTGCTTGATGATGATGAGCTTGCCGTAGCCCCGCAGCCCGGTGCCGGCGTAGACGACCTTGCCGCCGGCGCTCGCAGCGACCGGCTGTCCCGCGGCGCCCGCGATGTCGATGCCCTTGAGGCTTGCCCCCTCCGAGAAGCCGTTGACGATCCTGCCCTTGGCGGGCCACATCCAGTCCACCTTGTCGTCGTCGCCGTCGGCGGCGGAAGGGGTCTTCGCATCGGCCGGCGCCGCGTCGGCCACGGCCGGCGGAGCGGCCGCAGCAACCGTTGCCGCCGGGGCTGCGGGAACGGCCGCTGCCGGGGGCGCCGCGGCAGCCGGTGCGGCCGCGGGAGCCGGCGCCCCCGCGGGGGCCACCGGCACTGCCGCAGCGACCGCCGAGCCCGCGCGCTGCACGTCGCGCAGTGCCTGCTCGGAATACGGCTCCTTCACGGCCTTGGGCTGGGTCTTGTAGTCGTCCGTGCCGCGCGCACCGGGAACGGCCGGCGCCGCCGATGGCGGCGGCGGCGGCGACGCCGGCGCCCTCGCGTCGCTTGCCACCACCGGGGGCGGGGCCTTGAGCGGCGCGGTCACGACGCCGGCCGCGCCCGCCGCCGCCGATCCGCCGGGCGCCGGGCTGCCCGGTGCGGTGAGGCGGAGCACCTGCCCGGGGCGAATCAGATTGATGTTGTCGATGTTGTTCCACGCGGCGAGCTCACGGTAGTCGAGGCCGTGGTCGAGCGCGATGCCGTAGAGGGTGTCGCCGCGCTTCACCGTGTACGCCTTCGGCCGCCAGTCGGGCTCGGCCGAGGGCTTGGCCGCGGTCGCGGCTGCCGGCGGCGTCGCGCGGGGCGCGCGGTCCTCGACCGGCGCGGGTGTCCGCGACGCGCACGCCGCCACGCAGAGCACGAGGGTCGCGGCGGCGAGCCGGAACAGCGCGGTGCCGATTGCGGACGGAGCGGAACGGGGAAACGCGGGGGGCATCGGGTTCGGCATCAGGCTGCTAGGCGAGCCCGGGCAACAGGGGCACGAATCTTACCGCATCGAACGTCTGCTCACGGAGACCGTCCGGCGTCGCCTCGATGACCGTGAGGCGCTGCCCGCCCTCGCCCTGCTCGCCGTGCTGCGCAAGCGGAAACACCATGCGGCCGCCCGGCTTCAGGTGCTTGAGCAGGCGCGTGGGGACGTGCGTGGCGCAGGCGGTGACGACGATCGCGTCGAACTGGAGGTCCTCGCCGAGTTCCGCCGTTCCGTCGCCGTGCATGAGCCGCACGTTCTTCACCTTGAGCGCCTGCAGGTGGCGCCGGGCCTTCGTCACCAGCGCGCCGACGCGCTCGACGGTGTACACCTCGCCGGCGACGTGGGCGAGAACGGCCGTCTGATAACCGCAGCCGGTGCCGATCTCGAGCACGCGCTCGAGCGTGCGGCCCGCGCGCGCGAGCTCGCTCATCCGCGCGACGACCCAGGGCTGCGAGATCGTCTGGCCGCTGCCGATCGGCAGCGGAGTGTCCTCGTAGGCGCGAATGGCGAGCGCCTCGTCGACGAAGATGTGCCGCGGGATCGCGTTGAGCGCCTCGAGCACGACTTCGTCACGAATGCCCTCCGCGCGCAACCGCTCGATCATCCGGGCGCGCGTGCGCGTGGAGGTCATCCCGATGCCGGACATCCTGCCGGCGGGCGTCCCTATCGCCTCGGGTCTGCGCCCCTGCGTCACGTCGCGAGCCACGTCGCGACGGGCGGCAGCTCGTCGTGGTTCGTGAGGTCGATCTGCAGCGGGGTGACCGACGCGTAGCCGTGCTCGACCGCGTGGAAGTCGGTGCCTTCGCCCGCGTCCGCCGCCGGGCCGGCGGCGCCGACCCAGTACACGGTTTCTCCCCGCGGGTTCTTCGTCGCGACGACGTTTTCGGCCTTGTGCCGGCGGCCGAGGCGCGTGATCCGGTAACCCTTGAGCATGGACGGCGGCACGTCGGGAACGTTGACGTTGAGCAGCCGCGCGCCGAGCGCAAGGCGCTCGTGCCGCTCGAGCAGCTCGAGCGCCACCGCAGCGGCGGTCTCGAAATGCGCGGCGGTCTTCGAAGCGAGCGAGATCGCGATCGACGGGATGCCGAGAAGGTAGCCCTCGGTCGCCGCGGCGACGGTGCCGGAATAGATCGTGTCGTCGCCCATGTTGGCGCCGAGATTGATGCCGGAGATCACGAGGTCGGGCAAGACGTCCAGAAGCCCGGTCACCGCGAGGTGCACGCAGTCCGTCGGCGTGCCGTTGACGAACAGGAAGCCGTTCGGCGCGCGGCGCACGGTGAGCGGACGGTCGAGCGTCAGCGAGTTCGAGGCGCCGCTGCGATCGCGCTCGGGCGCCACGACGGTGATGTGCGCGCGCGGCGCGAGCGCTTCGGCGAGGCGCTCGAGCCCCGGAGCGAAGTAGCCGTCGTCGTTGGAAAGCAGGATGCGCATGGGCTTCGCGATTATAACCGTCGCGCCGCGACCTCCCTGCGGCGGCGTCTATAATCGGCGCACGATGGCTCATTCGGGCGCGACAGAGCGGCAACCCCTTCCGTCGCGGTCTCGCGCCGCCGGCCGGCACGATGCGTGACCGCTCGCCCCTGGTCGCGGTCGCGGTCGTGCTTGCGGCGCTCGCGGCCCTGCCGGTCGCGGCGGTGCTCGTGCAGGGCCTCGCCCCCGGACACGGGCACGTGTGGGCGCATCTCGCGGCGACGGTGCTGCCCGGGTTCGTCGCCAACACGCTGGCGCTCGTCGTGCTGGTGGGCGCCGGCGTCGCGTTCGGCGGCACCGTGACCGCGTGGCTGGTGACGAACCGCCGGTTCCCGGGTGCGCGCCTGTTCGAGTGGGCGCTGCTGCTGCCGCTCGCGATGCCGGCGTACGTGATGGCCTACGCCTACACCGACTGGCTCGACTACGCGGGACCGGTCCAGACCGCGCTGCGGCAGGCGTTCGGCTGGGCAAAGGGCGACTACTGGTTCCCCGACGTGCGCTCGCTCCCCGGCGCCGCGGCGATGTTCATCGCGGTCCTCTTTCCGTATGTCTACGTGCTGGCGCGCACGGCGTTTCTGGAGCGGCCGGTTTCGCTGATCGAGGCCGCGCGGACGATGGGCCTCGACGCGCGCCGCGCGTTCTGGCGCGTCGACCTTCCGCTCGCGCGGCCCGCCGTCGCCGGCGGCATCGCGCTGGCCCTGATGGAGACGCTCGCCGACTACGGCACGGTCGCCTACTTTGCCGTGGACACGTTCACGACCGGGATCTACCGCGCGTGGTTCTCGCTCGGCGACCGCGTCGCCGCGGCGCAACTGTCCGCGGCGCTGCTCGCCTTCGTGATCGGCGCCGTCCTTCTCGAGCGCTGGTCGCGGGGCGCGACGCGCGTGGCGGGCGGCAGCCGCCAGCGCAGCCCGAAGGCGCCGCCGCAGCCCCTGCTGACCGGCTGGCGGGCGTGGCTCGCAACGGCGATCTGCGCCGCGCCGATCGCGATCGGCTTCGCCCTGCCGGTGGCGCTGCTCGGACGACTCGCGCTCTCGCAGCCGGGACTGCCCGGCGCCGCGCGCTTCGCGGAGCTCGCGTGGAACAGCTTCCGCGTGGCGGGCCTCGCCGCGACGCTCGCGGTCGTCTTCGCGATCGCCGTCGCCTACGCGGTGCGGCTCGCACCGGGGGCGCTCACGCGCGGCACGAGCCGCCTGCTGGCGCTGGGCTACGCGGTCCCGGGGTCGGTGCTCGCGGTCGGCGTGCTGCTGCCGCTGGGCGCCGCCGATGTCTGGCTCGCCGCGGTCCTTCAGCCGCTCGGCGTGCGCCCGGGGCTGTTGCTCACGGGGACGGTCGCCGCGCTGATCTACGCGTACCTCGTTCGCTACTTCGCCGTCGCGTGGAACGGGATCGAGCCGGCGTTCGCGCGGATCACGCCCAGCATGGACGCCGCGGCGCGCGGGCTCGGCGCCGGCACCCTCGGGACGCTGACGCGCGTGCACGCGCCGCTGCTCGCGCGGACCGCGGCCGCCGCCGCGCTACTCGTGTTCGTCGACGTGATGAAGGAGCTGCCCGCGACGCTCGTGCTGCGTCCGTTCAATTTCGACACGCTCGCGACGCAGACGTACACGCTGGCGCAGGACGAGCGCCTCGCGGAAGCGGCGTTGCCGTCGCTCGCGATCGTCGCGGTCGGCGTGCTGCCCCTGCTCATCCTCGCGCGCGCGGTGCGCCGCGGAATGCCGGGGCGGCGCCCCGCGCCGGCCGCCGACGCGACGGCGGCCGCGGTCGCCGGCGGGGCGTGACGGGTCACCCTGCCCGCGGTCTCACTTCCACCCGGCGCGATCGAGGAGCTTCTGCGCGGCCGCCATGTTGCGGCCGAGCGTCGCGATCGGCAGCGGATCGGCCTTGAACGTGCCCAGCGATTCCAGCTCCCGGTTCTTCGCGGCGGCACCCTTCACCGCGGGCCACTCGTTGTTGCCGTTGGCGAAATACGACTGGGCTTCGTCGCTCGCGAGATACTCGAGGAACCTGATCGCGTTCTCGCGGTGCGGAGCGTTCCTGAGCACGCCGGCGCCCGCGATGTTGACGTGCGTGCCGTACGTCGCCTGATCCGGCCAGACGACCCCGGTCTTCGCCACCCACTCGCGCTCCTCGGCCTTGGGCGAGCGCATCAACCGGACGTAGTAGTACGTGTTCGACAGCGCGACGCGGCATTCGCCGACGGCCACGGCCTTGATCTGGTCGGTGTCGCCGCCGCGCGGCGGGCGCGCCATGTTGGCGACCACGCCCTTCGCCCACTCCTCCACTCTCGCTTCGCCGTTGTGCGCGATCAGCGCCGCGACGAGCGACAGGTTGTACGGGTGGCTGCCGGACCGCGTGCATACCCTGCCCCGGTTCCTGGGATCGGCGAGCGATTCGTAGGTGCCGACGTCGGCCGGATTGACCGTCGCCTTGTCGTAGACGATCACCCGCGCGCGGGTCGAGTAGCCGTACCAGTTGCCGTCCGGATCGCGCAGCGACGGCGGAATGCGCTCTTCCAGCACCTTCGATTTCACCGGCTGGAACAGGCCCTGCTGCTCGGCCGACCAGAGCCGGGCCGCGTCGACGATGAGCAGGATGTCGGCCGGAGAGAGCGCACCCTCGCTCCTGATCCGCTCGAGGAGCTGCTCGTCCCCCGCCTCGATCCGGTTGATCCGGATGCCGGTGGCCTTGGTGAAATTCCCGTACAGCGCCTCGTCGGTCTGGTAGTGGCGCGCCGAATAGAGATTGAGGACCGGCTCCTCGGCCGCGCGCGCGACCGCGGCACCGAGCGTCACGGCGAGCGCCGCCATCGCGGTTGCGGCAGCGCGCAGCAGGTTCGTCGTCTTCATGGGCATCCTTCGTCCGGTCATTCGATGCCGCCGATTCTCGCACCGGCCGCGGAGGCTGTCAATACGAATGCGAATTATTCTTATTTGCTTCGACGGCCGGATGCGGCAGCAGCGCGTCGCGCTCCGCTTCGCGTTTTGCGCGGGGCCGCCGATCGATTATGCTGCGACGAACGACACCCGCAGTCCCACCGCCGCCCTTCGGCGCCCAACGATCCGCCGTCCTTCGCCATGAGCCCGACCTCCACGCCCGTCCCCGTCGATCTGTCCGCCCACTGCCGCGCGCTCGCCGGCACCACGCTCGCGGAGCTCTTCGCGCGCGACGCGGGGCGGTTTGCGCGTCTGTCGTTCGTCTGGGAGGACTGGCTCGTCGACCTGTCGAAGGAGCGGCTCGGCCCGGAGACGCTGCCGCTGCTGGTCGCGCACGCGACGGCGAGCGGCCTTCCCGGCTGGATCGCCGCGCTCTTCGCGGGCGAGAAGGTCAACCTCTCGGAGCGCCGGCCGGCGCTGCACACCGCGCTGCGACAGGCGGGCGACGCGCCGCTCGTCGTCGACGGCCGCGACATCATTCCGGACATCCGCGCCACGCAGGCGCGGATGAAGGCGCTGGCGGCGCAGGTCCGCGGCGGGCTGCGCGTCGGCGCGACCGGCCGGCCGATCCGCGCCGTCGTCAACCTCGGGATCGGCGGGTCCGACCTGGGGCCGCTCGTCGTCTGCTCGGCGCTTGCCTTCGCGCCGCGCGCGCGCGGCGGCGCCGGTCCGCAGACCGAGGGGGTCGATGTCTCGTTCGTCGCGAACGTCGATCCGGAGCACCTGACACGGGCGCTCGCGCCCCTCGACCCGGCGACCACGCTCTTCGTCGTCACGTCGAAGACGTTCACGACGCAGGAGACGCTCGCCAACGCGGCGAGCGCCAAGGCCTGGCTCGCCGCCGCGCTCGGCCAGGGCGCAGCCATCAGCGCGCATTTCGTCGCCGTCACCGGCAACGTGGCGGCCGCGCAGGCGTTCGGCGTGGCGACCCAGGACATCCTGCCGCTGTGGGACTGGGTCGGCGGACGCTACTCGCTCTGGTCCGCCGTCGGGCTCCCGATCGCGCTCGAGCTGGGCTGGGAGCGTTTCGCGAAGCTCCTCGCCGGCGCCGCCAGCGTCGACGCGCACTTCCGCACGGCGCCGCTCGAGCGCAACCTGCCGGTGCTGCTCGGCCTCGTCGGCTGGTGGAACGCGGCGCAGCTCCGGCACGCGGAGCGGGTCGTCGTCCCCTACGCGCAGGCGCTGGCCCGCCTTCCGTCCTATCTGCAGCAGCTCGTGCTCGAGAGCAACGGCAAGCGCGTCGCGCGCGACGGCGGTCCGCTCGCGGGGCCGACGTCCGCGGCGCTCTGGGGGGAGGCCGGCACGAACGGCCAGCACGCGTTCTTCCAGTGGCTCCACCAGGGCACGCGCGAGGCTCCGGTCGAGTTCATTGTCCCCGTGCGCGCCGTGCATCCGCTCGCGAACCAGCAGACGCTGCTGGTGGCGAATGCGCTCGCGCAGGCGCAGGCGCTGCTCGAAGGGCGCGGCGCCGACGTGCTCCGCGCGGAGCTGACGGCGAAGGGACTGGCCGGCGCGGCGCTCGACGCGGCCGTCGCGGCGCGCGTGTGCCCGGGCAACCGCGCGTCGACGACGATCCTGATGCCCGAGCTCGATGCGTACCGGCTGGGCCAGCTCCTAGCGCTCTACGAGCACCGGACCTTCGTCGAAGCGGTGCTCTGCGGGATCAATCCCTTCGACCAGTTCGGCGTCGAGCTCGGCAAGACGCTCGCCGGCCCGATCGTCGCCGCGCTCGCGACCGGCACGCCGCTGCCGGAGACCGCCGACGCGTCGACCCGCGGGCTCGTCGCCCACGTGCGGAAGCTCTGCGGTCAGGCGCCTGCCTGAGACGGCTTCGTTGCGCGCAGGCGGCGAGGATCGGCGATCCCGTCGCTGCGCCCGCCTCCGCCCGGGTCAGCGCGCGGCCCTGATCGCCTTCGCGAGCTCCCACACGGCGGTCGCGTAGAGCCGGCTCCGGTTGTAGCGCGTGAGCACGTAGAAGTTGTGGCACGCGATCCGGAAGCTCGCGCCCTCCCCGCCCGCGAGGTCTTCTTCGAGCAGCAGCACGCCGACCGAGTCGGGCGCGAGCCCCTCGGGCGGGTCGACCACGGTTACCCCGTCGGCCGCCCACGCCGCGACCGTCCGCCGCTCCGAGATGCCGCCATCCAGGCGGCGCAGCACCTGCTCGCGCGACGCGTCGGCGAGCGCCGCCGCGAGCAGCACCGGCTGTCCCGGCTGCCAGTCGTGCCGTGCCAGGAAGTTGGCGACGCTGCCGACGATGTCGGGCGCGCTCGCCCACAGGTCGGGGCGGCCGTCGCCGTCGAGATCGACCGCGTAGCTGCGATAGCTTCCCGGCATGAACTGGGGAACGCCGAGCGCGCCGGCGAACGAGCCCTTGGGGACGAGCGGCGACACGCCGAGCTCGCGCGCGAGGAGCAGGAACTGCTTCAGCTCGCCGCGGAAGAACGCGGCGCGCCGCGGGTAGTCGAAGGCGAGCGTCGCGAGCGCGTCCAGCGCGCGGTACTTGCCCGTGACCCTGCCGTAGAACGTCTCGACGCCGATGATCGCGACGACGATCTCGGCCGGCACGCCGTACTGCGCCTCCGCGCGCGCGAGCTCGTCCGCATGCGCGTTCCAGTACGCGACGCCGCCCGCGACGCGCGCCGGCGCGAGGAACGGTGGCGCGTACTCGTACCACTTCGGCGGCGCGAGCAGCGGCCGCTCCATGGCGGCGACGATCTCGCGCTTGTACCGGACCTGCGCGAACAGGCGCCGGAGCGCGGCGCGGTCGAAGCCCTGCGTTTCCGCCATCTCGTCGATGAACGCGCGCACGTCGCTGCGCGCCGGGTAGGCCGCAGGGGCCGCAGCCTGCGCGGCCGCGGCCAGCACGAGCATCGCCGCGACGGCAACGAGCGCGCGGAACCGGCGCGACGAGGGAGCGGGATCGTGGGTCACGGCGCGCGAATGGTATCATCGCATCGCCCTCCGCTCGCCGACGGCGCAATGACAGCGCGCCGGCGCGACCCGCCGCTCGATGATCTACCCGTTCTTCCGCCCGCTGCTCTTCACGCTCGATCCCGAGACCGCGCACGACCTCGCGTTCACGAGCCTCGACGCCGCGACGAAGTGCGGGCTCGCGAAGGCGTTCGCGGTGCACCCGCCGCCGTCGCCCGTGGTCGCTATGGGGCTCACGTTCCCGAACCGGGTCGGGCTGGCCGCCGGCCTCGACAAGAACGCCGAGCACATCGACGGTCTCGCCACGCTCGGCTTCGGATTCATCGAGTGCGGAACCGTCACGCCGCGGCCGCAGCCGGGGAACCCCAAGCCGCGGCTGTTCCGGCTCCCCGAAGCCGAGGCACTCATCAATCGGCTCGGCTTCAACAACGAGGGCGTCGAGCGCTGCCTCCGGAACGCCGCGGGCGCGTCCTGGCGCGGAATCCTCGGGCTCAACATCGGCAAGAACTTCGACACACCGAACGCGCGCGCCGCCGACGACTATCTCGCGTGCCTGCGCGCCGTCTACCCGCGCGCGTCGTACGTCACCGTGAACATCTCATCGCCGAACACCAAGGGCCTGCGCGACCTGCAGTCGGAAGAGGCGCTCGCGGGCCTCCTCATCGCGCTGAAGGCGGAGCAGAAGGCGCTCGCGGACCGGCATGGCAAGTACACGCCGATCGCGGTCAAGATCGCGCCCGACCTGACGCGGCCCGCAGTCGAGGGCATCGCGCGGCTGCTCGTGCGCCACGCGATCGACGGCGTGATCGCGACGAACACGACGGTCAGCCGCGCTGCGGTCAAGGGCCTGCCCCATGTCGAGGAGTCCGGCGGCCTGTCCGGCCGGCCGCTGCGGGCGCAGGCGACCGCCGTCGTCGCGCAGCTTGCGAAGGCGCTGGACGGCGCGCTCCCGATCATCGGCGTCGGCGGCATTCTCTCGGGTGCCGACGCCCGGGAGAAGATCGATGCCGGCGCGACGCTGGTGCAGATCTACACCGGGTTGATCTACCGCGGTCCGCAGCTCGTGACGGAGTGCGCGCGGGCCCTCGCGTCCCGCTGACCGCGCGACTGCGCTACGCGGGCCGGTTCCGCGCGTGGACCAGCATCCCGGCGTCCGCGTCGGCGACCACGACCCCGTCCTGATTGCGGCAGACGCCGGCCAGCACCACCACGCCGCCGCCGTGCCGGGGCTTCGCGTGCTTCGCGGCGACGGTCCACGTCGTCGTCAGCGTGTCGCCGGCGCGCACCGGCGCCTTGAAGCGCACCGCGTGCTCGACGTACGCGACCGCGGTGCCGTGGAAGTACATGCCGACGGGCGCGCCCATCAGCGCGCTCGTCGTCATGCCGTGGAGGATGCGGGTGCCGAAGCGCGTGGTCTTCGCGTATTCGGCGTTCATGTGGTGCGGGTTGAAGTCGCCGATGAGCCCGGCGCCCAGCACCAGGTGCGTCTCCGTGATCGTGATCGACTGCGAGAACGTCTCGCCGATCGCGACCTCGTCGTACCAGCGGCCGCTTCCGTCCATGCCGAGGCCGGCCTTCACCGTTGCGGTTCTCCGGGCGCGGCAGCCATGCGCTCCCAGCGGAATCCGCCGGCTTCGACGCCGGCCACGAGCAGCGCCAGCGCGGCGGGGAGCGCCGACGGCTCGCCGCGCACGCCGAGCTCGATGCGCCGCCCGCCGTCGGGCAGGAACGAAGGCAGGCTGAAGAGCTTGAGCTGCGGGTAGCGGGCGACGCATTCGTTCATGAGCGGCAGGAGCTGGCTCTCGCCCGCCCCGAACACGACGATCGCGCGCTCGCCTTCGGGAACGGCGACGAGCGCGCCGCAGCGCGTCGCCAGCACCCACTCCAGCATCGGCCACGCCATCTGCGGAAAGCCGGGAAAGAAGTGATGGTCGCGAATCGAGAACGACGCGACGCGATTCACCGGGTTCGGAATGATGGCCGCGCCTTCCGGGAACTCCGCCATCAGCACGCGATGCGGATACGCGGCGGCGCCGAACTGCGCCTCGAGCGCCGCGACCGCCTCCGGGTGCCGCACCAGCGGCACGCCGAGCGCCGCCGCGGCCGCCTGCCGCGTGTGGTCGTCGGGCGTCGCCCCGACGCCGCCGAAGCTGAAGACGACGTCGCCGCGCCCGAAGCTCTCGCGGAGGACCGCGGCCAGCTCGTCGCGGTCGTCGCCCGCGTAGTGCGCCCAGGTGAGCGCGAGCCCGCGCCCGGACAGCGTCGCGATCACCTGCGCAAGATGGCGGTCCTGGCGCTTGCCCGACAGGATCTCGTCGCCGATGATCAATGCGCCGATGCGGGGTCGAGCCACGTGCTGTGCGGGAAGGAAGGGATGCGTCGGAAGGATGCCGGGCGCGGACGCCCTGCACCGACGCCGCCCTAGCCGGCGACCGGCTCCGGGATCTTTTCGGCGAACGTCGCGAGGACGCTGCCGAAGGCGCGATCGATCAGCGGCTCGGCCTCGACGACGCGGGCGCGGTCGGAGCGGAAGCGCTCGGCGAGCTCGTCGGCGCTCATCGACAGCGCCTTGAGGCCCTGCCGGTTGGTGAACAGGTACGTGCCGCGCAGCGGGCTGATCCACGCGAGCTTGGCGAACGCGAGCTGGCCGTCGTCGGCCTCGAACTCGATCCACGTGCCCCGCTCGAGGCTCTGCGCGATCTCGAGGAACTGGTCGTCGATGACCTCTGGCGTCTGTTCGGGGGGGGCGGGCTCGGCCTGCGTCATCGCCGCCGCGCGCTCTTCGGCCTTCGCCGCCTTGGCCTCGTCGCCGACGGCCTTGGCGAGCTCTGCCTCGGCCTTCGCCTGCTCGGCGACGGCGGCGGTGGCGAGCGCCTCCGCGCCGAGCGACGGCTTGACCGACGCCGCGTGCGCCTCCACCAGGTTCGACATGAACCGGTCGCGCTCCCCCTGCGCCCAGGTCAGGTCCTGCAGGGCGGCCGACAACCGCTTGAGCAGGGAGGGCAACAGCGCGACGAGGTGCTGGCGGTCTTCGCGGCTGCGCTTCGGCTGCACGCTCCAGACGAGATCCTCCAGCATGGCGACGCTCTGTTCCCACGCGTCGCTTTCCGGGCCCTTCCGCAGATAGACATCCTCGAGCGTGTTGCGCCACTGCTCGCGCAGGAAAGCCGCCAGGAACTGCGGGACCGGGTACATACCGATGCGCCGCTCGATCTCCGCCTTGGCGACGGAGGTGGCGAGCTGCCGGCGGTCCAGCTGATTGATTTCGTCGGCGGTCGACTCGATGTTCGCCTCGGCCGCCTTCTCCTCCTCGGCGAGGAATTTCTCGAGCTTCTCGCGCGCCTCGTCGAAGATCTCGAGGTTGTCCGTGAACCCGTCCAGTATCCGGTGGACGAGCGCATCGATGTGGGAGTAGAGCGGGTCGCCCGTCCCCATCGCGGGCGACCAGCCGCGGCCGGCTTCCGCGAGCGCGTTGACCAGGAGCCGCGACGGGTGCTTCTTCTTGGCGAAGAACGCGCCGTCGAGCATCGCCGCCTTGAGCACCGGGATCTGCAGGCGTGCGAGCAGCGCCTTGATGCCGTCCGGCAGGTCCTTCGTCTCGAAGATGAAGTCGAACAGCATCGCGACCAGCTCGATCGTCATCGACTCGAGCTGCGTCGTCTTCTTGCCCAGCTCGGACTCCTGCAGGTCGCGCAGGACGTTGTGCTTGCCTTCCGGGATGCCGGAGAACTGGATGAACGTGCCGTCGCCGAGATCGAAATCGGATTCGCCGGCCTGCAGCCGCGCGAGGCCTTCGCCCAGCATCGCGGTGGCCATGATTGGGGCGCCCGGCACGTAGCCGGAGGCCATCGGCGGCAACGGTCCGGCCGGGACGTAGCGCGCGCCGGACCCCATCGAGATCTGCGGGAACCCCTCGCCGCCCCCGGCCATCGACGGCATGCCCTGGCCGGTGCCGCCCATCGGCGACATGCCCGTGCCCCCGGGCATGATCGCCGGACCGGCCATCCCGGGCGCCTGCATGGCCGCCCGGCCCGGTGCGTAGCCCTGAACCGCACCGCTGCCGAAGCGCCGCCGGAACAGCTCCATCACGTCGACCTCGGGGGACGGCGCGGGCGCCTCTCCCACCGCCGGCGCACGGGTGACCTTGGTGCGGGGACGCAGCGCGCCGCGGCCCATCGCCGGCGGCCGCACGCCCTCCGGCAACACGTGCATGTTCTGCAGGTGCTTGTTGAGATCGGCGTAGATGCTGTTGACCTCGGCGAGCGACGCCTGGTTGAGCTCTTTCAGGATCGCGAACTTGACCCGCGGCTCGGCCTTGAGCGTGTGCAACGCCTGCGCGAACGCATCGACGATCGCCGACGGCGCGAACGGATTGCGGCGGGTCTCGAGGTCGGGCTGCCCGAGCAGATGGCCGACCCCGCGGTTGAGGAGCTGCAGCTCGTCGTAGCAGAGGTTCTCCATGCCGCGCGTGAGGTTTCCCGTCACGACGGCCTCGTCCATCGCCAGCGTATCGACGAGCGTGAGCTTGTCGCCCTTCAGCTTCGAGAAGTCAGCCTTCGCCTCGACATTTCCGGTGATGCGATCGTCGACCTGCGCGCGCAGCCGCCGCTCGAACTCGGCGAGCAGCCCGGCGCGGCCCTGCTGCAGCGCGTCGCGCGCGTCGAGGAAGATCGTCTGCTCCTCGCGCACGTCGGTCCGGCTTGCCCGGTCCATCAGCAGGTCGCCCACGCGATCGAGCGTTGCCGTGAACGAAAGGAGCAGGCGATGGATCGCGATGTCCCGGCAGTCGCCGAGGATGCGCGACAGATCGCGCGGCACGTGCCGCGGGGGCATCGATTCGTTCGTCGGGTCGCTCAAGGTGGTGGCGTGGCTGTCGTGGGTTCCGCCGAGCTCCGGCGCAATCGCCCGATCATTCGCCGCGGGACGCGCTGCGGCCGTGGGCAATCGTCCGATCGCATTCGATGAAAACCCTCCAAGTTACTGTAACACGTGCACAATCGGTGCGCCAACGCGGCGGCGGCGTCCTTCGTCAGCGGCAGGCTTCCGCCCAGGCCTTCTCCAGCCGCTTGTAGGACACGGGATAGGGCGTCTTCAGCTCCTGCGCAAACAGCGACACCTGAAGCTCCTCGAGCAGCCAGCGGAACCGCTCGAGCTCCGGCTCGGCCTTCCCGGCCTTGCGGTTGCGCTCGGCCCGCTCGCGGTAGCGCTCCCACAGCCGGGCGACGGACTCCGCGTGGCGAGCATCGCGGGCGGGGTTCTCGACGAACTTGACCAGGCGACGCTCCAGCGCGCACAGGTAGCGCGGGAGGTGCCCGAGTTGCGCCCAGGGTGTGGCCTGGAAGAATCCCGGATGCACGAGGCCGTCGCGCCGGCTCCGCACTTCGGCGGCCAGCCGCGAGCACGCGGGCGGCAGCGCCGCGGCGCGCTGCGTGAGGGCATGATGGGCGCCGGCGATCGTCGCGAGCAGCCGGAACGCGCCCTCGGCGACCGCGGGAAGGCGGGCGCGGGCGCGTCTCACCTGCTCGGCGAAGGCCTTCTCGGACCGCGGCAGCGGATCGTCGCCGACGAACGCGCGATCGCACACGGCGGCCAGCACGTCGGCCAGCAGCCTGTCCGTCGGAATCACGGTCTTGAGCTGGAGCGCCGCCTGCGCGAATCCGGCGCCGCCCTTCTCGTGCCGCGCGAGCACGTCCCTCAGCGCGATCCTGATCAGGCGAATGACGCCGGCGCGCATCGCGGCCTGCGCGGCGGCGCGCGTGTCGAAGAGCGCGATGGAAACGCTGTCGCCGTCGTCGACGAGCGCCGGATAGCCGGTGAGCCGCTGGCCCCGCCCGACCGTCGTCAGCGTCTCGGGGAGGTCGCCGAAATCCCACGCCTTGAGCCCGCGCCGCTCGAGCGAGGGCCCCGTTTGCGCGAACGACAGCTGGGCGGCCTCGCCGAGCTGCTCCCGCAGCGGCGCGAGCTCGCGACCCGCGGCGAGCTCGGTTCCCGCGCCGTCGACGACCCGCACTTCCACCTTCAGGTGCGCCGGCATCGCGGCCCCATCCCACGCGTCGGCCGCCGGCGCGTCGCCGAGGCGCGTCCGCAGCCAAGCCCGCAGCGCGTCCGTCAGCGCTTCCCGGCCGTAGGTCGCGGACTCTAGGAACGCGGTCACGCTGTCCGGCAGCGGCGCGAGCCGGTTGCGCATCGGCTTGGGCAGCGCCTTCAGCAGGAACGTCACCTTCTCCCGGATCATCCCCGGAACGAGCCACGAGAGCCGGTCGCCGTCGACCTGGTTCAGGAGCGCCAGCGGAACGGTGAGCGTCAGCCCGTCCTGCGGCTGCCCCGGCGCGAAGCGGTAGCGGAGCGGCAGCAGGGTGCCCGCCATCGCGAGCTTCTCGGGGAAGAGCTCCTCGGTGACGTGCGCGGCGGCGTGGCGCATCAGCACTTCGCGCGTGAGGAACAGCCGTTGCGGATCCGCCCGCTCGGCGTCCTCGCGCCACTGCTCGAACGTCGCGAGCGAATGGACGCCTTCGGGCACGCGCCCGGCATAGAACGCGGCGATCGCGTCGTCGTCGACGAGCACGTCCTGCCGCCGCGCCTTGTGCTCGAGCTCCGCGACCTCCGCCACGAGCTTCCGGTTGTGCGCGAGGAAGCGACCCCGGGTCGCGAGCGCGCCCGGCACGAGCGCCTCGCGGATGAAGACTTCGCGCGCCGTCGTCGGGTCGATGCGGCCGAAGGAGACGCGGCGCCGGGGCACGAGCGTGAGGCCGTAGAGCTGCACGCGCTCGCTCGCCACGACCTCGCCGCGATCGGCGTCCCAACGCGGCTCGAAGTAGTCGCGCGTCGCGCGGTCGCCCGCGACCACCTCGATCCACTCGGGCTCGATCTTCGCCGCGCAGCGCGCGTAGAGCCGCGTCGTCTCGACGAGCTCGGCCGCGAGCACCCATTTCGGCCGCTTCTTCGCGAGCCCCGACCCCGGATGCAGGTGGAACCGGATTCCCCGCGCGCCGAGGTAGCCGTCGCCCTCGCCGTCCTGCATGCCGACGTTGCCGAGCAGGCCCGCGAGCAGCGCCTGGTGGAGGGCCTGGTACCGCGCGGCGTCGATCGCGGCGGGCAGCTGCGGCTGCCAAGTCCACCCTTGCTCCGCCACCTCGCTCGCGAGCTGCGCCTGGACGTCGCGCCACTCGCGCAGCCGGAGGTACGAGACGAACCGGGCGCGACAGGCGTCGACCAGCCGGCGGTGCGACAGCTTCTCGGCGAGCTTCTGCTCGAAGAACTCCCACAGCGCGAGCAGCGAGAGGAAGTCGGAGCGCTCATCGCGGAAGAGGAGGTGCGCCTGGTCGGCCGCCTGCTGCTTCGCGAGCGGCCGGTCGCGCGGGTCCGGCACCGACAGCGCGCTCGCGATGACGAGCACCTCGGCCACGCAGCCCCGCTCGCGCGCGGCCACGACCATGCGCCCGATCCGCGGGTCGACCGGGAGCCGCGCGAGCTCCGCGCCGAGCGGCGTCAGGCCGCGCTCGGCGTCGACCGCGCCAAGCTCCTGCAGCAGCTGATAGCCGTCGGCGATCGCGCGCGCGCCGGGCGCCTCGACGAAGGGGAAGTCCTCGACATCGCCCAGGCGCAGCGCCGCCATCCGCAGGATCACCGATGCGAGCGAGCTGCGCAGGATCTCGGGGTCGGTGTACGGCGGGCGCGCCGCGTAGTCGTCCTCGCCGTACAGGCGCACGCAGACGCCCTCCGCGACGCGCCCGCAGCGCCCGGCGCGCTGGTTCGCCGCCGCCTGCGAGATCTTCTCGATCTGCAGCAGCGTCGTCTTGTTGCGCAGCGAGTAGCGCTTGACGCGCGCGAGGCCGGTGTCGATCACGTAGCGGATGCCCGGCACGGTGAGCGAGGTCTCGGCGACGTTGGTCGCGAGCACGATGCGCCGCCCCCGCGACGGCGCGAACACGCGCTGCTGCTCGGCCACCGACAGCCGCGCGTAGAGCGGAAGGATCTCGACGGCCGCCGCGTACGGCCGGCGGGCGAGGCTCCGGTGGAGCAGCTCCGAGGTCTCGCGGATCTCGCGCTCGCCCGGCAGGAACACGAGGATGTCGCCAGGTCCCTCGCGCCAGAGGTCCTCGGCGGCGTCTACGATCGCGTCCTCGAGCTCCTCCTCGTCGTCGGTCTCCTCGTCGGCGGTCTTGAGCGGCCGATAGCGGATCCCGACCGGGTACATCCGGCCCGAGACCTCGATCACCGGCGCGGACCTCCCGCCGGCGCCGAAGTGGCGCGCGAACCGCTCGGCGTCGAGCGTCGCCGAGGTGACGATCAGCTTGAGGTCCGGCCGCAACGGCAGGAGCTGCTTCAGGAAGCCCAGCAGGAAATCGATGTTCAGGCTGCGCTCGTGCGCCTCGTCGATGATGATCGTGTCGTACGCGGCGAGCAGCCGGTCGCCCTGCGTCTCGGCGAGCAGGATGCCGTCCGTCATCAGCTTGACGAACGCGTCCGGCTTCGTGTGGTCGGTGAAGCGGACCTTGTAGCCGACGGCGCCGCCGACCTCCGCGCCCAGCTCCTGCGCGATCCGCGCCGCGACCGTGCGCGCCGCGATCCGCCGCGGCTGCGTGTGGCCGATCAGGCCGCGCTCGCCGCGCCCGATCTCCATGCAGATCTTCGGCAGCTGCGTCGTCTTGCCCGACCCCGTTTCGCCGCAGACGATGACCACCTGATGGTCGCGGATCGTCCGCGCGATGTCGGCGGCGCGCTGCGCGACCGGAAGCTCGGGCGGGTACGCGATGGGTGGCCGGCGCGCGGCGCGCGCCTGCCGCCGCTGCACCGAGCGCGTCAGCGCGGCCTCGATCCGCTCCCATTCGCCCGCCGGCGCGCGCGCATGCCGCGCGCGCTCGATGCGCCGGGCGAGCGGGATGGCGTCCGCGACCATCGCGAGCGCGAGCTGCGCGGAAAGGCGGGACGAGGGCGAGGGCGGGGCCATGGGAAGAGGGCGCGCGGTGCGCAACGGGGCGGGAAGCCCGGTGTGGTTCGCTCGCCCCGGGCGGCGCGGATTCTACCCCGCGGCGCTCCCGCGCGTTATGATCGCCGCCACCGGCGGAGGGAACGCCCACGCGCGCTCCCCGGCCGACCACGATCCGACGAGGAGACCCCATGATCCGAAACCTGGCCGCCGCCGCCCTCACCCTCGCGCTCGGGTCGGCGCTCGCGTTACCCGCACCCGAGGCCGGGGCAGCGACCCTGCGCTGGGCCGGCCGCGGCGACATGCAGACGACCGACCCGCACTCGCAGAACGAGAACCTGACCAACAACATCAACCAGCTGGTATACGAGTTCCTGCTCGTCCGCGACAAGAAGCTGGGGCTCGTGCCGTCGCTCGCGGAGTCGTGGACCCAGGTGAACCCGACCACGTGGCGCTTCAAGCTGCGGCCGGGGGTCAGGTTCCACGACGGCACGCCGTTCACCGCCGACGACGTCGTGTTCAGCTTCGAGCGCGCCCGCTCCGACACGTCGCAGCTGCGCGCCTACGCGAATGCGTCGGGGATCCCGAAGAAGATCGACGACCTGACCGTCGAGTTCACGACCGCCGCGCCGAACCCGATCGAGCTCGAGCACATCGCAACGATCAACGTGATGAGCAAGGCGTGGTGCGAGAAGAACAAGGCGACGAAGCCGCAGAACTACACGCAGAAGGAGGACATGATCACGGCGCGGCAGGCCAACGGCACCGGCCCCTACATGCTGAAGGCCCGCGAGCCCGACGTGAAGACGGTGCTCGCCAAGAACCCGAACTGGTGGGGGCTCAAGGCGGGGCGCTTCGAGGGCAATGCCGACGAAGTCGTCTACACGCCGATCGTCTCGGACGCGACGCGGGTCGCCGCGCTGATCTCGGGCGAGGTCGACCTCGTCAACGACCCGCCGCCGCAGGACGTGCCGCGCCTCGCGCAGACGCCGGGGATCAAGGTGCTCGAGGGCACCGAGAACCGCATCGTGTTCATCGGCATGGACCAGGCGCGCGACGAGCTCCTGTACTCGAACGTCAAGGGCAGGAACCCGCTCAAGGACAAGCGCGTGCGGCAGGCGCTCTACCACGCGATCGACATCGGCGCGATCCAGAAGAGCACGATGCGCGGACTGTCGCAGCCGTCGGGCGCGCTGCTGCCCGCGCCGCTGCAGACGACCCCCGAGATCGAGAAGCGGCTGCCCTACGACCGCGAGCTCGCGAAGAAGCTCCTCGCGGAGGCCGGCTACCCGAACGGCTTCGAGGTCACGCTCGACTGCCCGAACAACCGCTACGTCAACGACGAGAAGATCTGCCAGGCGCTGGCCGCGATGTGGGCACAGATCGGCGTCAAGGTCGCGGTCAACGCGATGCCGCGCGCGACCTACTTCCCCAAGCTCGAGAAGACCGACACGAGCATGTACATGCTGGGCTGGGGCGGCGCCACGACGGACGCGATCTTCGTGCTGCAGCCGGTGCTGTCGACGTACAGCGGCAAGGGGGACGGCGACTACAACTACGGTCGCTATTCGAACGCGAAGCTCGACGCGCTGGTCGCGAAGATCAAGACCGAGATGGACCAGGAGGCGCGGCTCCGGATGATCCACGAGGCGCTGCTCGCGCACAATGCGGAGGTCAACCACCTTCCGCTCCACCGGCAGGTGATTCCGTGGGCGACGCGCAGCAACGTCACGGCCGTGCATCGCGCCGACAACAACGTGATCCCGTACTGGGTCACGATCAAGTAGGCAACGGCCGTCCGAGGTAGCGGTTCACCGCCCAGCCGACCGCCACGCTGACGGCGGCGGCGATCGCGAACCCCGCCCAGCCGGCCGGCGTGGCGTCGAGCGCCGCGTCCTCCGCGGCCGCGACGAGCGCCGCCGCAACCACGTACCCTGGCACGGTCCGCGCATCGAAGCGCAGCACGCAGTAGACCACCGCCGCCGCGATCAGGCCCGCGGCCAGCGCTTCGGCGGCGGCGACCGCTCCGGCCCCCGACCTCGCGGCAATCGTCGCGGATACCAGCACCACGACGACGGCGACCGCGAGCCACGTTCGCCGTGTCCAAGCGGCAGTGACGCGCTGCAGGATGTGCAGGACGAAGAGCGCGACGGCGATCGAGGAGAGAACGCCGACGCCTTCGAGCGCCGCCGCGACCCCGGGCACGGCGGCGGACTTCTGCGCCAGCGAAGGCCAGAGCGGAACCTCGGCCGGCACCAGCTTTCCGACGAGCGTCGACACGCCGGCGACGAGGAGCGCGGCCGCCGCGCCCGCGGCCCACGGCGGCAGAGGCCCGGACAGCGGCGTGGGCCGTGCGCTGCGCGCCGCCCACGCGCCGACGCCGGCGGCCAGCGCGACGACCAGCGCGCCAAGCGCCGACGCGAGCAGCGACCCGGACACGGCGAGCAGCACCTGCCAACCAACGGGTTCGGTCGTCTTCAGCTTCGCCGCGAGCACCGGCCACATGACCGCAGTGCCGGCGAGCGCCGCGCCGAGAGCGATCGCCAGCACGAGCGCCACGGCGCGCGTGTCGCAGTGACCGCGCATCCAGCTCTGGACGCCGACGACAATTGCCGCGACCCCGCCCAGCACGGCCAGCAGCAGGCCGGCGAACCTCGCGAGCTGCGTGCGGCCGTCGCGCTCGCGCTCGGCGCGCAGCCACGGCTCGGGCACGTGCACGAACCGCGCCGCGCCGACGACCTCGTCGCCGGCGACCGCCACGCCGATGCGGGCCTCGCCGTCCTTGCCGACGTCCACGCGCGGATCCGCGAACGTGAACGACCAGTCGGTGCGCGCCGGGCGGTCCCTCTCCTCGGCGGCCACCCGCCTGAGCACCGCCGGATCCACGCCGAAGCGCTCGCGCAGGCCCGCTTCCGCGACGGCAAGCGCCGCGTCCTGCGCAAGGCGCGCCCCCGGCGTCGCCTCCGGAAGAACGTGGCGGAGCTGCCGCACGCCACCACCCGGCTCGATCGCGATCCGCCACTCCTCGGCGCGCGCGGCGACGTCGCCTTCGAACATCGCATAGCGCACCTGCCACAGCGGCGGTGCAAGCGTCGCGCCGACCTGCGCGCGGTAGGCCGCGGGGCCGGCTTCGCGCCACACGAACTTGTGCTGCGACCACTCTTCCCCCTCTGTCGCAGACGACACCGTCGACAGACGCCGCCACTCGGGGCCGAGCGCGACGCCGCGCGCCTTCAAGGCGGCGTCCGCCGCCGCCTCGGCACGTTGCCGATCGAGCGACATCGAGGGCACGTCGGCTCGCATCGGAGCGAAGGCGAGCCACGCGATCGCGCCCGCGATGCCAAGCGCGGGCAGGCCGCGCTGCACCAGGTCCTCGACGCGCGACGCGACGAACCGCGGCGCGTGCATCTCGGGCGCGGCAGCGCGTTCCGGCGGCGTCCACGCGCCGTTCGTGAGCGACGGCGCGAGCTCGCCCCATGCCGGCGCGCCCGACCGGCGCCAGAGGACCACGGCGAGCGGCACCAGCGCGGCGGCGACGACCGCGGCGCGCTGCAGCCAGGCGCCTGGCGCGTCGATCAGGTACAGCGGTATCGAGAACAGCACGAGGTCGAACAGGGCGTGCAGCAGGATCGTCGGCAGCAGCCCGTAGCGCAGGAAGATGGCGGCCCAGATCATCGACGGGATCGCGAGCTCGACCAGGCGCGAGTACGGCGGAAATCCCGGGTAATTGGCGTGCGCGGCACCGAAGACGACCGCCTGCAGCACGAACGCGACGGCGATGCCCAGCCCGCGGCGCCCGAAATGCGCGCCGACGAGCGCGCCGAGCGCGAGCGGAACGGCACGGAACAGGCACTCCTCCATGAACCCGGCCTGCAGCGAGACCGCGATCGGCATCAGCGCCGGCACCGCGTACGACAGGATGTTCGGATCGGTGAGCACCTCGGACGGCTGCCACCAGCCCAGCCAGCGGTTCGTCGCGTAGTAGAACGCGGCGACGAGTGCGAGCTCGAGCGGGACGAACAGGTAGCCGCCGAGCGTGCGCCCGAGCACGGCGCGCGTCGGCGCGGCCTCCTTCGACCAGAGCCGCCAGAGCTGCGGCTGCCGCGGAAACGCGCGGCGGGCAAGGCTTTCCGCCGCCATGAACACGAGCGCGTACGCGAGCCCGCCGCCGACGAGCGCCGCCAGCGCCCGCCCGGCCTGGCGCAACCAGAAGATCGACGACGCCTGCGCGGTGTCGAACTCGAACCACGCCACCGGCGACGCCGCCAGCGTCACCGCCGCCAGCAGGCCGCCCACCACGAAGCCCGCCGCCAGTGCCGGCCGGACCACGAGCCAGTGCTTGCGCGCGAGCCAGAGCACGCCGAGGACGCAGCCGCCGAGACCGTAGAGGAGGCCGGCGGACACGCCGGCGATTCCGGCGATCGTCTCGTTCGCGCTGCGCAGCTCCCGGAACCGGCGCTCGAACGACTCGGGGACGTGGACGTACGGCGCGACCTCGACCAGCTCGTCGCCAGCGACGGTCAGGCGCAACCGGATGCGCGCGTCGCCGAGCTTCTCGACGCGCTCGTAGACGAACGTGTGGTCGACGCGGCCGGTCGCCCGCGCCCGCTGCGACTGCTCAAGGATCGTGTAGGGCGCGAAGTCGACCTGCCACTCGGCACCGGCGCGCGCCTCGGCGAGCGCGCGGGCGGCGGCCGGAGCGAGCGCCTTCGTCGCCGCGTCGCGCACGTACGCTTCGGGCACCCGGCGGCCGAAGCCGTTCGGCGCGCCGTCGGGCTTGAAGCGGATCGTGACCTCGTCGACCGCGCCGGGCTTGAAGAGACGCACGTCCCACCAGTACGGCGCGTAGACGTCGCCGGCGATGAGCGCGCCGAACGCCGCCTTGCCGCCGCCCTCGAGCTCGACGTAGTTCTGCGTCTCCCCGTCGTGCGCGAACCGCGCGGCGCTGCGCGCGCCGTCCGGGGCGAGCTTCAGCGCCGCCGCGAGGGCTTCGGCCTTCGCGACGGCGTCGCCGCGCGCCAGCGTGATGTCGAGATTGACGAGCGGGATCGCGAGCGGGAACAGCCGCCACGCGACGAACAGCGCGACCGCCGACAACGCGGCGTAGGCGACCCAGAAGGCGCGCGTGCGGCTCATGCGCGCAACTGGATCACGCCACGCGTTGCAAGTCCTGCGATCGTTGCGTCGTCCATCGCCAGCCGCTCGCGCAGCACGTCGGCCGTGTGCTCGCCGAGCAGTGGCGGCGGGCGCCCGTAGTCGGGCGGCGTCGCCGAGAACTTGATCGGCGTGCCGACCTGCGGGACCGTCCCCGCGAGCGGATGCGGGAGGTCCATTCGCAATCCGCGCGCCGCGAGCTGCGGGTCGGCGAACACCTGGTCGAGCCGGTTGATCGGGCCGCAGGGCACGCCCAGCGGCTCGAGCGCTTCGAGCCACGCGCGCTGCGTGCGCGTCTTCATCACTTCCGCGACGAGCGGGACGAGGACGTCGCGGCTGCGCACCCGGTCCGCGTTCCGCGCGAAGCGCTCGTCGGCCGCCCAGTCGCGCCGGTCCGCCGCCTCGCAGAACTTCGCGAACTGGCTGTCGTTGCCCACGGCGAGGATGACGTGGCCGTCGGCGCACGCGAACACCTGGTACGGCACGATGTTCTGGTGCGCGTTGCCGGCGCGCCCGGGCGGCCTGCCGGTGACGAGATAGTTGAGGTTCATCACCGCCATCATCGCCACCGCCGAGTCGAACAGGCAGGTGTCGATCCACTGCCCCTGCCCGGTGCGGTCGCGGTGCGCCAGCGCCGCCTGGATCGCGACCGTCGCGTACATCCCGGTCATCAGGTCCGAGATCGCGATCCCCGCCTTCTGCGGACCGCCACCGGGCAGGTCGTCGCGCTCGCCGGTGACGCTCATGAACCCGGCCATGCCCTGGATGATGAAGTCGTAGCCCGCGCGATCGGCGTAGGGGCCGTCCTGGCCGAAGCCGGTGATCGACGCGTAGACGAGCCGCGGGTTCAGCGCGGCGATGCTCGCGTAGTCGAGCCCGTGCCTTTCAAGGCCGCCGACCTTGTAGTTCTCGACGAGCACGTCCGACTGGCGGGCGAGGTCCTGCACGATCCGTCGCCCCTCGGGCGTCGTGAAGTCGACGGCGACCGACAGCTTGCCGCGGTTGCACGACAGGTAATACGCGGCTTCGGTGGTGTCGCGCCCGGCGGCGTCCCTCAGATACGGCGGACCCCACGCGCGCGTGTCGTCGCCGGCGCCGGGGCGCTCGATCTTGATGACGGTCGCGCCGAGATCCGCGAATAGCTGCGTGCACCACGGGCCGGCCAGCACGCGCGAGAGGTCGAGGATCGTGAGGTGGGCGAGCGGGCCGGACATCGTTCCACCGCGCGGCGCAGTCAACCGGAGGTCACGACTTCAGTGCCACCAGGACTTCATCGAGCATCTTCTTGGCATCGCCGAAGAGCATCCGGTTGTTGTCCTTGTAGAACAGCGGATTGTCGACGCCGGCGTAACCGGAAGCCATGCTGCGCTTCATCACGATCGACGTCTTCGCCTTCCACACTTCGAGCACCGGCATGCCGGCGATCGGACTCGTCGGATCGTCCTGCGCCGCCGGATTGACGATGTCGTTGGCGCCGATGACCATCGCGACGTCGGTGCCGGGGAAGTCCTCGTTCAACTCGTCCATCTCGAACACGATGTCGTAGGGCACCTTGGCCTCGGCCAGCAGCACGTTCATGTGGCCGGGCATGCGGCCGGCC
>Ga0209253_10000588_pt1 | contig 31543 bp, 30 predicted proteins | sample FrelakmetBRP12BR_FD_187145 | JGI IMG/M metagenome (GOLD analysis project Ga0209253, IMG submission 187145) | Freshwater lake sediment microbial communities from the University of Notre Dame, USA, for methane emissions studies - BRP12 BR (SPAdes)... | ecosystem: Environmental > Aquatic >... | reverse complement strand
CTTCGTCCCCAGCAACCGTTCGACCTCGCCGCCAAACATGTACAGCGCGAACATGTTGAAGAACAGGTGCGTCAGGCCGCCGTGCAGGAAGCCGTACGTCAGCAGCTGCCAGACCTGGAACGAGGGCGCGCCCGGAAACTGCGGCGAGGCGGGCGGCCACAAGGCGAAAGGCCGCAGCAGCAGGTCGCCGGTGAGCAACTGCACGGCGAAGATGGCGACGTTGATGAACAGCAGGGCACGGGTGGCCGGGGGCATGGAGGCACGCATTGCTGCATCCTAGCCGAATCCTGCGACGAAGACTGCCACGGGCCGTGGTAGGGTGCGCGGCGAAAAGAAAGGCGTTCGTTCCGGCATGAAGCAACTTTCCGTCCTCGCCAGTCTCGCTGCCTTCACTGCCGCCTGCTGGCCGGTTCCGGCGCATCCGGACGCCGCGCCGGTCAAGGTGGTTTTCGGGTCCCTTTCGTTCGAGCCCTGCACGCTGGCACAGGAAGCCATGGCGATGACCGTCGCGGCGCGGTGCGCCACGCTGCGGGTGCCCGAGGACCGTTCGCAGCCGGGCGGGCGACAGCTCGAGATTCCGATCGCCTGGGTCCCGAGCAGTGCGAAGCGCGCTGCCCCCGATCCCGTCTTCATGCTCGCAGGCGGGCCAGGCCAGTCCGCGCTCGATGCATTTCCGGCGGTCGCGCCCGCGTTCCGAGACGTCCTGCGCCAGCGCGACGTGATCCTCGTCGACCAGCGGGGCACCGGGCGGGCGAGCACGCTGGCCTGCCCGAGGACGCTCGAAGACGAGCGTTGGCAGTCCACCGAAGTCGTCGATCCGGAAATCGCCCGTGCAATGACCCGGGCATGCCTTGCCGAGATCAAGGGTGCCGACCCGCGGCTCTACACGACGAACGACTACGTTGCCGACCTCGAGGCCGCGCGCGCCGCGCTGGGCGTGGCGCAGGTCAATCTCGTCGGCGTTTCCTACGGCACGCGCGTGGCGCTCGAGTACCTGCGTCGCCATCCGGCGCAGATCCGCACGGTCGTGCTCGATTCGGTCGTGCCGCCGACACTGATCCTCGGTGCCGAGCACGCGCGTAACCTGGACGCCGCGATCGACCGGCAGTTCGCGCTTTGCGCCGCCGACAAGGTCTGCCATGAACGCTTCGGCTCGCCCCGGGAGAAGCTCGATGCGCTGCTCGCCCGGTTGCGCGCGCAGCCGGTCGAGGTCAGTTATCTCGATCCGCTCACCAACGAGCGACGTACCGATACGCTTACAGCCGAGTCCGTGTCGACCGTCGTCCGCCTGCACGCCTATGCGCCGCAGCAGTTCGCGATGGTGCCGATGTTGCTGGCGTCGGCCGTGGAGGGCCGCTACGAGGTCATGATGTCCCAGGCGCGCATGATCGAGGAGATGCTCGGCGACATGATCTCGGTGGGCCTGCAGTTGTCGGTCAGCTGCGCCGAGGACGCGCCGTGGCTGCGCGCCGACCCGGCCGACAACCATACTCTGCTCGGTACGTCGTTCGTCGACTTCGTGCGTGCGCAGTGTGAAATCTGGCCGCGCGGGAACGTGCCGAAGGATTTCCACGAGCCGGTCAAGGCGTCGAACCCGGTGCTGTTGCTGTCTGGCGAGTTCGACCCGGTCACGCCGCAGCGGTATGGCGATGAGGTGGCGCGCACGCTGCCGAATTCGCGACACCTCGTGCTGCGCGGACAAGGCCACAGCGTGATGCAGATCGGATGCACGCCCCGGCTGGTGAGCGATTTCATTGAACACGCCGACGCGAAGGGACTGGACGCCAGTTGCCTGGATCAACTCACCTACGTGCCGCCGTTCACTGGCCCGCACGGCTGGGAGCCCTGATGATCCGCGTCGAGGGCCTGCGCAAGACGTTCGCCACCAGGACCGGCCCCGTGAAGGCCGTTGCCGGCGTCAGCTTCGAAGCCGCGGATGGCCAGATCACCGGGCTGCTCGGCCCGAACGGCGCGGGCAAGACCACGACGCTGCGTATGCTCTACACGCTGATGACGCCCGAGTCGGGCCGGGTGCTGGTCGACGGCATCGACGCCTCGCTCGAGCCCACGCGCGTGCGCGAGCGGCTCGGCGTCCTGCCCGACGCACGCGGCATCTACAAGCGGCTGACTGCGCGCGAGAACATCGCGTACTTCGGCGCATTGCATGGGCTTGACGCTGCGCGCATCGTGTCGCGCACCGAGCGACTCGTGGACGCGCTGGAAATGCGCGAATTCATCGACCGGCGCGCGGAAGGCTTCTCGCAGGGCCAGCGCACCAAGACCGCGATCGCGCGTTCGCTGGTCCACGATCCGCGCAACGTCCTGCTCGACGAGCCGACCAACGGCCTGGACGTGATGACGACGCGCTCGCTGCGCAGCTTCCTGCTCGGCTTGCGCGATGAGGGCCGCTGCGTGCTGTTCTCGAGCCACATCATGCAGGAGGTCGCGCGGCTGTGCGACCGCATCGTCGTCATCGCGCACGGCCGCGTCGTCGCCGATGGCACGCCCGACGACCTGCGGGCCGCGACGGGTTGCGCGAACCTCGAGGACGCGTTCGTCAAGGCCATCGGCACGGACGAGGGTCTCTTCGCATGACGGCGCTGTGGACTATTCTGCGCAAGGAGCTGGTGGACGCGTTCCGCGACCGTCGCATGGTGCTGGTCGCGTTCTGCATCGTTCCGCTCGCGATCCCGCTGGTGCTGGCCGGTACCAGCACGCTCGGCGCCCGCAAGCAGGCCCAGCAACTCGAAGGGGCGCTGGAACTGCCGGTGATCGGCGCGGAGCGGGCCCCGAACCTCTTGACTTGGCTGGGTTCGCACAACGTCAAGGTGCTGCCGGCGCCGGCCGATCCGGACACGGAAGTCCGCATGCAGCAGCACGACGTCGTCCTGCGCATAGACGAAGAGTACGCAGAGGACTGGCGGGCCGGCCGCCCGGCCAGCGTCGAGATGATCTTCGACAGCTCGCGCCCGCTCGATTCCGGCACCACGATTTCACGCCTGCACGGGCTGCTCGACGGCTATGGCCAGACGGTGGGCAGCCTGCGCCTCGTCGCGCGCGGGATTCATCCTGCGGTGGCGAGCCCGCTGCAGATCGGCACCCGCGACGTGGCTTCGCCCGCGGCGCGCTTCGACCTCTCGCAGCAACTACTGCCCTACCTGTTGCTGCTGCTTGCGTTCATCGGCGGCATGCAGCTCGCGATCGACGCGACCGCAGGCGAGCGCGAGCGGCAGTCGCTCGAGCCGCTGCTCGCCACGCCCGTCGCGCGCGAGACGATCATCAGCGCAAAGATCCTGGCGACGGCGGCGTTCTCGCTGCTGTCGATCGCGGTCACGCTCGTCGCCTACCAGGTGGTGTTCGCGCTCGTGCCGAGCGGTGGCATCGAGGCGTCATTCGACCTCAGTCCGGCCGGACTGCTGCGGCTGTTCCTGATCATCCTGCCGATCGTGCTGCTCGGCGCAACGGTGCTCACGGCGCTCGCGGCATTCGCCCGCAGCTATCGCGAAGCGCAGGGGTACCTGCCGCTGCTGATGTTCCTGCCGATGATCCCGTCGCTGGTGCTGATGGTCGCGCCGGTCAGGACGCAGCTCTGGATGCTGGCCGTGCCCTTCCTGGGCCAGAACCAGATGATCTTGCGCGTGTTGCGCTCGGAAAAAATCAGCGCGCTCGACTGGGCGGTGAGCCTGGGCGCTTCATTTGCAGTGGTCGGTGTCGTCTGGTTTATCGCAGCGCGGCTCTATCACCGCGAACAGCTCGCCACCTCGTCCTGACCCGTCAGCGCCAGCAGCTCGCTGGCCCACGCAAGCACCGCCGATTCAGCCGGATGAAAGCCGTCGCGCGCGAAGTCGCCTGGCGGAATGGTCGTCGGAAAGAAGTAGCAATAGGTTCGCGGCCGCGCTGAGAGGGTCTCGGCGGCTGCCTGCTGCAACTCGCGGGCCTGGGCGCCGAGCAGCGAGTTGAGCGGCGCGGGCAGCGCAGGGAAGTGCTCCAGCGGCGGGACGCCGGCGAACAGGAATGCCGAGGAGGGCGCCTGCTGCCGCAGCCGTTCGTGGATGCCCGCGACGTTGCGGCCGAATGCACCCGGCGTCACGTCGTTGACACCAACCGAGATCACGTAGAGATCGCCGGCGGGCGCCGTAGGAGCCAGTTCGCGCAGGACGGATGCGGACGTCGCGCCATTGCGGCCGCGTACCCGCCACTCGACGGGTCGCTGCGTGCGTGCGTGCAGCAATCGCGCATAGGCTGCTGTCAGCGAGTCTTGCAATCGCCGCACTCCGGTGCCGGCGATAATTGAATCGCCAACGCCTGTGATCCGCAGCGCGTCGGGGCCGTCTGCGCCAATGCGGCCCGCTGCGCCTTCCGGCGGGGCGAGTCGCGGCGTTGCCAGCAGGACGCGCAGTGCCTGCAGGAACGCGACGGGTGGCAGGCGTGTGGTCACGCGCCGCTACCAGGCGATCCCGTAGTCCTCGCCGTGGTTGCTCGAGCCGCCCCAGAACGTGCCGTTCTCCTGGTCGATCATGATCGCGTTGATCGGGCCTGAAGTGCGGGCTTCGAACTCGGGCTTATAGCCGCGCGCGATCAGTTCCCGGGTGACCCACTGCGGCATCGACGCGTTCAGCACGATGCGGCCCGGCTGCGATGCGTGCTGGTCGAACGACGCCTTCATCTGGTAGCTGTTGAAGTTGGCGGCTTCGGCGGCTTCCTGCGGCGTCATGCCGAACTCCTGCACGTTCAGGAAGAACTGCAGCAGGTTCTGGTCCTGCGAATCGCCGCCCTGCACGCCGAATGCGAGCCAGGGCTTGCCGCTCTTGAGGGCGAGGCTTGGCGTGAGCGTGACGCGCGGACGCTTGCCCGGCGCGACCACGTTGAAGGGGTTCTCCGCCGGATCGAGCACGAACGATTGCATGCGCTGGCTCAGGCCGATGCCGGTGCGGCCGGCAATCGTCGCCGGCACCCAGCCGCCGCTCGGTGTCACCGACACCAGCCAGCCGTTCGCATCCGCGGCCATCACCGTCGTGGTGCCGCTCCTGAAGCCCGCTTCGAAATCCGCCAGCTGCTGGGCCGTGAGCTCCGCCTTGTCGAGCGCATCGAGCGCCGCCTTGTTCTGCCGCTGCAGCTGGTCGGCGTACGGGTTCTTGCCGCCCTGGAACGGATAGGGGTCGCCGGGGCCAGCGTGCACGTCGTTGCGGTCCATGCGGATCGTCGCGGCGCGCTGCTTCGCATACTCCTTCGAGAGCAGGCCCTTGGTGGGCGTTGCGGGCGGGAAGGACGGGTCGCCGTAATAGAAGTCGCGGTCGGCGAAGGCGAGGTTCATCGCCTGGTAGACGGTGTGGATGTAGTTCGCGCTGTTGTAGCCCATCGCGCGCACGTCGAAATTCTCGAGGATGTTCAGCGACTGCAGCAGCGCGGGGCCCTGCGTCCAGACGTCGAGCTTGTAGACGTCGACGCCGCGATAGCTGGTACTGAGCGGCTGCTCAATGCGAGGCCGCCACTGCGCGAGGTCGTCGAGCGTGATCAGGCCGCCCTGTTCCTGCACGCTGCGCACGAACTCCTGCGCGATGTCACCGCGATAGAAGCGGTCGTAAGCCGCCTGCAGGGCTTCCTTGCGCGACTTGCCGGCGGCGAGCGCCTGCTTCTCCGCCTCGATCATCTTGCGCAGCGTGGCCGCGAGGTCGGGCTGGCGGAAGATCTCGCCCGCGCGCGGGGCCTCACGCGCCGCGCCGAGGTGCGGCAGCAGCACCTGCTTCGAGTACGGCCATTCCTTGAGCTTGTCTTTCCAGCGCTCGATCAGGTCAGCGGTTTCGCCGTCGATCGGATAGCCGTCGGCGAGTTCGATGGCGGGGGCCAGCACCTCGGCCAGCGAGAGCGTGCCGTACTCCTGCAGCATCAGGATGATGCCGCCCGGGGTGCCAGGCGTGACTGCCGCGAGCGGGCCGTAGGCGGGCGGGTACTTGAAACCCTTGCCCTTGAAGAACTCGGGCGTCGCACCGGTAGGCGCCATGCCGAGCCCATTGATCGCGATCACTTTCTGCGTGCGCGGATCGTAGATCAGGGCCTGCGTCTCGCCGCCCCAGTGCAGCACGTCCCACATCGTGGACGTCGCGGCGATCATCGCGCATGCCGCGTCGACGGCATTGCCGCCACGCTCGAAGATCTTTGCGCCGGCCGTGGCTCCGAGCGGCTTGCCGGTGATCGCCATCCAGTGCTGGCCGTGCAGCGGCGGCTTCTGGGTCTTGGCGAGCGACCGCGCGATCGTGGGCGAGTAGGTCTGGGCGTCGGCCGGCGGCGTTGCGACGGTACTCATCAGGCAAATGCTCGTGGCGGCAAGGGCCGCGATCGACTGGCGAAATGCAGGCATCTGGTGCTCCCGGTCGAGGCGGTCGGTGAAGTATGCTGCGCGCCTCGTCGCACCGCTACCAGGGCACCTCGATCATGACCCATCGCCAGTTACTCGCATCGTTGCTGCTGGTCGCAACAGCCGCCGCCCCGGCGCAGGCCGCCGTCACCGACGCGGCGCTCGATGCCGCCACCGCCGCAGTGATGCCGCACGTGATCACCTGGCGCCGCGATTTCCATCAGAACCCGGAGCTCAGCAACCGCGAGTTCCGCACTTCGAAGATCGTAGCCGAACAGTTGCGCCAGATGGGGATCGAGGTGCAGACGGGCATCGCGCACACGGGCGTCGTCGGAATCCTCAGGGGCGGCAAGCCAGGCCCGACGATCGCGCTGCGCTCGGACATGGACGCGCTGCCGGTCACGGAGCAGGGCGAGTTGCCGTTCAAGTCCACGGCGACCGCGGAGTACCGCGGCGAGAAAGTCGGCGTGATGCATGCCTGCGGCCACGACGGTCACATGGCGATCCTGCTCGGGGCGGCCAAGGTGCTTGCCGGCATGCGCAACGAACTTCCCGGCACGGTGATGTTCATCTTCCAGCCTGCGGAAGAGGGCGCCCCGGACGGTGAACGCGGCGGTGCCAGCCTGATGCTGGACGAGGGCCTGTTTGCGACCAGAAAACCCGACGCCGTGTTCGGCCTGCACCTCTGGTCGGCGATGAACACCGGCGCGATCGGTTACCGCGCAGGTTCGCTGATGGCCGCGTCGGACCGCTTCAAGCTCGTGGTCAAGGGCCGGCAGACGCACGGCTCGCGGCCCTGGGGCGGCGTCGACCCGATCGTCACGGCCTCGCAGATCGTCATGGCGCTGCAGACGATCGTCAGCCGGCAGGTCAACATCACCGAGTACCCGGCCGTCGTCTCGGTCGGCGCGATCAAGGGCGGCATCCGCAACAACATCATCCCGGAGTCGGTCGAGATGGTCGGCACGTTCCGCACGTTCGACCCGGCCGTGCGCGAGCAGGTCATCGAGAGCATCAAGCGCATTTCGAGCCAGACCGCGGCCGCGGCGGGTGCCAGCACGGAGTTCGAACTCGGCGGCGACCCGAACCCCGTCGTGGTCAACGACCCCGCGTTGACCGCACGGGCCGTGGCCTCGCTGCAGCGTGCAGCAGGACGCGACAACGTCGCCGTGATGCCCTTCGTCACCGGCTCGGAAGATTTCGCGTATTACGGGCAGAAAGTGCCGGCGTTCTTCTACATGGTCGGTGTCACGCCGCAGGGACAGGACGCCGCCGCGGCGCCCAGTAATCATTCACCTCTGTTCTTCATGGATGAAGGCGCGCTGCCGGTGGCGGTGCGCACGATCCTCGGCGCGGCCGTCGACTACCTGCAGGGCGCGCAGCCGAACTGAGTTCAGTCGACGGGTTGGCCGCCACGGCCCGCGCCGCCCACGAAGCGCGCGGCACCCCGGGCAGACTCGCCGCTGTTGAGTACGTCAAGGCCGCGCGCGAACTCGTGGCGCAACGCCTCGGCACGACTGTGGTCCCAATGTTCGCGGCAGGATGCGCGGTCGGCCCGCAGGCAGCCCGGCGGATGCGACGCTATCTCGAGCGCGAGCGATTCCGCGGCGGCGCGCGATTGGCCGCGAGGCACGACTCGATTGACCAGTCCCATGGCCAGCGCCTCGCCGGCACTCACGGCGCGACCGGTCAGGATCAAGTCGAGCGCGCGACCCTCGCCGACGAGGCGCGGCAAACGGAACGTGCCGCCGTCGATCAGCGGCACACCCCATCGGCGGCAGAACACGCCGAGCGTTGCGTCCTCTTCGGCCACCCGCAGGTCGCACCACAGCGCAATTTCCAGGCCGCCGGCGACCGCATGACCCGCGATCGCCGCAATCACCGGCTTGTCGAGTTCCAGCCGCGACACGCCCATGGGCCCGAGGGCATCGTCAGGCTTGCCGGTCGGTGCCTGCAGCCGGGAGGGATCCCAGCCACGACTCACAGCGCCCAGGTCAGCGCCGGCGCAGAACGTGCCGCCCTCGCCCCACAGCACCAGGGCCCGGATTTCCGGGTCGTGGTCGAGGCTCAGGCAGGCATGAGCCAGAGCTGCGGCGGTGGGTGGGTCTACGGCATTGCGCACGGCGGGACGGTGCAGGATCACCGTGCCGACGGGGCCATTCCTTGCTACACGGATCGATTCCGGCATGGAGCCTCCGGGGTAAACCTTCTGGCCGTGTGCCGCATCTGAACTGTCATAGGGCACGACATGGGCCGCCAGGCGGCCTGTGTAGGATGCCGGACCCGGCCGCACGGTGCGACGGGTAGCAGCGAGGTGGGTCTTGGCACACGCCGGGGAGGTCGTCGATGAACTGCAACGCGTACGCGAGGCGGCCGAGGAGCGCCGACTGGTCACGTCCGCGGCAGATGGCTCCGCCGCGGCCTTCGAGCAACTCTACCGCCGGCATTCGCCGCGCATCCACGCGTTGTGCCTGCGCATGACCGGCAACGTCGCGACGGCCGAAGACTGCACGCAGGATGCCTTCGTGCAGGCGTGGCGGAACCTGCCGCGCTTTGAGACGCGCAGCGCGTTCGGGACGTGGCTGCACCGGATCGCGGTGAACGCGGTGCTGCAGCAGGCCCGACGCCGGGGCGAGTCGCTCGGCGCCGGGGATTCGGCAGAGCGTGAGGTCGCAGACGTCATGGCCGACCAGTCTACGGTTGATCCGGGTCGCAGCCGCGACCTCGAAAGCGCCATCGCCGGGCTGCCCCCGGGAGCGCGGCACGTGCTGGTGCTGGTGGGCGTGTACGGCCACTCGCACGAGGAAGCCTCGCAGCTGCTCGGCATTGCCGTCGGCACCTGCAAGGCACAGTTACACCGGGCCCGCGCGCTGTTGAGCGCCAGGCTCGGGGAGACGGAGTGAATCATGACGCGGGATGAACGAACAGCGCAGGACGCCGCAGCACAACTCGATGCCCGGCTCGGCGAGTTGCCGCTCGAGGTGGCGCCCGGTCGTGACTTGTGGCCGGACATCGCGGCGCGAATCGAAGGGCAGGCGCAGCCGATTGCGTCCACGACGCGACGTGCCGCCTGGCTCTGGCAGGCCGCGGCTGCGGTGGTGCTGGTCGCAGGCTCCTCACTGCTTACCGCAAGCTTGCTCGACAGGAGTGTTCTGATGCAGCAGTCTGCAGTGCCAGTTACCCCGGCGAACTCAGTTGCGGCGTCGGACGCGGCGGTGGTCATGCCAGCTGCGTTCGGACCGGCAGGTCAGCTCGATCCGGAATACGTCGCGGCCCGTCGTCAGCTGACGCAGATGCTGGACCAGCGCATCGCCGCACTGCCGACGTCTGCCCGTGCGAAGCTCGAGTTCAATCTCGGCGAGATGCGTCGCGCCGCGGATGAGATCAATGCGGCGCTTGCCGAACAGCCGGGCGACCCGCTGCTCGAGGAGCTGCTGCTGAAGACGTACCAGGACGAACTGGCCGTGCTGTCGAACATCAGCCAGTTGACCAACAGTCTCGCGAACGCGCCCGTGAATGCGCCAGCAAGTATGCCAGCGTCGCCGACTGGCGAGAGGATGCAGTTATGAAGACCGCCAATGTCGCCGCTCCCAAACGCCGAACCGCGGCGCGATCCATCGTGCTGCTCGTCGCGGCCCTGCCGCTCGCAGCACTTGCAGGAATGCCGATCGACAAGCGCACGACGGCGGATCCGGCTGGAACCGTCGAAATATCGAACACCGCGGGATCGGTCCTGGTGACGGGTTGGGACCGCAACGAGGTGGAGGTCACGGGGGAACTCGGCAAGGGCACGGAGCGCCTCGAATTCACCAAGTCCGACAAGATCACCCGCATCAAGGTGGTCCTGCCCGACCGGTCCCGCAACGTCGACGACACCGACCTGGTCGTGAAGGTGCCCGCCGGGTCCCAGGTGTCGATCAACACCGTGAGCGCCGACATCGGTGTCCAGGCCGTACGCGGCGCCCAACGCCTGCAGTCGGTGAGCGGCGACATGCGCACCGAGACCAGCGGCGAGGACCTGGAGTGCCGCACCGTCAGCGGCGACGTAACCATCGCCGGCTCCGGCAGGAAGGGACTGGTGTCGATCACGACCGTGAGCGGCGATGCCAATGCCACCCGGCTCGCTGGCGAAGTGAATGGCAGCACCGTGAGCGGCGACTTCTCGCTGGCCGTCGGCGAAACAACCAGGTCGCGCCTGCGGTCGACCAGCGGCAACCTGACGCTGCAGGGTTCGCTGGCGCCGGACGCGCGCGTCGACATCGAAAGCATCAGCGGGGACGTGCGGCTCGACCTCGTGGGAGAGACCGGCGCGGAGTACGACGTCTCGAGCTTCAGCGGCGAGATCCGCCCCTGCTTCGGGCCAAAGCCCGTGCGCACCGACGAATACGCCCCAGGCAAGGAATGGCGCCATCAGGAGGCCAATGCCAGCGCCCGAGTGCGCATCAAGACGTTGAGCGGCGACGTCGGTGTGTGTCGGATGTAGCCGCGCGGGGATACGCTCGCAGCGCAGATTGATGGACAATGCGCGCGGGCGGACGCTGCGCATCGCGGCGGCCCCAGCGACGTGTCCCGCGACCGGCTGGCTCGGCCCGGGGTGGCAATGACGAAACGGGCAACCGATGGCTTTCCTCGCTGAAATCAAGCGCCGTCGCGTCGGCAAGGTTGCCATTGCGTACGGCGCGGTTGCGTGGGCGGTCACCGAGGCCGCCTCCGTCGTGCTGCCCGCGTTGTACGTGCCCGAATGGGCCATGACCTTCCTCGTCGTCTTCCTGCTGGTCGGGTTCCCGATCGCGATGGTGCTGGCGTGGGTGTTCGACGTCAGTGCGACGGGCATCGAGCGCACTGAGCCGTTGGCCGGAGCGCCGCCGCAGATGCAGTTCCGTACGCGTGCGGTATTTGGCATCGTCGTGGTGGTCGCAATGGCGGGGCTGGGCTACCTCCTGTACGAGCGCGGCCTCGGCCGTGCCGAGGCGGCCGGGAGTCCCAGTTCGATCGCCGTGCTGCCGTTCGCCAACCTGAGCGGCGACGCCAGCAAGGACTACTTCAGCGACGGCATGTCCGAAGAACTGCTGAACCTGCTGGCCCGAGTGCCCGGACTCAAGGTGGCTGCCCGCACTTCTGCGTTTGCCTACAAAGGCCGCAACGTCGACGTCCGCGAAGTCGGCAAGGAACTCGGCGTCGAAACCGTGCTCGAGGGCAGCGTGCGCCAGTCCGGCGACCAGGTGCGCATCACGGCGCAGTTGATCGACGCGGAGACGGGCTTTCACATCTGGTCGGAAACCTACGACCGGCGGATGGCGGACATCTTCGCGGTGCAGGACGAGATCGCGACTGCAATCGTCTACAAGCTGAAAATCGAACTCGCGCCCAAGGAACAGCAGCTTGCGCAGCGTGACGCGGCGCCTACCCAGAACGTCGAAGCCTACGAATTCTACTTGCAGGCACGGAGCATCTGGAAGCGCCGCGGGGAAGACAACCTGAGGCGCGCGGTCGAGTTGTATCAGTCCGCACTGGCCCGCGATCCTGGATTCGCGCGCGCCCACGCGGCACTGGCGTCCGCCTACGTCGTGCTGCCCGGTTACACCACTGAAGACGGTGATGAGGAAAAGTACCTGCCGATGGCAGAGCAGTCGGCACGGCAGGCGCTGGCGCTCGATCCGAAAATCGGCGAAGCGCACGCCGTGCTGGCGCAGATCAACTCCGAGCGTGGCAACCTGCTCGATGCAGAGTCCGGCTTTTTTTTCGCAATCTCGCTCGAGCCCAACGAACCCACGCCACACCACTGGTACTCGATCCTGCTGCAGAAGGTGGGGCGCCTTGATGCAGCGCTCGAGCAGGCGCGACGTGCGTACGAACTCGACCCGAGCGCGCCGGTGCTGGCATACAACCTCGCCAACGTCTACCTGATGCGAGGAGAGGACGACCAGGCATTGCGTCTCTCGAAGCTGGCCGGCGAGCTCGGGCTCAGCAGCGGCGCGAACGAAGGCATCGATGCCACGGTGGCGATGCGTCGCGGACAGTGGGATGAGTCGAAGCGGCTGCTGCTGGCGCAGGAACACCTGCCGGTCGAGCTGAAATCGAAGGTGGGTGACTTCGTCGACGCGATCGCGAATCCGGCAAAGCGCCCGGCCGTCGTGGCGGGCTTGCGCGCGGTCGAACCGAAAGTTGCGACGCAGGTGGACCTGCTGATGCCCTACATACAGCTGGGGCAGAACGACATTGCCTTCCAGATCGTCGAGGATTCGCTCGCACACGATCGGATGGCGTGGTCGCGCGACTGGAGCGTCACGAAAGCCTGGAGTCCCGAAGCCGCGGGCTTCCGCAAGGATCCACGCTTCTCGAAGCTCGTTGAGCGCATCGGCCTGGTCGACTACTGGAAGCAGTACGGCTATCCGGACTATTGCCACGCGGGCACGGGCGACGTCGCCCTCGTCTGTTCGTCGTGAACGCGGCGGAGTTCGCGCCGGCGTTGCTGCGCTGGCACGAAAGCGACGGGCGCAAAGACCTGCCGTGGCAGCGGGACCGCACTCCGTACCGCGTATGGATCTCCGAGATCATGCTGCAGCAGACGCAGGTCGGAACGGCCGCCGGCTATTACGAACGGTTCGTCGCGCGCTTTCCGACCGTGCGCGATCTCGCGGCAGCCCCGCTCGACGAAGTGTTGCACCTGTGGTCGGGGCTCGGTTACTACGCGCGCGCCCGCAACCTGCAGCGTGCGGCCCAGATACTGATGCAGCGTCACCGCGGCGAGTTTCCAGCGACACTCGATGAGGTGATGGCGCTGCCGGGTATCGGTCGCTCGACGGCGGGCGCGATCCTGGCGCTGTCCCGCGGCGAACGTCATCCGATCCTCGATGGCAACGTCAGGCGCGTGCTGGCGCGCTACTTCGCGGTCGACGGTTTTCCTGGCGACGCGGCAGTCGAACGCAGGCTCTGGACCCTGGCCGAAGAATGCACGCCGCACTCGCGCGTGGATGATTACACGCAAGGCATCATGGATCTCGGCGCGACGATCTGCACGCGGGCCAACCCAGCCTGCCTGTTGTGTCCGGTCAGCCCGACGTGCGAGGCCCGGAGAAACGATACGCAACGCCTGTATCCCGCGCCGAAGCCGCGCAAGGCGCGTCCGCAGCGCGAGGTGTGGGTCGTGCTCGCGCGCCGTGGCAACAAGGTGCTGCTTGAGCGGCGACCGCCCAGTGGCATCTGGGGTGGGCTGTGGGGCCTGCCGGAATTCCCTACGCGACAGCACGCCGCGCAATGGTGCCGGGAGCACCTCGCGGGCTCGTCGGCGTTGCAGCCGGAGGAACCGCTCAAGCACGCGTTCAGTCACTTCGATTACGACATCAAGCCGCTCACGGTGCACTGCGCCGGCAAGGCGCCAGCGCTGCGCGACGATGACCGCTATCGCTGGTACGACGTCGAGGCTCCGGCCGCGGTGGGAGTGCCGAAGCCGATCGCGACGCTGCTGCAGCGGCCGCTGCGCTGAGCGGTCGATGCAGCCCCGGAACCGCGGCACGTGAATCGGGACCCGGTTTTTTCGCTGCAGCCAGCGCGGGGCTGGCTCCCGTGGGTAGCACTCGCCCCGGTGCTCGCAGTCCTCTTTGTCGCGCTGCCCTTGCTCGGCGTGTCGCTGCTGCTGGAACGACTTTCCCTGGCCGACGCGGGCGGCGAGCCGATCGGCTTCGCGGGGCTCGTCGCCTTCCTGCTGTTGCCGTTTGCGGCGATCACGCTCGTAGTGCTGGCCTGGGTGCGCTTCGTCGAACGCCGTGCGCTGGCGACGATCGGGCTTGCGAGCGAACGGATGTGCCCGGCATACCTGCGGGGCCACGCACTCGGAGTGGCGACGGCATTCGCCGTCGTCGCGACGATCTGGGCGGCGGGTGGCTTCAACGCGCACGGGTACGCCTCGGCTTTCGGTTCGTGGGCAGGCCTGGCCCGCATCGCCGTTCTCCTTGCGTGTTTCGTCGTCCAGGCCGGCGCGGAGGAGTTGCTGTTTCGTGGCTGGCTGCTTTCGGCATTGGGCCGCAAGTTCAACGCCATCGTCGCCGTGGTGGTCACCTGCGGCGTGTTCGCATTCGTACACTACGGCCCAGGGCAGCACTGGCTCATGACGCTCAACATGGGGCTCTTTTCGGCCTTCGCCTGCTGCCTGGCGCTCGACTCCAACCACATCTGGGGCGTGATGGGCTGGCACGCGGGGTGGAACTGGCTGCTGGCGACCGGATTCGAATTGCCGATCACCGGGCTCGACGTGGGCGTGCCGGCCATGATCGTCTCCTTGACCCCGCACGGCCCTGCGTACCTGACCGGAGGCGCCGACGGCCCCGAGGGCAGCATCGTCTGCAGCCTGTTCTTCGTCGGCGCTACCGTGATTCTCACGCGTCGGATCTCGAGGCGTCGCGCGGCGGTCCGGTAACATAAAGTGCATGGTCCAGATCCGACCGCCAGGTGCCGCAATGTTGCCCGCTCCCGCCGCTGATCGAACTTTCGCCCTGCGTTGCATCGCCGCCGGTGCATTGCTGATGTTGCTCGGCGTGATCCTCGGGGCGTTTGGCGCGCATGCACTGCAGAGGCTGCTCACGCTCAGGCAACTGTCGAGCTACCAGACGGGGGTGCTGTATCAGCAGTTGCACTCGCTGGCACTGATCCTGGTGGGGATCATTGCGCTGGTGACGCCGTCCTCGCGCTGGCTGCCGCGCGCCGCCGTGCTGTTCGGCGTCGGCATTTTCTTCTTCTCCGGTTCAATCTACGCGATGACGTTCGGCGCGCCGCGCTGGCTCGGCATGGTTGCGCCGGTGGGCGGCATCAGCTTCATGCTCGCGTGGCTCGCGGTCGCGTTGCACGCAGGGAAAGGGGATAGGGGTTAGGGTATGGGGGTTAGTCGGAGGTGCAGCGAATACATTGAGTTCGCCGGCAACACTTACCGTCAGCAGGGATTGGCATCCGCGGGAAGCGAGGCGCCAGCTTGCGCTGTACTTCCGACTAACCCCTAACCCCTAGCCCCTACTCCGGCCGGTATTCGGCCGGCTTAGCGCTGCCGCCGCCGAACAGGAATTTCTCCATTTCCTCGGCCAGGAACTTGCGTGCTTTCGGGTCGATGGTCGACAGGCGGTACTCGTTGATCAGCATCGTCTGGTGGCCGACCCAAGTACGCCACGCTTCGGCCGAGATGTTGTCGTAGATGCGCTTGCCCAGATCGCCTGGGTAAGGAACGCGCTCGAGGCCATCGGCTTCGCGCTTCAGGTACTGGCAGTGGACGGTGCGTGGCATGTGTCAGGGGTTAGGGGATAGGGGATAGGGGATAGGGGGTAGGGGATAGTCGGACGGTGCTGCGAACCCAACGCCGCAACGGGATTACGTCAGTGCGGTGGCGGCGACGATGATGCCGTCTTCGTCCACGTAGACGAACTCGCCCGGCCGGAACGTCACGCCCGCGAAACGCACGGGCACGTCGCGCTCGCCTTCGCCGCGCTTGTCGCTGCGCAGCGGCATCGTACCGAGCGCGCGGATGCCGAGATCCATGCGGCCGAGTGCGACCGAATCGCGGATGCAGCCGTGGATGATCACGCCCGCCCAGCCGTTGCTGACTGCGGCGAGTCCGAGTTTGTCACCAAGCAGTGCCCGCCGGCGCGAACCACCCCCATCGACGACCAGCACGCGGCCTTCGCCCGGGCTCTCCACCGCTTCCTTGACCCGAGAATTGTCTTCGAAGCAGCGAACGGTGCTGATCGGGCCGTGAAATACGCCACGGCCGCCGAACACGTGGAAGGTCGGCTCGCAGACCTGCACCCGATCGCCGTGATCGTCACAGAGGTCGGCCGTGCCCCTGGCCAGGGTGGGGGTCGTCATCGTCGCAGTGCCTCGTCGTCGGCTGAGAATCGCCGCCGGCGAATTATAGGGCGCGGCAGTGGCCGTTCGTGCGGCGATGAGAATCCGGACGGGGAGGGCGCCTTGCGACGCCCTCCCGGCAACCCGCGGGCTGGAAGGGCTTACTGGATCTGGATCTGCCGCGGCTGCGGCTCGACGACCCGCTGCTTCGGGATGTGAATCACGATCACCCCGTCGCGGCTCTCGGCGCGGATGCCCTGCTCGTCGGCGTTCTCAGGCAACGCGAAACGTCGCGCGAAGGAGCCGTAGAAGCGTTCGATGCGATGGACCTTCTCCTGCTCCTCGACCTTCTCCTGCTTGCGCTCGCCGGCGAGCGTGAGCACGCCGTCCTGCACGGTGATGCTGACGTCTTCCTTGCGGACTTCCGGCAACTCGGCCTTGATCACGTATTCGCCGTCTGTTTCGCTCACGTCGGCCGCGGGCGCCCACTCGCGGGGCGGCTGCGCCGCGGCGCCCTGGCGCGGCCAGCGCCGCATCGATTCGGCAAAGAAACGGTCGAACACGTCGTCGACGTCACGGAACGGTTCCCACTTGATGACACGCATGGTCGCTTACCTCCTGCCCGGGGATTGCCACTGCAATCCCTACGTGCCGCCATAGATGTGAGCGCCGGACGGCGTTTCAAGGGGTGAGCGAGGAGGTCGACGCCGCGGCGCCGCGTGAAGCAGCAAAAGAAACGGCGCGACCGGTTGCCCGATCGCGCCGTTCACGGTCCATTCTGGTGCCGGTTACGGCCTCTTGACGTAGACCTTGCACCAGCCCTTCGCGGAGACCGGCCGGCCGGCGAAGATGTTGCAGGGCACTTCGGTCATGCCCGGCTTGGCCGTCGGGGCCTGCAGGCAGTTGGCGCACATCTGGCCCGGCTTGAAGTTCGGGTTGGCCTTGGCGTCGACCTTGGTCGCGTCCTCGACGTAGCCGAGCGACTTGGCCTGCGGCTCGTTCGGGTCGACCCTGCCGGCGGCCGCAGTTGCGGTACGGCTCAGCAGCGCAGACACCGGCACGGCCGCTACACCCAGGAGCGCACCCTTCAACAGCGTGCGGCGCGGAAACTTCTGTTCGGACATTTGGATACTTCTCCTCGAGAGGGGACAATCGACCCGTTGCATGAATTCTACGCGGCCTGAATCCTGCCTGTGCATTCGACTGCGTTTCAAGGTGGAGGTTGCATCCTCGACTCAAGGATAGTTGCAAACATTATTGAGAATTACTCGCAATTGCTTGACGGAGCCACGGACTCTGTCCCCACGGTCGAGCCCTGAGAGCCCTGATGTCCGATCCCCGCCGCAATCGCTTCAAGACGTATGTTGGTGTGCTGGTGAGCGTGCTGCTCGCCGCGCTCGCGGGCTATGTGCTCTGGCGTACGTTCCAGCGCATCAGGTTTGCGGACGTCCTCGCGCAGATGCAGGCAGTGCCTGCCTCGACGCTGGCACTCGCCGGCCTGTGTGCCGCAGGTGCGTTCACAGTCCTCGCGCTCTACGAAGTCGCGGTGGTGCGTTACGTGAAACAGGCGGTCGGTCGCGCCAAGCCGATACTCACCGCGTACATCGCCTTTCCCCTCGGGCACGCCGTCGGCCAGGCGATGCTGAGCGGTGGCGCGCTGCGCTATCGGATGTACACGCCGGCCGGTTTTTCGGCGACGGAAGTCGGCGCCACGGTGCTGCTCGCGAACATGCCGTATGCGCTCGGCTTCAGCCTGCTCCTCGACATCTCGCTGGTCTTTGCGGCAGAGATGCTCGAACCGATGTTCCGCATTTCGAGCGGCTGGCTGCGCGTGCTCGGCCTCGTCGGCCTCTGCAAGGACGCGGGCTACGTCCTGCTGATCCTGTTGCGCAAACGACCCGTGAAGCTCGGCGGCTGGTCCGTCAACCTGCCGACGCCGGCGATGACGGCACTGCAGTTCTGCGTCGGACTCGCCGACATCTTCCTCGTTTCGACGGTGCTCTACCTGCTGCTGCCGGCGTCCATGGGAATTCCGTACCTGGCGTTCCTGGGTGCCTATCTTGCAAGCGTGCTCGCGGGGGTCCTGAGCCACGTCCCTGCGGGGCTCGGCGTGCTCGAGTCGATGCTGCTGTTGCTGCTGCCGGACGTTCCGCCCGAGCAGCTGCTCGCGGCGGTGCTCATGTATCGCGCGATCTACGAGATCATTCCGGTGCTGTTCGCGCTGGTGCTCTGGGGCACCTTCGAGGGTTTCTCGCGCGACGGCGTGCTGTTGCGCGTATTCGGCCGTCAGGAACGGGCCATGCGCGCCGCGAGTCCGACCATCGACAGGAGCGAGTGAGCGAGGCTGCGGCCGCTTTCGAAGGCGGCCTCGACGCGTGGTGCGATGCACCAGTCGCCACAGGCACCCGCACTCAGCTCCTCATCGACCAGGCACGACAAGCCGAGCGGCTGCTCCACCAGCGCGTGACGCCAGCGATGCGCGTCCCGGTGCACCGGCGTCGGCAGCCTGTAACCGAGGTTGTCCTCGAACGCCCGCAGCAGGAGGTTCGCTGCCGACGTCGCATCGATATCGATGTGCTGGCGCGTCCATCCGGACGACGCGTGCACTACCCAGCACTGCGGAGTGTGCGGGCGTTGCTGTTTGCTCGAGTTGCACGCTGCCCAGACCAGCGGTCCCGTCGTCCAGCGCCGCGCATCGGCTCCGGCGTCGATCGGCGGATCGAATGCGTACATGCCGGTCCAGCACGGCGCCATGCGCACTTCGGCGATGTGCCTGAACGAGCGACTATGCGGGCCGAGCAGCGAATAAGCCTGCGGTGCGGGTACCGCGACCGCCACGGCACGGAAGGTCACGTTCTGCCGGCCGGAGTCGGTCTGCAGTTCCCAGCCGCGCTGGCTCGGGATGAGTTCGTGGACGGCGATGCCGCTCTGGATCTCGATGTTGCGCGCGAGCGGTCGCACCAGCGCACTCATGCCCGGCTGGCCGATCCACCAGTCCTCGATCGGTGCGGGCCACGCGCGGTCGTCCTCCATGATGCGCGGACGCCAGGCGTCGAGCATGCCGGCGCGCAGCGCGATCTGCGCGTACCGGCTGAATGGCTGGCTGCGCGCCGTGATGAATTGCGCGCCGTGATCGAACGCGAGTTGTCCCATGCGACGCGTCGCAAGTCGCCCGCCAAGGCCGCGCGATCGCTCGTACACCGTGACCTTGGCATCGGCACGCGCGAGTTCGTGGGCGCAGGCCAGGCCGGCCATGCCTGCGCCGATCACTGCAAACCGCACGTCATCCATCGCCCGGGTCTCCTGCCGCGTCGCGTTCCCGGGCCTGCGCCGACACAGCACCACCCGACCAGCCGAGGATGGTGCCCGCAGGGGGCAGGGTCAAGGCCGATGGTTGCCGGAGTGAGGCAGGCCTACAATTCACACGAAATCTTCCGGCCGAACACCGAACGAAAGGCAGGCCTGCCATGAGCCGCACCGCAGCTGCGATGCTTCGCGAAGCCCTCGAGAACGTCGGCGTGAAATACACGTTCGGCATTCCCGGCGTCCACAACACCGAGATCTACGACGAACTCGCGCAGTCGAGTTCGATCACCCCGGTGCTGGTGACTCACGAAGGGGCGGGCGCGTTCATGGCTGACGCCGTGAGTCGCAGCGGGACGAGCCTGGGCACGCTCGTCATCGTGCCCGCGGCGGGCGTTACGCACGCGGCGAGCGGCATCGGTGAAGCCTTTCTCGATGGCATTCCGATGCTCGTGATTGCGGGAGGCGTACGGCGCGACACGGGTCGCAGATACCAGCTGCACGACATGGACCAGCACGCGCTGCTGAAGCCCATCACCAAGGGCACATGGCTGGTTGAGAAGCACGCTGACGTGATTGCCACGATCTACGAAGCGGTGCGTGTCGCTACCAGTGGCGAACCCGGGCCGGTGTTCGTCGAGATTCCCGTGCACCTGCAGCTGCTGACGGGCGACGAGGGCCCCGCCGTTGCACCGCCCTCGAGGGCAGCGGCTCCCGTGCGCTGCACGATGCAGCACGTTGCCGCTGCCGCGGAATCGTTACGCAACGCCAGGGCGCCCACGATCTTCGTCGGCTGGGGTGCTGTCGACGCCACCCGCGAGGTTGCGCTGCTGGCCGAGCGGCTCGGTGCACCGGTTGCGACCACGCTGCAGGGTGTGAGCGCGTTTCCAGCGAACCATCCGCTGCACGCCGGCTTCTGTCTCGGTCGTGCAGCCGTGCCTGCGGTCGAAAAATCATTTTCCGGAACCGACTGCATGCTGGCCGTGGGGACGCGCTTCGGTGAAATCGCGACGGGCAGCTATGGCTGGACGCCGCCGGCCGGTTTGATCCACGTCGACATCAATCCCGCGGTGTTCAGCGCCAACTACCCCGCGGCCATTGCGCTCGAAGGCGACGCGAAGTCCGTGCTGAATCTTTTACTGCAAGCCCTGGGTGAGGCACCCATTGCCGCCGTCCCCGCGCGCCGCGCGCAGGTCGAGGGCACGATCCGTGAACAGAAGGCGGCGTATCTCGAGGAATGGCTGCGCCACGACACGCAGGGCCGGGTGAGTCCCGCGCGTTTCTTCGCCAGCCTGCGCCGGCAATTGCCTGACGATGCCACCGTCGTGCTCGACGACGGCAACCACACGTTCCTGGCCGCCGAACTGCTGCCGATCCATCGCGCGCGCGGGTTGATCTCGCCGACCGACTTCAACTGCATGGGCTACTGCGTGCCGGCGACCATTGGCGCCAAGCTTGCGCGACCGGACGCGCCCGTGGTCGGCATCGTCGGCGACGGCGCCTTCCGCATGACCGCGCTGGAACTGGCGACCGCGACTGCGCAGGGGCTCGGGCTCGTCGTATTCGTGTTCAACGATGGCGAGCTGGCGCAGATCGCGCAGGCGCAGGAAATTCCCTATAACCGCAAGACATGTACCGTGCTCGGTCCGCTCGACATCGCTGGCGTCGCCCAGGCAACGGGCGCGAAGTTCCTGCGCATAGGGAGCGATGGCGACATCGACGCAGTGATTCGCGATGCGCTGGCCTGCGCCAGTCGTGAACGCAAGCCGGTGCTCGTCGACGTCGTCGTGGACTACTCGAAGCACACCCGCTTTACGCAAGGCATCGTCAAGACCAATCTCGAGCGCTTCGACTTCGGCACCAAAGCGCGACTCGTCGGTCGCGCCTTGTGGCGGCGGCTCAGCGGCTGATCACTGCAGAAGCCGGGCCTAGTCGATGAGGTCGCCCGGGGTTGGCGGCAGCCGCGGCATCTGCTGGGTCGGGAACGGTCCCGAGAGGGTCTCCAGGAACGCCACGATGTCGGCCACTTGCGTGTCGCTGAGCGACTGGTTCAACTGTGTGCTCGCCATGATGCGGACGGCCTCGTCGATCGTGTGCACCAGGCCGTTATGGAAGTACGGGGCCGTGTACACCAGGTTGCGCAGGCCGGGGACTCGCCAGACGTTCTTGTCCGCGTCGTCCTTGGTCGCACTCGCGCGTCCGGTGTCGCTCAGGAAATCGTACTTCGCGACGTATGGGCTGTCCGGGTACGTCGGGAATTTCATGAAGAAGCCCGTGCCGACGGGCAGCGGCGGCCCGCCGAACGTCGGGCCCTGGTGGCAGCTGGTGCAACCGACATCGGCGAAGGTATTGAGGCCACGGACCTGTTGCTCCGTGAGTGCCTTCGCGTCGCCCTTGGCATACCTGTCATACGCGCTGTTCGGCGTGATCAGCGTGCGCTCATAGGCAGCGATGGCCTTGGCCACGTTGTCCATGGTGACCACGTCACCTGCACCGAACGCCTTCTCAAAGTACGGCTTGTAGCCAGGGATTTTGCGCACGCGGTCGATGACCGCGTCGAGGTTGGGCATGCCCATTTCAATGGCGTTCGCCGGCGGTCCCTTCGCCTGGTCCTCTAGCGTCGCGGCGCGGCCGTCCCAGAACTGGCTCGAAAGGAAGGCCGCGTTCCAGACCGTGGGCGCATTGCGGCCGCCGACATGACCGTGCACGCCGATGGACGTCGGCCGGTGGTCGTCGCCGCCCTCCATTACGTTGTGGCACGAGAAACACGATACGTTGCCGCTGGACGACAGTCGTGGGTCGAAGTACAGCATCTTGCCGAGTTCTACCCTGTCGGCCGTCGTCGGATTGTCCGCGGGCGCCGGGGCTACGTCTGGCAAGGCCTGCCAGGAGCCAGTGGCTGCGGCCGCGGCCATCACGGCGAAAGGAGTCGCAGTCAGGACGATGGCGGTGATGGCGACGAAGCGCATGGCATTACTCCCGGAGAACAGACAGGACACCGATACGCTAGTGCAGCTTCAGTCGCTCCAGTAGTCGGAAAAATACCGAACTTTGTCCCGCTCCCCGCGCATCGATCAAAGCGCGATCGGCAGGATCGTCGATTCCTTGATCACGGTGACCGTCACCGACGAGTTGATCGACTGCACGTAGGGCAGCTTTGAAAGGTGGTCGAGGTAGAACGCCTCGTAGGCCTTGATGTCGCGCGTCACCACGCGCAGCATGAAGTCCCATTCGCCCATCGTCGTGTAGCAGTCGAGCACTTCGGGTCGCTCGCGGATCGCCTCGGCGAAAGCCGCGATCGCATCGCGTCCCTGGGTCGAGAGCTTGACGTGGGCAAATATGGTGACGTCGAGGCCGAGCGCGGCCCGATCGAGCAGCGCCACGCGCCCCTTGATGACGCCCGACTGTTCGAGGGCCTGAATGCGGCGCCAGCAAGTGGTTGTGGACAGCCCTGTCCGCGAGGCGACTTCAGCGACCGAGAGCGCCCCTTCGCGTTGCACCAGGTCCAGGATTCGCCGATCGACCTTGTCCAAACGAGAGGGTGATGCTTCTTCCATGAAAGTGGGTTCTCTGAAATGAATGTCTCGCATTGCTGCACTGCAACGCAACAATTTCCGCATTCCCGCGTAACGGTCAGTAATCTACCGCGACAACCGTTCCAACGCATCCGTAATTGAAGCGAGGAAGCGATGCCCCGCCGTTCACGCCTGCACATTCCGCAACACCACTCACGTCCGGGTGAAGAGCCGGATTTCAGCTACCTGGAAACGTCGCCGGCCGGTGCCGTGCCACGCCCCGATGTGAATGCCCGGGTGCGCGACATCGGCAACCTGTCGATCGACCTCGTGCGTGTGCTCGACGACAACCACGTCGCGGTCGGGCAATGGAATCCGCACCTCGAGGTGCAGGACCTGCAGATCGGTCTGCGCCACATGCTGCTCACGCGCATCTTCGACGAGCGCATGCAGCGCGCGCAGCGACAGGGCAAGACGTCGTTCTACATGCGCTGCCTCGGCGAGGAAGCGGTCTCGGTCGCGCAGGGCATGGCGCTTCGGCCGAAGGACATGCTGTTCCCGGCCTATCGCAACCAGGGTCTGTACGTGGTCCGCGGGCGGCCGCTCGTCGACCTGATGTGCCAGCTGCTCTCGAATACGCGCGACATGTGCAAAGGCCGGCAGCTGCCGGTGATGTACCACTGGGCGGAAGGCCGCATCTTCTCGATCTCCGGCAACCTGACGACGCAGTTCCCGCAGGCCGTGGGCTGGGCGATGGCCGCGGCGATCAAGGGCGAGGACGACATCGCGGTGTCGTGGATCGGCGAAGGCTCGAGCGCCGAAGCCGATTTCCACCACGCGATGCTGTTCGCTTCCGTCTACATGGCGCCGGTGATCCTCAACATCGTCAACAACCAGTGGGCGATCTCGACATTCCAGGGTTTTGCGGGCGGCGAACAGCGCTCGTTTGCGGCGCGCGGCCCGGGTTATGGCATGGCGGGCATCCGGGTCGACGGCAACGATTTCCTGGCCGTGTATGCCGTGACGCAATGGGCCGCCGAGCGCGCGCGCACCGGCGCAGGCCCGACCTTGATCGAGCACGTCACCTATCGCGGCGCGGCGCACTCCACGAGTGACGATCCCGCGCGTTACCGCCCCAAGGACGACTACGAGAAATGGCCGCTCGGCGACCCGGTACTGCGACTCAAGAACCACCTGATCGCGCTCGGCGAGTGGTCCGAAGCGCGCCACCAGTCACTGGCCAAAGAACTGGAGGAACACGTCACCGAGAGCTGGAAAGAGGCCGTGCAGTACGGAACGCTCACGGACGGGCCGCGTCTCAATCGCGACCTCATGTTCCAGGACGTGTTCAAGGAGATGCCGGAAACGCTGCGCCGGCAGCGCGAGCAGCTGCGGACGGAGCAGGGAGTCTGACATGGCACAGATGAACATGATCCAGGCGCTCAACTCCGCCATGGACATCATGCTGGCGCGTGATCCGAACGTGGTCATGCTGGGCGAGGACATCGGCTATTTCGGCGGCGTGTTCCGCGTCACCGACGGGCTGCAGCGCAAGTACGGCGAGCACCGCGTGCTCGACACACCCATCGCCGAAGGTGCGATCGTCGGCGCCGCCATCGGCATGGGCGTGAACGGACTGCGCCCGGTGGCGGAAGTGCAGTTCGCGGACTACATCTACCCCGCGTGCGACCAGATTTTCTCGGAGCTCGCGCGCCTGCGGTATCGCAGCGCCGGCGACTTCTGGGCGCCCGTCACGATCCGCACGCCCTGCGGCGGCGGCATCCGCGGCGGGCAGACGCACTCACAGAGTCCGGAAGGCATCTTCACGCACGTCTGCGGCATCAAGGTGGTCATGCCATCGACGCCGTACGATGCGAAGGGCCTGCTGATCGCGTCGATCGAGGACGACGACCCGGTCGTGTTCTTCGAGCCGAAGCGGCTCTACAACGGCCCGTTCGACGGCGATGCGAACAAGCCGGCCGTGCCGTGGAGCACTCATCCGAAAGGCGAAGTGCCCGACGGTTACTACACCGTGCCGATCGGCAAGGCCGAGATCGTGCGCAAGGGCAGCGCGGTCACGATGGTCGCGTACGGCACCATGATCTACGTGTGCGAGGCCGCGGCGAAGGCGCTCGGCATCGACGCGGAGATCATCGACGTGCGTTCGATGGTGCCGCTCGACACCGACACGATCTGCACGTCGGTCAGGAAGACCGGCCGTTGCCTGATCGCGCACGAGGCGACGCGCTTCTCGGGTTTCGGTGCAGAGCTTTCGGCGACTATCCAGGAAGAGTGCTTCTGGGACCTCGAGGCGCCGATCGGCCGCGTCGCCGGCTGGGACACGCCCTATCCGCACGCGTTCGAGTGGGAGTATTTCCCCGGTCCGCTGCGCGTGGCCGCGGCCCTCAAGGCCGTGATGGAGGCCGCATGACGCGTTACGTCTTCAAGATGCCGGATCTCGGCGAAGGCACCGTCGAGGCCGAAGTCGTGGCCTGGCACATCAAGGTCGGCGACATGGTCAAGGAAGACCAGGTCATGGCCGAGGTCATGACCGACAAGGCAGCGGTGGAAGTGCCGGCACCCGTCAGCGGCAAGGTCGTGACGATCAATGGGCAGCCGGGCGACATGGTTCGCGTCGGCTCCGAGCTGGTCGTGTTCGAGACGGAGTCGAGCGAGGACGAGGCGTCGGCTGCGGAGCCGGTGGTCGAGGCCCGCGCGCAGGCCGCGCCTGCACCGGCCCCTGCAGCCAAGGCGTTGAGCCCGGCTCGCAAGCCTGAACCGGTCCCTGCCGCGCCTGCCGCTGAGCCCGTTGCGACGCGAACCGAAGCGCCCGGAGCGAAACCTGAGACGGGGCGAGTGAAGGCCTCGCCCGCCACACGACGCAAGGCGCGCGAGGCGGGCATCGACCTGCGGCAGGTTCAGGGCTCCGGTCTGAGTGGTCGCATCATGCCGAAGGATTTCGCGGCTGCGATGAGCGGCGCCGCGCCCACCGGCACGAACGGCAGCGCGGCAGCGGCGCCGTCGCTGCTGCGGCAGCGCACCGGCACCGAAGAGATCAAGGTCATCGGCGTGCGTCGCGTCATTGCGCAACGCATGACGGATGCGGCGCGCACGATCCCGCACTTCTCGTACGTCGAGGAAATCGACGTTACCGAGCTCGAGTCGCTGCGCACGCACCTGAACTCGAGGGCGCCGAAGGGCACGCCTTCGCTCACCTACCTGCCGTTCCTCGCGGCCGCGCTGGCGCGCGTGCTCGAAGAGTTTCCGCAGTGCAACGCGCACTACGACGCCGAACGCAACGTGCTGATCAGGCACCATCCGGTGCATTTGGGCGTGGCGACGCAGACGGCGGACGGCCTCAAAGTGCCGGTCGTGCGTAACGCCGAAGCCCGCACGCTGTGGGACCTGTCGGACGAGATCCGGCGCGTTTCCGAGGCGGCCAAGGGCGGCAAGGCCTCGCGTGAGGAACTGAGCGGCTCGACGATCACGATCACCAGCCTAGGCAGGATGGGTGGCATCGTTTCGACGCCGATCATCAATGCGCCCGAGATGGGCATCATCGGCGTCAACAAGGCGATCGACCGTCCGGTCGTCCTCGACGGTGCCATCGCCATCCGCCGCATCATGAATCTGTCGTCATCGTTCGATCACCGCTTCGTCGATGGCTACGACGCCGCCGCCATGATCCTGGCGCTCAAGGACCTGCTCGAGCACCCGGCGACGATCTTCATCCCCGGTTAAACTGTCGCTCTCACAGCGCCGACCCGTCCCGAGAACAACGCAATGACAACGTCCCCCCCAGCGCGTCCCGCCTTCGGCACCGTGCTCGCCGACCAGATGAGCATCGCCACCTACGCCAACGGGGCCTGGGGCGCCGACAAGCTCGTGCCGGTCGCGCCGATCCCGATGCACCCATCCGCGCACGTGCTGCACTACGCCAGCACCTGCTTCGAAGGTTTCAAGGCCTACCGCTACGCGGACGACAGCATCCACGTCTTCCGCATGGACCGGCACATCGTGCGCCTGCGCCAGAGCGCGAAGCTGCTCATGCTGCCGGTGCCGGACGAGGCTCAGCTCGAGCGCATGATCCTGCAGACGATCGATCGCAACCGTGCGCAGGTGCCGGAGCCCCCGGGCGCGCTGTACATGCGGCCGGTCTTGTTCGGCACCATGCCGAACATCGGTGCCGCGTCGCAGCCGTCGAACGAAGCGACGCTGATCGTGCTGGCGAGCCCGGTGTGGGATTACTTCGCGGGCGGCATGAAGCCCCTGCGCATCTATGTCGAGGACCAGAAGCACCGCACCGCGGAGCATCTCGGCATGGTCAAGACAGGCGGCAACTACGCCGCGGCCATGGGCCCGACGCTCGCGGCCAAGGAAAAGTACAAGATCGACCAGGTGCTGTTCTGTCCGGAAGGTTCCGTGCAGGAAACCGGCGCCGCGAACTTCCTGCTGATCCGCGAAGGTCACATCCTGACGCGCAGTCTCGATTCGTCCTTCCTGCACGGCGTGACGCGCGATTCGCTGCTGACGATGGCGCGGCAGATGGGATTCAAGGTCGAAGAGCGCGTGTTCGACGTCGCCGAGATGATGGAGTGGGTCAAGACCGGTGAAGCTGCCCTGTCAGGCACGGCTGCCGTGCTCGCGGGCGTCGGCACGCTGGTGCGCAGCGATGGCACCGAAGTGAAGGTGGGCGGTACGGGCGACGTGGGCCCGGTGACGCAGAAGCTGCGCGCCGCACTGGTCGCGATCCAGAACGGCACCGCACCCGACAGGTTTGGCTGGACCCGCAAGGTCTGAGGCTGGCTCCGTGACTGCGCGCACTGTCGCCGTCGTCACGGGAGCCGGCAGTCCGACCGGTATCGGCTTCGCCACGGCGCGGGTTCTCGCTCGCGCCGGGCACTGCGTCCTCATCGTCTCGACCACCGAGCGGATCAAGGATCGGGCGGCCGAACTCCGCGCCGCAGGGCACGAGGCCCACGCGATCGTCGCCGACCTGACCAGCGAGCCCGATGTCGAGCGACTGCATGAGCATGCGGAAGCGCTCGGCGACGTGAGCGTGCTCATCAACAACGCCGGCATGGCGGTCCTCGGCGAGATGGATGCGCCCGGCAACCTCGAGCGGCTCGACCTCGCGGACTGGCAACGCTCGCTCGAGCGCAACCTGACATCCGCATTCCTCGTGACGCGAGCGTTCCTGCTCGGCATGAAGGCTCGTGGCTATGGCCGCATCGTGAACGTTGCGTCGACGACCGGAGCCGTGTCTGCCGTTGCTGGAGACACCGCTTATGCCGCGGCGAAGGCTGGCCTGGTCGGCTTCACGCGCGCCATCGCGCTCGAAGCAGCGCCGCACGGCGTGACCGTGAATGCGATCGCTCCCGGCTGGATCGCAACTGGTTCGCAGACGCAGCGCGAAGCCGCAGCGGGGCTGCGCACCCCGGTGCGGCGTTCCGGCACGCCTGCAGAGATCGCCGCGCTGATCGCTTTCCTCGCCTCGACCGAAGCGTCCTACGTTACCGGCCAGCTGATCGTTGCTGATGGCGGCAATTCGATCATCGAAGACCACAACGCGTAAGCGACGCGCCCGCCGGGCTCGTCGGCAGCGCGGAGCCGATCAGTCCGTGAGCAGCAGTGAGCCGCCGGCCGACCCTCTTGCAAACATTGCGCCGCACACGGCAAACACCGCGCCTAGTGCGATCGAGAACGTCAGCGTCGCACTCATGCCCGGGGCCACGAGGCCAAACGAATGCAGCAAACCCGGCGCGACGGAATCGAGACCGACGATGACGCCGCCGACGACGGATCCCAGCGCCGCCGCATTCAGCACCGTTCGCCAGCTGAGGCCGCGACCCAGGTTCTGCCGCATTGATGCATATTCGCGTTCTGCTGCGGCGAGCGCCGCCGTGCGACCCGGCACCCGCGTCAGTTCCGCGATCTGTTCGCGCAAGCGCGCATCGAAGCCTGGCGACAACGCGGGACGTGGCAAGGCATCGGCGAGCGCGGCATCGAGTGCGCCGAGCGCAGATGCGTAGGCGCGGCAGCGGGCGCAGTGCGCCATGTGGTGTTGCACGACGCCGGCGCGGCCGGCTTGCAGCGAGCCCTCATGCAGTTCGACGAGGTCGAACTCGTAGTCGGTACAGGGCCCGAGCGTCAGGGCGAAGTGATCGGTATTCATGCGGCCTGTACCTCTTCGGGCTGGGCAAGTTCCATCAGGCGCTTACGGGCCCTGAACAGAAGATTCTTGACCGTCCCCAGCGGCATGCCGAGCGCCTCGGCCACGGCATCGTAGGAACGGTCTTCGAGATAGAAAAGTTGCATGGCCTGCTGCTGGTTGGCGGGCAGTGTTTCCAACATGCGCAGCAGGTTGTCGCGTTCGGGGTCGTCCGCCGGGCCGGTCGCGATGCTCGTCGCGGCGTGTTGCGCCTCGGTCGAGTCCGGGTCGTCGAACGAGACGGTCGGCCGGCGCTTGCGCAGTTCCATCAGGCAGGTGTTGCGGGTGATGGCGTAGATCCAGGTGCCGAGCGCGGCCCGGCCATCGAAGCCCGGCAGTGCCTTCCAGACGCGGACCAGCGTTTCCTGGGCCGCGTCTTCCGCTGCCGCCCGGTCCTTGAGGATCGAAAAGGCGAGCCGAAACACACGGTTACGGTACTCCGGCACGATCAGGTCGAACGCCCGCGCGTGGCGGCCAGCCGCCAGATGACCTGCGATTGCCTCGTCCATAGGCCTTTATATGCCTCCGGGAGGCTGAAGGTTGCAAGCAGCGCTCACTGCAACCTTTCTCCGGCGCGGTGCATATAACCATCAACAGCCCAGGAGGCCCGTCCATGAACGAAGAAGTAGTCGCCGTATTCATCCCGATCGTCGCGATCGTCATGTCGCTGGGGATCCCCATCATTTTCCAGATCCTCGATTACCGCCGTCGTCGCGACGTCGTAGAAGCGCACCACAAGGAGCGGATGGCCGCCATCGAGCGCGGCATGGAACTGCCGGCCTTGCCGGAGTCTTTCTACGGCTCGTTGGACCGCAACAAGCGGCCGCGCCACTTGCTGACCGGCATGGTCTGGCTGTTCATCGGCATCGCGCTGTTCCTGGCGCTGGGCGCGGTGGCCGGTGAGGACGTGCGGTTCTTCGGGCTGATCCCGGCCGGCGTTGGCCTCGCATTCCTGATCTACTACTTCATCGAAGGCAAGCACGAGGCCGCGGCCTTCAGGGCCAAGGAAGCCGCCCGGGACGCGATGGCAGCCAAAGTCTGAGCGGCGGGACGCCGCGGCGCGGCCCGTCCAGCGACGGGCCGCGTCTTCCTTGATAGAGCGCGATCGCCTGCCCCGGCGCCCGCTGAAATGCGAAAATGCGGCGGCCGTCCACGTCATCCGGGAAACCACCACGTGCGATCCGTCATTACGTCGCTCCGCGCGGTCCGCGCCAATTCCATCATGCCCGCCTTGCTGGCACCGACGCTGCTGTTCTGCGCCGGTTGTGCGCAGGCGTTCGACGGTCCAAAGGTCGTCGCTACCCAGAAAGCCAGGGTGGAGCTGACGGTCGTCACGAGTGGGCTCGAGCACCCGTGGGGTATCGCATTCCTGCCGGATGGCCGTGCACTCGTCACCGAGCGACCGGGTCGGCTGCGTATCGTCGATCGCAGCGGCAAGGCGGGTGAGCCGCTCGCCGGCGTTCCCATCGTCGATGTGGTCGGGCAGGGCGGACTGCTCGACGTCACGCTCGACCCTGAGTTCGCACGCAACCAGCACGTCTATCTCTCGTATGCGGAGCCACGCGGCGACGGGAAGAACGGCACGAGCGTTGCGCGGGCGAAGCTTGGAACCAAGGGACTCGAAGACGTGACCGTCATTTTCCGGCAGCAGCCAGCGATGGCGAGTCGGCATCATTTCGGCTCGCGGCTGGTGTTCGGTCGCGACGGCAACCTGTTCGTGACGCTGGGGGACCGTAACTCCGGCCGCGACAAAGTTCAGTTGCTCGACAATCACATCGGCAAGGTCGTGCGTATCGACCGCGACGGCAAGGCACCGGCGGACAACCCCTATCTCACGCAGGCAGGCGCGCTGCCAGAGATCTGGTCCATCGGTCATCGCAACATCCAGGGTGCTGCGCTCGATCCGGCGACCGGCGAACTGTGGACGAACGAACACGGGCCGAAGGGTGGCGACGAACTGAACCGCACGCTCGGCGGCCGCAACTACGGCTGGCCGCTGGTCACGTATGGCATGGAATATTCAGGCAAGCCGGTCAGCGACAAGACTGAGGCGCCGGGCCTGGAATCGCCTGTGCACTACTGGGTGCCGTCGATCGCGACCAGCGGACTCGCGTTCTACACGGGGACGGCGATTCCTGCGTGGCAAGGCAGCGTGTTCGTCGGTGGCCTGAAGTCGGGAGAACTCTCGCGACTGGAAATGCGTGATGGCAGGGTCGTGAGCGAGGAGCGGCTGTTCGGCGAGGCGCTCAAGCAACGCATTCGCACGGTCGTGAATGGGCCCGACGGCGCGCTGTATCTGCTCACCGACGATAGCGCAGGGCAGTTGATCCG
>Ga0209253_10000587_pt1 | contig 31600 bp, 27 predicted proteins | sample FrelakmetBRP12BR_FD_187145 | JGI IMG/M metagenome (GOLD analysis project Ga0209253, IMG submission 187145) | Freshwater lake sediment microbial communities from the University of Notre Dame, USA, for methane emissions studies - BRP12 BR (SPAdes)... | ecosystem: Environmental > Aquatic >... | reverse complement strand
ACGGTCGAGATTAATATCGAGCCAATCGAAGGTGGTACAATTGTACGCCTTCGTGAGTATGGATATAATGATTCAGAATCCAGCTCCAGAGCGATGTTAAACTGTGCCGTAGGGTGGGGGGAAGCACTCACATTATTAAAATTTTATCTTGAACACGGTATCCATTATAATAAATGACTCTGGATAAAAACATGCTTCCCATACGCACATTTTCCCCAAGCCAGGATATCCCCGGTTTATTATCATTATATGCTGCTGTTGAAGCCACTGACCAGGAAGGTATTGAGATATCCGAACACGCATTGCTTGACCAGTTAGATCAACCCGGGCATGATCCTATCCACGATCGCTGGGTGGTCGATGCTCCCGATGGTTCCTCTCAGTTGATTGGATCTGCCCTGATTAGTTTTCCCCCTGGAACACTTGTGGCGAATGCTAATATCATTGTCCATCCCAGCTGGCGTCATCTTGGGGTAGGCAGTTCCCTGGTATCCAGGGTTATCGAGCGTGCCCGCCTTCTCAAGCCTGGTTCGATCCAGGTTCTTGCTAACACCAGGCATACGGATGCTCCAGGTTTCCTTAAAAAGCATGCTTTTATTCCACAGGGTGCTTACACAGAATTACGTCTCGCCGAAGATATCCGGCTTCCCCCGGTAATTTGGCCTTTTGGATATACCATGCGTACCTATCGAGATGTAAATGACCTTTCTATTCTCACCCAGGCAATGAACCTTAGCTATATTCCTCTCTGGGGTCATCGTGAAGTTAGCGAATCTGAAATGGCCTCCTGGCTTCCAGATTTCAACCTCGACGGGATCTTCCTTGTTTTTTCTGAAAAGGGTAGAGTAGTAGGTATAAGCCGGACAGAACCATCAGATGTAAGAACTAAAAAGAATGGAAATCCTACCGGTTATATTGATGCTCCAGGGATCGTCCCCCAGCACCGTCGCCTGGATCTTTTCCGGGCTTTAGTACTCACTGGTATCAAGTGGCTTCGCCAGCAAGGTTACCCCCTGGTTGAGATGGAATCATGGGGAGATAAGTTGGAGGTTCTAAAAATGTACCGTGAGCTGGGTTTCAAGGATATTCGCCAGCTGGTTAGTTATGAGCTGCTTCTTATGGATGAGAAAAACTCAGGATAATTATCCTCTCCTAAATAAACGAGAGCCGGGTACGCCACTGCCGGCTCTCTTTAAAAGGAGGAGAAGAAGAGAAATCGCCCTACAACTAACATCATATCAAAGAGTATAATTTCATGCTTGACGATAAACCTACGATTACCCTACGCTATACCAACAATATTGATAACTTGATGAGTATATTCTATGGATTTTGCAATACGAACAGAAAAATTAGATCGAGTATATAAAATTCGTGGTGGAAAGAAATCTGAACCGCGTTCATTGATCGCTCTTAATGACATAAATCTCGAAGTGCGTCCGGGCGAGCTTTTTGGTCTGCTGGGTCCCAATGGTGCCGGCAAGACTACCCTGATCAAAATCCTCACCACCTTGCTCGCCCCAAGTACCGGTCATGCCTGGGTGGCCGGTTTTGATGTAGTTGACGAGCCAGACAAAGTTCGTCCACGCATCAACATGGTTTCCGGTGGTGAAACATCTGGTTATGGCTTACTCACCGTACGTGAGAATTTATGGATGTTCTCCCAGTTCTATGGCCTTTCCTCGTCTGTTGCGAATGCAAAAATCAAACAGCTACTCGACGTGGTCGGCTTGTCAGACCGGATGAATGCCAAGTCATCTGATTTATCCACAGGTCTCCGCCAAAAAATGAATATCGTGCGTGGATTTATGACCGATCCGGATGTGCTTTTCCTGGATGAACCCACGCTTGGTTTGGATGTAGGTGCATCTCGCGAGGTTCGCCATTTTATCCGATCCTGGGTCGATAATAACCCCACTCGAACATTATTGCTTACAACGCATTATATGGTCGAAGCAGACGAATTATGTGATCGCGTCGCAATTATTAATCAAGGCCGGGTCCTGGCATGTGATTCCCCCGCCTATCTAAAACGCAATCTCCAGCATGATGTGATTTATCACCTGGAGCTCAGCCCATTCAATGGTAGTTTGAGCTCCGAGATATTCGAAACCTTGCCAGGAGTGATTAATGTGGTCCATTCGCCTCAAGATGGATTTGAGGCACTTGACCTGATAATGCAAGAAGAGTCTGCCCTGGCTAAGGTTATTGACACGTTGAATTCTGCGAATATTCGCCTGCTGAACTTGAAAAAGAATGAACCTACGTTGGAGGATGTTTTTGTGAAACTTGTGGGTCAAAGCATGGAAGAGGTTGAGAAGGAAGGCGATACAGATGAGTAATGACCCAAATTCATTCCCTCAGGTTCTCACTCCCCCGTATGGTACTAAAGGACCTTTAGGAGAACGTCTCCATAAAAACACAGGTTGGAGATTATATCTCCAGACCGTGGTCGCCCGTGCTTACCCGCGCATTATCGGCCAGCAGCGTGAAAAATCCTGGCTGTTTTTTGACATTTTATTACCCCTCTTATCCGTTTGTGCCTATGTGTTCGTTTACCAGGCAATTGGTGCTCCCGAGGATTATATTGGATTCGTCGTCATCGGTGGGGCAATGATCGCCTTTTGGATGAACGTTCTCTGGAGTATGTCAAGTCAGCTGTATTGGGAAAAGGAACAAGGCAACCTGGCATTATTCATCATGACACCCACAACCATGATGGCGATTTTACTCGGGATGGCCTTAGGTGGATTGCTTGCCACAACCCTGCGTGCGCTGGCGATCATTCTGCTGGGTAGTTTATTCTTCCATGTCCAATATGCGGTGACCAGCTTTGCCCAACTTTTCGCGGTTTTTATATTAACAATGGTGTCTCTCTATGGTCTGGGAATGATGTCAGCCTCACTATACCTTCTTCTAAGTCGTGAGGCTTGGCATATATCCAATCTAGCTCAAGAACCGATTTACCTATTATCAGGTTTTTATTTCCCCATCAAGAGTTTTAGTTTTTGGATCTCTGCAACAGCTTCAATTATTCCTCTCACCCTGGGTTTGGATGCAATGCGTCAGCTGGTATTCGAATCCGGTCCATCCCTTGGCTTTCTCTCAGTTCGAGTGGAAATTATTCTATTAATCATCCTGAGTATCGTTTTTCTTTTTGCCGCTCGCCGGATGCTTGCCCATATGGAAAAGTTGGCCATCCGCGAAGGACGCCTTACAGAGAATCGCCGCTAGGATAATATAGATTATCTATGTTGCCAACAAATCCTGGAACTCACGAAAATAATCCCTCCATCTTTTCTCGTTCCTTTCGTACTGCCGCATGGTTGGGTTGGCAGATTGAATCCAACTGGACCGATCCCTTTCTCTTTGCCATTTACTCCATCATCAAGCCGCTTGCAGGCGCGGCAATTCTGGTGGTCATGTACAGCATCATCACCAGTGGAGATTTCGCCGATCCCATTTTTACATATATCTACCTGGGTAATGCTTTTTATTTGTATGTAGGCGCGGTAATGTCTGGGATTTCCTGGGCAGTTTTGGATGACCGTGAGCACTACAAAACCCTGAAGTATATGTACATCGCGCCGATTAATGTCCCTACCTATCTCATCGGACGTGGGGTTGCCAAATTTCTGGTTGGTTCCATCTCGGTCTTCATCACCATCATCTTTGGGGTGCTCTTTCTCCACGTGGATGTGGTATTGGCAGAAATAAATTGGCTGCTTTTCCTCAGTTCCCTATCAATCGGTGTTGTCATGCTGGCCATGATGGGGCTGATCCTGGCTGGGATCAGCTTGCTCATTGTCAATCATGTCTGGTTCATTGGAGATGCTGTAGCTGGAGCATTGTTTTTATTTAGTGGAGCCATTTTTCCGTTGGAAACCCTGCCAGTGTGGTTGCAGCCGATTGGTTACATCATCCCAATCTCATACTGGCTTGAGTTATTACGCCGTTCTCTGGTTGGCTCAGTGGCAGCAGCATTTCCTACATTTCAAAATCTAAGTGACTCCCAGCTCATGGGTATCCTGATCGGACTCACCATCCTGTTCACAATTATCGCCAGGTTTCTCTTTCGATATTGCGAGCATGTGGCCCAGGAGCGTGGTCTGATCGACATGGTGACGAATTACTAGTTTCCTTTCATTGGATTGATCCATCTTAATCATATGCAAATAATCACTGAAAGAAGTTCGATCAATTCCCCCAGGTTTTTGCAACCTTTTTCCATCGGTAAGCTAACAAACTCCCCGATCGGTCCATTGTGGATAGCGCTTTCAGAACTGGGAGTTGTGGCTATTGATTGGATTACGGGGCAGGCTGATTTCACTCAGCGGATACGACAGCGCTTCAATGCGAACGCGATTTATAATTCTGAACGAACCGCTGAACCCTTGCGTCAATTATCTGAATATCTTACAGGAAACCGCTGTGTATTTGATTTGGCGCTTGATTTAACACGCATGTCTCAATTCCAGGTGCAGGTATTAAAAATCACCTTGGATATTCCTTATGGACGAACAATAACCTATAAAGAAATCGCTGCCTATCTAGGTAATCCTCGTTCAGCGCGCGCGGTCGGTCGGGTGGAAGCCACAAATCCAATCCCTTTGGTCATTCCTTGTCATAGGGTAATTGGTTCGGATGGGAGTTTACATGGTTATGGTGGACCGGGAGGAATTAAACTAAAAGCCTGGCTTCTTGATCTGGAGCAGGGTAACAAATAAAAAAAAACTGCGAGCGCTAGCCCGCAGTAATAATAAGTTTATCTGGTCTAGTCCTTAAAAGCATATTTTTCTATGATTGCCTGGATGATTTGGCCATCCTCTTCAGACACATTCACAAATTGGTACCCAACATCGAAAAATTCGGGATTGATATCAGGAGCACACCATCGGCTGTTGGCTTGAAACACAAGTTCATGTTTCTGGACAAAATTCTCGGGTAATTTAATATGCAATTCCATTACCTTGTTCGAATCAATCTTATCTTCACTAAGCACCATAGCACCTTCCAGGGTGATGTTTAGTAATGTACCAATAATTCGACCACTCTTCGAATCATATACATTGGCAAACAAAAGCAAGTCTTTTCGTGGATATTTTCTCCGTTCTTGCATATTCATCTCCTCATATCATCATCTCAGGTGCAGGGTTAAGGATACTGGATTAATTGCTAAATCGCAAGGTTATTTCCTCTGGAATCCCTTGTCAATTGCGAATATGTCTCATGTACCGATTTTATTAACGTTGGAATGGTAAAATCATTACAGACCATATAAAAATGATCCCGTAATTTTGAAGGAGAAAGGTTATGTCCATTCCAGTAATTATTGATGCTATTCGAACTCCAATCGGTGCCCTGGGTGGATCGCTTGCAGCCGTTCGTCCTGATGACCTTGCGGCCCTTGTCCTTAAAACTATTATTACTCGGAACAATCTGGATCCAGCCTTGGTCGAGGAAGTATATCTCGGGTGTGCCAACCAGGCAGGAGAAGATAATCGTAATGTTGCTCGTATGGCAGCACTTTTGGCTGGCTTTCCTGTCGAGGTGGCAGCAGTAACTTTTAATCGTTTATGTGCGTCTGGGTTAAATGCCATCAACCAGGCTGCTCGTGCTATTCGTGCTGGTGAAGGGGATGTTTTTGTTGCTGGCGGTGTCGAAAATATGTCTCGCGCACCCTACTCAATCCCAAAAGCTGAGCAACCTTTCGCTTTTGGCAACCTTACCGCCTGGGATACTGCTCTGGGGTGGCGCTATCCGAATCCCAAAATGCTGGAATTATATGGTACCGAATCAATGGGGGAAACTGCTGAGAATATCGCCCTGATGATGCCCGAGATAACCCGTCAGGTGCAAGATGAATTTGCATATGCAAGCCACACGCGCGCTATCGCTGCAATAGATTCGGGTAAATTCGCACAAGAGATAGTCCCGGTCAGCATTCCTCAGAAGAAAGGCGATCCAGTCTTGGTTGATACGGATGAACGTCCCCGCCGCGATACAACCATTGAGTCACTTTCACGCCTTCGCCCAGCCTTCCGCAAGGAAGGCACCGTAACCGCAGGGAATTCATCAGGCTTGAACGACGGTGCAGCCGCTGTAATTTTAATGAGTAATGAGAAAGCAGCTGATTTGAGTCTTAAGCCAATGGCACGCGTAGTTTCCTCTGCTGCAGCAGGTGTTCCACCACGCATAATGGGTCTCGGACCCGTTGGCGCAGTACGCAAGGCTCTTGAAAGGGCAAAACTCACCTTGGCAGATATCCATTTGGTTGAGCTTAATGAAGCTTTCGCTGTACAATCCCTGGCTGTTATCAAAGAGCTAGGATTATCAACCGAAATAACCAACGTGAATGGTGGGGCAATCGCCTTGGGGCATCCTTTAGGCTGCTCAGGAGCCCGTATTCTCACCACCCTCCTTCATGAAATGCGCCGCCGCGCTCCCTCAGAGAAACGCCCCTACTACGGCCTTGCCACTTTGTGTGTCGGTGTTGGTCAGGGTGAAGCAACGATTGTTGAATGGTTGGATTAGGTCTATCCTACGGGCACAAATACATCCGGATTTTTTGTAAAGGCCATTAGGGTAGTCTAACTTATTTTCATCAAGTGTTAGGAACTCTCACATACTTGCACCACAATAAAAAAAATAAGCCACGACAAGTATTAATTATGTCATGGCTTAAGATTCATCCAATGAGTAAATTTATTATGGTGTGGCTGTTGCAGCTAGTGGTGTATTGGTTGGAATATTGACGGTTGGATATACCGTTCCTACTGTTGCTGTGGGGATTGGTGTGGCAATATTGACTGGAATATTAAGGATTAACCCCGCAAAGATGTCATTCGCATTGTCGAGTTTATTTTCCTTTACGATTGCATCTACCGTGCTTCTAAAGCGAATGGCTATTGCTCCCACCGTATCTCCTGGCATCACAGTATATACGATCAATGTGCCAAAGGGTAACGATGCTGAAACTTCTGTAGCTGTGGGTAGCAGCATGTTGGGTGGTGGAACCAAGATTTTTTGTCCAACATATATGATCAGGGTCGTCGGGTCAATGGATGGATTCAGGGCAAGTAAAGTTGGTAGATCTGTTCCAAAGCGTGTGGCAATATCGCTTAAAATATCGCCTTCCTGGATAGTGTATTCAAATGGACCGGAAGGTGTTGGGGTCACTGTTGGTGTCGCGGTTTCCGTAGGCAAGGATGTGGGTGTGATCGTCGGTGTATCGGTGGCTGGCAAGGGGGTTGCTGTGTCGGTATTCGCCGGAGTGGATGTAACAGTTGGTGTCGGTGTAGCCGACTTGAATGGTGAACTATCCCCTAATAACCAGAAGATAAGTGCTGCCGCTCCCACGATGATCAGGATTGCTGCCCCGATCATAACCGCCATTGGAGTTTTTTGCCGCATTTGTTGGCGCTTGCGGTGTGCCTCGATTACTTTTTGGGGTGATTCTTTATCACTCATTTGACTCTCCTCACAATCATGGAATATAGGACTCCCATCTCCATTATGCTCAAAGATACTAGACGTATATCAAGATTATATTGTTCCAAACAATTCTACCCGATTTTTATCGAGTTGGGGTACCTTGCCAGCATTTCTCCAATCGTTTTTTGACCCTGTTACAATCATATGAATCACCTCCGGAAACAAGGATGCACATCGTATTAGTAGGTGTTGGTGGAGTCAGACCATTTTTTGGTAGTCGCTTGTTATAATATTCCCACCCAAACGTTTTCCTTTATTTATCATAGCCTGTTACCGCAAGATAGTCGAAATCGTCTTTTGGTGTATTAACCATCAGGATCAGAAAAACGCACCAGCATGCATCCGTACGGTGGGGTTTGGGATATTTTGAGAGTGCGAGCCTGCATCAATGCATCAACTGCTTGAGGTACATACATCTGTGTTGCCACCCTTTGCCTGAATGAAATATCATCCCAAGATCCCTGGTAAGCCATTTCCCCCTTGGCGTCCAGAACAAAAAAATGAGGCGTAGTTTGTACGCCATATTGGTTAGCTGCTTGTTGATGCTCATCCAAAAGAACTGGCGCGATGGCTCTCTCATTCGCAACCCCCTCGATCAGTTCGCGGGTTTCATTTGCATTCGAAGCTATCCATAATACTTTCACTTGCTCTTTCCAGCCCTTCAAGAAAGTCTTTAACTCGTCATCCACCCGCGCACACCAATCACACTCCGCAGACCAAAAATTTAATACGATAATCCACCCCTTCAAATCTTCTAAGGAATATATATTTCCTTCTAAATCTTTCAATTGGAATTGGGGAACTTTCTTTTCGATCATATTTATGGGATCCATATTGGTGAATATCCTCCAATCACAAGTTGAACAGGATTTCTGCCATTTGAATCTATCATCCATAGTTCAGCAGGCTCATATTTTTTTGCCTCATTGAACCGCATATAAGCCAGCATGAGACTATCCCAGCTCCAGGATAGATCATAATGATTGTAATCAGGTTCATCCGTGATCGCATGGGGATTTGAGCCATCGGTATTCATGATCCAAATTTGCCTGCCGAATGCCCACCGTTCCATGTCAAGGTATTTTCGCGCAAAGGCAATCCTTCCTCCATCGGGGGAAAAATGTCCTTCCACGTCCTCCACATTGTCTCCTTTGGAAAGGTCCCCAGATGTTTCTGTTTGTATTCCATACTGTAGCAGATGGCTGATCCCTGTTTCAGTATCTCCAGTAGATGGATAATACACCATCTCAGGAGCCAGGTAAAACTGACCATCCGGACTCCAGTTGCCTGGTTGGCCTGTTTGGTTTATCAATTGGAAACGTATCCTTGTCTCAGGATTAATAACTTCATAGACATGGCTTGTTTGATCGTAAAAGGCTAACCATCCCGTCGATGACCAGGCAGGTTGAATAGTCTCGTGGGTAGCCTGTCCGATGGATTCTGCATCTAATTCTGGTAAACTCAGTAGCCAAATTTGAGCTGGACCCAGTTCACCCATTGGGTTGGGAATGAGATGTTCATATGCCAATCTCTTTTTATCATAGGAAATCGCAGGTGATCTGCATTGCTCTGAACCACAATCAAGCAGTTTTTTAGGTCGATAGGAATTGATGTCCGCGTTTGATTCTTCAATCAGGTCGATCTCGTAAAGGTCAGACCCTCCTTTATTATTACTGGCAGAGAAATACATCTTGGTCCCGTCATTGCTGCTAGTGAATTCTAAGACCCCCATTCGTTGCGTATATTGGTGGATTTCACCTGTTGCCGGATTCAGGGCGTATATATCGGCAGGGCTCTCGGATGGCCACAGATATGCCAGGGATGCTTCCCGTGTTGAAAACGACCAGCTCTCACCTCGCATCGGGAAAGCCAACCAGCTTGCTGCTCTTATCCCTTCTTCAAGGTTTACGTCGACTTCCTGTCCACTCGGCCAGGACTGATCTGGTGTAAAAATTAGTATATTTCCTTCCCAGCTGTATTCTCCATCTTGGGCTGGTGTAATGGCTAGATGGCTGATGACAGATACTCGGTCCATGGGTTGCGAAAATTGTACGCGTATCTGAGATGTCACTGGGACGTTTACTGCTTTATCATCAGGACGGATATCGATTACTTCTGGTCTCTTTATCCACGCATATGCGACTAATCCAACCAGGACGAGCAAAAGTAGGATAATTCCCATCACCACGTATCTGAATTTCATGATGAAATTATAACCCTTCCGAATAGCGGTCTGACAAGTATTGTAGGAATTACATTTTCTCCAATTGTCAGTCTTTTTTACCAAATACGTTAATAGATTGATGTACCAAAAGGCTTAAACATACCCAAACAAACCTGTAACTCCCTTATGGTAGAATGAGACCCATGAAACGCTGGCAAATTTGGTTTGGGATACTTATCAGCGCAATATTTTTATACCTGGTATTAAGGAAAATCGATTTCACATTATTATGGCAGGTCTTGATAACTGCCAATTACTGGTGGCTGATACCTGGCGTTGCGGTTTATTTTGTTGCCTTATGGGTACGTTCATGGCGATGGCATTATCTATTACGTCCTCTAAAAGCTATCCCCACCCGTCAAATGTTCCCGATCGTCACCATGGGATATGCGTTTAATAACATTTTTCCCGCCAGGGCTGGTGAAATTCTCCGCTCTGTGGTGCTCAAACACGAGCAGGATGTGCCAATATCAGCCTCCCTTGCCACCATCATCATAGAACGGGTTTTTGACGGCATCGTGATGTTGGCATTTGTCTTTGTCAACCTATCTGAATTGACTCGGTTAACCAGTGTTGCAATTGATTTTGGAAAATTTAAGTTTGGCATCCAGGAGGTTGCCATTTGGGGGAGTATCGCCTTTTTTGGAGTTCTTGCCATCTTCCTTGTCGCTGCCATGTTCCCTTCTTCCACCGATCGCCTGGTTACCTGGATTGTTGAGCACTTTATCCCCGTTCGTATTCAGGAAAAAACCTTGGGAATCAGTCGTCGCTTTCTTGAAGGTCTTGAATCTCTCCGCTCTCCCTTTGATGTGTTGATGGTTTTTCTGACCTCGGTTCTTATCTGGTTGCTTGAGACGGTTAAATATTGGTTTGTGATGCATGCGTTCAGTTTTTCAGTCAGTTTCTTCGCCTTAATGTTGATGAATGGTGTGGTCAATTTGGCGACCACCATTCCCTCCGCCCCGGGTTACCTTGGCACCTTCGACCTGCCTGGCATCGCTGTACTGCAAGCTTACAATATCCCACGTGAGGTAGCTGCAAGCTACACCTTTGTGCTCCATTTTGCATTATGGTTCCCGGTCACCGCTTTGGGACTTTACTATATGGTTCGTGAAGGCATCAGCTGGAAAGAAGTAACTAAAGCCAGGAATGAGCCTTTATCCGAAGAGGGTGTTCTGTAGATATGAAGCACATTGCTATTTTGGGTGCAGGTTTTGGAGGCTTATCCGCAGCCTACGATCTGATTCGTCAGGGAAATCAAGTAACCATTTATGAAGCCTCCAACAATGTTGGTGGTCTGGCAGGAGGTTTCAAAGAACCCCATTGGGATTGGTCTGTGGAAAAGTACTATCACCACTGGTTCGCCTCCGACCGTCACATGCTCGGTCTGATTAATGAATTGGGATGGAGTGATAAAGTTCTTTACCCCCGTCCCTACACAGTGATGTACCATGCCGGTCGTTTTTATCCTTTTGATTCGATCCTTAAAGCCATCCTTTTTCCCGGACTGGGTTGGGGACTCAACAAGATTCGCTTTGGTTTGGTTGGGCTTTTCTTACGGCTGACCAATGATTGGCGGTCTCTCGAAAAAATTACTGTGAATGCATGGTTGCGTAAATGGGCGGGTAATCGCGTCTATGAGCTGATGTGGGAACCATTGATGGTCGGCAAATTTGGCGAGCAGTATGCTCAACAGGTCAACATGGCTTGGATGTGGGCACGCCTAAAAGCACGTACTACCCACTTGGGGACATTCCAGGGAGGTTTCCAGGCTTTTGCCGATCAGTTTACAGCCGTCTTGCAAGGTATGGGAGTGAATCTGAATCTCAATTCACCTGTCGAACGAATTCTTCCCACTCAAGAAGGTGGAGTTGACCTCACTACCCCCAATGGTGAAGTACATTACGACCGATGTTTGGTCACCACTTCACCCACCCTTCTTGCACAGCTGGCTCCTTCATTACCACCAGATTATCTCAAAGGTCTGCTCGAGTTAAAATCCATGGGCGCCGTAGTGATGACTATTTCACTGAAACATCAGCTCTCAGAGCAGGGGTATTATTGGTATAACCTTCCAAAATCTGCCGGTTTCCCCTTCCTCGCCTTGGTGGAGCACACGAACTTTATCTCACCTGAGTATTTTGGGGGTGATCATATCGTTTATTGCGGTGATTACCTGGAAGCGGACCATGAATATTTTCAATTAGACCAGGAGGTGTTGCTGAATCGATTTATGCCCGCATTAAATCGTTTTAATCCGAAATTTGAGCCTGGTTGGATCAATAAAACATGGTTGTATCGTACCAAATATGCCCAACCGGTGCCATTGCTCAATCATTCACGGAATATTCCCTCCATCCAAACACCCATTCCAGGCTTATATTTTGCCAGCATGAGTCAAGTCTACCCTTGGGACCGGGGAACGAACTATGCTGTGGAGATTGGACGTCGTGCAGCAAAACTCATGCAGGATAAATAATACATAAGATATTTAGCTCGATATTAATGATACGGGGGCTTTTTTTTTATGGATTTACTACAATGATGAGGAAAAACCGTAAAGCATAATCCCATCACAATTCATCTGTGGTTCCTGATAGTTATTTGACAGTATAAATGCCTGAAAAGAAATAGGAATTTTTCCATTTACACAACGTTTTTATGCTTTTTAGGAAATTATTAATCGAATCGCGTTAATATTATAGAATGAGCCATTCATCAATGGATATTGATAGCCTGCTTCGCGTTCACCAGATTAATGATCCAGTAATCATCGATACTATGGTGGAGCAGTACCGCCCACTCCTTTACCGTATAGCCTTATCAATTTTAAACGACCCCGCAGAGGCCGATGATGCTACCCAAGATTCGTTTGTCAGTGCAGCGCTTCACCTCGATCGTTATCTTATCGGGACGAATTTCAAAGCCTGGTTGTATTCGATCACAGTGAATGTTTGCCGTGGCTATTTACGAAAACGAAATACTCAAAAAAATATCCAGACTCTTCTAAGAACATTCCATTTGGTTACTTACTCGGTGGTTGATCCCGAACATTCCGTATTAGAAAATGAACTTGGTAGTCAGCTTTGGGCTGTAGTGAATAGATTGGACGAAAAGTATAGGTTGGTTGTTATCTTACGCATCATCCATGATCTTCCAATCTCACAAATCGCTTATATATTGGACACAAACGAGAAAACCATTTATTCACGTCTTTATACTGCTTTTAGAAAATTAAGGAAGTGGATCAAACCACCTCCTGATTTTTACTAAGTAGCTGAGGAGTTGCCTCAATGAAAAAACACAAACTACATATTTTTGAATATCTCCAGAAAATTAATGATTCTCCCCATGATCAAGCTCTTATAACAAAATGGAATGAGCATTTAAAGGGATGCGCAATGTGTCGTGAAAATCTGGTTCTATTTCGTCAGCTTCAAAATACTCCCCAGATTAGACGATCGAAACCCAATGATTTAAGATTTTCCAATTCACAGGTTATCTCAAGTATTCAGAAGCAAATTCGTGAACAGCAATTTCTTCCGCGGTTGCTACGTCCTTTAAATGGACTTGCCTGGATTGCAATGATAGTCTTGATGGTTGTCTTGCTTAGCTGGGGAATCCTAAAATTACGAGCTGGTCAAAACAACTTTCTCGCTACATCAATTCGATTATCTCAACCAACAACGACACCAACTCAAATCCTTCCAGGAGCACAAAACTGTCGAAATATTGTCTATACGGTGGAGGAAAATAATACTTTGCTAGCCATCTCAGACTTCTTCAATGTATCAGTAACTGATGTCTGGGAAAAAAACATGCTTGAAAACGATTCAGCACTTAAACCTGGAATGAATTTAATAATTCCTTTCTGTGGATGGATTCCTGTTTTACATACCTATAACCTTAATGGAGTCATGCCAATTAATAACTGCCCAGTAATTCGTTACACTGTCCAGCAAGGTGATACGTTAGAAGGTATTTCTACATCCTTTAATGTTCCTGTCGCAGCGATAGGTTTCGAATATCAATTCAATAAACTAATTCTCTCACCGGGTGATATTCTGTTAATACCTTTTTGTAAAAACCCATAAGGTTCAATATTCTCCGAATAATATTCATTCGGGGTTTTTTTATCTTAGTACAAGAAGTTATAATGATGATGCTACAATTAGTTTGTGGACCTTGCTTCTTTTCACTCCTTACTCACTGATACAGGTCAAGAAATTCTTCAGGTAGCCTCATCGCTCTCGCCTCGTGAATCAGACTTCTTAATCCATTTTCAATCTCTCTGTAGACACTTCCCATCCGGTCTGGCGCGGGCTGCCCTTGAAATTGCAATCCTGCGTCGTGAAGCTATCGTTAAATTTCCTTTTGCTGACAAGTTGTATCTCACCCGTCAGGCTCTGGAACAAGCTTCATCTTTTGACGTATCTTCCTATCGATCAGAAAGATTCCGTAAATTCCCGTATATCGCCGATTTAGGATGCTCAATCGGCAGTGATTCATTTTCTCTTGCACTGCTCGCCCCAACCATCGCATTGGATGTTGACTTCTTGCGAATATTAATGGCATCTGCCAACCTTCACGCCTTGGGATTATCTGCTCAGACTCGGCTTGTTCAATCCAATCTAACTTTTGCCCTGCCATTTTCACCTGGATCTACTGCGCTTTTCTTTGATCCATCCAGGCGTTCTGGAGAACATAGGTTCTTCTCAGTTCAACAATACCAGCCTCCCTTATCAATCATAAAAAATTGGCTGCCAGATTATCCTGCGCTTGGAGTTAAGATCTCTCCCGGAGTTGATCTATCAGAGCTTGGTGAGTTTGATGCCGAGATTGAATTCATCTCATTGCGCGGAGAGCTTAAGGAAGCCGTCATGTGGTTCGGTCCCTTAAAAACTTCATCCCGGAAAGCGACAGTTTTACCTGGACCGCATCAATTGGTTGGATGTTTACCAGAGCGTTCATCCACAATCACCCGGAGGATCAGTGATCCAGGCTCATACTTATATGAACCCGACCCGGCAGTTATCCGGTCAGGTTTAGTGATTGACCTGTCTGAGATGCTCAATGCTCGCCAGCTAGATCCTGATATCGCTTACCTTACCTCTGACACAATCTCCCCGACATCTTTCGCTCGCATTTGGAGCATTGAAGATTGGTTCCCATTCCACCTCAAGCGCTTACGAGCTTATCTACACCAAAGGGGCATCGGCCATGTGACTGTGAAAAAGCGTGGATCTCCACTTGAGCCTGATTATCTTATTCATCAATTGCGATTGAAGGGCGATAATACATGTGTCTTGGTTCTCACCCATCTTCGCGGAGAGCCAATTGTCATTATTTGTAAAGGGGTATAATCATCACAAAAGAGAGGTTTCCTTGTCTCAATCATCAATCATTCCAACCGATATTCTTAATTTTCCCCCTATTTCCCGTATCCGCCGCAATCATGGTTTGGAACATGCTACGCTGCATATCTTGGCTCATTACCTCCCTCATACCATGCTGGCTGGTCATTCGGATGTGGGTGGTTTTTGGATTATTGGTGATGTGCCCTCCGAGACATTGCATTTTGCGGTTCAGGAAGCGATCGCACGCCTGAGAGCTGGCGAATCAAGTTTGGCCATTCACCCCAATTGCGGAACCAATTATGCGACGATGGGTGCTTTGGCTGGTCTTGCTGGTGCCGCTGCAATGTTGGGCTCAGGCAGGCGCTTGCGAGATAAACTGAATCGTTTACCTATCGCAGCAATCCTTGCCACTATTACATTGATTTTCTCACGTCCCCTGGGATTACTTCTCCAGGAGCAGGTGACTACCTCAGGAAACCCCGGTGAGTTGGAAATTACGATGATCACACATAAGACTCAAGGGCGGGTAAGCATCCATCGGATTCAGACTCGAGGTTGAGCGTGGTCGAAGAAGGACCTGCCATTTATATCTTTGATGGGGATGATGAATTTGCCATCAGCGAATCCATAGAGAAAATACTCCACCGTCTCGGCGACTCGAATATTGCGGAGATGAATACAACCCGATTGGATGGTAGGTCGTTTTTAATGAGCCAGCTGGAAGACTCTGTGGCAACTGTGCCTTTCCTGGCTCCAAAAAGATTGGTCATTCTCACACATCCCACCCACCATTTGAATGATAAACAGCAGCAGGAAAAATTCATCCATTTTCTAAATACTGTAAAACCCACTTCAAAACTATTATTGGTGGAGTATAACTTCCTAACCCATGATAGGGAACGAAGGGACGGCAGGTTGAACTGGCTGGAAAAATGGGCAACTTCCCCCGCACAGGCTAATCGAGTTTTTTTACGCCATCATCCTCAGCCAGGTGGATCAATGATGGTAAGGTGGATTCAGGATTATGCGAAAAACCTTGGGGGTCAATTTACGCCTCAAGCAGCCATCACCCTTACCAACCTGGTTGGTGATGACACCCGCCTGGTTTCTCAAGAAATCTATAAATTATTATCTTATGTAAATTTCTCACGTCCTGTAGATGCTGATGATGTTGAACATCTAACCCCTCTGACAGCAAAGATTGGTGATTTTGAATTAGTGAATGCCCTGCGTGATCGAAATGGTCGAAAAGCACAATCCTTGTTACATAGAAGTTTGGAAGATGAAGACCCATTGCGCATTTTTCAGGGTATTGTCTATCAAGTACGGACATTAATTATTGCCCGTGATATTTTAGATGAGCATGGCACAGTTAATGACTTTCCAAAATCATTAAAGATAGCTGCTTATCCAGCCCGACTCGCCATGGAAAGTGCCTCGCGCTTTTCCGAAAAATTTTTAGAATTAATTTATCATCGATTGTTAGAGCTTGATGCAGCCATTAAAACTGGCAAGATGGAAACAGATTTAGCGCTTGAGCTATTGGTAATCGAGCTTACGGCTTAAGTAAGTTTCCATTACTGTTTACTCCCAGCCAAAAATGATTGGGTAATACCGAGCGTGTGGTGCGAACTTCGATACCCGTGCCAGATATCGAGCTATTGCCTAATGTTCTTGGATGAACCAGGCAGAGGTTGGGTGCTTTTCCATACTTTGAATGATAATAGTTAGCCGCTTTCTGGATCTTTGTAGCCAGGTCGGATTTATTATCATTATCAAACCATAACATCCCGATATTCATTTCCAGACCTCCGTATGTTCATCGATGGGTTGAGTAACATGTTCAATCTCTCTAAAAACCTGTTACTCAAATCAAGTACAATCATCTTCCTAATTGCTCATCTGTTTTAGTATAACAGAACATTTGTTCTATGTCAAGGGTTTTCGATTACCAATTTCAGATTTCTATATTGCAGATTTCGTACCAGGCTCGCCATCTGCTATGAAGAACTAATAAGTGCGTAGATTTTCCTGGTTTAAATTGGAAATCTGTTACATTCCACCCTCAGGAGGCTCCCCGGTAAGCGGAGTTTGGCTTTTATTTTCCCCAACAACTGATACTTTCAATATGGTATGTCTGGGGGAACATATCGAACAACGCGATCTTCATTAGTTTATACCCACCTGACGCCAATCGATTGGCATCCCTTGCCAGTGTGGCTGGGTCACAGGAGATATATACCAGGTTTGGTGCACCTTGTGACAAGATTCCAGCCACGGTCTTTGTTCCCAATCCCTCACGGGGAGGATCCATAACGATCACTTCGGTATAAAAGTTATTGCTATTCAAAACATCTTCTGCCGGGGCTTCATATAATGACACCTGCTCAAATTCTTCCAGGTTGAATGTGAAGTCTTCACATGCTTCGGGTGAAAACTCAATTCCCACCATCTGCCTTACTTTCATGGCGAGAAATGCGCTGAACAATCCAACTCCACAATACACATCTACAACTGTCATCGTCTCATCAAGTGCCACATTTCCCAGGATATGTTTGACCATCTCATTCGCTTGAAGGGTATTCACCTGGAAAAACGAACCACTCGATACCCTGTAATGCCTTCCAAGGACTTCCATAATTAGGTGATCACTGCCTGCCAGTAACAGGTTCCCTGATGGACATTTCTGAACAACCGAGACAGCCGGACTCTCAATCGAAAAATCCAATCCTTGGTCATTTAAACATTCCAGGATTAGTAAAAGATCTTCATTCATCCCCAGCCGTATGCTGATTCGCTCCAATCCAGGAATTGGTTCAATTTCAATTTGTGGCCATAGCTGGTTAATCGATGCCTCGGGTAGGTGGCATTCCAGGATAGGAAACGTTTGATTGGATTGAACTTTTTGGAAACCCAGCTTACCTTCACGGGTTAGGTGGAATTGTACATTGTTGCGATAGTTCCATGGATTCGTTGTTGAAGCAATCTCGATGACGGGGATATCTATTAATCCCCCAATCCGTTCCAACTGCTCTAGCAGTATGTCCTTTTTTACCCCCAGCTGGTCGGGGTAATTCAGATGCTGGTAATGAGAACCAACACATTGGGTAAAATGCCTGCATCGGGCAAGAATTCGCTTGGGGGATGGCTCTAAGATCTCCATCAGCTTAGCTTTTACATACCGGGTTTTTTCCTCAACCAGCATGATTCGAACAGTTTCACCTGGGAGAGTGAAAGGGACAAAGACTGCCCTGCCATCCCCCAACCTGCCAAATCCATCGCCTCCATAGACCAGCCTGTCTATCTTGACATCAAAAATATCTTCCATGGCTTGTTTTAAGCGTAGAGACGTCCCATTTGGGGACGTCTCTGGTATATCACGCTGCTTTATTTTCCTTGCATAAATTCATCGAGGCTAGATAAAAGGTTCTTCAAATCGCTCAATTGAATCTCTGCCATATGCGCGATCCGGAATGTCTTTCCCTTCATATCACCATACCCATTTGCCAGGCGTAGATTGCGTGGGGCGATGAATTTATTGAATTCCGCACAATCAAAGGTCGGAGGGTTGACAACCACTGTGATGGTTTGGGACCGGTAACCTTCTGGAGCAAATAGCGCCCAGCCTTTTTTCGTTGCCCATTCCTGGGAGTATTTCGCCATCGCACTGTGGCGACCAAAACGATTTTCAAGGCCTTCTGCCAGCATCCGGTCGATTTGGTAATCCAGGGCATAGATCAACGACATCGCAGGAGTCATCGGTGTAGAATCCTTGATGCGGTGCTTTTCTAGCAGCAAGTAGTCGAAGTACCACCCGCGATAAGGCACCTCCGCTGCTCGCGCCATTGCCTTGTCATTAACAGCGATCATGGCTAATCCTGGGGGCAGTGCCATACATTTTTGAGATGAGGTAAATAAAACATCCAATCCCCAAGCATCCATTTCAATTTTCGTCCCACCCAAAGACGATACTGCATCAACAGCGATCAAGGTTTCCGGGCTAACCCGGCGAACTACTTCGGCGATTTCTTTTACCGGGTTCTCAACTCCAGTAGATGTCTCATTATGAACTAGGGTTATTAGGTCGTACTTCTCTTTCTTAAGCGCATCCTCAACCATACCCGGCAGGATCGCCTGTCCCATTGGTACTTCAACCTTGTCAGCCAGCTTGCCGTTGGCGATGGACACGTCGTACCAACGTTTAGCAAATGAGCCATTGACACAGTTCAGCACGCGCTCCTTGGCCAGGTTGCGCACTGCTGATTCTTGGGCTCCACTTCCCGAGTTCGTCATGATAAAAATGCGGTACTGGGTATAAAATATTTGTTTTAATTTTTCCGCTGAACGCTGGAATATTGCTTCAAAATCCTTGCTCCTATGTGGCATCATTGCTTTTGTTTGCTGCTCTAACACATCCGGTGATACATCCACCGGTCCCGGAACAAACATTGGTGACATTGAAACCTCCTTAAAAGAATTATTTGAAAACTCTAATCTTTGATTATTTATTATTCTACCACCCCAGCGTATTTTATAATATTACCATGCGTCGCATTTTGATTATGATTTTCATCCTCTTGCTGTCAGTAGTGTGTTGGAGTTACTCTTTCCTGAACACCCAACCCAGAGCAACTTCAACCAGTACCTCCCGCCCTCCGACATACACTGTTATTCCTCCATCATCAACATCAACCAACACCCCAACATCAACTCAGGTTGAAGCTCCGAAATCTACTGCCACCTTTACTCCCCTCCCACCTGCCGGGTCATTCACCGTGCTCTATCATCCAGATGATGTTCTGTACGTGGGTGACCAGGTCAGCCTCGAAGTCATATCTCCATCAGGAATTAACATGAATGATGCAAGCCTCCTGGTACAGATTGACCCACCCGGTGGACCAGTTCTTGGACCAGTTAATTTTGCCCCTTGGGGTATTCAAGGACGTGACGAAGCTACATTGGTCTGGGCATGGGATACTCAGGTACAGGAACCTGGTGCCCACACCCTTTCCTTTTCAGTTCAGCCTCAGGGATACTCCTGGACTGAACAAGTTACATTACTGCCTGACGAACAAATGCCTCCCAACCAGGCTGATGCCTCATGGGCTTCCACCCAAACGCAATGTTGTACTGTTTTCTATATTACCCACACCGCTTCCGAACGTGATCTGTCATCATTGATCGGACTGATAGACGAGCAAGCAAGGCTCTCAATGGATGAAATGGGATCGAACTTTACAGAACCGATTACCATTACAATCCTTCCCCGCTTGCTTGGGCATGGTGGTTTTACTAGCACTGACATCAGTGTTTCTTACCTGGATCGAAACTATGCTGCAAATTCATGGCAGATGGTAGTGCACCACGAAATGATCCATACCATAGATGGTCATCTTGGTGGCGATTTTCGACCCAATATCTTTGTCGAAGGTTTGGCTGTTTATATGGCCGGTGGTCACTATAAACCAGAACCTTTCATGCCCCGTGCTGCCGCTCTAATGGAAAAGTATCTAAATATGTATATCCCTCTGGAAAGCCTTGCTGATGATTTTTATGCTTCTCAACACGAAATTGGTTATCTGGAAGGTGCATCGTTGATTGAATATATGGTCAGGACATATGGTTGGGAGGCGTTTTCAGCATTCTACCGAGATATTCACATCAGTCAAGGTGAGAATCAGTCGAAAGCCATCGATTCAGCTTTGCAATCTCATTTTTCTATATCCTTCGCTCAACTTGAGAAGGATTTCCAGGCAGCCTTGAGCCACGAACCTGATACTCTTGCTTGGGTGGATGACGTCAGTTTTTCCGTAGTCTACTATGATACACTACGGCACTACCAAGAGCTCCTGGATCCATCGGCATACTTTCGAACAGCTTGGCTGATGGACAATCAAGCTATGCGCCAGCGTAGCATCGTGGCGGATTATCTACGTCATCCTCACACACCTCAAAATTTAGCAATAGAAACCCTGTTTATCACTGCCGGCCAGCAGATATCAAAAGCACAGTATTCCGATGCCTCCGCAACTTTGGATATCATCAACGCTGTGTTGGATAATATTGAGCTTGGTTTCCCCGATCCATTTTCAATTGCGAAGATGTCTTCTGATTATTTTTCGATCTCGGTTCTCCTTCAACAGCAGGGATATGAGGTGCAGAGTATTGATATTGATGGAAATGAAGCTATTGCATTCGCCTCCAATTCAAAAGAGCCAGCCTTATTGGAATTGCATCTCACCTTTTCTGGTAGTGAATGGATCTTATCCCCCTTATAATAATAAAGACCTGCAGGTATTCGCTGCAGGTCCGGTAGATTACGCTAAATTAAGGGCAAAAACCCAGGGTTTGAAAGACGAGATCGAATGGAGCCCTGCAGTACAGGCCACCATCCGGGTTCCAAGGTTGGTCAATAAACACGAATAGGGCAATAAATAATAGCAAGATCACCACGATACATCCACATCCAGCTAAAAGCCAGGTATTGATCGGTTTTTTCGGAGTTTCAGCAGGGGGTTCTTGAGCAATTTCTGGAATCGCATAATCCGGTTTATCATAAGTGTTTACTTCCGGTTGCTTTGATATAACAGGTGGTGGCGTGATCTCTTCCAGGGGTGCGAATGCCGCGACTGGCGTTGACTCGATATCCACAATGCTGGGAACTGTAAGATCGGGGGTTGCAGGTTCTCCATCGTATATCAAGCCAACATTATCCCCCAACATGATGATTTCGCCTATTGCCATCAGGTGTGGGCCAATCAACCGTTGCCCATCGATATAAGTTCCATTGGTTGAATTTAAATCATCGATTCGATAATGATCCCCCTCTAAAGTCAGCTTGGCATGTCTCCTTGATACCTCTGCATCATTGATGACAAAATCATTTGCAATATCCCGTCCAATGGATATTTCGTTTCGATTTAATTCGAAAATTTGACCAGGGATCGGGCCTTGCCGTACCACGAGGCGATATTGTGCTTTTCCCATAATTTCCTCCTTCCGAACCACCATCAATAATCACTCTTTTGATTATTAAATTTAGTAATATTAATGAACTTTTACTGAATTGTCAAACCTACCCGCCGCGGATTTTATACTTCCATTGGGTTTCCGCAATATTGGCAAAAGCTTGCATCAATCGATGAAGTTCTCCCGCATTTTGTACATGCGCGTTTGTCATCTGCTTCTGAAGGTTCTTTTTTCTTACGCTTGATTATTTGTAACCTTTTTTCTTTACGTTGCTTCTGAAGCAGCTTCCGTTGGATTGTTCCATTATTTCTTGTTTCTACCGCTTGTAACTGATCGTTTTGGGCCACAATTTCTGTCTGGACTGATTGGGCGGAATCTTGGCTAACCCCGCTTTCTGTGATCACAATTATTTCACCCTGGGTCAGTTTTGGATTTGCCTGCGAACCGGGTAGCACACCTTTTTTTCGTTTACCTGATTTTGGATTGGGTAGTTTATTTCTGATCTTACGTGCATAATCTTTCCCTCTCGTAAACGCCTGGGTGGTTAATGCTCGCATCTGTTTTGCGGTCAGGTGTCGCCCCGTGATATACCAGCCCAGGATGGCATGCCCCACCACGTAAGTCCCGGAATATGAGATTGCCACCTTGGGAATGATACCCCACACTGGGATTAAACCTACCAACTGGCGTGCAATTTGTCTCCACACAAATCCACTCCCAATGACCCCCCCAAACTCGGTAACATAATCCTGCCAGCGAGTCGAAAATCCAAATAGCAAGCCTAATTTATACGCAAGAAATGCCTGAGATTTGGTCAACACGATCATATCCGTCACGGTCAATGGGATATCCAGGACTGGGACAATTTGTGCGACCCCGGTACTAAAGGAGTATGCGGCATTAGAGAAACAGGTATCGTTAATTAGCTGATGGGCGATCGGTAATCGAAATAATGGAAATTGTCTGCCAAGTGCTAAATGCTGTTGAGGGAGAAGCTCCAATACCGCCGGGATGAATTCTCTTTGTAAGAACCCGGTATCATTGGTTGAGCCAAGTAAAACGTGACTTCCTGGCCATTCCTGTTGTAAAGAAACCAGAATTCGATTATCTACAAGATCAATTTTATTGAAGAATACCAAGATTTTTTTTCCCGCCTCAATCCACTTTTTTACCAGGGTTTTCTCTAATGAGATATCCTCCCGGGTTGCATCGATCAAGAGGATGGTCAAATGAGCTGCTGGAAGTTCAGTGGACGAGTTGAAAGTGCATAAAGCAACGGGTGTTTGGGTGGTTATCCCGGGTCGGGAGGGGTCTGTCCGCATTTGATCTGCCAGGGTGTGCTTTCCGGTCCCGGTTTCACCTGCGATTGTAATTCTAACGGGATGCATGGCTGCATCCCGGATTGGTTTCAGGTCAACCTCTTTTAAATTCATCCAAATTGAAGAAACATTCTGCAAATTAGCCACGCGTCCTCTCCATCCTTGTAAGTAAACACAAATTCTGGTTCCTTTTCCATTATACCGCCGGAACCAACTCCATTACGAATACGTCGTTTGAATGCTTGCAGTTTCTATTTTCAGCCATTTATTTGGTAGAATAACTTTTAGTAAACAAATGGAGGTAAAAATGATATTCCAATCAAAAATTCATCATTTGCTTAAACGCAAATTGTGGGATGCTCGTTATTCCAAACCATTTCGACTTTTCATGGGAGTGATCATTTTGGTGGGAATGCTATATCCAGCAGCTAACTCAATTTCTGCTTCAGCACAAACAGACCAGGCCGGCATTAATAATTATGCCTGGTCTCAACAAAGTGTAGCTGCTCCTATGCTCTTCAACTACATGGGAGACCGAAGCCTGCGTATGGACACTGCCGATCACCCGCATATTGCCTTCGGTGGTGACCATCTCTATTATGCCTACCATAATGGAACAAGTTGGAGCTTTGAGACGGTTGATCCATCGGATGGGGTGGGCCTATTCACCTCGCTTGCCTTGGATAGCTCAAATCATCCTCACATCAGTTATTACGACGCCATCCATGGCGCTTTAAAATATGCCTATTTTGATGGTGTGGATTGGATCATCACCACCGTGGAACAATATGCGTTATCAGGTGAGGACGATCCCAACAGCCTCACAGATGCGCTCAGTATACCAAATCGCTTTGTGGTGGATCGTCAATGGCGTTCTATCCCAGCTGAACTTCCTGCGGATAGTTTCAATCCCAATGCGATTTCACCCATCTCCGATTTGATCGGATATGGCTTATACAGCTCCATCGATGTAGACTCAGCCGGAAATGTCCACATTGCTTATTACGATTCAGTGAATAACAACCTGAAATATGCAATCAAATATAGTGGAAATTGGAGCATCTCAACCATCGATTACACCGGTGATGTTGGCTCCTATGCATCCATGGTCGTAAATAGCTATGGGTTTCCCCAGATTAGCTACTATGATAAAACCAATGGTAATCTCAAGTTTGCCTCCTTTAATGGTACTAATTGGCTTTTACAAAACGTTGAAACCACAGGTGACACTGGTTTGTACACCTCAATTGCTTTGGGTTATAACCAGAGACCATCCATCAGTTACTATGACAATACTAGGCAAGAGCTTCGTTACGCTTCTTACAATGGTAGTAGTTGGAACTATCAAACAGTCGACCCGGATGCCAAAGTTGGTCAATATAGCTCGCTAGCAATGACCAGTGATCACCAGCCGCGCATAAGTTATTATGATGGTGATACGAACGCAAACGACTTGAAATATGCCGTTTGGAATGTTACTTATTGGAAGCTAGAAACAGTTCTTTCGAATGGCTATGTTGGCTTACACACTTCACTTGCCCTGGATACATCTGATAAACCGCGCATCTCCTATTTTGATGCGGGTGAAGGAGACCTGTGTTTCGCTTCCTTCTTTAGTGACAAATGGACCTTTACTGTTCTTGCACAGGGTGCGGACGTTGGCGTTAATTCTTCCCTTGCTTTGGATGCTAGCGGAAATCCACGAATCGCCTATTTTGATGACACCCATGACGATCTGAGATATGCCTGGTGGGATGGCTCTGCCTGGCAGGACCTGGTCGTAGATTTCGTCGGCGAAGTCGGTCTTCACCCCTCCTTGGTATTGGACTCTGCTGGTAATCCCCATATTTCTTACTACGATCTCACCAACAAGCATTTGAAATATGCCTATTGGACCGGCAGTGCCTGGTCTGCTTCTACGATTGATTCCAATCCGAATGTTGGCTTATATTCATCCATCGACCTGGACAGCAACAATAACCCATACATTGCTTATTCTTATTATTATGAAGAAAACAATGTTCCAAAATCTGGTAATCTAAAATTGATCTACTGGTTCGGTACGAACTGGGTCCCTCTAACTCTCGATAATAACGGCATCACCGGTCTTTACCCATCCATCGAGCTGGATGCATCAAATCACTATCATATTGCCTACTATAACAAAACCGATACGGGATTGAAATATTATTTTTGGGATGGTGATTCCTATGAAATCACAACCCTCGATGCACCAAACGTAGGTATGTACCCATCCCTTGGCTTGGATAGCTCCAATCACCCCCACGTTGCTTACTTCTCTGATTACGATGACGATTTGAAATACATGTACTTTGATGGCACCACCTGGTACAAAGAGTTGGTAGATACGGTTGGAAGCACAGGCTACTTCCCCTCCTTGGCACTAGATAATGCTGGACACCCCCACATTGCCTATTACAGCGCGACCGGAACCATGTTGAAGTATGCCTATGGCACTGGTTCTGGCTGGCTCTTCGGTACCATTGACGCACCTGGTGATGTCGGTTGGAATCCATCTCTAGCAATTGCCCCTGGCGATTTCCCTGCCGTCAGCTATTATTCGGCAACCCTGGGAGACTTGAAATATGCCTCTTCATCCATTGCTCGGTTGATTTACCTTCCATTTCTCACGCGTTAATAGTAATGAACTGATTCATGATGGCGATTGGAAAAACTCCATTCGCCATTTATTTTTAAATGGGTATAATATTGCATAAGACCTTGCATATATGTATAGATATGCCATTAAATATTGCCATCTTGTAGTCGTCATTTTTACACAAGGATGCCTTTCAATGCTGCAAGCTAGCCCTTTATAACCTTGTCTATTCCAACACTCATGAATACAATAACAAACATTGAATATGGAACTTAAACAGATTGGGCGTTACGAAATCAAATCTTTGATTGGGCAGGGCGGCATGTCCGCTGTCTACCTGGGTTACGACCCACGTTCCCTACGGGAAGTTGCCATCAAGGTGTTGCCCCCTTATTACGTCCACGCTGAGCGATTTCGAGATCGTTTTGAGCGCGAAGCAGTCATGATTGCACTGCTTGAACACCCTGCGATTGTTCCAGTTTATGATATGGGGGAAGAAGATGGTCAGCCATATATTGTTATGCGCTATATGTCAGGCGGCTCTCTGGCTGAAAAGCTGAAAGAAGGTCCCATCCCGCTCCGAGAATGTATGGAAATGTATCTCCGTCTGGCTCCTGCCATGGATACTGCCCATGCAAGGGGAGTAATTCATCGCGATGTTAAACCAGATAACCTGCTGTTCGATAAATACAATAATGTTTTTCTCTCGGATTTTGGTCTCGCCCGTCTGAGAGAAACGATCGGCTTTACCAATATCAGTGATGGTTCCATCATGGGTACTCCTGCTTATATGAGCCCCGAGCAAATCCAGGGTGATCGGGAAATTGATGGACGTTCAGATATCTATTCGATGGGCGTCGTGCTGTATCATATGCTTTGTGGGTCAGTGCCCTTTTCTGGCACTACCGCTGCTTCTGTGATGATGATGCATTTGATCAATCCCGTACCCCAAATTCATGACCAAAACAAGTCTCTTCCGGTCGGTATTCAAGCGGTCTTGGATATTGCCATGGCAAAGAATCCCAAGGACCGTTATCAGTCCGCAAGTGAATTTGCTAAAGCAATCCAGGCAGTCACGACTGGTGTTCATAAAAGGATTCAACTCCAAAATGGAACCGCCACAGCTGCAAATAAGCTTGCAAATCAATCCACTGTACAGTTGTCAAACAATCAGCATGTTTCCCAAAATAATCATAGCCATAATACACCCTCTAGTCTTCCCCAATTAAATGGATATAAAACTCCAATTCCATTGGAATCACCGAATGGCCATCAAGTACTTTTACGGCAAGAAAACACCTCACCGCAAAAGGATATCGCCCCTCAATCTCTAAAAGGTCAACCTGGTTCGATCCGACGAAAACTTCGAAACTTCCCCCTCTGGGGTTGGTTGCTTGGAGCTGTATTGTTAATTGTTCTTTCATTGACACTAATCCAATGGTCGCACGGCGGGTTCCCCTTTTCACTTTTATCCGGCTCCACTCGCAATTCCCAAAATACATACATTCAGGTTAGTCCCGAGGCCGCTTCATCCGTTTCACCCACCGCCTTGGGCCAGGCAGATAAGCTTGCATTCTTAAAAGACTCGAACATATGGGTCAGTGACCTGGATGGTACTGACCTCATCCAGCTAACAACCGATGGTTCGTCAAAATCCCATATGCATTGGTCCCCAGATGGTCAATCGATCATCTACACCACGGATAATTGTTTGAATAATGTTGGCCTGCAGACGAAACAGGTTCTCACCCTCACTTGTGTTTCGGGAATCTCAACCATCAGTGCTTTTGACATCTCCCCGGACGGGCAAAATGTTGCCATAGGCTTGGGGCAATCCGACCTGTATCTGCTTCCGTATACCCAGTTATTTCATCTCCGTCAGGAAAGCCAGCTGGAGGATTTACCCGCTCTTTCTCAGTGCTCGTATTATGCGCCTTACAATACTGGAGATACCTTAAAGGCTGTTAATTGGTCTCAGGCTGAGAACCACCTGGCAGTGCTGGTCTCCAAACAATTGGATGGCATCGATCGGGATAAGATCGATATCCTGGATTTTAGCCAATGTAATGCTTCACCAACCCTGGTGAAGGAAATCCTCCCTACGCATTTCCTATTTACTTTGCGTGGGTATTTCAATCGCCCGGAAATTTCAAGCTTTGCATTGGATGGAAACAATCAGCTCTTGTTGAACAGCTACATGAATAACGAGGGCTTTGGAGACCTGCAACTTTACAACCTCGATCGAAACCAGAGTCAGGAGATATCTCCGAATGGTTCTTGCTGTTATCGGGATGTCCATTGGAGTCCGGACGGCACTTACTTATTCTACTCATACCAACCTGAATCAGGTGGCGATATCAGCCTGTATTATGCCCCTTCTTCTGAGCTTAGCCAACCTGGCACCGCTGTAGCCGCCTTGGCACTCCCGGCTGGTTTTCTAGGCAGCAGCCTTGAATCGCTCCAACCCACACTTCGCACTGCGCATTAGCAATTGTAAAAAACAAAATATTTCATCGGCTAATATTTTTATAATTTCATTTAATCATGAGTGGTAAAAATACGGGTAATTTCCGTGCGATATAAATAACTTGCCGATTTGCAGTTTCCATACTGCTTTGATTTCCCGCTCGATCAAACGCGTAGACTTCAATTGGTGTTTGTTGATTTGGTATCAATGTACTGGTATCAAATAATACTTGGTATGGTGATGTGTAAACAACTGGGAGAATTAGTTTCCACGAGCTCTCGTCATATCGCCAGAACTCCACCTTGGCAATCTGATCATTGTCAAATGCTAATGCTTCTAGCGTAATCGGACCACCATATGTTAAGTAGGTTTGTCTATTCTCGACTGGCTTTACCCATTCCACTGTTGGGGGCACAGCTACCAATGTTACTGCTTGGGAAGTATTACTGATCAAATCCAGCTCATACCCTGGAGAACCAACGGTCGCAGTATTTGTTATGACCCCATCTACGGTAGGGTTAACCACGATCGTAACGCTTGCGGTTGAATTTGCAGCGATCGTGTTTAAGCTACACACGACATTGCTAGCTATGTGACTGCATCCTTGAGGCGGGTTTGCCCTAACAAATTGGACGCTTCCTGGAAGGGTATCAGTCACGACGACTCCGGAGGCAGCAATAAGGCTGTTGTTGGATATGGTGAGTAGGTAAGATAATTCTGCATTGGTAAGCAATGGATCAGGAGAATCAATACTGCTGATGCCCAGTTCAACCAACCCCTGCTCATCACCCAGCATAACAAACGGTTCAGGATTTTGATATTGACGGACATAAATCCAATCCACCGTTAACGTTGCACCTGCTGTATCACTAAAAAGTGTTACAGGTAATGAGGTGCCAGGTACTTGAGAACTAGAGATCGCCCAAGATACACCATGATCGATATCACCCATGCTCTTATGAATGCTCAGATCATCCCACCAACGAACTTCATAAACATGAAACTCATTATGCCAGTCTTTCCCCCCAATACGTGGTATAGGAATATTATTGGATGCATCGACATAATTCATCAGATATATGTTGTTTTTATCTGGATTATCCCCAATCCTTGTTTGGTTTCCACTCGCTCCGTCGATGAAACCTATCCATTCATGTCCAGTACCCGAGCCAAAATTCGCCCGAAAGCCGACTGCTTTATATAAGGAAGGAGGGGGATTGGATTTAATTCCAGCACCATCCAAGACTAAATTATTATTTATGCCTGAAGTTGATACACATGGTGAACCGCTGATAATAGACCATACGAACGGGCTATCAATAGATTGAGATGGTTCAGGATTGGAGATTTCATTGCTTAGAGTACATACCGTACCTGTAAATTGGTTCCAATTATCATCAAATGAATCGAAGGTTCCCGGTCCATTATTTTGTGATGTTGCGATTGGATTATTGTAATAAAGATAGATGGTTGTATCCCCATTTGCTAAGCCAGGAACCTTTACCCATACATAGGCCAATTGGTGTGGGTAATCCCACGATTCAATCCAGTAATTTAATTCTGTCTCACCATCACTATGAGTGAATCGTATATCCCATCCATCTGATCTTGCATGGGTAAAGTTGAAATTACTGCTGTTTAATACAATTAATACTTGATACCAAGGTAAGGGCACGCTGCTATTTATGACCACAGGTCGACGGTAATGCCAGGCTGTGTAATTGTAATACCAAGGTGGGCCATCTTGCTCTATAGCATTCTGTTCCTCAATACCAATTGCCTTGCTTGTAGCTGCCCCAAACACACTATAAGATGAAATCAGAAGTGTAATTAACAGGAATAGAACCCCAATGGGTATAGCTAGATGGATACTCTTCTTCATGAAATCAGGCGCCTCACTAAACTCAGATTATACGCTAAACCTATATTCATGTTTTATTTAAATAAATATGAGTATTGTTATTGATATGCGAGATGCAATAGCATGTTCCTTTATCATTTACATATCCTACGGAGGGGGTGGTAAGGTAGGTGTCGCCGATGGCAAAGGAGGGAGCGTAAATGTTGGTACCGGTGGAGGGGGTGGAGTATTTGTTGGTGGATCAGGAGGTCGTGGTGTATTGGTTGGAGGCGGCTGATCCGTCGGTTTGATTGGGGTATTCGATGGAAGTTGAATGGGTGGTTGAGTAGTCCGAATGGCTGTGTTGGTTGGTAAGATTATTACATATGTAGCTGTTACAGGCAGAACATTTGGTGATGGAGTTTCACTGGGTGTGGTTGTGGGTGTTTGGCTAGGCGTACTTGTTAAAATCAAAGTTGGGGCAGCAGTCGCTGTTATGGATTGCGGTAATACAGCAATATATATTCCTTCGCAAAGTGGCACGCCAGCTTGTCCAAGGTTATAAGCTTCCAACATGCTTAAATACTTTAAACCTGTCACACGGTCACTTTCTGGTATTTGGCTCTCATCTGGGTGTCCTGCCATCCAACCATAAGCTTGAAAAATAGTAGTCTCGATGATGTCCTGGTCAGCACCCACTGAGGTATTCAGGAACACCCCAACGAGTTGCGCCTGTAATAGTTTAACAAGACCTTGGTTAGCATTTGATAAAGCTTCATGGATATCAGATGCCTGGTAGGCCTTGCTGCCCAGGATTATCTGAGGTGGGTAAAGTTCAGGATGTTCCACCCAATAGGAGACCGGGTATGTACAGTTCACTTCAACCCGCGGTGTATTGGTGATTTCACCTGGACCAGAAAATCCCAGACGGTTCCATGGAAAATATGTTGCGATGGTCCAAACTAATCCAATGAATACCACCGCGCTCGCGATGACCAGAATGAGAATCAGACCTCTTCTGTCGCTGATCTCATTTTCCATGTCAGGTCGTCACGCATTTCATCGTTTTGAACAACATCCTATCCTTTGCTCCGATGCATTGAATTGAATATTATGGAAATAAAAAAGGACTGGTTCTTATAAAAATCATATCATCTATATATCAATTATTAACAATTTTACTCTATAGTAAGGTCAAACTAAAAAATCATATACCATCAGATGAACTTTATAAAATAACACAGGAGGTAAATACGATGTTAACTCGTTGGGATCCTTTCCAGGAAATGTTAAACCTTCGCCGAACCGTC
>Ga0209253_10000586_pt1 | contig 31603 bp, 28 predicted proteins | sample FrelakmetBRP12BR_FD_187145 | JGI IMG/M metagenome (GOLD analysis project Ga0209253, IMG submission 187145) | Freshwater lake sediment microbial communities from the University of Notre Dame, USA, for methane emissions studies - BRP12 BR (SPAdes)... | ecosystem: Environmental > Aquatic >... | reverse complement strand
CGGGGGGGGGGTGCTGATTTTACTTTTGATTGAGGCGTCAAGACGAGCGATCGGCTTACCTTTTATTTTCCTCTGTATAGGAGGATTGGCTTTCTGCAAATGGGGATACTTGATCTTTAGCACGGTACCTCCACAAAGCGGTGGATGGCCATCTATCATTGATTACATCACTTACAGTGGATATGGAATTTACGGAACTCCTCTCTATGTAGCCTCCACAGTGGTTGTAGTTCTTGTCATATTTGGCGGCTTATTAAAAAACGCTGGAGGCCATACCCTTTTTAACGAACTTCCCCAGACTCTGTTTGGGACAACCCGCGGAGGGTCTGCAAAGGGTGCAGTGGTCGGAAGTAGTATCATGGGGATGTTAAGCGGAAGTCCAGCTGCCAATGTGGCCACTGTGGGAGTATTTACGATCCCCATGATGAAAAATGCAGGTTATTCACCAAATTTTGCAGCAGCGATTGAGACGGCCGCTTCTGTGGGAGGACAGATCATGCCGCCCATTATGGGCGCCGTTGCTTTCGTCATGGCAGATATCTTGCAGATAAGTTATTGGCAGGTCGCTCTGGCTGCTTTTGTACCTGCTTGCCTCTATTACCTGTGTCTCTTTCTGCAGGTCGATTTTCATGCTGCCAAAATTGGATTGAAAGGGGTTTCTCGTTCCCAACTTCCACCCTTTAAGAAGACGGTCATCAGATCCCTTCCGATGACCATTCCCATTGGAGCATTGATCTTCGGCCTCGGTGTGATGGCGGTCACTCCACAGAAAGCCGGATTGATGGCTATCGTGGGACTTGGCATCGCCTCTCTGCTCTACAAGGAGAACAGACTGACTCTAAAGCGGTTTTACTTAGGTATCTTGGATGGGATGCAAACCATGATTCAAATTGGAATTGCATGTGCTGCGGCAGGGATCGTGCTCGCCTCCATCGACCTTACAGGAGTGGGTGTGACAATCTCTTCCACACTGATTGATCTATCGGGAGGTAATTTGGTCGTACTCACCTTACTCGTAGCCATCACCTCTATCGTTTTGGGGACAGGACTTTCCACAACCCCCTGCTATCTTCTTTTAGCCTTTGTCTGCGCCCCCGCTATGATCAAAATGGGTGTGCCACCCATAAATGCACACCTTTTCATTCTTTATTATGGTTGTCTTTCTCAGCTGAGCCCCCCTGAAGGATTAGCCGGTTATACCGCAGCAGGAATAGCAGGGGCTAACGTTTTCAGCGCCATGTTTCTATCCTGCCGCATCGCGATTATTGCTTTTATTGTCCCATTCTTCTTTATTTTCCATAACAATCTGCTTTTGCAAGGATCTTCGATAGACATTGTCATCAGTATATTTTTTGCCGTGGTCGGGGTGATGGCTCTCTCTGCAGCACTTGAGGGCTATGCGTTAACCAGGATGAAAATAATAGATCGAATACTTGCCGCGCTATTAGGTTTGGTGATGATCGCTCCCACAAGCCTTTTGGTTAATATTCTCTGCATGATTGCTTTTTTACTCATTGTTTTCCGGAGAAAATTTGCAACGGTTAAAGCAGGATAGAAAAAGATACATTGAATTGTAGGTCGAATTTTAACACGAGCATTTAAATAGTGAGTCTGAGTTTGAATGCGACATTTGTTTCTTATCTAAGATGGGAGGGATAAAGCATGGATTTGGCAAAAGAGAGGCCACGGGAGTGGACGAAGGTTCCCAATTTTGAGGCAACCGAGATTATTTATGAAAAAAAATATTTTGATACAGGAGGCGTTGCTCGTCTCAACATCAATCGTCCCGAGAAGTTGAACGCTCTAACCGGAACAGGTTTTGGAGAAATTTGTGATGCCCTCAGTGAAGCAAGTCATGATCGAACCGTGGGGGTAGTCATCTTAACCTCTGTAGGAGATAAAGCGTTCTGCACCGGTGGGGATGTGAAGTGGGAAAGTTTGGGAGGACTTCGACGTCAATGGGAACATCCCATTTCCATCAATCGGGCCATCAGGCTTTGCCGTAAACCTGTCCTTGCTGCAGTAAAAGGGTATGCGATTGGAGGTGGAAGTCATTGGGCCTATTTTTGCGATTTCACGATTGCTGCAGAAAATGCCATCTTTGGCCAAGTAGGTCCCAGAGTTGGAAGTCCTGCGGATGGTTATATCGTGGCTTATCTGGCAAGAGTAATCGGGACAAAAAGAGCTAAAGAGATGTGGATGTTATGCCGGCAATACTCAGCCCAAGAGGCACTTCAAATGGGATTGGTGAACAAAGTTGTCCCCTTAGACAAGCTTGACGAAGAAGTTGAAAAATGGTGTCTAGAGTTATTAGATGTGAGCTCCACCTGTCTGGCCATTGTAAAGGCAAGCTTTAATGCTGATATCGATTATATGGTCTATTCGAGCCACTATTTGCTTCACAATATGTATCCTGATTATCTTGGAAGCGAAGAATATATGGAAGGACCCAATGCCTTTAAAGAAAAACGTAAACCGAATTGGGGCAAATTTCGAGTTTAGCCACCCGATTTGAGAGCGCGAGGAGATTTAAAATGGATATTCTCTTTATTTGCCGTGATGCATTGTATGATTCTCTGATCAACCATCTTGCTTGGTCCATTTCCCTTAGCAAGGGTGGAAAGACCGTGGGAATCCTTTTTACAGGAGATGCCCTTCAGGGTTTGTGTAACGGGATGATCAACTATCCAGATTCTCTCGCAGGGGTGGAAGTGAAAAAGGCGATAGCCAGCGGAGTCGACCATTTAGGTTTGTCTCTCCATTCGGCTCGGGATCCTAAGGGAATCGATATCAGGCCACTATTGACGCAGGCCAAGGATTCAGGCGTTTTACTTTTTGCTTGTCCAATCTGGTCTAACCTCCTTAAGTTGAATGCTAAGCTTCCTGAAGGGATGAGTCAAATAACGATGGAGAAACTGATGGACGAAATCAGCTCATCCATAAAGGTCATTGGTGGGTTATAGATGAATGGCATTTTAAAGGGTATTCGAGTTATCGATTTAAGTCGGCATATATCAGGTCCCTACTGTAGCTCTTTGTTGGCCGATATGGGTGCCGAAGTCATCCGGGTCGAAAGACCAGGAGGAGATGAGGATCGACGTTTTGGTTATTTATCTCCTACGGGGGATAGTTATGCCTTCGTGAACCGAATGCGAAATAAGAAAGCGATTACACTCAACTTGGATCACCTTGAAGGAAAAGAGATTTTTGAAAAATTGGTAAAAAGCTCGGACATCATCCTTGAAAACTTTGCCATGAGGGATAAAGAAAAATTAGGGCTGAATTTTGAGTCTCTAAGAAAAATTAAACCTTCCGTTATATTGGCCTCCATCTCGGCCTTTGGATCCAGTGGTCCTAACACTCAGAGAATTGGCTTTGACCCTATTGCCCAAGCTATCTCGGGGGTAATGAGCTTTAATGGTTTCCCTGGGAACCCGCCCACAAGGACAGCGGCGGCATGGGTAGACTATGCTGCCGCCATTCATACCGCCTTTGGGATCCTTCTGGCCCTGAGGCACCGGGACAATACAGGAAAAGGACAAGCTGTTGAAGTCGCTTTAGCTGATGTTGCTGCTGGGCTTGTCGCTTTACATGGTATCTATACGGAATATGAGAAATTGGGGGTGGAACGTCCCCAAATGGGTAACGTGAGCCCCTACGCCTATGCAAATTCTTTTCAGGCAAAGGACGGCTGGATTTTTATTTCTTTGACTCGTGACGGAGTGTGGAGAAGATTTTTAAAAGCAGCAGGGATGGAAGATGTCGGTCAAGATCCCAGATTCACTTCTGACTGGGAAAGATCAAAAAACCGAGAAGCTCTCGACGGGATCATCACACCATGGATTAGCTCAAAGACCGTTCAAGAGATCATCTCACTTTTGCAAAAAGCAGGGGTGCCATGCGCTCGAATGAATACGATTCCCCAAGCTTTCTCCGAGCCTCAATATCGAGAAAGGGAGATTCTGATCAATGCGGAACATCCTGTGATTGGGTCTCTGTCTACCCTTGGAGTCATAATAAAACTTTCCGAAACGCCAGGGCATGTTACAAGAGGAGCACCTCTTGTCGGCCAAGACAATGACCAAATATACAGAAATCTTGGATACACGGAGTTAGAACTTACACGATTTAAACAAATAGGAATCATTTAAGGGGGAGGGAAGATGGGAGAGGAAAAGGAATGTCCTTGGTGTCAAGGATTATTGATTTTAGAAGAAAGTCGTTACCTGGGCACCCATGGCAAAATGAAGATAATGAGATGTGGAAAATGTCACAAACTTATTTCAGCACGACTGGAAGGGGAACCTGACAGGATTATCAGAGGAGAGTTGATAGAAGGAGGTTCGCTGTGAGCGGGGAGAAAAGTGTCCTACCAGAAGCTGAGTTAACGAATGAGTTGTTGGAGGAATACAAGGATCGGGTCGGATTGGAGCTGAGAGTCAGCAATGTTTTTAATCAGACAGTGAGCTATGAAGCGATCAGAAATTATGTCAATGGGATAGGAGATGTTAATCTTCTTTATCGGGACAGAGAATATGCTCAGAAGAGTTGTTATGGCGAGTTGGTGGCGCCTCCAAACTGGTTTTATAGCGTTTATCCCACTTACGTGGTAGAAGGGTTGCCTGGTCTCCACGGCTGGCATTCAGGGAATGATTGGGAATTTATTAAGCCCGTCTATGTGAATGATTATATAAAGCCCAAGAGCACCCTCGCCGGTTTCGACGTGGTTCGAACCAAGTTTGCGGGAAAATCCCTCTGGAGATATCAGAGGGGAGAGTTCTATAACCAACGAGGTGAACTCGTGGCTCGGTCCTATAGTTGGTCTTTGCGTGGGGAGCGAAAAACGACTCGGAAGACCGGCAAATACTCCCAACTCAAGCTTCCTCATCCGTGGACGGAGGAAGAGTTGAGAAAGATTGAAGATGAAACCTTATCAGAGAAGGTAAGAGGCAGTGAAGTCCGATACTGGGAGGATACCAATGTAGGGGAGGAATTAACTCCTGTGATTAAAGGGCCTTTTGGTTTAACGGATATGATCGCCTACTGCGTCGGAGCAACTCCTGTTCAACTGGCAGCCCACGGAGCTCAACTCCGTAATTATCGCCTCCATCCAGCTTGGGCTTTTCGTGATCCTGACACCTTTGCTTTAGAGCCTATCTATGCTGTGCACTACAACAAAAACGCGGCGGAAGGCGCTGGTCTTCCCTTTCCCTACTCTGCAGGAGTTCAAAACCAATCTTGGCTGATTAATTTGATCACGAATTGGATAGGGGATGAAGGTTGGCTGAAACGGAATTATGCGGAGTATAGAAAATTTGTATATTTTTCTGATGTCGTCCAGTTTACAGGGAAAGTCACTAAAAAATATGTAGATGAAAATGGAGAACATTGTATCGATATCCTTTCTCATGGGTTTAATCAGAGGAAGGAGGATGTGATCCCTGGTTTTTCAACAGTCGTCCTTCCATGTAAGCAAGAGGGAACTTGGCCAGTTCGGAAGAGACTTCCCGCTCCTGAATTCAGAGGGACTGGGAAATAGGTTCCATCCTGAGAAAGGGAAGGGAATTAAGAAAGATGTATCTTGAGCAGTACTTAGGTGCCTTTGAAAATTTTGCTGAAAAGAATGCTTTAACCTGTCTGGCAACAGGCAAGACCTTCACCTATGGAGAGTTGGACCGCATCACGAATCAGTTAAGCAATCGGTTCAGAGAAGATGGATTCAAAAAGGGTGATGTGGTGATGACATGTCTTTTTAATACGTTTCACTTGCCTGTTGCGATGCTTGGAGCCTGGAAAAATTTACTTATTTTCTCTCCTATTAATTTCAGACTTTCACCTGGTGAGGTTAAAATTCATCTTGAAGACAGCTCACCAAAAGTTTTTATTTATGACTCCGATCTGGATGAAACTGTTGAGAAAGCTCTTCAGTTCTCCATTTATAAACCAGAGATTATTCTTTCAACAGAAAAGTCATCTATAAGAGGTACCATTGAGTTTGATAAGTATATTAAGAATGCATCCACTGAAGATCCGGATGTCTTGAATCGTATTAAAGAGATTGATCCCCTTCATGACGAGATCGAAAGACTTTATACTTCGGGGACGACGGGATTACCCAAAGGAGTGAAGTTTTCGAGCCACTCTTTATTAAATATCGCCGTTAAAACTGCATACAATAACAACTATACGAGTAAAGACAGACTCATGAACTTGACCCCCTGGTTTCACCAGGGAGGCCTTTGCACTGCAGTACAACCTGGTCTTTTAGTGGGAGGGCATGTCTTTGGATTGAAAAAGTTCGATCCCGATGAAGCACTCGATTATGTTGAGAAACATCGAATCACCTTTTTAGCAGGTGCTCCTGCTACCTTTAATGCCATGGCCATTTCCCAAAAAGAGAGAAAACATGACTTGAGTTCTCTGCGACTGATTCATTCGATGGGATCGCCTACCAGCAGTCGTGAATTTCTCTTATGGCAAGAGATTTTTACCAAACATGTCGTCAACAGTTACGGCACCACAGAGACCGCGAGCACGCTCTGTCTGAGAAGTGATATCCACCCCATTGAGGAGAAGGCAGGTTCTGCTGGAAGACCTTTTATTTTCGTTCAGGTGAGAGTGATCAAGCTTGATGAGGAGAAAAGGAAAGCTGAACCTACAGAATTAGTGGAAAAGAATGGGAAGGAAATTGGGCAAATTATTACGAAGACACCAGGTATGTTTGAGGGTTATCATAACCGCCCCGAAGAGGAAGAAAAAAAACTTTATAAAGGATGGTTTTATACGGGAGATACCTCCACTTGGGATAAAGATGGTTTTATCACTGTTCAGGGTAGAACAGACGATATGTTTGTCTCGGGTGGGGAGAATATTTTCCCCCAACCAGTGGAAGAGGTATTAGAAAAACATCCTAAAGTAAAAGAAAGCATAGTCATTGGAATACCCCATGAGAAATGGGGCCAGGTTACTGCAGCTTGCATAATTCCAAATGATGACATCCCAACTGTTGAAGAACTGGATAAACATTGCTTAGCAGACCCTGGTTTAGCCAATTACAAAAGACCCCGGTACTATCGATTTGTGGATGAACTTCCATACACGCCCACAGGGAAAAAATTGCGCTATAAAATGCGAGGAAGAGCCGGTAAAGAGCGAGATAAATTTATGTCTATACCGTCTCAGAAAGGAGGTGAGAAGACAACGAAATAGTATTGGAATAAGGTGGAGAGAAAGTAAGTTAAAGTCTAATTCATTAGAGGTGGGAGGGATAAAATGAAAAAGAAAAATATTTTAGTGTTGGTGGGAAGTATTGGCATCATTTTAGGATTAATCGCAGTGCCCTTTCTTCTAAGTATTCCTGAACAAGCCTCAGCTCAGACACAAAAGCGAGCCCCTGTGACCCTGAGAATTGCAGTGGGTCCAGAACAGATTGCTGGGCACATGATCTCTCTGGCATTAAAAAAGTTTGAGAAGTATAGTGATTTTCTAAAATTCGACCTGATGATCACAAAAAGCTGGCTAGATAACCAGAAACTCATGGCAGACCATGTATGCCAAATAGGGTGGGCTTCGGGATTCCAGATGGCCTGGCAGGTAGAGGGTGTAAAAGAGTTTGAAGGGAAACCCTATAAAGATTTAAGACTCTTATGGGCGACCATTATGGTTCCTTATCATATTGTCGTTCTTGACAAATCTCCGATTAAAAAGATGGAGGATTTGGAGGGTAAAACAACGGTTATGTATTCCCCTGGTTCTTTAGCCCATAACATGAGCCAAATCTTAGATGAGGTAACCGGAATAAAACGGAAATATCGTTATTCCGCAAGTACAGGGGATATGTGTACCGGCCTTAAAGATGGCACCTATGATGCCATTACGGTTGGAATAGGTTTTGGAAACCCCTCGTTTGTTGATCTCTTAACAAGTGAGAAATGCCGAATCATTCCTGTCCCGGAAAATATCATGCAGAAGTTTGAAAAGAATTACCCGGGTTATTTTGTTCGTAGCACCTTCACTCCAGGTGTTTATCCTGGAGTGGACAGGGAAGTACCAACCTTCGGTGTAGCAGGCTTCTTCTTAGCAGATAAAAGCGTTCCTGATTATGCAGTTTATGAACTATGTAAGATATGGTGGGAGCATACGGATGAGGCTATTGCTATCCATAAACGAGCCTGTGGAGACGCCTCCAACAAGGCATTTGTTCCTTTGACCGGACCTGTTCCTCGGCATCCTGGAGCCTTAAAATACTTTAAAGAAACAGGAATGCTTAAGTAGAAAAGGGGCACTTATTTAAATGGAAGTGGAGGCAACAGTTCGCCTCCACTCTCCATAGAGCGAATGTCCAGATATAAAAGAGGATTGGATTTAATCGGACTGGAACATAGGTTCCACAAACCCCCTGATCGAAATTTGGAGAGAGAGGATGGAGGAAGATAAAAGGAGAAATAAGGGTCCATCTCTAAGTGCTGTTTTGTCAGCACTAGGGGCTGGGACAACGGCTTTTTACCTCTACACTGCCTATTTTGGCCAATTCACTCCGATGGTGCAGCGGGGGGTCATTCTCATGACCTGCCTTGTATTTTGCTATATTAACACACCGATGTTTAAGAAACGGCCGAGGGGCTGGACGTTTTTCATCGACGTCATTCTCGCCCTGCTTTCAGCAATTACCGTATTCTGTCTGATGTGGAGAGAGATGGCTTTGCTTAGCACCGTCGTGGGCACTCCTTTCGATCTGGTTGTGGGGACAATTGTTCTCATCCTTGTCCTTGAGGCGACTCGCCGAACTCTTGGTTGGCCTCTTGTCATATTGGCCGTTCTCTTTTTATCCTATGGAGTTCTCGGACCTTACATGCCTGAAGTAATCCGTCACGGGGGCTTCAAATGGGATTATATCCTCACCTGGGTCACCTTAACTCCAAGAGGTATTTTTGGAACAGCGTTATACGTATGTTCCACTACGATCGTTCTATTCATAGCCTTTGCCGGTTTTCTAAGCGTTTCTGGCGCAGTCCAATTCTTCTCCGACCTTCCGTTTGCTCTCTTTGGGACGGTTCGAGGGGGCCCTGCGAAGATAGCGGTAGTAAGTAGCGGCTTGTTTGGAATGATAAGCGGAAGCGTCGTAGCGAATGTGACGGTAGATGGTCCATTTACGATCCCACTGATGCAAAGAGCAGGTTTTACCGCAAGGATGGCTGCAGCCATTGAGGCTGTTTCCTCATGCGGTGGACAGATCATGCCTCCGGTTATGGGGACTGCTGCTTTTGTGATGGCTGAAATCCTCGACATTCGATATTGGGATGTCTGTTTGGCTGCCTTTATACCTGCTACCCTTTACTACGTCAGCCTATTTGTAGCAGTAGATTTGACAGCTGTGAAGACAGGCATTGTTGGAATTCCAAGATCCCAGTTGCCCAATATCTGGAAGACTCTTAAATCAGGTTGGTACCTGGCGGCTTCCCTTTTTCTATTAATTTATTTATTAGGAGAAAAGTGGTCACCGATGAAGGCTTGCCTTTATGCCATTGGCCTCCTCTTCATCGTCACCCTGTTCAAAAAAGATTATCGGATGGGGCCTCGAAAAATATTTGAAGCCTTAGTAAAGATTTCGCAAGAAATGGTTTTGGTGACGATCGCTTGTGCCACAGCTGGGATTATTATAGGAATGGTGGGACTAACAAGCTTAGGTATCGGTATAGCAACTGTACTTGAAACGCTAGCTGGAGAGCATCTCCTTCTCTTATTAGCCTCTAGCATGGTCATCTGCACGATCTTGGCTATGGGCATGACAACCTTAGCCGCCTATCTCGTTTTGGCCTTGCTCGTTGCCCCTGTGATGGTGAAGTTAGGTTTGTCACCAATTGGGGCCCACCTTTTTATTTTTTACTACGCCTGCCTCTCATTGATCACCCCTTTTGTAGGGGTAGGTGTTTTTGCCGCTGCAGGGATTGCAGGGACAGATCCAGTAAAAACAGGCTTCACAGCCATGCGGATTACATTGCTCTCCTACATTGTACCCTACTTTTTTGTCTACCATCCTGCCCTGCTCGGGATCGGTTCACCAGTCGATATTGCAATTGTTTTCTTCACAGCAGCCTTAGGAGTTGCCTGTTTTGGTATGATGGTTGAGGGCTACCTCTACGGTTTTGGGAAGATAGGGATTTTAGAACGAATTCCTATCGGACTTGGAGGACTTGGCCTATTACATCCAAACTATCTTATCAGTATTTTCGGTGCTGCTTTAGTAGGGGTGGTCTACTTTATGAAATATATAAAGAAGTCCAAGACTCAGCATTCTCTGAAGATTATTTAGGAGGAGAGGAGGAATGAAGGATGGCCGTTATACTTATTGAGAAGAGAGAAAAAAATGCGATCGTCACATTAAATCGGCCTGAATCTTTTAATGCCATGAATTACCAAGCCTGGAAGGAGATCACAGAGGCATGGATCGATCTTAAGAATGATCCGGAGGTATGGACGATCATTTTAACGGCCACAGGGGACAAGGCGTTTTGCGCAGGGCAGGATCTTAAGGAGATGGCTCGTCTGAAGGCAGAGGCTGAGAAAGAAGGGCGTCCATTTGTCTCAGGACTGCCAGAAGCAACTCCAACGAAGTACTTGGAGATGCCCAAGCCGGTGATTGCAGCGATCAATGGTTTTGCCATTGGCGCGGGATTGGAGTTGGCCTTAGCCTGTGACATCCGGATTGCGGCAGAGCATGCCCAATTGGGTCTTCGAGAGGTAACCCAAGCGATCATTCCTGGTGCGGGTGGGACACAGAGGCTCCCTCGCTTCATTCCTTTTGGCATCGCTTTAGAGATCCTTATGACCGGTGATCTCTTCAGCGCCCAAGAAGCCTTTCGGGTCGGTTTGGTGAACCGGGTGGTCCCCTTAGCTGAATTAATGCCCACTGCCCTTACCCTTGCCAATCGAATCAACGAAAACGGTCCTTTAGCAGTGAGGGCGGTTAAAGAAGCAGCTTATAAAGGAATTCAAATGCCCTTAAACGAAGGCTTACGTTTTGAAACCCTTCTATTGAGTAAAGTAAGGGAATCTGAAGACGCTTGGGAAGGACCCAAGGCCTTTGCTGAAAAGCGAAAGCCTATTTATAAAGGAAAATAGAAATAAATGGCCTATAGCTACATTCTATACGAGAAAAAAGATGACCGTATCGCTCTTATCACATTGAATCGGCCGGAAAAACGCAACCCTCTTACTCCGAAGTTGAGGGAGGAATTGATTGAAGCCCTCAAAGAGGCGGAGCGGGATGAACAGATCGATGTGATCATTTTGACCGGTGCAGGAAAAGCCTTTTGTGCAGGGGGTGATATAGAGAAATTTGCAAAGCGCATCCAAGAAGAAGATCAATCCAAAAAGAGGCGAACCTCCATTGATCGCTTTGGTTCTTGGGCCGTTGAGATCGCAAAAGTGGATAAACCCATCATCGCGGCCATCAACGGTGTTGCAGCAGGAGCAGGGATTTCCATAGCTTTATTATGTGATTTAAGGATTGCCTCAGAACGGGCTAAGTTCATCCTTGCTTTTGCCAGAATGGGTCTCGTTCCGGATGTGGGACTGACCTATCTTCTGCCGAGAACCATAGGAATTGGGAAAGCCTTAGAGCTTTTCTACACCGCAGGAACGATAGGGGCTCAAGAGGTTCTGGAACTAGGCCTTGTGAACAGGATCGTTCCTCATGAAAAACTGATGGAAGAAGCCATGGCCATGGCATCCAAAATAGCAAAGGGACCGAGGGTTGCTCTTCGATTAATTAAAAGAGCTGTGTTCAGAGAACTAGTTTCATCCCTTCAGGAACAAACTGAACTGGAAGGGCTGATGCAGAATATCTGTTTTAGTACAGAAGACCATAAAGAGGGAGTGAAGGCCTTCTTGGAGAAGAGAGCACCGAATTTCCGAAAATGAGGTACATCAAGAATGGATGGGCCACTCGAAAGAATCAAGATTGTTGAATGTGGAATCTGGCAAATGGGACCTTCAGCAGGGGCCTTTTTAGGAGATTTAGGCGCAGAGGTGATCAAGGTCGAGGAACGGACCCAGGGAGATCCCGGAAGAGGGATCAAGTGGATCCGTGGAATCCCTGTCGAGTTACCACAAGGAAAGAGTTGGTACTTTGAATACAATAATCGTAATAAAAGAAGCCTGACCCTTGACCTGAAAAAGCCGAAAGGGAAAGAGATCCTATTTAAGTTAATCGAAGGGACAGATGTCTTTATACAGAATTTTCGGTTGGGTGTAGCTACGGAACTGGGAATAGACTATAACGTCCTGTCGAAGCACAATCCGAAATTGATCTATGCCTCGGCGACGGGCTTTGGTTCAAAAGGCCCTGATGCCAAGGATCCAGCTTTCGACTATCTAGGCCAGGCGAGATCCGGAATGATGACGATTGCAGGAGAGCCGGATTCCCCTCCTGTGGTCTATGGAGCTGGCATTGCTGACCAAATTGGGGCGATCATGTTGGCCTTTGGAATCCTCGCTGCCCTAGTCACTCGGGAGAGGGTTGGGTTTGGGCAGGAGATCGAAGTTTCTCATTTGGGAAGTGGCATCCATCTTTTAGGTCTGGATGTGTTTGGAACGATTGTCTCTGGTCATGCTCCGCCAAGGGTGAGTCGTAAAAAAGCGTACAACCCTTTATGGAATATCTATCAGTGCGGCGATCAAAAATGGATCGCGTTAGCGATGCTTCAACCCGATCGGTATTGGTCCATATTTTGCCAGGCTCTCCATCTAAACCATCTCGTTGAAGATCCCCGTTTCAGAGACATGGAAACGAGAAGAAAAAATTGTGAAGAGCTCATCACCATTTTAGATTCCGTTTTTCTTACGAAGAGTTCTTCAGAATGGTTAAAAATTCTTAAGAATGCCGGGGATATCATTTGTTCACCGGTGAACACCTTGGAGGATTTAATCACGGATTCACAGGTCTTGGAGAATGAATATATTACGGAGTTTGACCATCCGGCCTTGGGGAAGATCAAAGCAGTGGGTATGCCCATCAAGTTTCATAAGAGTCCGGCAAGACTCCGTTTGCCAGCACCTGAATTTGGCCAGCACACGGAGGAGATCCTCTTAGAGAAGGGTTATGATTGGGAAGAGATCATTCAACTGAGGGATGAGGGGGTTATCTAAAGGATTTTAGGTGACGAGGCATGCCAACGGGTCAAATCGTTATTCATGAGAAATATTGCAAGGGATGTGGCTACTGTGAGGTCTTTTGTCCTCAAGGTTGCATTGTCATTATCGGAGAGAAAGTGAGTCCAGAAGGATTTTTGCTACCGACCTTTAACCATCGAGAGAAATGCAAAGGGTGTGGGATTTGCAGTCAGATGTGCCCAGAATTTGCAATTGAAGTTTATCAAATAAAGGCAGAGAAGGAAAAAGAAAAGAAGACCAGAAAGTCCAAACAAGGATAACTCATCCATGGAGAGAGTATTTATTCAAGGAAATGAGGCAGTGGGAGAGGCAGCATTAACTGCGGGCTGCCATGCCTTCTTCGGTTATCCCATCACTCCTCAGAACGAGACGTTTGAATGGTTTGCTCAAAAATTTCCAAAAATGGGGAGAGCTTTTGTTCAGGCCCAATCTGAAGTCGGTGCGATCAACATGGTCTACGGAGCTGCAGCCACTGGGAAGAGGGTTATTACTTCTACCTCAGGACCTGGCTGGGGATTGATGCAGGAAGGCATTGCAAATCTCTGTGCTGCGGAACTGCCTTGTGTGATTGTCTTGGTACAAAGGGGAGGGACACCAGGTGCACCGAGCGTACAGCACGCTCAGGCCGATTATCTTTCAGCGACAAGAGGAGGGGGTGGAAGTGGTTATCGAAATATCGTCTTGGCTCCAGCCTCGGTTCAGGAGACCTATGATCTAGTCCAACTGGCCTTCTATTTGGCTGATAAATACCGAAATCCAGTCGTCATCCTCTCTGATGCCCTCATTGGTCATCTCATGGAACCCTTGGAGTTGAGAGAGTTGAAGTTCGATTCCCTTCCGGAGAAGGAATGGGCCGTCCGAGGGAAGGGGCAACAGAATGACAAGATACGTCGTTATGTCACTTTTGCCGCTGTTGTCCAGGGGAGGGAACCTTATCCCACCATGATGAGTTTTGCAAAACATTGGTATGATAAGGTGGAAAAGATGAAATCTGAAGTAAGGGTTGAAATGACCCGAATGGATGACTGCAAGCTATGGGTTGTTGCTTACGGATATACGGCAAGGGTATCCAAAGAGGCTGTGAATGAGGCGCGCGCTCAGGGATCCAAAGTAGGATTCATTTGCCCTATTACCCTATGGCCTTTTCCAGAGAAGGCTATCTCCGAGGCCATCGAAAAAGGTGCAGAAAAATTCTTAGTCATTGAAGATAATATAGATGGACAAATGATAGAGGATGTCAGGAATGCTTCTCAGGGTAAGGCAGAAGTTCATCATCTTGGATTGTTTGCACGTCATCTGCCGACTCCTGCAGGGATGATTCTGCCCCACACGGTTTTTGAAGAGATGAAACGATTGTTATAAAAGGAGTACAGGTGACGCAAAAGGTATTGGTTTCCGGAAATCCGAGATTATGGAATCGCAGTGTGGGAAGATACCCTTACTGTCCAGGATGCCAACATCCTCTTATGGAGCGGTTATTAGCCGAGGTGATTGATGAGTTAGGCATTGAGGATCGTGCGATTGGGGTGACCGGTGTGGGTTGTCACGCACGATTATGTATGCCACTTGATATCGATGTCGTTCAGGTCATTCACGGCCGTGCTGCAGACGCTGCCACTGGCATTAAGCATGCTCTGGATGGGAAGCCGATTGTTTTTACAATCCAAGGAGATGGAGACTGCGCCTCCATTGGAAGTGAAGGGTTTTTAGGTGCCTCTCACCGATGTGAAAGAATTTCAATCTTCATGCTCAACAATACAAACTATGGGACAACCGGTGGCCAAATGGGTCCCACAACCCTTATGGGACAGAAGACCACTTCCACTCCAGAGGGCCGAACCGAAAGCCATGGCTATCCTCTTCATGTTCCTGAACTGGTCGCCACCATGCGAGGAGTTTGTTATGCTGCCCGAGGCGCCCTGACGACTGCTGCCCAGTATCAGCAGACAAAAAAATTTATTAGAAAGGCTCTGAAGAGACAGATGGATGATGTTGGAATGACCTTTGTTGAAGTTTTGGTGGCGTGCCCTGCTAATTGGAGATTAAAGCCGGTTGAATCCCTTAAATGGATCCAGGAGGAAGTAATCAAGGAGTTTCCCCTTGGAGAATTTAAAGACGTAGACAGGACCTAATCCGATTTAAGTCAGGAAAGCAATGGAGATGACAGGTAGTCGGTTTGAAGTAATCATGGCAGGAATTGGAGGACAAGGAGTCCTCACTGCTGGTCAGTTGTTGGCAGAAGCGGCTATGGCTGATTATACCTATGTTACCTGGTTGCCCTCCTATCGAGCAGCGGTGAGAGGAGGAGCTTCTGAATGTACGGTGATTTTCTCAAGGGAGGAAATCGCTTCCTTTCTCCTTTCTCAATCGGATGTTGTGATGGTGATGGCCATTTCTCAACTATCAACCTTCCTCGATCGAGTAAAGCCAAAAGGCTCTCTCATTTTTGAAACGGCTGGGCTTAAGGAGGAGATGAAACGAACAGATATCCAATTATTCCCCATCCCGGCCATTGAGACGGCAAACAGGATGGGAAATGTCCAGGCAGCCAATTTAATTCTCCTCGGAAGTTATCTCGAAATCACCAAGGCATTGCCCATCGAACGGATCCATTTTCAGTTGGAAAAAAAGTTTGTTGACAGAGCAAGAGCCCTGGCATTCAATAAAGAGGCTTTAGAGAAGGGAGTTGAAATAGTAAGATTAAACTTCAAGCGTTAGCTAAAAGAGAGAAGTCATGATGTGGAAAGTGGTGATGACATTAGATCTTCCCGCCTATGCAGATATTGATGAAAAGAGTTTTACAAAGATTGCTGCACAATTTATTAAAAGACAATGTAACAGCGAAGAAGAAATCATTGCTTTGGCTCACGATGCAGATGCCATCATCACGATCTCCCTTTACCAAAAGATTACTCGAAAAATCATTGAACAACTCCATTATTGTAAGATCATTGCCAATATAGGAATTGGTTATGAAGGCATTGACGTGGAGGCAGCAACGGAATGCGGTGTCTGCGTGGCCAATGTTGCCGATTATTGCCTGGATGAAGTTTCAGAACATACTCTTGCATTGATGATGGCCTGCGCAAGGAGGCTCTTTCCCCTTGACCGGTTGGTGAGAGAAGGTAAATGGACGGTGGAAAGGCCTGAGATGCGATATCAGATATACCCCACCATTCACAGGTTAAATGCCCAAACGTTAGGTCTGGTCGGTTTTGGTCGAATTCCTCAAACCATTGCTTCAAAAGTGAGTGGGCTTGTGTCCAGGATTTTGACTTATGATCCTTACGTCTCTCCAGATGTCCCTGCTCAGATGGGGGTGGAACTTGTTGAGTTGGATTTCCTCCTCTCCCAATCCGATTTTGTGTCAGTCCATGCGAATCTGACAACAGAGACCAAGGGTCTCATCGGGATGGAGCAATTCAAGAAGATGAAGCCAACGGCTTATTTAATCAACACATCCCGAGGTCCGATTGTTGAACGAAATGCATTATATACAGCGCTTTCGCAGGGTATGATAGCCGGAGCTGCTCTGGATGTCTTAGACCCTGAGCCTCCCGATCCCACTGATCCACTACTCCAATTAAATAACGTGATTTTGACTGGCCATTCGGCTTTCGCTTCAGTAGAAGCTAATTTAGAATTGCACAAACGACCCGTTGAGGAAATCATCCGACTCTTTTATGGAGAATGGCCTCGGAATTTTGTCAACCCTCAGGTGAAAGACCTGTACAGGGCAAAGCACGGGAAGGGGGTTTCTTGACACAATCTCGCTCAGAAGAATTTGAGCTTTCTTACTATGGATGGATCGTTGTCGCTATGGCTTTTTTAGCCAACCTTGTGGGTTTTGGTCTGGTTTATGCGTACGGTATTTTTTTTAAACCGATGAGTAACGAATTCGGATGGAGCCGGTCTGTGACAGCGGGACCGTTCGGATTTTATGCCATCTTCCATAATCTATTGGCTCTTTTTGCTGGAAAGATCTGTGATCGATTTGGTCCAAAGCTTCTCCTGGCCATAGGAGGCTTTTGCCTTGGGCTATCAATGATCTTGATGAGATATGTCACGACCATCTGGGAGCTCTATCTCTTCTACGGAGTTCTTCTTTCCATAGGGATTGCGAGTGTTTATATTCCAGTTATGTCAACTGTTTCACGATGGTTTAAGGCTAAAAGAGGTTTGGCCATTGGGCTCACCGCTGCAGGGCTGGGCGCCGGATCGTTGATTTTTTCTCCTCTGTGCGCGTGGTTGATCTCATCCTTTGGCTGGAGAAAGACTTATACCGTCTTAGGGATTCTTGCCTGGATAATCTTCGTACCGATTGTGAAGTTTTTGAAAGAAGTTCCTCGTGAATCCACGGAATCTGGGAAACTTGAAGGACTTTCATTTTCCGAGGCCCTTCGTACGTTAGCTTTTTGGGCTTTAGGCTTTTCCTGGCTCTTCATCGCCCTTGCCCTATGGGCGGTGATGATCCATATTGTCCCGCTGGCAACGGATCGAGGAATGCCATTGATGACCGCTGGGATTTTGGGTGGTGTGATCGGTGCGACAAGCATCATTGGAAGAATCAGCGCGGGTTTTCTCTCGGATAAAGTGGGGAGGAAAAGGATCCTAATTACTGAGTTCATCTTCCAATCCATCGCTTTCATCTGGCTTCTCTTTTCTGCGGAAGTTTGGATGCTTTTCCTCTTTGCGATTTTATTTGGACTCAGTTCAGGAGGATGGACGGGTGTGATCGCTGCTTTCCCTGCTGACTACTTTGGATACAAAGCCACGGGTTCTATATTGGGATTTGCTGTCATTTTCGCTGGAATAGGTGTAGCGATTGGACCTTACCTGGGAGGACATATCTTCGATACAACCCAGTCATATAACTATATGGTGATTATGTGCATCATCGCAACCATTGCCGCGATCATATGCGCTTCACTCTTAAAACCTCCTGTGAGGCTCTCTTATTCTCATTCAAGGATGGAAGTGAATAAAAAATGAACTCAAACTTAGAATCCAAAGTTTAGGGGAGAGATATGAAAATTGAAGACATCAGAAAGACTACAGTCATCGGAGCAGGCGGCATGGGGGCACAGATTGCGGATGTTCTTTCCCGCATAGGAGGCTATGAAGTATGGATGGTGGATATCAGTGACGAACTAGTCAGGAAAGGGTTTCGGTCCATTGAGGATCGGTTGGAGCGATTCTTTGTTGCGAAAGGCAAGCTGACCCCGGAAGAGAAGAAAAATATTGTAAATCGAATCAAAGGGAGCACGAGCATCGAAGAAGCTTCCAAAGGGGCTGATCTGGTGATTGAAGCGATCATAGAAAAGATGGCTTTAAAGAAAGAAGTCTTTAAGAAGCTTGAGGAGAGCACTCCGAACCATGCCATCCTGGCCTCGAATACCTCTTATCTGAACATCTCGGAGATGGCCTCCGCTACAAAAAGACCAGAAAAGGTAGTGGGTATCCATTTCTTCAATCCAGTAGCTATGATGCGGCTGATTGAAGTGGTCAGAGGGGCCCGTACTTCTAATGAAACCATTGAAGTTGCCTGTGACTTGGCAAAGAGACTGGGAAAAGAACCTGTTGTCTGCAAAGACACGAGCTATGGATTTCTGGCCAATCGGGCCTATCGGGCGATGATAGAAGAGGCCACCCAGATGGTATGGGAGAGAGTTGCCTCTCCAGAAGAAATAGATAAAGCTCTCAAGCTTGGCTATAACCTTCCCATGGGTCCTCTTGAACTGGCCGATATGGTAGGAGGTTGGTCCATAAGGGTTTCTTCGGAGGAGGATACCTTGAGAGAGCTTGGCCCAGAAAAAGGACGTCTTCACCCGCTCACGAGAGCCATGGTTCGAGCTGGATATACAAAGATTTACGATTATTGGAAGGATGTGTTGTCAAAACCTTAAATGAAAGAGATGATTTGAAGATTTGGGGGTAGAGATGATCGGCATCAAATCTTACGCTGTCCATATTCCTTTTTTACGGTTGGCCAGACAAAGTATCGCCCAATATTGGGGGGGTAGCCCTGCTGAACCTGGCGAGAAAGCCGTGGCGAACTGGGATGAAGATTCTGTGACCATGGCCGTTGGCGCTGGAATAAACTGTTTGAAAGCAAAATCCTTTCAGCGAGAATCTATTTCCGAACTATTTTTTGCCTCAACAAGTTTTCCTTACAAAGAGAAGCAGTCAGCCACCATTGTGGCCACGGCGTTAGATCTCCCTCGCCATTGTTTTACGGTTGACTGTGGGAATTCATTGAGAGCAGGCACCATTGCTTTGAGAACGGCCTGGGAAAGTATGAAACCAAATGGATCAGGGGATATTCTGATCGTGGCTTCAGATTTCCGCCTCGGTTATCCAGGGGGCAATTTAGAACAGATTCTCGGAGACGGAGGAGGAGCACTCCTCATTGGAAACAAGGATGTCATTGCCTCGATCGATGGTTATCATGGCGTCTTTGAAAATTTTATAGATATGTGGAGGACAGAACGCGACACCTTTGTCCAGTCCTGGGAGGACCGTTTCATTTACAGCGAAGGTTATTTACGCGTGATGCCCGGGGTGATCCATGGACTCCTTAAAAAGTATGGGCTTCAACTTAAAGACTTCTCTAAATTGATTTTCAATGCCCCAGATGGAAGGAGACATGCGGAGTTAGCCCGTACCATTAAAGCCCCTAAGGAGGTCGTTGCCGATCACCTATTTAACAGTGTGGGAAACACAGGCGTCGCTTCAATCTTATTATCCTTGGCAGCAGTTTTAGACACAGCCTCTCCAGGAGACAAACTTCTGTTGGCCAATTATGGAGATGGGGTGGATGCCTTGATCCTTACGGTTACTGAGGAGATAAGCGGATTTCGTGAACAGAACAGAAAAATGGTTGAGCCTCAACTCAAACGGAAGAAGGAGCTGGCAAGTTATAACAGGTTTTTGACCTATAGGGAGCTGATTCAAGTCCAGCCCTCTTCAAGACCCCTCAGTTCCTATCCCACTCCACCAGCTCTTTGGAGAGAGAATAGGGGAAGGCTTTCCATGTATGGGGCAAAATGTCGAGAATGCAGTACGATCCATTATCCAGCTCGAAGAGTTTGTATAAAGTGCAAGGCAAAGGATGATTTTGAAGAGGTGAATTTATCGGGTAGCTTGGGCAAGGTTTTCACACTAAGCATCGACCATCTGACTGCAAATGTCGATCGTCCAAGTGTCTATGTGGTGATCGATCTCGATCAGGGGGGGCGAGTCCAAAATTGGCTAACCGATTGTGGTGAACCGGAAAAGGTGACAATTGGAATGCCTGTAGAGATGACCTTCCGCCGTGAACAATTTGCTGGCGGGTTATATCACTATGGATGGAAACCTAGGCCAATCGCCTAAATTAATAGGAGGGGAGGATGGGGATCAAGGATAAATGTGCCATCGTGGGTATGGGTTGCACAAAATTTGGTGAGCTATGGGATAAGAGTGGCGATGATCTCGTCGTTGAGGCTGTTACCGAGGCACTGGAAGATGCGGGCATTCATCTCAAAGAGATTCAGGCTGGATGGATAGGAAGCATGTCCACTGCCTGGTCAGGGACCGGCCTGGTTTACCCACTCAGCTTAGATTTTATCCCGGCAACGAGAGTGGAAAACAAGTGCGCCTCGGGAGTGGAGGCTCTGAAAGAAGCCTGCTTTGCCGTTGCTGCTGGGGAATATGACATTGTCTTGGCCGTAGGCATGGAAAAGTTGAAGGATTCCGGGGCTTCTGGATTGTTTCCTCCTACCAGTGGATTACCCTCCGGACCAAAAATTCCCCTGAATCGGACAGCGCCGGGAAGCTATGCCCAAGCGGCCAATCGATATTTTTATCAATTCAAGATAAATCCTGAAGAGGGCAAAAGAGCCATGGCCCGAATTGCGGTGAAGAACCATTACAATGGAAGCCTTCATCCGAAGGCTCAATTTCAGAAGGAGGTTACTTTAGAGCAGGTAATGAAAGCTCCCATCGTCGCTTGGCCATTAGGCTTATTGGATTGTTGTGGAGTAACCGATGGAGCTGCTGCGGCCATCGTGACACGACCGGATATCGCACGCAGTCTCAAAAAGGATTACATTCTGGTAAAGGGATTCGGAGTCTCCGTAGGAGCATCGGGTGCCATTGATCAGAATTATGACTTTGTTCACTGGGAGGAGACCGTCAAGGCAAGCAGAATGGCCTATCAGGAGGTTGGTATCCGTGACCCTGCGAAGGAAATTAGCCTAGCAGAGGTTCATGACTGCTTCACAATTACAGAGCTCGTCACTTACGAAGATTTGGGATTTTGTCCCAAAGGATCAGCCAAAGATTATGTGGAAGAGGGTGGTTTTACACTCAAGGGCAATTTACCAGTCAATACAGATGGAGGTTTGAAGGCTTTTGGGCATCCCATCGGCGCGAGCGGCCTTCGCATGACTTATGAGATATACAACCAGCTTCTGCACAAAGCAGGACCTCGACAGTTAAAGGATCCACAACTTGGCCTGGTTCATTGTCAAGGGGGACAGCCCGGAGAATTTAACTGCGCCGTGGCGATCTTTGGGAGATAAAGGATTTAAAAGTTCAAGGCTATGGAAAGAACATCTCACTCTCAAATGGAAAGTAAACAGGATTTAATGCTGGGACCTTTTCTCGCTCTTGACCTGACGGATGAGAAAGGATTTCTGTGCGGAAAGATTCTCACGGATTTAGGAGCAGAGGTCATCAAAATAGAGAAGCCAGGGGGAGATCCATCACGGCAGATCGGTCCTTTTTATAAAGATATCTCCCATCCAGAGAAGAGCCTTTATTGGTTTGCTTTCAACACTGGCAAAAAAAGCATCACCTTGGATATTGAAAAAAGTGAGGGGAGAAACATCTTTCTTGGAATGGCTGAAAAGGCTGATTTCGTCATCGAATCTTTTTATCCAGGTTACATGGAACAGCTAAATTTGGGATATTCGACGTTGAGCAGAATCAACCCACGAATCATCATGACTTCGATCAGCCCTTTTGGTCAGGATGGTCCATATAAAAATTTTAAAGGACCCGACCTCATGGTGTGGGCACTAGGGGGGATGCTCAATATCTGTGGCGATTCGGATCGAGCGCCAGTGAGGATCAGTTTTCCTCAGTCCTATATGCATGCAGGAGCAGCGGCCGCTGCATCTACACTCATTGCTCATTATTACCGGGAAACCACGGGCGAGGGACAGCATGTGGATGTTTCAGCCCAACAGTGCGTGGAGTGGACAACCGCAGAAATTGCCCAGATCTGGGAAATGAACCGGCTCAAGGTGGGGCGAACCGGACAGCTTCGTGTCCGACCCACTACGGGCGCCAAGTTGAGAGAGATATGGCCGTGTAAGGATGGGTTTATCTCCTTTCGGGTGATGGGGGGGAAGGCCGGCGCAGGATTTATGAAGACTCTGGTCGAATGGATGGATTGTGAGGGGGTGGGGGATGACTACCTTCGGCAAAGGAAATGGGAAGAGCTCGATTTAGGGAAAGTCACCCAAGAGGAATATGATCTTGCAGAGAAACCCATTGGGCAGTTCTTTCTGGCGCATACGAAAGCAGAACTCTGTGAAGAAGCGGCCAGAAGACGTATTCAGCTCTTGCCCGTCAATACGAACGAGGACATCCTTAAGGACCCTCATCTTTCAGTAAGAAATTTTTGGAGAGAATTGGAGCATCCGGAACTGGGAACGACCATCACCTATCCGGGCCCCTTCGCAAAATTTTCTCAGGCTTCATGTGGTCCTTGGCATCGAGCTCCCCTCATTGGTGAGCATAATGAAGAGATTTACCAAAAGAGATTGGGATTATCCAGGGAGGAGCTCATTTCCCTGAAACAGAATGGAGTCATTTGAGAGAGGCGAGAAGAAAAGAAGTGGTTAAACAAGCTTTTGAGGGAATTAAGATTGCTGAGTTTGCATGGCTTGCTGCAGGTCCGTTTATCATAAAATATTTTTCAGACCATGGGGCAACGGTCATCAAGATCGAATCCTCTACCAGACCGGATACCTTAAGGCAAACACCTCCATTTCAGGAGAATAAACCTGGGATCAACAGGAGTGGTTGGTTCGCCAAGTATAATACTAATAAGTATGGAATAAGCCTCAATCTGAGCCATCCAAAAGCACGGCCGATTGTTGAGAAGCTTGTCAGATGGGCTGATATTGTGATTGAAAGCTTTACCCCTGGAGTCATCAAGAGGTGGAATCTTGGCTATGAAGAGATGGCTAAGATAAAGCCTGACATCATCATGATGAGCACTTCCGCTCAGGGGCAGACCGGCCCAAGGGCACAACAACCAAGTTACGGAGTTCAGTTAACTTCATTGGCTGGTTTTGTTCACCTCACCAATTGGCCAGACCGAGGCCCTGCCATGGTTTATGGTGCCTATACGGATTTTATCGCACCCTACTTTGGGACAGCAGCCTTGGTCGCAGCCCTGGATTACCGTCGCAGGACAGGCAAAGGGCAGTATATCGATCTTTCCCAGTATGAATGCGCAGTCCATTTTTTAGCTCCCCTCATTCTCGATTATGGGGTGAATCAAAGAGTTCATCATCGGATGGGAAATCGAAGTCCCTATGCTGCTCCTCATGGAGTTTACCGCTGTCTGGGAGAAGATTCCTGGTGTGCCATTGCTGTGTTCACCGATGAAGAATGGGAAGCTTTCTGCAGGGTCCTCTCAAATCCTGATTGGACGAAGGATCAGAAATTCCAAACCTTTTCAGCAAGAAAAGAGAATGAAGATGAATTGGATCAATTCATCGAAGAATGGACTAAGAAGCTTTCTGCTGAAGAGGTGATGAGGTGGATGCAGGTGGCAGGGGTTCCTGCAGGGGTCGTCCGAAACAATGAAGGGGTCTATGGGGACCCCCAGTTGAACGCTCGGCAGCATTTCTGGAAACTGGAACATCCCGAGATGGGCCTTCATAGCGTTGAAAGTCTTCCTTTCAAACTCTCAAAGACTCCGTCAGAACTTAAACAGGCCGCACCCTGCTTAGGACAGGACAATTACCATGTTTATACTGAAATCTTAGGCCTCTCTGATGAGGAGTTCATACAGTTGTCCGGGGAGGGAGTTTTTAATTAGAGGTAAACGGAGGCAATGGTGGGCGGAGAGGAAAAAAAGAAATATATAAATAGGTTAAAGTCATTTCTTCCCCTTCGAACAAAAATTGATGAGACCTATAAGAAAAGCATTGAAGCGATCCAAATGGGGAGACCAGTTGCTTGGGCCATGATCAATGCATGGTATGGAGACCCAATCCTCAGAGCCATGGAACTCGAAACTGTCTATCCTGAGAATTTCGGCGCTATTTGTGCTGCAGAAGGAGTTGCGGAATCTTACCTCAATCGAGCCGATGCAGATGGCTTCCCTTCACATCTCTGTGGATATGCAAGAAATTGTTTTGGATATGTTTCAAGGATGACTAAGGAACTGAAAGGAGAGATCCCGCCAGAAGCACCTGTTGGTGGGATGCCTAAACCCATCTTCCTCCTCTCCTCGAACATTGGCTGCGATGCACGTTATAAATGGTTTCAGGCATTGGGGAGATACCTTGATGTTCCTGTCTGGGTATTGGACATGCCCATTCCTGGAGTGAAAGAGCTCTTCAGAGACGGAGTTTACGAGCGATGTATTCAATTCATCGTTGAGGAGTTGAAGGAATTTGTCCATTTCCTTGAACGTATCCTAGGGGTGAAGATGGACTGGGACCGATTGGAAAAAACCGTCCACGATATCGAAGAGATGAATCGGGTTTGGTTCGAGATTAATGAACTCCGTAAAGCCATTCCCTGCCCCATGCACTCTCGAGACTTTTGGAGTGCAATGCCTCCCTCTCTCTTTCTTGCTGGAAAACCCGCAGAGACACTGATTCTCTATAAAGAAATGTGGAAGGAGGTGAAGGAGAGGGTCGATCACAAAGTCAGTAGCATTCAAACAGAGGAAAGGTTCCGCCTTCTCTTCAGCGAACTTCCTCCTTGGCATAGTTTAAGCGTCTTTGAAAACATGGCTGAACGAGGATGGAATTTCGTGATCGAAAGTTGGGGCTATCATCCTCCTCCGCCTCTTGACTTGAGCGGGATTTCTGATCCTCTTGAACACATTGCTCGATTCAGTTTCCATTTCCATACTGCCTATTTTAAAGACGCCTTAGAAGAAGGGGAATACTATGGCTACATGGGTTATCCCCTTTTGAAATTTGCCAGAGAATATAGGTGTGACGGCGCCTTCTTCCATTTGCCTCTCACTTGCCGGAGTACCTCCACGCACCAATTATACCTTCAAGAGAAGATGAAGCAGAAGTTAAAGATCCCGTCGATGATCGTAAGCGGGGATATTGTGGATCTGAGGCTCTTCAATCCCGCTGAAGTGATTAAACGAATGGAGGTTTTTGAGGAAAGCATGGAATCTTATAAGAAGTTGAGGGAGGATAGATCCTGAAAATGAATAGGGTCAATTGTATGAGGAGATCTTGACCATGCCAGAGGGAAGTCGAGGAGTTACAAGAGCCAAAGACCTCTATCGAGATCGATTTCGAAGAGCAAAGGAGCTTAAAGGAGAAGGCAGGAAAATATTGGGCTACATCTGTCTCCACGCTCCATTGGAAATGATGACTGCTCTTCAAATCATTCCCTTCAGAATGCTAGGAGATATTTATGAAACCCCCACACAGGTGGATCGTTTCCTTCCCCGGGCATTCTGTCCTTTTGTCCGCAGTGTCTTTGACCTTTCCCTGAAAGGGAAATACGATTTTTTAGATGGAATGCTTTTGGTCCATAGCTGTGATGCTATGGAGAGAACAGGTCGAATATGGGAATCTGTTGTAGACCACCACTACTTTCATTTCATGGATTTGCCCACAAAAGTTTGCGGAAGGCACCAAAAATTCTTCAGAGAAGGATTGGATGACTTTAAGAAGACCTTGGAGGAGCTCACAGGAAAAGAATTGAGTTTCGGAGAACTCAAGAAGGCCATCGAGAGCCATAATGAACAGCGAAGTTTGGTAAGAAGTCTTTATGAAATTACAGAAAAGGTTCCTCCTAAGATCTCAGGTTCAGAGATTCTTCAAGTAATAGGAGCCATCACCTCAATCCCTGTTGAAGAAGGGAACAAGCTGTTGAGGGAAGTCCTTGCCGAGATTAGGAAACGCAAAAGTGGTAAGCTTAAAGGGCCCCGAATCCTTGTCTGGGGAAGTGTTCTGGATCATCCAGCTTTCGTCGAGATGATTGAGGACCTTGGAGCCCATGTGGTGATTGATGATCTATGCACTGGAACGAGGGGATACTGGGCAGATGTGAAGTTGGATGGAGATCTTCTGAGTTCCCTTGCCTATTACTACCTTGTGGAACTGAGATGTCCTCGGACATTCAAAGAAGCACCCAGTGATGGAAAAAGGAAAGACTACTCAGCAGATTTGGAGGAAAGATTCGGTTACTTGAGAGAGTTTACCAAGACTTGGAAAGTAGATGGAGCAATCCTCCAATCGGTGAAATATTGCGATTGTCATGGTTTTGAGGTCCCTCAGGTCAAAGACTATTTTAACAGCTTTGGGATCCCGAGTCTTTTGCTTGAGCACAATTATATGATAGCCGATAGAGAGATTCTGAAAACAAGGGTGGAAGCTTTCTTGGAGATTCTTCGGGGAGGTGTTGAATAAGAATTATATTAACAAGAAGAGTATGATCTACGAAGAAAAAGAATCAGTAGGGATCATTGTTATTGACCGGCCGAACTTTAAAAATGCCATTAATGATCAAATGGTTTCGGAGTTGACCGATATCCGAAATAAAATCAACCGGGACAATGATGTAAAGGTGGTCATCTTTACCGGAGCTGGGCAGGAAGCGTTCTCTGTTGGAACGGATGAGAAAGAGTTTTTTTCCAATGAGGACAAACTCATACGAATAGAGCGGCTTTCTTTGGCTTCTATTGTGGGAACCTTTAAATGTCCAACAATTGCTGCCATCAATGGCGATGCCTTTGGTCAGGGTTTTGAATTAGGACTTGCCTGTGATTTGAGGATTTGTTCTAAGAACAGCCGCTTTGCCATGACCCAGGTGACTGATGGTGAAATTCCCTGGGATGGAGGGACTCAGCGACTGTCAAGATTGGTGGGGAAAGGTAAGGCTCTCGAATTAATCCTCACCGGAGAGGTAATTGATGCCCAAGAAGCTTTTCGAATTGGGTTGGTCAGTCAGGTAGTTCCATCCGATGATCTCATGGTTGTGGCCATGGATATGGCGAGGGAAATGGCTTCAAAAGGCCCCATTGCTTTAAAGTATGCAAAGGAGGCCATCCATAAAGGGATGGATCTCACGCTGGAGCAGGGGCTTCGTCTGGAAGCGGATCTCTATTTATTGATCCATACGACCAAGGATCGGACAGAAGGAATTCAAGCATTTCGAGAGAAAAAAACTCCTAAGTTCGAGGGAAGATAGAGAATTCCATGAACGGCTTTAAGACCTTGATCTACGAAAAGAGGGACGATATCGCCTATGTGACACTCAATCGGCCTCAGGTATTAAACATCTACAACATTCAGATGCGAGACGATCTCCATGAAGTTTTAAGGGCCATCAAAGATGATTCTGAAGTCAGAGTAGCTATTTTCAAGGGAGCAGGAGAGAAAGCATTCTGTGCAGGAGCAGACTTAAGTGAGTTTCTGACCGCTCCTTCCCCTATCGTTGCAAGGCAGGTGCGCTTCGAAAGGGATGTTTGGGGTCTCTTCCTAGGTATTCCCCAGCCGCTTATCGCTGCCCTCCAAGGATATGTCTTAGGGTCAGGGATTGAAATAGCATTATGTTGCGACATTCGAATTGCTTCGAAAGATGTCCGTTTTGGATTACCGGAGGTTGGACTGGGGATCATTCCTGCTGCAGGAGGGACGCAGACGCTTCCACGAATCGTTGGAAGGGCAAGGGCCCTTGAGATGTTACTTACCAATCGATGGATTGGTGGTGAAGAGGCTTTCCGTTTTGGCTTGGTCAATCGGGTGGTGCAAAAAGAAAAACTTCACCAGACAACTGAGGAAATGGCAAAAAAGATTGCCTCCTATCCTCCAGATGCCGTATTGAAAGCCAAACAAGCAATCATCAGGGGATTGGATTTAAGTCTTTCAGAAGGCCTGGATCTAGAAAGGAAGCTTGCTTCAGAGCTAACGTGAGAAGAGGGGGGATCAGATAGAATGAACACCACGGATTTTTTGAGCATTGCCAATGCCATCTGTCCCGATAGGGATTGCATTGTTTTTGAAGGAAAGAGATGGACCTATGCGCAAATCAATGAGCGGGTCAACCAATTGGTTAATGCTTTAACCAAATTAGGCGTTGAAAAAAGCGATCGAATTGGCATGCTCCACGTCAACTGCAATCAGTATATTGAAACCTATTATGCAGCAGCCAAGTTGGGTGCCATCTTTGTGCCTCTGAATTTCAGGGCCAAGGCAGATGAATTGGCCTACATGATCGGTAATGCAGAGGTGAAAGTCCTCTTTGTGGGGAGCAGGTATCTGGATATTGTCAATACGATACTCCCCCAGTTACCAACAGTGAAGGAATATATCTCCATAGAGGGCGGGTCAAGGGCAAATTATGAAGACCTGATCCGTTCTGCTTCTTCGGATGAGATGCTCTGTGACATTGGAGATGAGGATATCACGATTCTCATGTATACATCAGGTACAACAGGGAGACCCAAAGGGGTTCCCCTAAGGCATAATGCCTTTGTGGTCTATGTCCTTGAAAATGTGGATCCTGCAAGTCCTGACATTAAAGAAAGAAACTTGCTCACTGTACCTCTTTATCATGTGGCTGGGATTCAGGCGATGTTGGCAGCTATCTATGGGGGAAGGACCTTGGTCTTGATGAGGCAGTTTGAAGTGAAGGAGTGGATGGCAACGATCCAGAAAGAACAGGCGACCCGTGCAATGATAGTCCCAACGATGCTGAAGAGGGTCATTGATGATCCTGACTTTAGTAAATATAACCTATCGAGTTTGAAAGTGATCACTTATGGAGCAGCTCCCATGCCCTTTGAAGTGATCAGTAAAGCCATTCAAGTGATGCCCTGGGCAAGGTTTATCAATGCCTTTGGTCAGACAGAGACAGCCTCCACTATCACAACCTTAGGGCCTGAAGATCATATCATTGAGGGAACAGAAGAGGAACGGCAGAAAAAACTGAAAAGGCTCACTTCCTCAATCGGCAGGCCTTTGCCTGATGTGGAGGTGAAGATTGTGGATGAGGAGGAAAACTTGTTACCTTTTTTGCAAGTGGGGGAGATATTGGCCAGGGGACCTCGAGTCATGACAGGTTATTGGAAGGATGAACAAAAGACGGGGCAGGTCATGACTTCTGATGGGTGGCTTCGTACGGGGGATATGGGATGGATGGATGAAGAGGGTTATATCTATCTGTCGGGTCGCGCTGATGACATGATCATCAGGGGCGGTGAGAATATCTCTCCAGAGGAAGTGGAGGAGGTGCTTCATTCTCATCCAAAAATTGAAGAAGCGGCAGTCATTGGGGTTCCAGATCCCGAATGGGGGCAAGAACCGCGGGCTGTAGTCGTTCTGAAGAAAGGGGAAAAGGTCGCTTCGGAAGAGATCATTGAGCATTGTCGATCGAAACTAGCTGGTTTTAAAAGACCTAGATCTGTGGTCTTTATTGAAGCCTTACCTCGCGGTGCAATGGGTAAAGTTTTAAGGAAGAAGCTTCGGGAGCAATATGGACAACCTTAATCTTTAGGGAGGAGTGAAATGGCAAATCAGGTAGGCAAGCGATATGTTTGTAAGAAGTGAGGGGCGGAATTCATCGTTACCCGGGGTGGTAACGGGACAATTCACTGTTGTGGTCAACCCATGGAGTTGAAGAAGTAGGAGGGAGCAAGCCATGAGTCAACTTGGGAAGAGGTATCGGTGTTCAGTCTGTGGTACGGAAATCCTTTGTACGAAGGCAGGGGAGGGTACGGCAATCTGTTGTGAAAAGGAGATGGAAGTCCAAGAACCCAAACCTTTACCTTCTTCGGATTGATATAGATTCGTGAGGAATTGTTAGAAGTGGTTTGATCTGATCATAACAGTCTCTATTCATTTTTAAAATAAAACTGGGCAAGAAGGAGATCTGCCATAAAAAGGGGAGCCTTCAATTTAGAAAAGAAAGCTCTACTGGCTCCAGGTATTAGAGAGAAAAATCGCCTGGACGACTATGTAGACAAGCTTGATCGTCTTCAACGGCAATTTATCCGTGAGATTAAGCCGACCTCTGATCCAGTCATGAGAACGAGAGCCCTTTTTACATGGCTATGGATAGAGAAACCTAACCGGTACAAATCCCATGGGAACTTCCTTTTAAATGATGTCATCGATGCCCATCTCAACCAAGATAGCCAGAGTGTGGGGAATTGCCTTGGCCTCACGCTGTTTTTTAACTGCCTCCTGAGGAGAATGGGTATCGAAGCTGATGCGCTCTATTTAGAGAATGCCTTTGGGATCGGCCCACATGTATTGACCCTTCTCCAGACCAAGGATTTCTCGGTTGATATTGAAAATATTTTGCCAGATGGATTCGACTATAAAGGACATCTGAGTAACCCTTCGAGGATGAGATGGGGGGATAGGGAGCTGGTCGCTGATATTTACCGTAGCCTGGGTAACGAATATTTTGAGAAAGGTGAATGGGCAGAAGCCTTAAAAAATTATGAGATGTCTATTCATTTAAATCCTCACCATGAAAAAACTCACCTGGACAAAAGCATTTTGCTTGACAGAATGGGTAGAATGAGAAGCCAAGCTTAAAACTCCAGTGAAGAGAACCCGCATTTGTGACCTCCTCAGAATTGAATATCCCATCCTTCAGGGAGGGATGCTTTGGCTCGCCTCAGCGGAGCTTGCCGCAGCAGTTTCAAATGCAGGTGCCTTGGGGATCATAAGTCCTTTCGCTGGAATGGAAAGGCATGGGGACCCATTAGAGAATCTTCGCCTCCAAATAGCCAAGATAACAAGTTTGACAAAAAAGCCATTTGGGATCAATATTCTTCTTGATTTGGAAAAAAGTGGGATGTTAATCGATATGGCTCTCCAGGAAGGTGTCAAGATTGTTATCACAGCAGGAGGAGACCCTCATTATTATACAGAACTTTTATGCAAAGAAGGGATGAAGGTTCTCCATGTGGTGAGCAATGTGAAACAAGCCCAAATTGCCGAATCCTGTGGTGTCAATGCTGTCATTGCTGAAGGTGTTGAAGCAGCAGCCCATCTTGGATTTGATGAACTCCCCCTCTTTTCTTTAATCCCTCAGGTTGCTGATGCGGTTTCGATACCAATCATTGCAGCAGGTGGCATTGTGGATGCAAGAGGATTGGTAGCAGCCTTTGCTCTCGGTGCCGAAGGGGTTCAATTGGGCACAAGATTTGTTG
>Ga0209253_10000585_pt1 | contig 31620 bp, 31 predicted proteins | sample FrelakmetBRP12BR_FD_187145 | JGI IMG/M metagenome (GOLD analysis project Ga0209253, IMG submission 187145) | Freshwater lake sediment microbial communities from the University of Notre Dame, USA, for methane emissions studies - BRP12 BR (SPAdes)... | ecosystem: Environmental > Aquatic >... | reverse complement strand
TGCTGTTCGGCGTGGTAGGAGCTGCGGACGAGTGGACCTGATTCCACGTGGGTGAAACCAAGGGCCCTCCCCTCCTCTTTCAACATGGCAAACTCGCTGGGATCGTAGAAGCGCGCAACCGGAAGGTGTTCTCTCGTCGGTTGAAGATATTGGCCAATGGTCATGATGTCGCAGCCGACAGAACGGAGGTCGCGCATGACTTCCCGGGCCTCGACCATCGTCTCTCCCATCCCAAGGATCAATCCGGACTTGGTCCGCATGCCCAATTGCTTTGCCCTGCCGAGCAACTCGATCGAACGCTGATACTTTCCCTGTGGTCTGATTGCCGGAAACAACCGAGGGACTGTTTCGATGTTGTGATTCAGAATCTCGGGCTTCTCGGCACAGACCGTCGCGAGGGCTGTCTCATTGCCTTCGAAATCAGGAATCAAGACTTCAATCGTGCAGTTTGGACTAAGTTGTCTGGTCTGCCGGATCGTGTCAGCAAAGATTGCGGCGCCGCCATCTTCCAATTCATCGCGGTTCACCGAAGTGATAACAGCATGCCTCAGGCTCAATGCCTGGACTGCTGCTGCGACGCGCCGGGGCTCTTCATGATCGACCGATAGAGGTCGGCCTGTCTCGACAGAACAGTAGTGACACCGCCTGGTGCAGATGTCGCCCAGGATGAGGAACGTCGCGGTGCGGGCGTTCCAACATTCCCATCGGTTCGGGCAGCGCGCTTCTTCGCAGATGGTATGGAGCTTGAGCCGGTCCATCGTTTGCTTGATGTCGAGATAGTCCGGGCCGGTTTTCGCTTGGACTTTGAACCAGGCGGGAAGACGTCCGGAAGCACTGATAGCTGATGGCTGATGGCTGATGGCCTGAGATGATCGGAGTTGGCTGAGGGGGATGAAGCTCATGAACAGTGACTATTCGTTTGTAGCTCTGGGACGAAAGCGATTCATGAGTCTCGCCACGAACCCGAGCGGTTCTGCTTCCGGCGCCGGGTCAGGATACTCGACCCAGAGTTCCTGTGAACCGAGGTAGACGCCGTTGCGAAAGCTCATCTGTGTTCGAAGCTGCCGATAGCCGTCGGAATGCAAGGTTTGGATGAGTACCTGTAAGGCCTCATTCTGCGTTTGGTGCGGCCCTGCCTCACAGAGCACCGTTTCATATCGAAGGATGGCTCGATAACCTTCTTCTACTCGCTCAAACACCACTGGCCGGCTGAAGCCCCGTTCCCGGCCATCGAGCCCCGCCAACTGATGTTTGTCCAGGCTATCTCCCATATCGGATACCGCGTTGTGGAACAGGTCCGGTTTTTCTGGTTTGTTTTGTGTATTTAGTTGAATCAGACTAATCAGATGACCGGATAAACTAAATCAACCAAACAGACGAAACAAACCAAATAACCATCTCCCTTCTGTTGGCGGACTTTTTCAGGATTCTATTAGTTCATGGCGCGGAAGACTGCGACCAGATCGCTCAACGCCAGGGTCTTACTCTTGAGAATGGCCCGTTCGGACTGGATGGCTTCCCGCACCTTCGTATCGGCTGCGCCATCTTTCAGATAGGAGGCGCCCAAGGCCAGGATACGGTCGCACTCCTCTGTGAGCTTTTTCTTCACCACCGGATTCACCGCCAGGATCTCCATGAGTTGGCGTCTCGTTTCCGCGAGATGTCCTTGCAGCTCTGAGTCGGGGTAGTTTTTACGGGCAGCCTCGTCAAAGCAGCGGTCAAGGTATTGGGCCAGGAATACATAGAGGCGAACCAGGGAAGCTGTCACATCGATCTGTTCTGTGGTGGTAGCCATACTTTCTCGCCCTTTCATCTACCTATTATGTTTTTGTAAACGGGTTCTTAATTTTACTCAGCAGGCTCTCGATCGGTGGAACTCCTTTTGCGGCACCGGTGACTCCCGCAATAATTTTCTGCGCGATCTCCCTGAATGCCGCCGATTGCGGAGAAGCCGGATCGGCCACGACGATCGGGTTGCCCGAGTCCCCGCCGTCGCGAATGGCCGGATCAATCGGTACGCGGCCGAGGAACGGGATTCCCAGTTTGGCGGCAGCCCGTTCCCCTCCCCCGTGCGAAAATATTTCGGTCCGTTCGCCGCAATGGCCGCAGAGAAAGTAACTCATGTTCTCCACAATGCCGAGCAGCGGCACATTCACCTTTTGGAACATCATCATGCCTTTGCGAACATCGTGCAGGGCGACTTCTTGTGGCGTCGTGACGGTAATGGCGCCGGTCAGCGGGACCAATTGGGTCAAGGTGAGCTGCGCGTCTCCGGTGCCGGGAGGCAGATCGATCAACAGATAATCCAGTTCGCCCCACAATACGTCGCGGAAGAGTTGTTGAATAGCCGTATGGACCATCGGGCCTCGCCAGACCACGGCTGTGTCCTCCGGTACGAAGAATCCCATGGAGATCAGCTTGACGCCGTGACTTTCGGCTGGAACGATCTTGCCATCCATCTGTTCCGGGGGCTTGGTCACGCCCATCATCATGGGAATGTTCGGGCCATAGATATCCGCATCGAGCAGGCCGACTGTGGCGCCGGTTAAGCCAAGGGCCACAGCAAGATTGACGGCGACCGTGGATTTGCCGACTCCGCCTTTACCGCTACTGACGGCGATGACATATTTAACCCCGGGAATAAGGTTGTCTTTCCCATGACCAGCCTGGGGTCCGGCGGGATGTTCGTCTGCCATGAAGCGCTCCTCCTCTATGTCCACGATCGAGTAAGACTGATCCTGAATCCACTCCCTCCATCATAAGCGAAGGTCCAGGTGAAAGAAAATGGGGCTAATGGGCGATAGGGGAATAGTAGTTCAGGTAGATAGGCTGAAGGCGATTCATGATCGCGCAAAGCACGACCCAACCCCTAATAGCCTTCAGTCAATTTACCTGAATTACCGCGAACCATTACCCGACGGTGGGGTCGTTGCGGCGGAGATTACTCGCAAGGCCGAAGAGCGAAAGCGTGTAAATGATCCACTTGGATGGGTCGAAGTTGTACCACTGAGGTCCGTTACGATAATCGCGCGCATAGGTGTGATGAAAATTGTGATACCCCTCGCCAAAACTCACGAAAGAGACCAGCCAACTGTCGCGGCTGCTGTCTTTCTTGCTGTAGGGCTGTGCCCCGACCATGTGACAGAGTGAATTGATCGTGAAGGTGGAGTTCAGCACCATGAACAACCGAAAGAGACCACCTAGGAGTAAGGCGCTGATGCCCCCCTGCCAGCCACCGTGCCAGACGCCAAGGACAAAAGGGAGCAGAAGTCCCGTGACCACGATCGGCCAGTAATAGCGGTCTTGCCACATCACGACAGGGTCACGACGCAGACGGACCTCGTATTTATCCTTGCGATGGATGCTATTGTAAAAGAGCCAGCCACAGTGGCTGTGCCAGAATCCCTTGCTCGCGTTGTAGGGATCTTCTTCTTCATCAGTCTTGGCATGGTGGCGGATATGGTCGCTACCCCACTTGAGAGCAGAATTTTGCAGCGCCCAACCACCGGCGACGAGAATACAGGCCTTGACCCAGTTCGGGCATTCGAAGCTCTGATGGGACACTAACCGATGATAGCCGACGGTGATACCCATGCCTGTGACGATGTACATGACCAAGAACAGGCCCCAATCGAAGCGGCTGAATCCGTAGTAGTACCCGTAGAGTGGGAGACCGATAGTAGTGGCAAGAACGATGGCACAGAATAGAGCAAAGTTGAGAGGAGAAAAAGGAGCTGTGGCAGGTGTAGCCTCAGTAGCAGGTGTGGCTTCAGTTGTCGTTGCGAGCATTACCTCTCCTTCAGAACACCCACGCATCTCTCACTTTATTGAACCAAGCCAGGGGAAAGATAATGCGCTTCCACATCCTACCGAATTCTCGAAAATGTTTCAAGCGAATGCGTGCAGTGTATACTGACGGTACTTCCCCCTCTCCCTAATCTGTGAGGTATAGATGCCAGACGCTTCTTCCTCCTTCGAACCTATGGTATCCCGTATCGGCGAACAGCTCGCCCGTCTCTCTGCCGGTCGAACTCCATCTCTCTTTGAGGGCCGCTGGTGGTCGCACCAGGCGCTCAACCTGGCCATGCACGACAATCTTTTCAAGGCGCAGTTGTTTCGATTCATCGATGTCCTGCCTTCGGTCACAGACGATGAACAGGTGGTGACCCTGGCTCGAGAGTATTTGGGAGATGGAGAGACCGCACTCTTTGGTACCCATTGGGGACTCAAGGCCCTTGCCGCTACCAGCTTGGGAGCTCGGCTCAGCGGCAAAGCGATCAGAAGCCAGGTCGAACATATGGCGCTTACCTTTATTGTTGGAGCGACGGTCGAGGAAGCAACGCCGCGGTTGAACAATCTGTGGCAGCATGGACGAGCATTCTCAGTCGACTTATTGGGTGAGGCCACCATCAGCGATCGCGAAGCCGATCGATACGGTGACCGCTGTGTGGAAGCTCTCACGCAGCTCGCGCGAGAGGCGGTATCTTGGCCAGCCCAATCGCGACTAGAACGGGACCATCTCGGACCGATACCACGGATCCAGCTGTCCATCAAAATATCCGCCCTCTCTCCTCATCTCGACCCGATCGATCCGGAAGGAAGCTACCGTTCCGTGGCGGCAAGACTTCGACCCATCCTCGATTTGGCAATGCGCCTCCCAGCTTCGTTGATCTTCGACATGGAACAAGCAGAGACAAAATCTTTGCTGGTGGAGATCTTCACCAGGCTCTTCGCAGAACCTGCTTACAAGGACTATCCCTATGCAGGGCTCGCATTGCAGGCCTACCATCGGGAGACCGCACGAGATATTGAAAGGCTCCTGGCCTGGGTTCGTCAGCGCGGGGCTCCCATCTCGATCAGATTGGTGAAAGGAGCCTACTGGGATTCGGACACGATCCGTTACCGGCAACGAGGTTGGCCTATTCCTCTCTTTGAACACAAAGTTGAGACGGATGCCAACTATGAGTCCCTCGCCTCTCTCCTGCTATCCCAGTCGGCACTGATTCGACCAGCTTTCGGCACACACAATCTCCGTACGCTGGCCTACATCGAGGCGGTTGCTGAGTCACTGAGGCTCCCTCCTGAGACCTGGGAATATCAGATGATCTTCGGCATGGCCGAACCCTTTCAGCATGCGGTCATGCAGTACGGCCGGCGATTACGGCTCTATACTCCGGTGGGCGATTTGCTCCCAGGCATGGCCTATCTTGTACGACGATTATTGGAAAACACTTCGAATGAATCATTCCTCCGCAAGGAATACGTCGAATCCCAATCATTGAACCGGCTGTTGGCTTCACCGGTTTTAGAAGGACTGAGCGAAAAGCAGCCCCTCCTGTCCCAACCGGCCTGTACGGAGGAGTTTCATAATGAACCGCAGAGGGATTTTGCTCAGGCCAATAACCGAGTGGCAATGCAGCAGGCCCTGGCAACCGTGCGGTCGCAACTGGGACGAGAATGGACTTCGTCGTCTGGGGAGCAGCGCCTGACGGGGCCGCTCATTGAATCGCGTAACCCGGGACGTCCGGGTGAAATCGTAGGCCGGTTGTTAAGCGCGAGTTTGATGGATGTCGAACAGGCGGTTCACATGGCAGTTGATGCATGGGAATCCTGGCGCGACACGACCATGGAACGACGCGTGGACACCATGCGTGCTGCTGCTTCAATCATGAGGACCAGACGCAATGAGCTGGCTGCATGGGAGATATTCGAATGTGGAAAGCCCTGGCGGGAGGCGGATGCGGACATCGCAGAGGCAATCGACTTTCTGGAATTTTATGCGGCAGACTGGCGTCGGCTCGCTCCCCCGAAACGGTTAGGACAGGTGCCCGGAGAACTGAACCAGCGTCTCTATAGCCCTCGCGGGGTTACGGCCGTCATTGCCCCATGGAATTTTCCTCTGGCGATTCCCACCGGCATGGTGTCGGCGGCACTGGTGAGCGGGAATCCCGTGATCTTCAAACCGTCAGACCGCTCGCCTATGATGGGCCACTGGCTCACAGAGGTCTTGCGGGAGGCCGGTGTGCCAGTGGGAGTGCTCTCATATCTGCCTGGCGGACCTGAGATCGGTCGCGCCTTGGTGTGCCATCCTGATATTGCGACTGTTGCCTTTACCGGTTCGAAGGACGTGGGGCTGGGCATTATGAAAGATGCCGGTACTCTGAGGCCGGGGCAACAGATGGTGAAGCGAGTGCTGGCTGAGATGGGAGGGAAAAACGCGATCATCGTCGATGAGACGGCGGATCTTGATGATGCGATCACCGGTGTGGTCTCATCCTTCACCGGCTATTCGGGGCAGAAATGTTCCGCCTGCTCGCGGGCGATCGTGCATGCGGCGATCTACGATAGTTTTCTGGATCGTCTGAAAGAGGCGGTGCAGAGTCTGAGGGTCGGAAATCCGGAAGAGCCTGGCACACAAGTTGGGCCGGTAATCGATCGTCGAGCGCAGTCGAAGGTTCAGGAATATATCGAGATTGGGAAGAAGGAAGCCCGTCTGCTGGTCGAAGGGGCTGTGACAGGAGCAGGCTGGTATATCGGGCCGACGGTCTTCGCGGATGTGGAGCCATCGCATCGAGTCGCCCAAGAAGAAATCTTTGGGCCAATCCTCTCAGTGATGAAGGCCACGTCCTTTCAAGAAGCATTGACGCTGGCAAATTCGACGGCCTATGCCCTCACCGGCGGAGTCTACTCACGAAGCCCGACCAATCTTGAACTGGCCAGGCAGCGATTCGACGTCGGGAATCTCTATCTGAATCGTCCGATCACCGGCGCGTTAGTCGGTCGCCAGCCGTTTGGGGGCCATCGCCTGTCCGGCGTCGGGGCGAAAGCCGGAGGGGAAGAGTACCTGATGCAATTCGTCGTCACCCGCGTCGTCAGCGAACAGACCCTTCGGCGAGGATTCGCTCCGCCCGAGTGAGGCCTTTGACGGCTTGATCTCATAGGATTCCAGTTCTTCCATAATATCCGTCACCAGGCCCCGGTCTTCCAATGGGGAAAGTTCCTGCCGTTCGACATATTTAACTAAGCCGACGCCCCGCACAAACCAAGCGGTCATGACATCGGTTCCCTGGACCGTCTTTTTCGTGCCGGAGAGATAAATCTGCATGTGCATGCGCGCTTCTACCTTCACGGCATCCTTGAACGTCCCGGCCGGCACGGTCACTGATTCCTGTCCCAATACTGAAGCATCACCCTGCGCATCGGCCTTTTCGTTGATACCGTCCCGATTCAGATCGTTACCGAAATCCAAATCCTTGCGGTTGAATTGCGGGAAGGACGATGAGACCTTCATCGGGAAGCGTACAATCTGATAGGGCACGAGCTGTTTCTCAAAGGGCGTGCCCGGATCTGAACCGTAATAGACGATACCCACGCTATCCCGCCGGTAGAAACTGTCCATTGTGCCATGGTTGCCTGGATTGGTATCGTGGAACACGGTGACCGTCATGCCGTTGATGTTTTTTGTGCCGGTGACCGAAGACACGTTAGAGAAGAATTTATGCTCAACCGTTTGCAGCGGCCCTTCGGTAATTTGGCCTCGATAATGCCATTCGTTTCCAGTCTGATCGGGGAAGTAGTCGGCGGACTGGGCAATGATACCGGCCTCTTCCGCTGCAAACGACGTGGACCAGGCGGCACCGGCAAGGAGTAGAGCTGTTCCCAACATGAAGGCCCTTCGATATTCTGGCTTCTTCAGCGGCATGCGCGAGATCCTCCACTGGTTACACGATGCGGTCAAAGTACCATAGCAATCCTGGAGGCGGCAAGGTAGGAAGCAGGCTTGCCTTTAATTGGTCTTTCTGGTTTGTATGGTCTATCTAGTTTATTTGGTTAAACCAAACTAACCAGATAAACCAAATGAACCAAACAAACCAGATAGAGCAGACTGACCAGATGAACCAAGCAAACCAAAGAGATGCGGTGCTTGTGACCGGTGCGTCCGGAGGGATTGGCCGAGCAATCAGCCTAGCCTTTGCGGCGGACGGCTGGTCTATCGGGATCCATTATCACCGCAACAAGGCCGCTGCCGAAGTCACGCTCGAGCAAGTAGCAGCTTCCGGTGGAACCGGGACACTCTACGAAGCCGATATTCGAGAGTCTCATGAGGTGCAACAGATGGTGGAAGCCTTCTGTCGGCTGGTACCTGTGCCGTCTGTGTTTGTCTGCAATGCCGGAATCGGAGGGAGCCATCTCCTACTTCGACAACGCCAGGAAGATTGGGCCGAGGTAATAGGGACGAATCTGACCGGAACATTTCACTGTCTTTGCGCCATGGCCCCGCCCCTTCTCGCTCGTGGTGGTGGATCCATTGTCGTGATCGGGTCGTATGCGGGATTCCATGGGATGATTGGCCAGGCTGCCTACGCTGCCTCAAAAGCTGGTCTCATTGGTCTGGTGCAGACGGCAGCCAAAGAATGGGGAGCAGGCAATGTTCGTGTGAATCTCCTCTTACCAGGCTGGCAGGCTACTGGACTATCGGAAGGGAGCATGCCGGAAGGCGGTGCGTGGAAGATCCATGCGTTAGGCCGGCCACCGTCGCGAGAGGAAGTAGCTAAAACAGTCTTGCATCTGGCGCAACTTAGCGATGTGTCGGGACAGGTGTGGAACTGTGACAGCCGAACCCTTTAGCAGGATGTCCCCCAAACCCGCCAGCAGTCTTGTTCATTTGGTCTATTTGGTTTGTCTGGTTTATTTGGATGCATGAGACTAACCAGATAGACAAGACAGACCAAATAACCAAACAGACTGGGCTCGCCTTGGCGTGCCACAATAGTTTCTCCACAGTCCGTTATTAGATATCAACTATTATGCGACGACCCAAACAGCTAGCTAGCAATTCCAGTCCGCGAGGGGTTTTTATCACCGCTACTGATACAGGTGTCGGGAAGACGCTCATCGCTTCTGCACTCGTGCGGTGCCTGATTCAACGGGGAATCGATGTCGGCGTCATGAAGCCGATTGAAACAGGGGTTTCACGATCGGCTAAGGCGCGGTCTGATGGAGCACGGTTGCGGAGAGCGGCTGGAAACTGTGATCCTATGGCAGAAGTTTCTCCCTATGTCTTTCGACTTCCAGTGGCGCCAGTCTCTGCTGCACGAGCTGAAGGAACAACCGTGCGAATGGCCCCTATCGTACGGGCCTTCCATGCCCTGAGTCAGAAACATACATTTATGGCGGTAGAAGGAGTCGGCGGTGTGTATGCACCGCTGACCTCATTGCTTAACGTATTAGACATCATCTATCAGTTGAAGTTACCAGCGATTGTAGTGGGACAATCTGGCTTAGGAGGAATCAATCATGCACTATTGACGCTTCACGCACTCCGCCAGCGAAATATTCCCATCTTGGCGCTGGTCTTGAATCAGTGTCGTCCAGTGCGCACGGAAACTGCTCGTTTACAGGAACAATCGACAGTCACTCTGCTTCGACGCCTCTCAAAGGTTCCTGTGGTGGGGCCCATCCCATTTAGCCCACGTGTAAATCAAGAGTGGAATAAAGATCTGGTCCGTCTTGCGGGAACCGCTCCGATCACAAGGTTGGCGAAGCTGGTTCTAGCTCGCATTATTCATGAAGGTTCGTCGCAAAATGGCGGAGTGGCGCGCGACAAGCGCGGTCCGAAGGCTGAAGGGGTGCAGGCTGAAGGCCAGAGGTCGGAGATCCGAACACTTCAGCCTGCTTCGCCAGTCTCGCCCGCCTCGCTTGAGTCAGGTATCCGCGCTTGCAGCAGAAGCATCATGAATACTGCGGGCTCACATCTGCTCGATGAACGATTTGACTGCGTGGCTGATGTCCGGAGCCTTGAGGATCGCTGAAATGACTGCGACTCCTTTCGCGCCGGCGCGCATCACCGCTCCCACCTGGCCGAGCTGAATGCCACCGATCGCAAAAACCGGCAACGACGTGAGTCCGGTGATCGCACGTAACCCCTCAAGTCCAACCACCGGATCATGGTCTTGTTTAGAGCCTGGTGTATAAATAGGACCAAAGCCAAGATAGTCAGGCTTTCCGGCAATGGCTTTGAGCACCTGGTCAGGATTGTGCGTGGAGATCCCGATTATTTTGTCCCGGCCCATCACCTTTCTCGCCAAGCCGAGCGGCAAGTCTCCCTGCCCCAGATGTACGCCATCTGCATCCACGGCCAGTGCCAAGTCACAGCGATCGTTGACGATGAATAATACGCCTGCCTGAGCAGCAGCTTGCCGAAGCGCCAACGCCTCCACATATGCGTCTTTCATCGATCCTGTCTTGTTGCGATATTGAAAGAGAACAGCGCCGGCCTCAGCCGCTGCCGTCAGCACCTCGACCAAGGGACGCGCAGGGCAGACTGACGGATCAAGAATGATGTAGAGGCTTGAGAGGGAGTGAGAACCAGCGGCATTCACTTCTTACTACAGGCCACTTTCAAAAGAGTGTGATTGATGCTGCGCGGGACAACCGGTTCCCACTGTAGTTTCTCAGTGGTACTGTACACCACTTTACCGAGTCCCATGTTGCCCGAGAACCACGTATACCCAAGCATACGTGTGCGCTCTTCCGTACAATCGTATTCGTTGAATCGCTTGATTGAGAACAGCGAATCGCCCGCCACTGTTTGAACGGTTTTGTAGTCGTATAATTGCCACATCTTTGCTAGGTTTCCCTTGCGGCGAATGGAGTCCGGGTCGACGTAGACCGTTAATCCCGCTTCGTCGTCTCCGCTCGTCAACACCCATCCCGCATACGCTGCTCCGCTGCTCAGTGTCAGAAGCGTTATTAGTACCCAGAACCCTAGAAAAAATGCGAACGGCAGCTTGCAGAACGAACGCTGGTTGTTGGCTACTGAGCGCGGCAGAGGAACGTAACGGTGGGGATGAAGCGTGATTGGCATAGCGGCCTCGCAGCGAACTGTATTTTAGGAGTGGCGAGATCGAAGATGCAAGCAGATAGCGCGCTTTCTCCGAGAAAGCCAGTTCCGTGCATGATATAGTTTCCGAAGCAGTGAGGTGTCTCATGAACAAAATGGTCATGGTCGTTGCAGTCCTATCGTTCTCAGCGCTTGTACAGGCTGCTATCGCGGCTGAGAGTCGCACAGCAGAGGCGAGTAAAGGTCTCACCGTAGACGACCTTGGACGAGGGCTGAAGAGCGCGGCCAAGAATGTTGAGAACGAGATTCCCAAGATTGGGTCTGCGATCGGTAACGCAGTCAAAAAGATCACAGAGAAGGGCCAGGATAAACCCTCCTCCCAAATGCCAGCGAAACAGCATAAGTAACTCGCCTCTTCACGTGACAGCGATCCCCTTCCACAGCTTCTGTGAATAACTCTGTGGATGACCGGCTTGTCAGATAAACAATGGCCGATGTTGAGAGACCTCGGAGCAGTTTGTCTAAATAATGAGCAATGTGGCCTGTCTGATGAAGCCCCCATATTTTGTGGGGAGCGCGTGACAAGCGCGTGGGGTGCGACTCGCGTGAAAGGCGGGTCAGGCGAATCGGTTTGAAGGCTGAAGTGTTCGGAACTTCGAACCCCAAATTTCAGTACCGAGTCGCGCCTGCCGCGCTTTTCTCGCCTGAGTTAGCTGGCAAGGAAACGTTCGATGAACGTCGTGGAGACGTGGCCCTTTTGGAAGTCGGGGTCATTGAGGATGCGTTTGTGGAGCGGAATGGTTGTCTTGATGCCTTCGATCACGAATTCGTCGAGAGCTCGTCTCATGCGTGCGATGGATTCTTGGCGGTCTCGACCATGGGTGATGACCTTGGCGATCATCGAATCATAGAAGGGGACGACCATCATATTCGATTCCATCGCCGAGTCAACGCGCACGCCGAATCCGCCTGGTGCGCTGTATTTGGTGATCATCCCCGGAGAAGGCGTGAATTTTTCAGGATCTTCTGCATTGATGCGGCATTCGAGGCTGTGTCCGATAAGCTTGACGTCTTGCTGCTTGAACGAGAGAGACTGACCGTCGGCGAGCCTGATCTGTTCCTTGATGAGATCGATGCCGGTCACCATTTCGGTGATCGCATGCTCTACCTGGATGCGAGTGTTGACCTCCATGAAGAAAAAATTATGGTCCTTGTCGAGCAGAAACTCGACGGTGCCGACATTCCGGTAGTGCACGGCTTTGACGGCTTCGACAGCAACTCGACAGATTTCCCGTCTGAGTTTTTCGTCGACAGCAGGCGACGGGGTTTCCTCAAGCAGTTTCTGATGCCGGCGTTGGATCGAGCAGTCGCGTTCGCCAAGATGCACGACATGCCCGCGATGATCAGCGGCAATCTGCACTTCAATATGACGAGGCTCTAGAAAATATCGTTCAAGGTAGACGGCGTCGTTCCCGAAGGTGGTTTTTGCTTCGGCCTGAGCGGCTTGAAACGCGCGAGCGAGATCCTCAGCTTTATTGACGACGCGCATGCCGCGTCCTCCCCCACCGGCTGAGGCTTTGATGATGACGGGATAGCCCACCTTGCCGGCGGCTTCGAGGGCTCCCTGTTCGCTCTTCAGTTCACCGGGACTGCCCGGCGTAACGGGTAAGCCACGGCGGGCAACGATTTCACGCGCTTTGGCTTTGTCACCCAGGAGAGCGATGTGTTCGGACGTTGGGCCGATGAATTTGACGCCGATGGACTCGCACACTTCTGCAAAATGGGCGTTTTCGGACAGGAAACCATAGCCGGGATGGATGGCGTCTGCCCCGGTGATCTCGGCGGCGCTCAGGACGTTGGGAATATTTCTGTAGCTCAAGGCTGCGTCAGAAGGCCCGACGCAGATTTTCTCATCGGCTGCGCGGACATGGAGGCTTGCCGCATCGGCCTCAGAAAAGATCGCCACGGTCTTAATACCGAGTTCCTTGCAGGCGCGAATCACGCGGAGTGCAATCTCACCGCGATTGGCTATCAATACTTTCTTGAACAATCAACTACTCCGATGTGGATCGAGGGAAGAAGACTAAGGTGTGGCTGTCGGATCGACGAGGAAGAGCGCTTGGCCATACTCCACCGGTTTGGTGCTTTCAGCCAAAATTTTCGTGACCCGCCCATTGACCTCCGATTCGATTTCGTTCATCAGCTTCATCGCTTCGACTATGCACAGAACCTGCCCAATTTTCACGTAATCACCCTCTTCAACATAGGGATCGGCATCAGGAGAGGGAGACCGATAGAATGTTCCGACGATCGGAGACACGATGGTGACCATCCCTGTCGTATTTTCGGTCTGAGTGCCGGCCACGGTGAGCGCTTGAACGGCTGAGGTTGATCCGGCCATTCCCTGGTCGGCAACAATGGTTGAGATCGCCTTAACGCCGACTTCGTATCGCACGCGAACTCTGAGTCCGTCGCGCTCCAACTCCAATTCGGTCAGGTTATTTTTCTTTAACAGCTCGATCAATTCCTGAATGTCTTTGGTCTGTTGTCCCGACAGTAAGCGTGAACTCTGCCCGCTCTGGGTCGGAGCAAACGCCTGAGGGAGAATGACCGGCGGCACACCCTTCTTCGATTTGCCGGACGTTCGTTTGCTCACCGAACACGCTCCACATACTCTCGGGTACGGGTATCGATCCTGATCACCGTTCCGCTTTCCAAATAGAGAGGAACCTTGATGGTGGCGCCGGTTTCAAGGGTTGCGAGCTTAGTGCCGCCCGTCGCGGTATCGCCACGGAAACCCGGCTCCGTATCGCTGACTCTTAGTTCGATAAAGTTGGGCAGCTCGACGTCGATCGGGCGATGTTCGTACACAAGGATTTTCACTGTCATGTCTTCTTTCAAGAGGTCCGCATTGCCGCCGAGCTTGCCCTTTTCGAACGTCAGTTGCTCAAAGCTCTCCGTGTCCATAAAGGTATAGGCGTCGTCCGTCGCATAGAGGAATTGCATGGTCCGTTCTTCAAGATCCGGTTCTTCAAATCGTTCTCCTGATCGGAAGGTGCGATCCAGGACATTGCCTGAAAGATAGCTCTTGAGCTTAGTGCGAACGAACGCTCCACCCTTGCCAGGTTTTACATGTTGAAACTCAACGATATAAAACGGCTGGTTATCGACCATGAGCCGCACGCCACCGCGAAAATCTGTCGTAGAAATCACTCGGTACTCCCTTCAGACTGTAAAAAGCCGCTCGTCCGGCCCCGCTGTCTCATTCACTTTGCCGTTCGTCGCAATGTTGCCGGTGCGGGTGTCTTCTTCTCGCGTCGGGATGCAGTCAAATGGTCGTGCAGGCCGCGAAGGGCGAGGAGATAGCCAGTCGGACCCAAGCCGGCTATCTGTCCGAGAGCGACTCCTGCAATATACGATTGATGGCGAAACTCTTCACGCTGATGAATATTAGACAGATGGACCTCAACTGTTGGCAGTCCGACTGCCGCAATAGCGTCACGAATTGCAATGCTGGTGTGAGTATAGGCGGCAGGGTTAATAATGATCCCGTGGTATTCGGTCCGAGCCTCTTGTATCCAGGTGACCAGTTCACCCTCGCTATTCGACTGTCGCAGGTCCACCTCCACTGCCAATTCCTTCGCCAGCTTCGTGATGGCTGAATCCAGGGCATCAAGTGACAGGGTGCCGTAAATCGACTGCTCCCTGGTCCCAAGGAGATTCAGATTTGGACCGTGCAAAACTCGTATTCGTAGCATGTTGTTATTTGCATATGCTGGGTAGTTAAGGACGATTCCTCGTGATAGGGGGTCCACCCGGGAGGCATTGTAGCAGTCTGCCTGAGACCGGTCAAACGCGCAAAAAGATTAGGAAGTTTTTTGCTGAGGCTCGTTCGTTGAATCACGATCGTGACGACGCGATTCAATGGTACGAAGCCAGGCTTCCAGTTGGGCCACAGCTCCTGGGTGAGGAGAAGGAGGAGGCATCACCTCGGTGTCGGCGGCTTGTATATTCGGTTCCGCGATCGCTGGTTGCTCCCCTATCAGATCCTGAGGGAGAAGGGCTGTCTCCACAAGAAATGATTTCACACTCAGTGGATCGGCAGAAGCAATGTTCGATTTGTTCACCGTTGAGGCGGTCAGATCAGGTGCGATATTCGTCTTTGTGGCAGAGGCTATGAATTCGATAGGAGCAGGCGGTGAATCAGCCTGCTGTGGGGAAAGGGTAGACTTGAGTGAACCAGTAGGTTTGAACTGTTTCGCTTCCTTCTCTTGTGTCAGCGGTCCCCCTAAAGCAGATTGAACTGAACGGGCCTCTTCATCACGCGGGTTGACTGCCAGAATGACGGCACAGGATTGTAGTGCCATTTCCTTCAGCCCCTGACTCGTATATATTTTGATCAGGGTCCGGTGCGCGCGCAGGTTTTCCGGGCTCAACTTGACGGATTCTTCCAGAATAGTCTTGGCCTTCGTGGCCTTTCCCATCTGATCGTAGGCGCGTCCCAGTGCGACCATAGCGGTAATAAAACCAGGATACAATTTCAAGCCGTCTTCGAGCACACCGGCTGCTTCCTGCCACATCCCGGCCTTTCCGTACTCTTCGGCCAATGGCATGAACACTTTGGAATGTGGATCTTTGGCCAACTGGGTGGCCAATCGATCAATTTCCATCGAGATATCGGCAGCTTGCTGATTCTGAGCCATAGGCTTCTAGCGTCTTTCCTGGACCAGCTTGGCTGTCTGGTCGAATTGTCTGGCGCGGAGCAGTTCTTGCGCCCGGTTCAAGATTGCATCAGCGAGCGCTCGTTTCGGCATCAACGGCAATTCTGTCATGATCCCCTGCCGATCGATCAATGTGGCGGCGTTTTGATCGCTGCCGAACCCCCCCCCCAACGTCGTAACATCGTTTGCGACGATGAGGTCGAGCCCTTTTTCCATCAGTTTGTTTTTCGCGTGGGCGATCAGATCGTTGGTTTCAGCGGCGAAGCCAACCATAAGCTGTGTGGTCCGTTGGGCAGACAAGGAGGCGAGGATATCCGTGGTCCGTTCGAGATCGAGTGTCTGGACGGTTTGCCCCTGCTTCTTTAATTTTCGCAACGCAGGACTCGTGGAACGAAAATCCGCAACAGCGGCAGCCATGATCACAGTTGTAGACCATGCGAGGCGCAAGGACAGGGCCTTCATCATTTCTTCAGCCGTGGTGATCGAAACAACCTCGATGCCTTTTGGATGTTGTAAGGCCGTGGGACCGGTGACAAGGACTACCTGGGCTCCCCTCGCCTGTGCGGCTTCGGCGATAGCATAGCCCATCTTTCCGGAGGAGCGGTTTGAAATGAAGCGCACCGGATCGATCGCCTCTTGCGTCGGGCCTGCAGAAACCAGAACACGATGCCCTTGCCAATCTCGTCGTGGAGCCAGTGCTGCCTGAATAGCCTCCATAATTGTCGCTTCCTCTGCCAAACGGCCTTGACTGATCTGCCCGGAGGCGAGCGGGCCGATTTCCGGATCCACCACGATGGTTCCCCGCGCACGTAATTTCGCAACATGTTCGGTAACGGATGGATGAGTCCACATCCCTCCGTCCATGGCGGGGGCCACAATCAGCGGACACTGTGCTGTAAGGAGCATAGTAGAGAGCAAATCGTCGCCCAACCCCAACGCTGACTTTGCAAGACAATTGGCCGTGGCGGGGGCAATGACGATGGCATCTGCCTGCTCGGACAACGACAAATGTTTCATCTCCTGATGCGCTTCGAATACATCCGTTGAGACTGGGTGGCCGGAAAGCACTTCAAAGGTCAGCGGAGTGACGAACTTCGTGGCCGACTGCGTCATCACGACCTGCACCGTCGCTCCTTCTCGGAGCAAAGTCCGGAGCAATGCGACGGCCTTATAGGCGGCGATGCTGCCGGTCACGCCCAGCACAATCTGCTTGCCTGCCAATGTCGGCCCGATGGAGCGGGAAATGTTCACCGATTACTCCTTTTACTCTTCAGTCTCACCCGCCACCGGCTTGGGAGAATCGTCGACATAGACACTCAGCTCTTTCTTAATCTCCTTCGCATCGTCGCCGGTCATCAAGGCGACGCGCTCCATTTCGCCTTCCTTCCCGCGCTTCGCTTCCTTCATGGCATCCCGCGCTTCTTGACCGACGAGGTAGCTGATTTGCCCCCGGAGCACTTCATCGAGGGCGATGGTCGTTTCTTTGGTAAAGCGCGAAGGGACATGACGCGCCCCCTGCAAAATGTGCTTCGCCCGCTGGGCTGCGATGATCGCCAGCCGGTGACGTGAGTCGAACTCGTCTGTAGTGTATTGGGGCAAAAGTCTCAGCATGTCGATCATGGAAGTAGTACTCCTTTGGGTTAGGGAAGATCTTTGTGATCTCCCGTTTTCTGTTCATCGTCAAGAATGAAATTATTCTCGAGCCACGTCATGTTCAACCGTTTCGTCTTCAAGCGCTCCGACCAAAAGATGCTTTCGAGGTCACGAAGGGATCGGCTGAGGTCTTCGTTTCGAACAATATAGGCGTATTCCCTGTAGGACCAGACCTCTTCTTTCACTTTGTGCAGTCGCCGTTGAATCTCTTCTGGCGTATCGGAGGCCCTGGTGTGGAGCCGGGACCGGAGCACGGTCATCGAGGGAGGAAGAATAAAGATCGATACCGCATCCTCGAATCGTTTCTTGACCTGCATGGCCCCTTGTACGTCGATCTCCAGTAACACATCGATCCCTTGGTCGATCTTTTCTGTCAGTGATTTCCAAGGTGTCCCGTAGAGGTTTCCGTATACGTGGGCCCACTCGACGAACTCATTTTTCGCTGTCATCTCTTGAAATGTCTTCTCAGCAACGAAATAATACTCGCGCCCATGCTCCTCGCCCGGACGCGGCTTCCTTGTGGTATAGGAAATGGAATGCCATAGCCCGGGGAGGTTCACCGTGAGTTGTTTGCAGAGTGTGGTTTTCCCCGTTCCGGAGGGTGCGGAGATAATAAAAAGAATTCCCCGACGATCCATCGAGGATCGAGGATGGCCAGATACCGGCACCGAGGGGCTGGTTGTGGGAGCTGAATTCATTCTACGTTCTGAACCTGTTCCCGAATCCGTTCCAGTTCGGCCTTCATCTGGACCACATGACCGGCGATTTCTGCGTCATTGGCTTTTGAGCCGATTGTGTTGACTTCCCGCCCGATTTCCTGGAGCAGGAAATCGAGTGTTTTGCCCACAGAATCTGCACGGTCGAGCGTCTGCTCGAACTGTATCATATGCGAGTCCAATCTGACTATTTCTTCTGTAATGTCGCCACGGTCTGCATACACCGCTAACTCCTGGTAGAGCCGGGAAGGGTCGGGAATTTCAGACCCCAGCAGCTTCTCCACACGAATCTTCATTTTATCAAAAGTCTCTTGGGCAAGCAGAGGGGTCCGTGCTGCGACGAGGGTTTTGTGTCCCCGGATCGTCTGAATCCGTGCTTTCATATCCTCTGCCAAGGCCTTCCCTTCGCGCATTCGCATGCCATCAAGATCTTTCAGCGCCTGGCTTGTCAGTTGCTGGACGATCTTCGCCAGTTTCGGGTCTTCCGTCGGTTGATCCGACACAGAGAGCACGTCACGGAGACCAGCTATGAGAGCTAAATCGACGGACCCACTGAGCTTAAGGGATTTCTTCAGGGTGCGAAGGGCCTGATGGTACTGTTTCGCGAGGGATTGGTCAAGGTTGACGCTTCCAGCACGGCCTTTGCCGGCCTGGACCGTTACTGTTGTGTCGATACGTCCGCGGGTACAACATTGCTGAATGGCTTTCTTAAAGGAGTCCTCCAGGTGGCTCAATGGTCTGGGTAAGCGGCAGGCAATTTCGAGAAAGCGATGGTTGACGGAACGTATTTCCACCGTCACGGACCCATCCTGCCAGGGAGTTAGTCCTCGACCGAAACCGGTCATGCTACGAATCATTGGGGGCCTTTCTCTTTCCATGGGCAGTGCTGATAGACCGGACAGGTGCGGCACTGCGGTTTTCTCGCAAGACAGATGTAGCGGCCATGCAGTAATAATCGTTGTGAGACAGCCGTCCACTGGGATTTCGGCAGGAGCTGCTGCAGGTCTTGTTCGACCAGGGCCGGATTATCTGATCTGGTCAGACCGAGTCGCTTCGCCACTCGCTTCACATGAGTGTCGACGACGATACCGGGCTGGCCAAAAGCATTCCCGAGGACGACATTCGCAGTCTTTCTGCCGACGCCCGGCAAGGTGATCAATTCCTCCATTGTATGCGGAACCTGGCCGCTGAAACGCTCGGCCACAGCTTTGCTGCAAGCGACAAGATGTTTCGCTTTGTTCTTAAAGAAACCGGTGGAACGAATGAGCTGTTCGAGCTCAGGAAGATGAGCCGCAGCGAGCTCTGCCGGTTGCCGATAACGCCGAAAGAGCGATGGAGTGACTTGATTGACTCGCTGGTCAGTACACTGGGCGGAGAGGATTGTGGCCACGAGCAACTCCCAAGGGGAACGATGGTCGAGTTCCATCTTTGGGCTCGGCATCGTACGTTGAAGCGTCTTCGATATCTCCCGGAGATGTCTTCGATGGTCCGACAATGGCAGAGATTTCGTTGTCATGGGTGGTCCCAAAATCGTGCGATTGTGCAGCGGGTCAAGGACGAGATGCAAGAGGGACAGTCGTGGCTGCCGACTTTTGGGAAGAACCATCCAGCGGGACAAGCGCGGCCAGCCGTTCTTCGAGGTGCTGCATCAACGCAGGCAAGGTTTCCTGGTGTAACGCAGATATCCCGATCGCCCCATACCGACGGCACAGGGCCTCCGCTTGCCCAGTCGGAAGCTGGTCGCACTTGTTGAATACCAAGACCCGTGGAATCTGATCGAGGGTGAGACTTTGCAGCACGGTATCGACCGATGCAATATGGGCGTCTAATTCTTTCGCCCCTGCGTCGACCACATGTAGGAGGAGATCGGCGTCGCGCATTTCGTCCAACGTCGTTCTGAAGGCTGCGAGGAGATCTTTAGGCAGGTCGCGAATAAACCCCACTGTATCGGTAAGGATGACTTCCCTGCCATGTGGAAAATGCAGCCTGCGGCTCGTGGTATCGAGCGTTTCAAAGACGCGTGGGGCCGTGGTCACGTGACTTTTTGTTAAGACGTTGAGCAATGTCGACTTGCCGGCGTTCGTATAGCCCACGATGGACAGGACTGGAAATGCCTGTCGGATGCGGCGCGATCGCCGTTGATCTTGGTGACGGGCAAAGCCCTCAATCTCTCGATCCAAATAGTCGATGCGCTCTCTGATACGACGTCGATCCGTTTCGAGCTTCGTTTCGCCGGGCCCTCTGCTGCCAATGCCGCCGCCCAAGCGTGAAAGGCTTGTTCCCTGACCGGAGAGACGGGGAAGCAAATAACGGAGTTGCGCCAACTCGACCTGCACTTTCCCTTCTCGGCTATGCGCTCGCTGCGCAAAGATGTCGAGAATCAGCTGGGTCCGATCGATGACCGTGAGATCGGTGATCTCCGCAATGGCGCGCAGCTGAGCAGGCGCCAAATCCTGATCGAAGATAAGCAAGTCCGCGCCCTTTTGCATGGCTTGCATCAGGACGTCCTTGAGTTTACCGCTTCCCAATTGAAACCGATGATGGCCGCTCTGTGTGCGTTGCACTAACCGATCGATCACCGTGAGATCTGCGGAGGAGGCCAGTTCTGCCAATTCGGCGAGGCGCTCTTCTTGTTCCGCCTTGCTCTTGGGCGAAGCGCTCACGAGGATGGCGGTCTGCCCCTGAGTCATCGTATGAGAAGCACTTTGATGCTGGAGGTCTGCCTCTAATTCGCGAATGAATGTCTCGAAATTCACCGGGCATTGATGTGCCAGCGTGGGCTTCAAGAGGGTATACAGCTGCCCCTGTGGACTGGGTGGATTCAGATGGGCCAGAGAGAGTAACCCTGGTTCGCCTTTGGGGGTAACAGCCAAGATTCCAATCATGTCGAGCCGGAGCAGCCCCAGCATCGTAAGGTCTTCCTGAGTCAGGGGTAATTCCTTTAATTGCGAGCGTATCAGGCGAAGGCCGCGCAGCGATCGCGGGCTTGCGCGAAAGGTGGCCAGAGTCGTCGGTGAGGGTTCAGCGCCGGCTCCTACCAAGACGTCTTGGACAGCTCCACGCCTGGTGATGACCAGTCCGATAGGGCGCCGAATCTCGTGCGTAAACTGTGCGAGGGTTTTTGCAGCTTCAGCTGAGAGGACTTCATCCACGGGCATACGCCGTCGATACAGCCGCTCAAGCATGGTGAGCTGGCCTGCACGGAGACCGAGAACCTGTCCGTGAATTTCTGGAATGGCCGTCGTTTCCTTATCGTCCTCGGATGCGTGGTCTATTCAGTCTGTCTTGTCGGTCCGGTCTATCTGGTCGGAAAAGTCTATTCTGTCTTTCTAGTCAACTGATTGCATGGGCATGACCCACCAGACAGACTGAATAAACCAGATAGACCAGATCAACCAGTCAGGGACGCTTGGGCATCCATATCCAATGATGCACGGAGCCCTGCGCAAAGAGCCTGCTTCCCTGCTGCCGCGATCATCGCTGCATTGTCGGTACAGTAGGACAGCGGGGGAAGACTCAACTCCAGGTTCTCGGAAGTTGCTCGTTTTTGAAGTAACGCGCGCAACCGAGAGTTGGCAGATACCCCTCCGACGACAGCTAACGCACGAGCGCCAGATGACCGAACTGCGGCAAACGACTTTTCAACCAAGACGCTCACGATAGCCTCCTGATAGCCGGCTGCCAAGTCTGCAACGTTTGCGACACGAGATTGCTCATCCATTGCTTGAAGTCTATAGAGCAATGCTGTCTTTAAACCGCTAAAACTAAAATCATGACTTCCGTGTTTGAGATAGGAACGGGGAAACGCAATGGTGGTAGGATTCCCCTGTCGAGCCAGGCGATCGATGGCTGGTCCTCCTGGAAATTCTAGCCCAAGTAACTGAGCACCTTTGTCGAAGGCCTCCCCTGCCGCATCGTCTCTGGTCGCTCCCAGGAGACGGCGGTGACCACTTCGGTCCTTATAATAGAGATGGGTATGGCCACCTGAGACAACGAGGACCACGCAGGGTAAGGGAAACGCTGGATCCTGAAGCCATGCGGAGGCGATATGGCCTTCAAGATGGCTCACGCCAACCACCGGAATATTCAAGGCATAGGCCAGCGCTTTTGCATAGTTGACCCCGACGAGCAGAGCGCCTGCCAGCCCTGGGCCTTGGGTGACGGCGATTCCGGCGAGATCCGTCCATGCAAGACCGGCTTGTTGAAGCGCCGTAGCGGAGACCCGTTCAATCGACTCAACGTGGGCACGGGAGGCAAGTTCGGGAACGACGCCTCCGAAACGCTGGTGAACGTCATGTTGTGACGCAATAACGTTCGAGAGAACGGAGCCGTCTGCGGCAAGCGCCGATGCAGCCGTTTCATCGCATGACGTTTCAATACCAAGGATGGGGCCCGGTATCCAGGTGGAGGCTGGCTGGTCAGTGGAGATCATCATGAAGTCATTTTGATCACACGTTTGGACTGGAAAAAAGATACGCTGCAAGAATCCAAATAACAAGGCCCTTGTGGCCACTAATGCCACAAGGGCCTTGTCCTAACTCCATGCAAAGAGGCCGCGCAGGCACAGGGCCTTGAAATTAGACGCCGGCCATCGCTTCCTGCGCGATGAATGCCGGAGCGCCATCACGAAGTACCACGCGAATCTTTCGGCTTTCTTTGAATCGACCTCTGATCATCTCTTCAGAGAGCGGATCCCCGATCGCGCGCTGTATCGTCCTGCGCATCGGTCTGGCTCCGTACAGCGGTTCATAGCCCTCTTTAATCAACCACTGCTTAACCTCGTCATCGACCTCAAGCTCCACTCCCTTCTCGACGAGACGAAGGTTGAGTTCACCCAAGAGGATATCCAAAATACTGTAGAGGTGCGTCTTATCCAACTGATGAAAGACCACGATCTCGTCGATCCGGTTCAGAAACTCCGGGCTGAACGAGCGCCGCAATTCTCCCAGCACTTCTTCCTTCTTATGACGCTCCTGATCGCCTTCCGTGCTCTGGAATCCGAGCGAGACCCCCTTCTGAATCATCTTGGTCCCAATATTGGAGGTCATGATGATGACGCAATTCTTGAAGTCGATCTTGCGTCCGAGGCTATCGGTCAGCACCCCATCGTCCAATACTTGCAACAGGATATTGAACACATCAGGATGGGCCTTTTCGATTTCGTCAAACAGGACAACGGAATAGGGTCGGCGCCTGACTCGTTCGGTCAATTGGCCGCCCTCCTCGTATCCCACGTACCCCGGCGGGGCTCCAAAGAGTCGTGAACTGGTGAATTTTTCCTGATATTCGGACATGTCGATTCGAATAAGTGAATCCTCGCTATTGAAGAGGAACTCCGCTAACGTCCGAGCCAACTCAGTTTTCCCAACCCCGGTGGGTCCCAGGAAGATAAAGGACCCGATAGGTTTTTTCGCTTCCTTCAAACCGGCACGTGACCGCCGAATGGCTCTGGCCACGGCGGAGATCGCTTCGTTCTGTCCGACCACGCGTTTATGGAGGAATTCCTCCATACGCAGCAATTTGTTCGATTCTTCTTCTTCGAGCTTGAAGAGTGGAATGCCTGTCATCTTGGACACGACATAGGCCACCTCTTCTTTGCCGATTGTCGGTTTGTTCTTTTCCTGGGTCTTTTTCCACTCACGCTTAGACTCATCCAACAGTTTCCGCAGCCGTTCCTCTTCTTCGCGATGGCGCACAGCTTCCTCGAAGTTCTGCATCGAGATCGCCAGTTCCTTATCTCGCGAGACCTTTTTTAGCTCCTGTTCCATAGCCTTCAAATCCGACGGCAAGGCGTAGGTCTGCAATTTGGCTCGAGATCCTGTCTCGTCGATCAAGTCGATGGCCTTGTCCGGCAAGAACCGATCGCTGATATATCGATCCGACAGCTTCACCGCTTCGCGGATGGCCTCTTCGGAAATATCGACACCGTGGTGTTCTTCATACCGGTCACGGAGCCCCTGGATGATCAACACCGTTTCGTCGAGACTTGGCGGCTGTACGTGAATTGGTTGGAACCGTCGCTTGAGCGCTCCATCTTTCTCAATATGCTTTCGGTATTCATCGAGAGTCGTGGCGCCAATACATTGAATTTCGCCACGCGACAGCGCAGGCTTGAGCATGTTGGAGGCGTCGATCGACCCTTCCGCCGCCCCTGCTCCCACCAAGGTATGGAGTTCATCGATAAAGATGATGATGTTGCCAGCCTGGACGATTTCTTTCATCACGACCTTCAGCCGTTCCTCGAACTGGCCGCGATATTTGGTCCCTGCGACCAGCGAACCGAGGTCGAGCGCAATGACCCGCCGTGAAAGAAGGTTATCCGGCACTTCGGACTGAACGATTCGTTGGGCAAGCCCTTCGACAATGGCGGTCTTGCCGACACCCGCTTCCCCGATGAGCACAGGATTGTTTTTCGAACGGCGACTCAGGATCTGAAGCACCCGTTCAATCTCGTCGGCTCGGCCGATGACGGGATCCAGTTGCCCGGCTTGGGCAAGCTGGGTCAGATCGCGACCGAACTCATCGAGCGCCGGGGTATTGCTCTTCCGATCACGCTCACGCGGGGCAGACTTTCGGAGAAAGGTTACGGTTAATTGCCGGGCTGTCAGTAGATTCGCTCCTAGGCTGCGGAGGATTTTTCCGCCGATCCCCTCCTCTTCTCGGAGGAGGCCCAATAAGAGGTGTTCACTCCCGATATGATTGTGTCCAAGGAGACGGGCTTCTTCAACCCCATATTCAATGACCTTCTTGACCCGAGGGCTGAAGGGGATCTCTCCAAAAGTCATGGTGGTTCCGCCGCCGGGCAAATTCCGTTCAATTTCCAAACGGATCTGTTCGGTCGAGAGTCCCATCTTTTTCAAGATCATCAGGGCAATCCCGTCGGATTCGCGGAGAATGGCCAAGACGAGGTGCTCGGTTCCGAGGTAGTCGTTCTGATGCCGCTCAGCCTCTTCCCGCGCGAGAATGATGATCTTCCGACCCTTATCCGTAAATCTTTCGAACATCCTGCCTCCTTTTAGGGGGAGCCTATAACCGGTTCCGTATGCGCAAAGTTCTCGAAAAATCTGGCCTAATACTATCTAGAAGGATTTTAAGTGTCAAGGCCGTGAAACAATCGCACAAACCTAGCGCCGCTCTGGACGGAGCATGATGCCGGCAGCCTGACCTTCACCTGATTCGTTGACTTCAAAAGAACCCTCCCGATACAATCTCGGACTTTCCAGCCCATATCTAAATAGCGCCACGACAGGGTTTTAGCAATGAAAAACAAAAGTATCGGGATTTTGGCAAAACCAAAGTTTCCTGAGATCAAGAGTACGCTACAAGATGTAGTCACCTGGCTCCGAGCTCGAAGCATCGAAGTGATTTTGGACCAGGCATCGGCAATGCTCCTCGGTGAACAGGGTGGGTATCAGAAAACTCAGTTGGCGAGCAAAGCCGACGTGCTGCTGGTCTTAGGCGGTGACGGAACCATGCTCAATGCCGCTCGACTTGCCGGGGAACGAAGCATTCCCATCCTGGGGGTCAACATGGGCGGATTGGGATTTTTGACTGAGGTCCGTCTGGAGAATCTCTATCCTTCGCTCGAACGGGTATTTGCGAACGACTTTGTTCTCGATGAACGGCTGATGTTACGAACACATATTCATCGGCACGGAGAAACGGTTGCGCAAGGGGTGGTGTTGAACGACGTCGTAATCAGTAAGGGCACCCTCGCCCGCATGATCGAGCTGAAGATCGCGATTCAAGGGCGGTTCGTAACCAACCTGCGTGGCGACGGGTTGATCGTCAGCAGCCCAACTGGATCCACCGCCTACTCTCTTTCTGCTGGTGGCCCCATTATCGATCCGGCTGTCCAGTCATTGATCCTGACACCGATCTGCCCTCATACGCTGACGCATCGGCCATTGATCGTGCCGGGCAACGCAGAGATTGAAGTAACCCTCACCAGTAAAGATGACGGTGCCATGGCGACGCTCGATGGGCAGGTGGGAGTGGCGATCACGCAGGGAGATACGGTCGTGATCCAGGCATCGGAGAACCGGACCCGATTGATCAGATTTCCTGAAAGCAATTATTACGACGTGCTCAGGGAAAAACTCAAATGGGGGGACAGATAGAAAATAAAAACTTTCGGGCTAGGCTTTCCCGCGTTCGATCAATTCGAGCATTTCCTTGTTGTTCGTGAATTTGAATTCCCCGATACAGTCCTCACCCCAGTGACTTTTTTCATTCGATTCGAGAATGTGGAGCCCTGCCAGATCAACCGGGTGGCTCTTGTGCGCCGTGAGTGTTGAAGCGAGCTTGCCAAGGACGACTTTTACGTCAGAGTGGGTATCAGGTGTTTTCATCGAAAGGTATTTGGTTGCAACGTCAGCGCACCAATCCCCATCCCGTTTGGCAATGCCGACTAAGCCTTCGCTTGCTTTCCTGGCCCACCCGGCGAGAAAGACGCCATCAATGACCTTGCCAGCGGTTTCGTCATAGGCTTGAAAGAGCGCGTCGTCCGGATCGTTACCGGTCTTGTTGGGATTCGTAATAAACAGGCCGCTCTTATATGGTAGCCCAACGGTCTCATCGACTTTGTCGCCGACGGCAAAAACCACGGAGTCGCAAGGAAACTCATAATATTGTTTTAACCCAACAGCCACCGTATCTTCACCCTTTGGGTCGAGCTTGTTGTCTTCCATTTCCAGCCCACGAACTTGATTGTTTCCATCCACCAGGATCCGCTTCGGAGAGGCCAAAAACTTGAAACCCATCTTCGTCTCGCTGACCTTGGGCTCGCATTTCGTAAACTCGTCCGTCAGACCCTTGAGTATGGCGTCTGCATTCTGACCGACCGCTGCAAGACGATCCTTAATCCTGGCCACCTCATTGGCGATCCCCTCCACATCCATGTTGGCACACACCATGCGAATTTCTTTCGGATTATATTTTCGCTCGGCAGGCCCACGCCGCACGATCGCGGTGACCCGCTCGACTTTCTTATATCGAATCAGCCAATGGGAAATATCCACCATCACATCGCCGGCGCCGATCACTGCCACGTGCCTGCCCATCTCAAACGGGCGGTCGCCGAATCCGGGAAGCCGATTAAAGTGGTACACGACATCTTTCGCATGGAACACGCCCTTGGCCGAATCCCCTTCCACGCCGATGGCCTTGGTCCCCTGCGCGCCGATAGAGAATACGACGGCGCTTGCGCCAAGGTTTCTGACCTCTTCAACGGTGAGATCTTTGCCGTTGCCGATTGAGACGTTGCCGAAATAGTGGACGTTCGGTCGCTCGAGCAGCTCCCAGTATTGTTTCTTGAGTCCGCCACGGAGCTTAAGTTTTGCGGGGAAGATCCCGTATTCAGCCAACCCGCCGAACTTGATGTCGCGATTCAAGATAATAATTTCATGGCCTGCCTTCGCGAGTGAACTCGCCACGGCCATTCCAGCCGGTCCTGCGCCTACCACAATGATCACATGCGATGTCGGTGCGCTCATACGTTGTTCCCTGGGAAAAGTGAGTGGAAAATACCTAGAACCTCAACAGTTCCGCGGACTTTAACATAGGGGGTTTTAAGGTGTCAAAGCGGCTTTTGCGCGTGAAGTGAGGAACTCACGGTCTCAGAAGGATGGGTAGGAAGCGGCCAGAGCCCTTCTTGTTCGCAGAAGAGAGGAAGGGATGGAGCCTGATGACCTTCTGTGCGCGCGCAACGCGCGGCCTCAGAATGATGTGAAGGAGTAGTCAGACAGCTCTTTTTGCTCGCAGAGCCCCCACGATAAAGCGGTGGTCGCTCGATGCGCGCAGTGAAGAACAATCTGCCTACTCCTTCTGAGAGAATCGGGAAATCAGAAGGCCCTCGTTGGACACGCGTAATGGGAGACCAATCTAGCCTGCTCTCAAGGAAGAAGATGGAAGAGCTGGGCGCGCTTGATGCACGCAATGGAAACCACACCAGCCGCCTCGCTGAATGCCTGATTTGCTACGTTCTGAATTAAGCCAAAGCATGGGTAGCGATAGTGGTGAGCTTCCCTCTGTTTTTCGTCTTCCCTCGGGCGGGTTTCATGCTACCAGGTTTTTCTCGTGTTGAGCCAGGCGCCACTCATCCAGAAACTGCATCGGTGACTGGTAGCCCAGCGTCGAGTGCCGTCGCATCCGGTTGTAGAACACCTCAATGTATTCGAAGCTCGCCGCCGTCATCGCTGCGCGTGTGTCATAGCGAATTCCATGGACGCGCTCGTTTTTGAAGCTGTTGAACCAGCTCTCAGTCGGCGCGTTATCCCAGCAGTTCCCCTTGCGACTCATGGAGCAGATCATGCCGTACTCCCTTAGTTTGTGCTGGAAGGGTTGGCTGGCGTACTGGCTACCACGATCCGAGTGATGCATCAGCCCCACTGCCGGTTTCCGCCGGAACCACGCCATCGTCAGCGCGTCCGTCACGATGTCCGCCGTCATGCGGGGTTTCAGCGACCAGCCCACCACTTCGCGGTTGAACAGGTCGAGCACGATCGCCAGATAGAGCCAGCCTTCATCCGTCCACAGATAGGTGATGTCGGATGTCCACGTCTGATTTGGGGCGGATGGCGTGAAGTCCAGATTCAGCAAGTTCGCGGCTACCGGCAGGTGGTGCTTCGAGTCCGTCGTGACTTTGTACCGCCGTTTATGCCGCGCCCGAATGCCGTGCTCCCGCAATGGTGACCGCGATTATACGTCACCCGTGGAAGACGAAATTCCGGGGGAAGCTCACTACAGCACAGGAGGTCTAGCATGCCCCATCATTCACTCGGTGCACTTGGAACTCGAAAACACCGAGATGCTAAATCGCGGGAAAATAATCCATCGATTGCAACATTTGCAAATGGCATAACTACGTAACAAGGATTGTGTCCACATGCCGCGACATATTCATTCAGAAAGTCTTAAAGCTGCGATAACTTGGAATTCCCCGCAGCCCCCTCCTATCAAGGTTCTGCGCGATACGAGCAAGCCCTGGGCCAGAGTGTTGTCGTGATGACGAGGGATTGACAGAAATTCAAAACGATGGGATTGGAACGGTGTTTGTCAGATGCGCATCACAGCTCTTCCGCCAGTGGGCGGTCCAACTGGATCATTCTGTCTGAAACTAAAATGATTCTGACTGAATCTGATTTGATTCTCAGAACGTCACGACTCAGGTGTTTGGGTCCAGGTGTTTAGGCTGAAGGGGGGCAAAAGACGGAAAGCAACTTTTCCTTGGATCTCTGCTTGCGGTAGTAACCTCGTCCGTGCACGGCACTTGCCTCTACCGCTGAACCACTGATTTCTGCGCAGTGGGTTTCGCTTCTCGACAAGGCGCGAGGAAATGCGTTATACAATGAGCATGCTTGCAAAACAATCCCCCAAGACGGCTTCCCTTATAGGGCGGTATGTGACCGATCGAAAGGGCAAGAGGACGGGAGTGGTTCTCTCCCTCAAGCGCTACTCGCGCCTGATGGAAGATCTGCACGATCTTGCAGTGGTCGCTGAACGCCGTGATGAGAAGTCGATTACTGCTGGCGACATGAAGAAGCGGCTCCACAAGCGTGGCCTCCTATAGTCTCAGCTACAGACCGTCTGTCGAGAAAGATCTCCAGTCAATTCCTCGCCCTTTCGTTGCTCGAATCATCGCTCGTATCGAGCGATTACCGTCCGATCCGTTTCCTACTCAATCGGCAAAGTTGCAAGGGGCCGAGCGGTTGTATCGCTTGCGAGTCGGGGATTTTCGCATTGTGTACGAGGTTGATTCGGATACGCAGCACATCGTCGTGCAGTATGTTCGGCATCGACGCGAGGTGTATCGTCGGCTTCCCTAACCCACATTATTCACGAAGATTCGCCAAGAAAGCGTACTGCCCCTACCCCTCCTTACCCCCTCTTCTACCCCCCAGCACTTCCCACCGGCCCGCCCGGTTCGGTCATGCGCCAGGGGTCGAGCAGTTGGGTGAGCCGTTTGTCCGGGAGGACCTTTTGTTCTTTGGCCATCTGGCGCACGGTCTTGCCGGACTTGTAGGCGTCCTTGGCGAGCTTTGCAGCAGCCTCGTATCCGATCTCAGGAGCCAGGGCCGTGCACATCGCTAAACTTTCCTCTATCAAGCTCTTGCAGCGTTCTTCGTTGGCTTTGATCCCGTCGATACACTTGATGGCGAAATTATGTGAGGCGGTCGAGAGGAGCTCAATGGACTGTAATAGGTTATAGGCCATGACCGGCAGCATAACGATCAGTTCGAAGTTGGCTGCCTGCCCTCCCACTGTAACCGTGACATCGTTTCCGATCACCTGCGCGCAAACCATCGTCACCGATTCGGCAATCACAGGGTTGACCTTGCCCGGCATGATGGATGAGCCCGGTTGTGTCTCCGGCAGATTGATCTCCCCAAGCCCACATCGCGGGCCGGAACCGAGCCAGCGAATGTCGTTGGCAATCTTCATGAGACTCACGGCGATCGTCTTCAACTCCCCACTCGCTTCGACCAACGAATCCTGTGTGGACTGTGCCTCGAAGTGGTTCTTCGCCTCTCTAAATGTGCAACCGGTTTCTTTCGAAATGATGGCCATCACCCTGGCGGAGAACTTCGGATGGCAATTGAGCCCTGTGCCGACTGCGGTACCGCCGAGCGCCACTTCACTGAGTGATTCTTGTGCACGCTTGACCCGTTGAATGCCGAGTTCAATCTGGCGCGCATAACCGCCGAATTCCTGACCCAACCGAACAGGCGTCGCATCTTGTAAATGGGTGCGGCCGATCTTGACAATCTTGTCGAACTCTTTGGATTTGCGAGCAAGCGCTTTCTGCAAGCAAGTGAGGGCCGGAATGAGCTGTTGTTGCATCATTTCAGCAGCGGCTATGTGAATGGCCGTGGGAATCACGTCGTTGCTGGATTGCCCAAGATTGACATGGTCATTTGGATGCACCAACTTGCTCCCTCGTGCTCCGCCTAACAGCTCGGTGGCACGGTTGGAGATCACCTCGTTGGTATTCATGTTCGTCGAAGTGCCAGAGCCGGTTTGGAAAATGTCTACGGGGAATTCGGCGTCGAGCGTACCCTCAACCACTTCGGTCGCAGCCTGATTGATCGCATCTGCCGGTTTCTTGTCGAGGAGACCCAGCGACTGATTGACTGTCGCTGCAGCACGTTTGATTAACCCCATCGCCCGAATCATGGCGCGAGGGAATCGCAACGAGCTAATCGGGAAATTCTCGATGGCGCGCGCGGTTTGTACGCCATAATAGGCTGTGGCCGGTACGGCCAACTCGCCCATTGTGTCCCGTTCAACTCTAGTTGCAGGTGATGACTCAGCCGCTGCCGGTTTCTTTTTCATGCGTCCTACTCCAGTGTAAGGGGGCTTGTCGTTGCGGGCGACATGATAAACGTTGCTCCCCTACTTGCACAAGAGTATTAGCAGGATGCTGTAAAGTGGCTGTTCGGTCTGTCTGGTCTATCTAGTCTGTCTGGTTCAATTGGTTAGTTTCGTTCAACCAAACACACAAGACAGACCGGGCTTGTCCCAGTCGTGCACACCATCTATTATGCGTTTGCTTGCCACAATAGTTTTTCCGCAGCCTGGTAAAAAAAGAGGGTCTTCTCCCAATCGAGTGGGTAAGAAATGGCTACAAAGTGTTGAGCGTCCGCGCCGGGCAAGGGTTTCTGGGTGCCGCTCATTTGTCATTCCCGCG
>Ga0209253_10000584_pt1 | contig 31631 bp, 28 predicted proteins | sample FrelakmetBRP12BR_FD_187145 | JGI IMG/M metagenome (GOLD analysis project Ga0209253, IMG submission 187145) | Freshwater lake sediment microbial communities from the University of Notre Dame, USA, for methane emissions studies - BRP12 BR (SPAdes)... | ecosystem: Environmental > Aquatic >... | reverse complement strand
GAAGGATGAGTCGAAGCGAGTTTCCTCGCTGGGGAAACGAGCGGGCTGACGAACCCAAACCCGAGCCTCGACGGGGGGAACCGACGGGACTGGTTCCCCAGGGGTGCGGGGGCTAAGGGGCGGCTTCCTGCGCCATACGGAATCATACTAAAGAAGATGTCTATGTTTCTGCACTTGGGCGTTGAAAATTACACCCTTATGTTATAATATGGCGCTTTATATCTTGAGATAGTCTCAAAGGAGACCGACCATGAGCAAAGCTGGAAAGCACTTTTTCAGTTCTGAATCTGTGACCGAAGGTCACCCGGACAAAATCTGTGACCAGATCTCAGATGCCATCCTGGACGACATCATTGGCCAGGATCCCCACAGTCGGGTCGCCTGCGAAACAATGGTCACAACTGGCCTCGTCTTCATAGCCGGCGAGATCACGACAGACGGATATTGCGACTTCCAAAAACTCGTCAGAAGCGTGGTCAAGGATATCGGATACACCCAGGCCGTCTTTGGCTTCGACTACGAAACTTGCTGTGTTATCTCGTCTATCCATGAGCAATCCCTCGATATAGCCAGAGGAGTAATAGAGACCGCGGAGCATGAGCAGGGCGCCGGAGATCAAGGGATCATGTTCGGCTATGCCTGCCGGGAAACAGAGGAGCTGATGCCCCTGCCCATCATCCTCGCCCACAAGCTGGTCAGGCGATTGAGCCAGGTCCGCAGGGAAAGGATCCTGCCCTATCTGAGGCCTGATGGAAAATCACAGGTAACGATCGAATACGAGGGCGATACGCCGCGCCGCGCCGAGGCGATTGTGATCGCCGCCCAGCACAACGCGACGGTGAAAATGGAAGACCTGAGGGCGGACATCAAGCAGATGGTAATCAAGAAAATTATCCCGCCGGGAATGCTCGACAAAAAAACCAAGATTATCATCAACGGCACTGGTCGTTTCGAACAGGGCGGGCCCTTGGCCGATACCGGCGTCACCGGCCGCAAAATCATCGTTGATACATACGGAGGAGTCGGAAGCCACGGCGGAGGCTGCTTCTCGGGCAAGGATCCCTCCAAGGTCGACCGCTCCGGCTCTTATACGGCCCGGCATATCGCCAAAAACCTTGTCGCTGCGGGAATTGCCGACAAACTGGAAGTGCAGCTGGCTTATGCCATCGGCGTCGCCGAGCCCGTCTCGATCATGGTGGATTCCTTTGGAAGTTCGAAGATTCACGAGGACAAGATCAAGGAATTGATCCGGGCCCATTTCGACCTTAAACCCAAGGGCATGATCAGAGCCCTCAATTTGCTCCGTCCGGTTTTTAGGAATACGTCCTGCTACGGGCATTTCGGACGGGATGAAGAAGGATTCACCTGGGAAAAAACGGACAAAGCTGAAGCGTTGCGGAAGGACGCCAGACTCTGAGGGGGCGCACAAAGCCTGCCTCGAGGGGGGATTCCGATGAAACAGGGGAGAGGCCATGGACTATGACGTCAAAGACCTGAAATTGGCTCCAAAAGGAAAACTCAGGATGGAATGGGCGGGAAGGTTCATGCCTGTCTTGAATTCCATCAGGAAAAAATTCGCCCAAGAGAAGCCTTTGAAGGGCATTAAGATTTCGGCCTGCCTGCATGTCACCAGCGAAACCGGGATCCTGATGGAGACTTTAAGGCTGGGAGGAGCGGAGCTCAGGCTCGCCGCCTCCAATCCTCTGAGCACTCAAGATGAAGTCGCCGCAGCTCTGGTGAAGTCTTACGGCGTGCCTATTTTTGCCATCAAAGGCGAAGACAACAGAACCTACTACCGTCACATAGACCAGGCCCTGGACCACGGCCCCAACATCACCATGGACGATGGAGCGGACCTGGTCAGCACCGTTCATTCCCGGAGGCGCAGCCTGCTTAAGAATATCATCGGCGGCACCGAGGAAACCACAACTGGAGTCATCCGGTTGAGGAGCATGGCCCAAAAAAAAGTCCTCTCTTATCCCATCATCGCTGTTAACGATGCCAACACCAAGCACCTTTTTGACAATCGCTACGGGACGGGACAGAGCACCATCGACGGCATCCTGAGGGCCACCAATGTTCTCATGGCAGGGCTGCATTTTGTCGTCGCCGGCTATGGCTGGTGCGGACGCGGGGTGGCCATGAGGGCAAGGGGAGCTGGCGCCAAGGTCATTATTTGTGAGATTGATGCTCTCCGGGCCCTGGAAGCTGTCATGGACGGGTTCGAGGTTATGCCCATGAGCGAAGCAGCGTCTAAAGGAGATGTATTTGTTACCCTGACGGGTGACAAGACCATCATCACCCGTTCTCACTTTCTCAGGATGAAGGAAGGGGCCATCATCGCCAATTCCGGCCATTTCAACGTCGAAATCGATATTCCGGCCCTGGAAAAACTTGCCACGAAAAAGAGGAGAATCCGGGAATTTGTCGATGAGTATGAGCTGCGCAACGGAAAAAAGCTCTATCTCCTGGGAGAGGGCCGGTTGATCAACCTGGCGGCTGCAGAAGGACATCCCGCCATGGTTATGGATATGAGCTTCGCCAACCAGGCTCTGAGCGTGCTTTACCTCAGCCGCAAGGGCGCTTCGCTGAATAAAGAAGTCTATGCTGTTCCCAAAGCGATCGACGAAGAAATCGCCCGCCTAAAACTGAGATCCATGGGGGTAAAGATCGATCGGCTGACCGCGGAGCAGAAAAAATATCTGGAGGCCTGGGAAGAAGGGACTTAGACGTCGCCTTTGTCCTTTTCTCTCTCTTTAATCGCTTTGAGATAAGAATTGAGCCTTTCTTTCATCTCCAGGTCTATGACCTGGGGAGAGATTTTTTCTAAGACCTCCGCTGCTTTGCCCAGGTCATCATTCTTAAAATAGGCGGCTCCCAAATTGAAATTAAAATTTACGTCATCAGGGACAATCTTGACCGCCATCTTGAAGCTCTCGATGGCGCCGAAGAGATTGTTTTGATTCTCCAGGATCAATCCGAGCAGGTTATAGGCCAGGGCGAAGCGGGTGTTGAGCTTGACGGCGATATCGACATAGGAACGGGCTTTCTCGAAATCCTCCCTGGTGAAATAGAGCCTGGCCAGGTTGTAATAGGGGAGCTCCTTGTGCGTGTAGTTAGGGTCTTCAATGACTTTCCTGAATTCCCCTTCAGCTTTGTCGAGATCCCCTATTTCCTGATAAATCGTTCCCAGGTTGTTGTGCGCCTCGGCAAAATTGGGCGAGATCTGAAGACATTTTTGGTAGAGATTGATGGCCTCCTGAAGATTTCCCCTCATGGAATTGGCCATGCCGAGGGCGTTCAAAGACTGATAGTGACGGGGATCAAGGCTCAAGGCCTTGTTGAAGTACTTGATCGCATCGTCGATATTATTGCTGTTGAGATAAAACAGCCCGATATTGTACTGGTACTGGGGGTCTTTTTCCCTGGCCTTCTCCGTTTTTTTCTGGGCGGAGGCGCATGATAGAAGGCTCAGACAGATAAGAATGGTCAGAGTCTTGCAGTTTTTCATCATGATCCTCTCTCTTCCGTTTTATTTTAGGAGCCTTTGGGTTCGTTGTCCAATCCTATTTATTGCTGCGGCTATTCAACCTTAAGCGCTCTTAGCATCAGATCACGCAGGGACTCTTGCGGCCTTTTGTTTTCATAAAGGACTCTGAAGACCTCCTCGACGATGGGCATTTCAACGTTTTCTCTGCGCGCCAGGTCTCGAACGGATATCGTCGTCGAGACGCCTTCGGCCACCATCTTCATCCCTGAGAGGATGAGGGACAACGGCCGGCCCTTTCCTAGGTCATAACCCACGTGGTAATTCCGGCTTAGCTTGGCCGTGCAGGTCAAAACCAGGTCTCCGATCCCGGCCAGTCCCATGAATGTCTCCTTGCTGGCGCCGAGCTTTATCCCGAGCCTGGTCATCTCGGCAAGGCCGCGGGTGATCAGGGCGGCCCGGGTGTTATGTCCGTATCTCAATGAATCGGATATCCCGGCCGCCAGGGCGATGATATTCTTGGATGCTCCGGCAAGTTCGACTCCAATGACATCTCCGCTCGTGTACGCCCGAAAATAGAAATTGGAGACAAGATGCTGGACGGTTTTCGCGGAATCAACCTCTTTGGACGCAATCACGACCGCCGTGGGATGCTTTTCCGCAACTTCCCGGGAAAAACTCGGACCAGACAAGACGGCGAGATGCGGGAGAGAACGGACACGGAAAACCTCTTCCATGATTTCAGTCATTCTTTTCAGCGACCCCTCTTCAATGCCTTTGGCCAGGCTGACGACAATCTGGTCGCGAGACAGGGAGGGAGCGATGTCCGAGAAAACCTGGCGGCAGAACTGGGAAGGGACGGCGACGAACAGAACCTCGGCGGACTTGGCGGTTTCCTTAAGATCGGCCGAGAAGGAAACCGGAGAAGGGAAGACATGTCCAGGGAGGAAAACATGGTTCTGACGAGTCTTCTGAAACTCTTCAAGAATCTCGCCCTCTCTGACCCAGAGCCTGGTTTTGACCCGGAGGCGGCCAAGATGAAGGGCAAAAGCCGAGCCCCAGCTCCCTCCTCCTATGACTCCTGCTTCCATCGCTTTCAGTCCTTCTCCCTCTGTCCGAATTTTCTTTCTTGCCCCCTGAGCAATCTCTTGATGTTACCTCGATGACGCAACGCGATCAGGATAAAAATGGCCAGCCCCAACAACGCCAGCTGTCTATCACCATAAAGGAAATAAGCCCATAAGGGAAAGGATAGGGTGGCCAGAAGCGAACCCAGAGAGACAAACCGCGTCGCGGCAATGGTTCCCACAAAGACGGCCAAGCTCAAGACAAACGGAACGGGTGCAAGAACAGCGTACGCCCCCATAGCTGTGGAAACGCCCTTGCCCCCACGGAACCTGATAAAAACTGGAAAACAGTGTCCCAGCGTGATCAGAAAGGCGGCGGCGAGAGCGATTCGCCTGTCATCAAAAAACCGCAACGCCAGCCAGACAGGGAGAGCGGCCTTCAAAACATCTAAAACCGCCACAGGAACGGCATACTTCCAGCCCTTGAGCCTCAGAACATTGGTGGCGCCAGTGCTCTGGCTGCCGAAACCGCGGATATCCTTATTTTCGCCCAGCCGGAAGAAAAGATATCCCGATGGAATGGACCCGATGAAGTAGGCCAAAACAACAAAAAGAATGTTCATCCTAAAGGAAACTCCGAAAGAACGCTGTACTCGGCCCCCGATGGCTTGAGGGTGCTCCTAAAAAAGGTGACCTTCGAGACCCGCATATCTCCAAAAAACGTCTCCCGGTGCTTTTCCAGGTCCAAAAGAAGGAGTTCGAGCCGGGATGGGAATTTCACCCGGCCCAGGGTGAGGTGGGGATGGAACTCTCTTGCCTCCCGGGGGAATCCCAATTTTTCCACGGCGATCTCGATATCCTTTTGGAGGATTCCAAGGGAGGGGCCCGCCTCGACGCCGACCCAAAGGACGCGTGGATTTTTTCGGCCGGGTGGGAACCAGCCTGACCCTTGGAGCTTGAGGTCAAAGGCGCTGTGGCTCTTTATGAGATTCTCAAGCAATCCGGCCAGCCGCGAAACATCCTGGTCGAGGATTTCACCAAAGAACTTCAAAGTGAGATGCATCCCCTGAGCATTGACCCAGCGGATGTTCTTGCCGTTGGGCCGGAGCTCGTCGATGAGAGCCTCCAAATTTTGTTTCAAAGGATCGTCCAGGTCGATGGCAATAAAAGTCCTCATTTTTTTCCCCTGGTCCCTTGTTGCCGCCGCTGGAGAAGATGTCTACGGAGCATGTCCAGCGCCTTTTGCGTCGACTGGAACTTGATCTGCTTTCTCTTGCCCAAGAAAAGGCTCTTCCATACGGCCGTCCCTCCGTCCCAAGCAAGGGCAACGAAAACAAGGCCGACGGGCTTTTCAAGCGTCCCACCAGTGGGACCAGCGATGCCAGTGATTGCCAACCCATAGTCAGTCTGGGCTCGCTCTCTGATTCCCCGGGCCATGGCTCGAGCCACCAAAGAGCTGACTGCGCCGTGCGTCCTGATGAGCGAAGGGGAAACAGCCAAGAGGTCAGTCTTAGCGGCATTGCTGTAGGTCACAACCGCCTCCAGGAAATAATCGGAGCTGCCAGGTCTGTTCGTCAGCCTGTGGCTGAGCAGTCCCCCAGAGCAGGATTCAGCCGCGGCCAGGGTTTGCTTGTTTTTCTGCAACAGATTGCCGACGACCTCTTCCAGGTCCTCGCCCGACTCAGAAAAAACATTATTCTTCAAACGGATGCGGAGCTTCTTTTTCAGCCTCTGGATTTTCCTTTCAGCCTTGGCGGCACCTGAGGAGGAAAAAGAGGTCAGGTGGATCTCGATTTGACCGGGAGAGGCCAGAATCGTGATCCTGACATCGGGCCTTTTGGGGTAGAGGTCGCCAACCAGCATCTCGACTTGCGACTCCGTCAAGCCAGCGATCTTGAGGACCTGCCGCGCCAGGTATCCCTGACGCTTGGCCGCAAGCCGCGGCCAGACCGATTCTTCAAACATGGATTTGAGTTCCCCGGGCGGTCCGGGCAGGAGAACGATCGTTTTTCTCCCCGCCTCCAGCCATTGACCGGGCGCTGTCCCACTTTTATTTAATAGAGCATCGGCACCTTGAATGAGGTAAGCCTGTTTCCGATTGGGAGCGGGCATAGGAATGCGTCTGCGCTTGAACCGCTCTTCGATTCTCCGGAGGATGTCTTCGCTCAAGATGAGCTTCCTGTTCAAAACGGCGGCGAAAGCCTCCCGTGTCCGGTCATCTCCGGTAGGGCCAAGCCCTCCTACGGCCAGAATAAGGTCCGATTGCTCCAGAGCCTCTTTGATTCGGAGGCGGAGGTCGCCGACATCATCCCCAACGATTGTTTTGAAAGCGACATCGAAACCGAGCTCATTCAGGCGCTGGATTAAATAGAGCGAATTGGTATCTTGATAATACGGAGTGAGCAGTTCTGAGCCGATGGCGATGATTTCGACTTTGCTCGGAACGCTGCTGTTCACTTCAGATAAAGATAACCTTGGAGGATGATTAGGGAAATCGCCGCGGAGATGAGGTCATCAGCCATGATCCCCCAGCCTCCGGGAAGCTTCTCAGACTTGGTGATCGGCCAGGGCTTGACGATATCAAAAAAACGGAAAAGGACAAAGGAAAGACCCAGTGCAAACCATGTCGGAGGGACCAAGATCAGGGCCAGAAGCTGGCCGCAAACTTCATCAATGACAATTCTCCTGGGATCTTTCTCCCCGAGCTCCGAGGAATAAGAAGCGGAGGAAACCACACCAAGGATACAGAGCAGGAAAAGAAAGACGAGGATATAAGGCCAAGGCAAAGGAGCGAGGAGGAACTTGTAAAGCAGGACGACGGCAAAGCTCGCCGCTGTTCCTGGAGCAAGAGGAAAGAATCCGAGCCCAAAAAAGGTGGCGATCACCCTCCCCATGAATTTCATGGAACGATTTTCCCATAAAGATCATATACATCTGCGGCTACGATTTCAACTTTTTCCAAAGGCTTCAGCCCGTGCGCCATCCGCCTGTTTTCTTGGATATAAACCACACCGTCCACCTCTGGAGCTTGAAACCGGGCCCGCCCCGAGGATGGCTCGCCGTTGCGAATGGGCGAATTTTCAATCAAGACATCGATCTTGCGCTTCAAATATTTCTTGTTGATTTCCGCGGATATTCCTGCCTGAATCCGCATGATCTCTTCTTGCCTGGAGATTTTTTCCTTCTCGGGAACAGGGTCGCCCGACCCGAATGAATCTGTCCCTTCCTCAGGGGAATAGGTGAAAACACCCAGGTGATCGAATCGCGCCGTTCGCACAAAGGCCTTGAGCACCTCGAATTCCTCTCGCCCCTCGCCAGGGAAGCCAACGATGAGAGAAGTCCGGAGCGCGACATCGGGGAGCCTTCTCCGGATCTTTTCGATCAGAGCGAGGCCTCTTTTCCCGTCCATGCTCCTTTTCATTCCTCGGAGGATGCGGCGGTCCGCATGCTGGAACGGGATATCAAAGTAGGAGCAGATTTTTTTTTCAGCCATGATTTCGATCAGGTCGTCCGTGATTTCTTCGGGATAACCATAGAGAAAACGGATCCAGCTGAGGGCGGGAACATCAACGAGCCGGCGCAGGAGCTTGACCAGGCCATCGTTCATCCCCTTATCGCGGCCAAAATATGTGGTGTCCTGGGAGATCAAGTTTATTTCTTTGATCCCCCGATGGCCAAGCTGCCGGGCCTCGGCAACGATGGAGGAGAGGCTGCGGGACCGGTAAGGTCCTTTGATCAGAGGGATGGCGCAAAAGGCACACTCATGAGAGCAGCCTTCTGAGATCTTGACATAAGCCCAGGAAGGAGGTGTTGACATCAGCCGGGGCGTTTTATGGCTGCAGAGAAAAGTCTCCTTGCCCCGGCGGAAGGGCCGGCCCTCTATAGCCTGGACGATTTTGTCAAAGTCCTTCACTCCGAGCCAGACATCGACCTCCGGATATTCCGACCTGAGGCCCTCTCCGGTCCTTTCGACATAACAGCCCGTCGCCACAATAGTTTTATTATTATCTCTTTTCTTTTGGGCTGCCGCTTCCTTTAGGGCCTGCGCGGCTTCTTCTTTTGCTGGACCGATGAAGCCACAAGTATTCAAAATGATGACGTCGGCCTTTTTTGGGTCTGGAAGAAAGGTATAGCCGGCCCGGCGGAGATATCCGAGCATCACTTCGCTATCGACAAGGTTCTTGGCACAGCCGAACGTCGACAGGGAAACGGTTTTGCCTCTCCCTTCGCGAGGTCTGTTTAACTCGTGTTGTCTGTCCATTTCTTTAGCGACCCGGATTCCTCTTTTCAGGTCACTCTGACTCAGTCCGGAGGGTGGGAAGCGCCATAACCGGACCCATTCCTGCGCTGGATAATTATTGCCCTCACAGAAAAATTGACCCTTCTCTTAGGGATAAATGCGGTAAAGGAGCCGGGGAAAGGGAATAGTCTCCCGGATGTGCTTGATTCCGCAGATCCAGGCCAGGGTTCTCTCGACGCCAAGGCCGAAACCGGAGTGGGGGACACTTCCGTATTTTCTTAAGTCCACGTACCACTCATACGCTTGCCGGGGCAAATTGTATTCTTTAAGACGCTGCTCGAGAAGCGCAAGGTCATGGATTCGTTGTCCACCGCCGATAATCTCGCCATAGCCTTCGGAGGCCAAAACATCCACACCAAGGGCGAGGTCAGGCCGTTTCTCGTCCGGCTGCATGTAAAAAGCCTTGATCTTCGAGGGAAAATGGGTGACACAAACGGGACTATCAAAGATCTCGGAGATCAGGGTTTCTTCAGGGGCCCCGAAATCGTTTCCCCACGCCATTGAGGAGCCCTTTTGTTGAAGCAGCCGGAGAGCTTCCTCATAGGTCACCCGCGGAAAAGGCGTCTTGATTTTTTCAAGCGACGTGGTTTCCCGTTCCAGGACCTCAAGCTCTTGCCGCCTTTTTTCCAGGACTCTTCCCAGAATAAAGAGGATCAGGTCCTGGGCCAGCTCGATAGTATCATCGAGCTTGGCAAAGGCCACTTCGGGCTCGACCATCCAGAATTCGATCAGGTGGCGCCGCGTCTTTGATTTCTCGGCCCGGAAAGTTGGTCCAAAACAATAGACTTTGCCGAAGGCCATGGCCGTGGCTTCATTATAGAGCTGCCCGCTCTGGCTGAGGTAGGCCTTCTGGTCAAAATATTCCGTCTCAAAAAGCGTCGTCGTCCCTTCACACGAGCTGGGAGTAAGAATCGGCGTGTCCATGAGCCGGAAGCCGCGGCCGTCAAAAAAATCGCGAATCGCCTTGATGAGCTCGGCCCTGACCTGAAGGGCGGCATGCTGCTTGCGGGAGCGAAGCCAGAGATGCCGGTGCTCCATCAAAAAGGGCGTGCTGTGTTCCTTGGGAGCTATAGGGTAGGCAAGGGCGACCTGGAGTGTCTCCATATCCCGGATGCTGAGTTCATAGCCGCCCGGAGCTCTTTTTTCTTCCCTGACCGTTCCTCGAACAATGACTGAAGACTCCTGCGTCAGAGCATCGAACTGTTGGAAAAGGGGATTATCTTTGGCCTCGCTCGCGATGGTGGCCTGGATGATTCCAGTGCCGTCTCTGACAAGGAGAAACCGGACCTTGCCGCTGGAGCGTTTATTATAGACCCAGCCCCTGATTTCAACGTCTTGGTTTGCGTGCCTGCCGATTTCCTCGATATAAACCCATTTCATAGCGCACCCATTATAAGTGATTGAAAAAAGCAGGTCAAATAAGCTGCCGCGTCATGGCTGGTGCAGTAAGCAACTCCGTTTCCGTGATCATTTTGTTCTGGAATAGGGGCCTGCCACGGCTTCGCCCCGACATCCTGGCGGCCCATTCTGCTAATCACGCAAACAGAAATTCCAGAGGCATCAAACGCTCCGGTGGTCGGGGGGCCCCCCAGCCGTGTCACCCTCTCTAGACCACCGCCTCAATATCACAGAAACGGAGCCGCTTGCTTTGGTGCATCTCTGGTTGCGTTTCCAGCGGTTTTATTTTATGTTTATAAAAAGATGGCTGAGCCAAAACCTTTTGTCCCCGCCAAGCTGATCGTTGGCATAATTTCATCCCAACGGACCCATTTTGAAAGAGCGGAGAAGGAGCTCCAAGCCCTCTTCGGGCCAGCCGATCTTAAGAGCCCCTCCTTTCCGTTCGACCTCACAAATTATTACGAAGAACAGATGGGAACCAATTTGGAGAGGGTATTCTTGAGTTTTGTCGAACTTGTTCCGCCCGAAACATTGAGCGCTCTGAAAATTCAGACAAACGCCCTGGAACAAAAAATCAGACAAGAATCGGGCAAAAATTTTAGAGTGGTCAATATCGACCCCGGCATTCTCACGGCCTCCGCCCTCATCATGGCCACGGCCAAGGATTTTTCCCACCGCATCCCTCTCTCCCAGGGAATCTATGGCCACCTTGAATTTCTGTTTAGCAAGCAGGGGATCAGGACGCTCGACTGGACGTACCCGGACTTTAAACGGGAAGGCTATGAGAAATTCTTCCTCGACGTGCGGAGGATCTACCTGGAGCGAGTTAAACAGATAGCGTGAGGACCACGTCAAGACTCTTCTTCGCGTGTTCGTTGCCTCGCAAACCGGAGATAGTTGTTGAGGGAAGGATCCCGGCCGAGAAGCACTTCTGACGCGATCGATGCCTATTCCTCGTCTGGCTCAAAGGCGGATATCTGCCTGAGCTTCTCGATGATCCCGGGAAGCTCCCGGAGGACAACCTGAATATCCCCGTCCGTGTTGAACCGGCCAAGAGACATCCTGACGGAGGAACGGGCGATTTCAGGCCGGAGCCCTATGGATGAGAGGACGTGAGAGACTTCTTCGGATTCTTCCGAACAGGCTGAGCCAGTGGAAACGCAGATGCCTTTGGTCGCCAAAGCCAGAAGGATGGCCTCTGCTTCCAGCCCCGGGAAAGAAAAGTTTAGAGTATTTTTGACCCTTTTCTCGGGATGTCCGTTGAATTTCGCTTTGGGGATAGTATCCTCGATCCCTTTTTTCAATGATTCGGCGAGCTTTTCTATCCTGTCTCTGTCTTTCCGCCCTCTTTCAATTAAAATCCGCGCTGCTTCCCCGAATCCCACGATTCCGATCGTGTTCTCCGTACCCGCCCGCATCCCTCTTTCCTGATGTCCTCCCTGGATAAACGGGCAAATATCAACTCCTCTGCGGACATAGAGAGCGCCCACGCCTTTAGGCCCATAAATTTTGTGGGCGGACACAGAAAGGAGATCGACTCCAAGTTTCTCGACGTTCACGTCCGTTTTGCCGAAGGCTTGGACAGCATCTGTATGCACCAAGACGCCATTGTCCTTGGCAATTTTCACAATCTGCTCAATCGGTTGGATCGTCCCAAGTTCATTATTGGCCAGCATAATAGAGATCAGGGCTGTTTGCGGCGTGATCGAATCCTTAAGGAAATCGAGGTCCACTGTTCCGAACCGGTCCACGGGCACATAAGTGACCTTGACTCCCTTTTTCTCCAAGTAATTTGCCACCCGGAGGATGGCAAGATGCTCGATGGTCGAGGTGATAATCTCGTTTTTTTCGGGAAACGTGTCGATAACTCCGCGAATTGCAAAATTGTCCGACTCTGTCCCTGAACCCGTGAAGATGATCTCGTTCCGGTGCGCGGCCAGGGCTTTAGCTACCGTCTCCCTCGCCCCTGTGATGATATCCCTGACGGCTCTTCCGATAGGATAAAGGGAAGACGGGTTTCCGAAATGCTCCTTGAGAAACCAGCACATTTTTTCCGCCACGGCCGGGTCCAGGGGCGTTGTTGCATTGTTATCGAGATAGACCATCGTGTTCCCCAGTTTTTTCTTGTTCCCGGGTTAATCCTCCAACGGATTAAGGACGAGTCCCGACTTCAGTTTAGGAAAGAAGTCCGTGGATTTGTGGGGCATGAGCTCTCCCTTTTCCACGACCTGCCTGATCTGCTGGAGAGAACAGGGTTTGAGAAGTAAGATCACCTGCCATTCACCGTCGGCGACCTTCTTTAATCCTTCTTGCAGGTTCCTGATATACCCCACCTGCTCATCCTGGACGAACGGCTTCTCGGTAAAGGCCGCAAGCTTTTCGATGATCAGAGAATGCAGGACAGCGACATCCAGTCTCCTCCATTCCGGGGATTTGCCTGGGTCAACTTCTTTGTCCAGAATTTCCTCAGATTTAAGACGGAGCAGGAGGAATTTTTTTGAGCCGGTCAGGAAAACCCCAAAGGTGTGACTCTCTTTGTCAATTTTGCCGCGGACCTTAGCCAAAGCGGCCTGATCGGAAACGGAGGCTTCGGCCAGCTCAGAGATTTCGAAATCCTTGGAGAAGAGCGCCTTAAAACCCTCCTCGCTGAATTTCTCCAGGCCTTTGGCCAGACGGAAGGTCGGGAGGATGACCAGGCCGGGATCATTGAGGTCAAAGAGAGTCATCATAATATAGTTGAAATCCTCGTCTCCTTTGACGGAGCGGAGCTTCTGGATCATTTCCGCCCGGTAATTGAGTGAAGTCTCGTAGCGGTGATGGCCGTCGGCGATAATGAGGATCTTGTCCGTCATGGCCTGTTGGATCCGGCTGATGTCTTTCCCGTCTTTGATCACCCGCAATCGGTGCCGGTAGCCATCCTCGTCCCGGACATCGCCCGCCACGTGGGCCTTTTCGAGCGCTCGTTCGATGGCCTGGCCCACTTTTTTATTGTCGTCGGTGTAGAGAAGGAAAATCTGCTCGGTGTTCGTGTGTGTGGCCCGCAAGAGCCTGAGCCGGTCCTCCTTGTGTTTGGGGAATGTTTTTTCATGGGGCAGGACCTTCCTGGAAGCGACCTCTTCCAGTTTGACCCTGGCGATGAGGCCGCGTCTCTTCTTGGCGGTTCCGTTGACCATGTATTCCTGGTCATAAACATAGAGCGCTTTTTCATCCTCGCGGATAAATATACCCTCTTTTTCCCATCGTTTTAGGTAAAGATCAGCCCGGGCATACTTATCCTTGTCGGGAAACCCGGGATCATCGTCTTTTCCCAAGATAATCCGAACAATATTATAAGGGCTTCTCTTGTAGTAATCTTCCTGCATGCCCGGTGTGATCCGGTCATAAGGCTCGGTGATGACATCGTTGAGCTCAATTTTCTTGGTGTTATAGCGAAGACCATTGAAAGGCTGGATTTCGGCCATTTTTTCTCCGATTGATTAAATTCTAATTCCAGATATTCGGGCTCAGCCCAATTTTTCCTTCAGGATTCTGACGACTTCGAATCCCGCCCGTTTCTGCCCTTCTTCAGCCGCGGCACCGATGTGCGGCAAGGCGATGACATTGGGATGGTCGATGAAGGAAAAATCTTCCGGCGGCTCTTTCTCATAAACATCAAAGGCCGCAGCCCGGACCTTCCCGCTATTCAGGGCTTCGAGCAGGGCCTTCTCGTCCACGACGCCGCCGCGGGCCGCATTGATGATGATGACCCCGTTCTTCATCTTTTGGACCTCGTCCCTCCCGATGATGTACTTGGGCTGCTTAGGGATATGAAGCGTGATGATATCCGCTTGGGCCAGGAGCTCGTCCAAAGGAACCTGCTTCACATTAAGCTTCGTTTCGATCTTGATGACATCATAGGCGAGGACCTTCATCCCGAAGGCCAAGGCCCGCTCGGCGACAGCGAGGCCGATGCGGCCGGCGCCGACGATTCCCAGGGTTTTTCCGTACAGCTCGGTTCCGGACATGACCTTCTTCTCCCATTTGTGCTGCTTCATGGACAGGTTGGCTCGTCCGAGCTGGCGGACTGCGCTCAGCATCAGGCCGAAGGTGAGCTCGGCCACGGATATCGTCGTCGCTGCCGGCGTATTGGCGACTTTGATGCCCTTTTCTTTGGCGGCGGCCGCGTCGACATTGTCCAAACCGATGCCAGCCCGGACAATCATCTCCAGGCCTGCGGCGGCGTCAATCACTTTCCTGGTTACTTTTGTGGCGCTACGGACGACGATGGCGTTGTACGTAGGAATCGTATTGACAAGGGTGGCTTCATCCATGCCCGTTTTGACTATGACATCAAACCCGGGCACGGCTTTTAATTGTTCCAGGGCTTCTTTATCTAAGGAATCCGCAATAAGGATCTTTTTCATGTCCAATTCTCCCTAATGATGGGCTCAGCAGCCCGGGCCGAGCTCCCCATCTCAAACTTATAACCCAGGTCGGCCAAGGTCAGCTCCAGCGCGCTCAGGGCTGTAATGACGTCGAAACCTCCCATGTAACCCAAGTGGGCTATCCTGAAGAACTTTCCCTTGTTCGGGTCCTGGGCGCCGGCAATATAGACCATGTACTTGCCCTGCATGGTCTTGACCAGCTTGGCGCCGTCAATTCCCACGGGCGTTTTCACGGCTGTCAGGATATTGCCTGGTTTTTTGGCCAAGAGCTCGAGGTTGAGGGCCTTAACCCCGGCTCTGGTCGCCTCGCCCAGGATGCGGTGATGAGCATAGAGTCTTTCCAGCCCCATGCTCTTGACGATATCTAGAGATTTTTTCTGCTGGATAATGAGCGAGATAGCAGGCGTCCAGGGCGTCGTTTGCTTTTCCAGGTTCTTTTTAGCCTTGACGGCGTCAAAATAGAACTTGGGCAGCTTGGAGTTGCCGACGAACTTCCAGGCTTTCTGGCTAAAAGCGATATAGGCCAGTCCCGGAGGAATCATGAACGATTTCTGGGAGCCGGAAACCATGATGTCGACCTTCCATTCATCCATCGGGCATGGCGTTGCGCCGACACCCGAGATACCATCCACAACCAAGATGGCCTCAGTTTTGGCGACAAGTTGGCCATATCCCTGGATATCATAGAGCGCTCCGCTGGATGTTTCGGAAAGTGTCGCAAAAACCGCCTTGACATCCGGGTTGGCTTTGAGTTCCGCCTCCAACTGCTCTTTGGTGAAATCCTGTCCCCATTCGAGGACGATCTCTCTGCAGTTGATGCCATAAGCTTTGCAGATATTTCCCCAGCGTTCGCCGAATTTTCCGCCGTTGATGCTGATGACCTTATCGCCAGGGCTGAGCGTGTTAACAATGGCGGTCTCCATAGCACCTGTACCGGAGGAAGTGAGGATAAACACATCCTCTTTGGTGCCAAAGACATACTTGATGCCTTCGGTCGTCTCCATGAAGATCTTGGAAAACTCCGGAGTCCGGTGATGGATGATCGGTTCCGCTGCCGCCGCCAGAACACTCTCAGGCACTGGAGTCGGCCCGGGTGAGAGAAGGTAGTATTTTTTTATCATCAAAGCCTCCATTTAAGAAAATGAAATGATATGAGCCATTAAATTAGCAGAATTCACCCCGAGAGTCAATCAAAGCTGTCGCAGGATCTCTGTTAGCAAAGCCGTCCTCTGAATGAGGGAGGGGAGAAGGAGGTGCTCGTTTTCGGCGTGGATTCCATCGCCATCCGGTCCCAGGCCGTCCAAGGTGGGGACTCCAAGACTCGAGGCCAGGGAGGCATCCGAGCCTCCGCCCGTTCTTCCATCTTCCAGGGTGATATCCATAGACGACGCGATCTTTCTAACCTCGGCAAGGAGCTCGGCCGACGGCCTTGTTTTTTCCATCGGGGGGGTGAGGCTCTCCACGGAGCACTTGATTTTTGCGCCTGGGACCGCCGGCTCAAGCTGCTTGGACGTGTTTCTGATCCTATCCTGCTGCCTGGTATTCCAGAATCTCCAGTCGAGCACGGCCCAGGCCGCTTCAGCCACAATATTGGCTTTTTCACCGCCGCCAATCTGGCCGATGTTCATCGTGACGCCGCTGGCCGCCAGCCTTCTCAGCCGGCGGAGCTGGACTATCAACTCGTCAACGGCATTGATCCCTTTCTCCGGGTCGCCGGCATGAGCGGCCCTCCCTTTCACCTCAAGGCGGAGGACAAGCCGGCCCTTGCGTTGGGTTTTCAATCTGCCGCCGGGAAGGGCGGGCTCCAGACAGAGGACATAGGTCGACGCCTTAGCCAGCCGCAGGATCAATGCGTCAGAACCTTCGGCTCCGATCTCCTCCGCGGAATTGATGAACACGGCGATCCTTCTGGCCGGTCTCATGCCCAGCTGGTGGAGAGCTTTAAGCGCGAAAACCGCCATGACCAGCCCGGCTTTCATATCCAAGACACCCGGACCAAAAACCTTGCTCCCCGAGATGAAAAACGGCATTTTCACGATCTTGCCGACAGGCCAGACTGTGTCAATATGGGTGAGAACAAGAATCTGGCCTTCTGTCCTTGCTTTGGCCGAGGCTGGATATTCGGCCAGGTAGAGGTCTCCCGTCCGTTTCTGGGGGAAGCGGGTGATTTTAGCTCCGACCTTTCTCAATTCACCCGTCACAAAAGAGGAGCAGGAATCGACGGCTTTTTTATCCTGAGAGGGAGACTCCCGGATAACCATGTTTTTGAGCAGGTTGACCATCTCTCCCTGGCGGGACTTAAAATAAAGGTTGAAATCCATTTTCGCGCCTCCGGCAGTCCTTAATGTATCACAGCTCGTCAGGAAATGCACTCACTCAAAGATAGCAAATGCAGCTGCAGACTTTTCATAAAATTTTTCTCACGGCCGATGCGGCCCTGCCGTAAATCGAGCTCCCTGTCCTCAACAGCTTGCCCAGGGGAAATTGTTTAAGTCGGAGAGCCCTGAAGCGGCAGATCTCATGGCAGCAGAGACAGTGGATGCATTGTTTCTCATCAATCCAGGCCGCTTCCTGAAGGACGCTGATGGCTCGAACGGGGCAGATGTTCACGCACTCCGAGCAGGCCGTGCATCTTGAGCTCACGACTTCGGGGATCAAACCCAGTTGCCCTTGAATATAGGCATACAAAAAGGAGGGCAATTTCCTCCGGAACAGGCTGACGGCAAAGGCAGAATGTTTAAAGTTCTTCACTTCGACATCTTCGAGCTTGTCTCCGGCAATTTCGATAAGATCGATGTCGCCCATGCCCAGCCCGCGCTCATGGGCATAATAGGTCGTGTAGATCCGCAAAGGTTCGTATCCGACAATCCTGGTTGCGGCCGCGTCCAAAGCGACTCCGTCCGAGGACGCGAGCACAAGCCCGATATTTTTGGGAGACCCTGCCGAAGGGCCCTCGCCTTCGTGGCCGATGACGGCATCCATGACGGTTAAACGCGGACGAACGCAGGTAAGCAGATCCACGAGCATCTCCGAAAAGATATCATTGCGGACAAAGCGGCGGTGACAGTCGACTCTCTGGCCATGCGGGATAACACCATACATGTTCTTCACCGCTCCTGTATAAAGAGTGAACGAATGAGTCTTGAGCTTGGGGAGGTTGATGGTCACGTCGGCATCAAGGACAGGACGGGCGATATAAAACTTATCCAGGACTTTTCCCCGGACCGGCACCTCAACGAAGCCTGTCTCTTTCAGGTTCACGAGGCGTATCCCCAGCTCCGTGCAAACCCGGCGATAGCCGCTTGGGAGGAAGAGGTCTCCCTGGCCCGAAGGCAAATCATCGCCGACAGTAATATCGACATCACAATCTTTGAGCAGGCGCAGAACTTCCTGCACAAAAGCAGGATGGGTGAAGATGGCTCTCTCCACGGAAGCCAAGGGAGAGAGGAGGTTGACTTTGACAAAAACCTTGCGGCTCGATCTCAAGAGTGATTTCATCCCCCCGAGGAGGTCGAGACAACTGCGGATGCCGCGAGATAAATTGTCAGTTTCATAATCGGGACACCTGGCCACCGCCACCCTGGGTTTGGGCTCAATTGTTCTCATGGTTTTCTATCAGTCGAACATTTTATATTATCCTTGCTGAAGAGCTCAACCATCTTCTCTGTTCTCTCTCCTCGACAGCCAGCGTTGATTTATCTCCAGTTTTACCGTAAATTAGGAGAGAAACCGTGATTATAAAAAATAGTTAGGGCATGAAAAAGCAGATCTTGCTCCTGGCCGCTCTTCTCGTTTTTCTGGGGACAGCCTCCCTGCTTCAGGGAGAAATTTTTTACCCCTGGAAAGACGTCTATGTTGGCGCTTTGGACAGGAAGAATTGGTTCGGACTCGTGATCGCTCCCAGCCAGCAGGTCGCCTTTGCTTTTTCCATAAAAGTGAAAAAGGAAAGCCAGGTCGCTGAGGGCGACGACCTTTTTTTCGTTGTCTCTGAGGTCGGTCCGCACTCTCCCGACGATCAGTACGCCCGGATCAAGGCCGACCTGAGTCTTCCTTTCAAACTGGGGGATGCCACCCCCATCCTGATCAAGCCGGCCGAGAATTCCGACACTTTGATTCTGGAATGGTCTCGCCGGGACGAGAAGACTGTTATCGGCCGCATCCAGGCCCCAAAGTACGTGGATCTTCAAGTCGCGCATTACTTTCCCTGGAATATTAAGGGGAAATACCACCTTCTTGCCGACGGCCAGGTCCACGGCGAAAACGAAGGAAGCAAAAAAGTCCATTATCTCTTCTGGACTGGGCGAAAAGGAGAGCCCGGGACAGCCCCGGAAGGAGAAGACGTTTCCCTCGTTTTTTCAATGGCAGAAGAAAACGCGGTTTACTTTGTCGCGGGAATCGGCGATAGCCTCAAGACAGTCAGCGACCGCATTTATCGCTATAAGAATGCGGATTCCATCGACTCGTTCCTCGAAGAGGAGGAAGAACGATACAACAACAACAGGGTGAAAACCGAAGGCCTTATAAGGGGCTTGTCCGAGGCCGTCACGAACAACGTTTTCTGGATGATTCTCTACCAGCCGGATCATCATCGACTCTACGCACCGGCGGGACGGAGCTGGATTTTTCCCCAGGCCGCTGGCGCGCCCGACGACTGGGCCATTTTCGAATGGGATTCTTTCCTGAGTGCGCTTGAATTATCCGTGGAAAGCGCACGGCATGTGCAAGACGCGGTCAAAGCTGTTCTGGAAACCCAATATCCGAGCGGCAATATTCCCAACTGGCGCAGCCAGCGTGGCGGAACGCCTGACCGTTCTCAGCCTCCCATCGGCAGCTATGTGGTCCTGAAGCTCTTTGGAAAACTCGGGGACCTCGATTTGCTAAATTTTTCCTATCCCCATCTCAAAAAATGGCATTCTTTCTGGAGAGCCCCCAAGCAGAATGGTCAGCCGAGAAGAGACGGCAACCGTGACGGCCTGCTCGAGTGGGGCTCGGATACAGAGCTCGTCCTCGGTGCTCTGTTCCCTTGGGAGGAAAAAGCCACCGGAAAATCGAGGGCCGTATGGGAGTCGGGCCAGGACGACCTGCCCAACTGGCAAGACGCCTCCTTCAACCAAGAAACGGGCACACTGGCAATGAATTGCCTGGACCTCAATTGCCTATATGCCCTGGATGCCTATTGTCTTTCCCGGATAGCCCGTATCCTCAATATCCAGGAAGACTCTGCGTTTTATTTTGAAGAATACGAGCAGATGAGAGAGCTCATTAATGACAAGCTCTGGAATGAACGAGAAGGATTCTATTTTGACCGGCATTGGGACGGCAGGTTCTCGACCAGAAAGGCGGCCTCAAACTTCTATCCTCTCCTGGCCCGGATACCCGACCAGAAAAAGGCCCTGCTGATAATCAAGCGCCTGCTCAATCCCAAGGAATTCTGGGGAGACTACATCCTTCCCACAATCTCGCGGGACGATCCCTTGTACAAAGAGCAGCAATACTGGAGGGGAGCGATCTGGCCGCCGACCAACTATCTCGTTTATCAAGGCCTCAAGGCCTATCAATTCGACGCCGTGGCTTCGGAATTTGCCAAAAAAAGCTCGGACCTTTTCCTGCGCAACTGGAAAAACTTTCAGCTCTGTCCTGAAAATTTTGATTCCCGAACCGGCGAGGCAGGCGGCCAGAGATACCAGACCTGGAGTCCTCTATTCGCCCTGATTGGGCTCGAGGAGTATCTGGATTTCACGCCCTGGGAAGGCTTTCGTTTCGGAATACTCGAACCGGAAGAGAAAGGGAAACTCTCCCGCCTCGCCATCCAGGGCAGGCATTACCAAGTGGAAGTGGGGCCTTCGAGAATCAGGCTGATCGAAGATGAAAAGGAAATTGTCCGGGCCAGCGGCGGGGCTGTTTTCCGGCACTTTCTCTATTCTGAAAACGAAGTCTCCTTTGAATTTAGGGCCCTCAAACCAAGAAAGGTCCGGATTGGTTTCTTGAAGTATGGGAAATATCAATTCCTGCTGGATAATCAGGTCAAGCGGGTTTTTGAGGGCGGTTCGTTCAGCTTCGAGGTTCCCGAAGGGGAACACACGGTCTTGATTCAACTCCTTGAGGAACGAGAGAAACACTTTCTCTTCTTCAAGATTTGACCGCCTTCTTCCCGAGATAAGCCTGCTTCAGGGTATCACCCCTGACGCCCTGCCTTAGGGCTTCCAAAGCCAGAACCTCTTCGGGTGGAATGTTCCCTAGGTTCACATTCAGACCAAACCGGAAGATGAGGTCCTGCTGCTGGTTCTTGAGAGGAGCTTCCCAGATGAGGTTATTGACGTCGGCGCCGCCGGAGAGGATGCGGTCAATTTCGTTCTTATTGGTCTTGCCTTCCCGGTCAAAAATCCCCACGCCGCGGCCTGCTTCTCTGGCTTCGATGATGACCTTGAACGCACCGGTAGCGAGATCCTCCGCGATAAGCTCATGGATCACCTCCAAGGATGGCGCTTCCTGGGGGTCTTTTTTCCCGACTTCAGTAATGACTTTGAATCCCTGATCAGCAGCCCGCTTGATCGTCTCCTTCCTCAGGGACCTATCCATCTCGATAGTGCCGTCCGAGATCTCGATGGCCGTAAAACCCAGCAGGCGGGCTCTTTTCAAATAAGCCTCCAGAGAATTTTGCCATACGGCGACCTCGAGAAACGTGCCTCCGGGCATGACCTCGATGCCCGAGGACGCGATCAGGTCATTTTTCTTTTTGAGAACGTCTTTATCGTAGAAGGCCGACGTCCCGAACGTCAGTTTGATGATATCAATATAATCGCCGGCACACTGGATCAGGTCTTTGAGGACGTGCTGCCCCAGCCCCTTGTCAATCACCATCGTCAGCCCCGTCTTTCTTGGCTTCCTTGTTCTTCCCGGATAGGGAATCCGGAAGGCTCCTTCCCATGCCTTTTCAGCCATCATTATCTCCTTGTTCGAAATTCAAAGGCGCGCTCTAAAAGGTCGCCCCAGCAGCGCCGCGGACTGGCCAGGACTGTCGCACAGAAAACTGTGTTTTTGTGACCGGCGAGCTGGCCAGACGACGCGAGCCGAGCCTGCGCCAGCTCCGGGCGGTCGAGGCCGAGCACGGGGAGTTGATCATAAAGAAGGAAAGTCTCGGACCGCTTTAGAGAAATATTATCAAATAAGGCCTTGGCCCGTTTCCTCGGGTCTGTGACCGGGCAGAGGACAAAATCACCGCGGCCCTCCTCGATCCTGGGAAAAAGAATGATGACTTCGGGATCGACGAGGCTCTCCTCCCAGCAGCGGTATCGGGAGAGGTCCACGGCTATTTTGTTGTGCCATTCGTTCTCAGCGCTCAGAGAGGGGGAGTCAAGGAAACGTGGAAAATGATGCCTCAACGTCCCGATGCGAATGTTATCCACGAGCGAGCCCATAAACCAGCGGAACCGGCGCCCTTCCTTTTTAAAGTGAACCGTTTCAGTCGAAAAAAGGGTCAAGCCGTGTTCGAGCCCGCTGAGCAGAAAGACCGTCTTGCCGCTGCCGGCTCCGCCGGCCACGATGAAGAGCCTGTTATTCTCGGCCTGGTGAAGAGCGCAGGCGTGGAGGTTATAGATAAGATGCCCTTTTTCGAGGAGGAAGAGCGTGAACCGGTAGAGAAAACCTTGGTTTCCCCAAAAGCTAAACCTCGGGTCTGAGGCCCTCCCGCTGAGTTCGGCGAACCGCCCTTTAAAAACTGCTCTTGTCCCGGAGAGCTGGTAGCGCGGCCTTTCCTCAGGAACCTCGAGAATGGATATCGAGCCGTCGGCCTGCTGAGAATAGGGGATCTCTTCGACGGCTTTGAAATCCGTCAGCAGCGACTGAACCTTGAAGGGAAAAGGCAACGAGGGGAGGAGTTCACTTCGGTTGGAGGAGACCGCTATCGTGGCCTTTAAAATCTTGAGCCCCTTCTTAAAGACTGTCCTGCTCAAAGCCGCTGCTCCGCGGTGTATCTTACAGCAATTGCCCCGGCGCGGCAATGCTGCGCCACTCCTTGGTGAGTCCTAACACCTATTTTCGTTAGCCCAGGTTTGTGGACGCGCTTCCGCTGTTTTGCTAAAATGGCAATTTCATGCGCCGAGAAAAGGGGACAAAGTTTTCATCTCCCAAATTTTATTTCAAAAGGAGGATCATGAGCACCTTAAAAAAAATGAGCGCTCTGATGTTCGGGCTGTGGGCCTGTGCGGCTCTCTCTCCGGCCGAGTTCCTGCCGGCCTACGCTCTAGTGAATTGCCGGATCGTCCCGGTGACTTCCCCCGTCATCAAGAAAGGCATCATCATCATCCGGGATGGCCTTATTGAATCTATCGGGATGGTCGGAAACATCAAGATTCCTGAGGACGCCGAGGTCATCGAAGCGCAGGGGTTGACCGCCTACCCCGGCCTGATTTCGGCTCACACGAACCTCTTTCTGGAGGCCCCTAAAGACCAGCAGCCCGGGTTCGACGAAGAGAGAGCGCCGTCGCGGCCACTCGCCGAAAAAGCGGTCCAGAAGCCTGACCTCCAGGCCTTCGAGCTCATCAAGCCAAACAGATCGACGATCGACGGCTATCACCGCATCGGCATCACGACCGTTCTTGTCGCTCCGGAGGCGGGAATCTTCGCTGGCCAGAGCGTTCTCCTCAACCTCAACGGTGAAAACCCGGGAGCCATGGTCGTGAAAATTCCTGTGGCGCTCCAGGTTAATTTTGTCAGCGAGCGCAATTCTTATCCCTCGAGCCTGATGGGGACCGTCGCCTTCCTCCGGCAGTCATTTCTGGATGCCCAATATTATTCTTCCTACCGGTCCCAGTTCGCCCGGGTCCAGAAGGGGATGAAAAGGCCGGAGTACGACCCTTTTCTCGAGGACATCATCCCTTATGTTATCGAGAAAAAACCGCTCATTATCACCTGCAGCAATCAGGAGGATATCAAGCGGGCCTTGAGGCTGCGGGAGGAGTTCAACCTGAACGTCCTGCTCTCCGGCGCCAACGAAGCTTGGCGCGTGGTGGACCTCCTCAAAAAGGCCCAGGTTCCCCTCTTGGTCTCGGTCGATTTCCGGCCGCCAGCATCGAGTCTCTACAGCCAGGAAGGAGAGCAAGAAAAGAAGAAAGCCGAAAAAGATATCTACCCGGCCAATCCCCAAGTCCTGGCCAAAGCGGGGCTCAAGTTTGCCCTGACCTCGTTCGGACTCACAGACCCGGCCGCTATCCAGAAGAACATCCGCGAAGCCGTCAAAGCTGGCCTGCCGCAGGAAGAAGCCTTGAAAGCTTTGACCATTGTTCCGGCCCAGTTTTTGGGTGTGGACTCCATCCTCGGAAGCCTGGAGCCGGGAAAAATCGCCAACCTCGTTCTTGCCACTGGAGAGATCTTCGGAGACAAAACCGAAGTGGACAAGGTGTTCGTCGACGGCAAGCTTTTTGTCATGGAGAAAAAACCCGCTGAGAAAGAAACGATCAAACGCCCCTCGGACGGAGGGGCGACTAACGCCGAGTTTGGAGTCGCCGGGTTTCCGAAACCAGGGCAATGAAGGAGGCTTTAATGAACAAGACATTAGCAGCATTTATATTAGGAATAATAGTCACTGCCCTGCCGTGTTTTTCTGATGGCGGGAATCTCCTGGTCAAGAACGGGACAATCCTGACGGTCACAAAAGGAAGCCTTCCCAAAGGAGATCTCTTGATCATCGGAGGGGTGATCAAGGATATCGGAGAAAACCTCAAAGCTCCGGAAGGAGTGAGGGTGATCGATGCTTCCGGAAAATTTGTGATTCCTGGAATCATCGATGCGCACACGCACATTGCCCTTTCTGGGACCAATGAAACGGGTGACGTCATAACAGCCGAAGTCAATATGCGCGATGTCATCCAGGCCGAAGACCTGGCCATATTCACCGCCCTGACCGGCGGAGTCACGATGGCGCACACCATGCACGGAAGCGCCAACCCGATCGGCGGGCGGGATATTACATTGAAAATGAAATGGGGCCGGCCGGCGGAAGAACTGATTGTTCCGCAGGCGTATCAGACCCTCAAGTTTGCCCTGGGTGAGAACCCCAAACAGGCCAGTCGGCAGGTGTTCGGCGGCGCGCCCCAGCGCTATCCCGCCACCCGCATGGGCGTCAATGCCATCATCCGCGCCGAGATGCTGGCCGCGAAAAATTACATGCTCCAATGGGAGAGATACCTTAAAGACACTAAAGGCAAGAATCCCCCCAAAACCCTGGCTCCGCCGCGCAGGGACCTGCGTCTGGAAGCCCTTGCCGAGCTTCTCCGGGGAAATCTCGTGGCCCGTGTTCATAGCTACAGAGCGGACGAATCGTTGAAGTTTATCGACCTGTCCAAGGAATTCGGTTTCAAAATCGTTTGCTTCGAGCATATCCCTGAAGCCTTCAAGATCACCCGGGAGCTCAGGACGGAAGGCATAGGGACTTCGGTCTTCGTGGACAGCTGGGCTTACAAGGTGGAAGCTGCGGAAGGAATCGCCTCGAGTGCGGCCTATTGCACAAAAAACGGCGTGCTCGTCTCGATCAACTCGGACGGCGGAGAGAGAATGAGGCGTCTTTTTAATGACGCCGGCAAAACTCTGAAGTACGGAGGCCTGACCGAAGATGAGGCTCTCAAGCTCATCTCCATCAACCCGGCCATCCAGCTCGGCGTGGCCAAAACTGCCGGAAGCCTGGAGGTCGGCAAGGACGGAGACGTGGCCATCTTTAATGAACACCCGCTGAGCGCCTATGCCCGCTGCGAGATGACGATCATCGAAGGAGATGTTTATTTCGACCGCGCTCAATACCTCAAGGAAAGGGAAGAAGCAGCCAAGCAGGCCGAAGAAGCGAAAAAACCCGGAGGTGGGCAATGACCAAGAAAATCCTCTTTTTTTCTTTTATCCTCTGCTTGACTGTCTCTGTCTTTTTTGGGGCTGAGGACGAAGCGGCATATATGGCGATCAAGGGCGCCCGCATTATCCCCGTGGTTGGCGAGGACATTCCAGACGGCACGATCCTGATCAAGGGCAGCCGCATAGAGGCCTTGGGAAAAGACATCCCTATCCCTCCCGGAACAAAAATCGTGGATGCTTCCGGGCTCTATGCCTATCCTGGGATGATCGACGGCTATTGTTATCTCGGCCTCTCCGAAATCGTCTCCATTGCGGCTACAAATGACTACAGAGAAACAGGAAGAATTAACCCCCAGGTCAGAGCCACGGAAGCGCTCCGGCCGGACTCCATGCATATCCCCATTGCCAGGTCCAACGGGATCACCGCAGCTCTGGTTGCGCCTTCAGGGGGCCTGATCGCTGGGCAGAGCGGCCTGATCAGGCTCACAGGTTGGACGCCCGAGGAGATGGTGATCAAGAAGTCAGTCACCATGCAGATAGAGTTCCCCGGGCTCCCCGGAGCCGGATTTCGGCGTGAGCGGGCACCCCGCGAGGACGCCTCCAAGCTGGTCACTGAACTCCAGGACATGCTAAACAAGGCCCGCTACTACCAGAAAACACGAGAGGCGGCGAAAAAAAATCTGCTCCTTCCTTATCCCGAGTTTGACGACAAGCTTGAGTTCCTTATCCCGGTCGTCAGCGGCGAACTTCCGGTGATGATCTCGGTCCAAGCCGAGAAAGATATCCTGGCCGCCATCCAATTCGTCCGGGAACAAAAATTGAAGGCCATTTTCTATGGAGTCAGCCAGGGATGGAAGGTCGCCTCGGAGATCAAAGCGGCCGATATCCCCGTGGTCTTTGGCTCGCTCAACGACATGCCGCCCAGCTGGGAGGATGGATATGACGCTATCTTCAGGAACCCCTCGGTTCTCCAGAAAGCTGGAGTGAAAATCGCCTTTTCCTCCCGCAGCGCGGTCTCGGCCAAGGACCTGCCTTACCATGCGGCCAAGGCGGTGGCGTTCGGTCTCGACAAACGCGAAGCGCTCAAGGCGGTGACAATCTCGCCGGCGCACATCTTCGGAGTCTCTGATACCATGGGGAGCCTGGAGAAGGGCAAACTGGCCAACATCGTGCTTGCGGACGGCGACTTGCTCGAGCTCCGGACAAACATTCGGAAGGTCTATATCGAAGGAAAAGAAACCGACCTTTCCAACCGCTTCACTGAACTCCTCGATAAATACAAGAGCAGGGAAGAAAAAGAGAAGTAGGCGAAAAACACGAGCCCGGGCTTTTTCAGGCCCTTGAGGAATTCATTTTTATAAGAGAGGCGATATAAAGAAGCGACGCCGCCATGCCCAGAGCCCCCATGACCACAAAAGGGGAGGCGATGCCGAACCTGTCCGAGAGGATCCCGGCTAAAAGAGATATGATGGCCCCAGAAATCATCTGAAGATTGGAGACCAGGCTAAACGCCTGGGGAAGGTTCTTCGAAGACACGGAGTTACCCACATAAGATTGCAAGGCGGGATAAAGGGTAAAGAGAAAGGTCCCGAACAGGATCAAACCGACGACTGCCCAAAAAGGCTTGCTGGCGGCTCCAAGCAAAAGAAGCGCTAGAGAGGCGCCGACAAATCCCGCCTTATAGATCTTCGCGCGTCCATACTTTCGGCTTAAGGGCCCAAAAAAATACGTGACAACGGTTCCAATTCCTATCCACAGGGCAAGATAAAGCCCCGTATTTCCCATGGGAATATTAAATTTATGGTTCAGGAGCGAAGGGGCAAAATAAACCGTCACGCTCCACGAGGCCCCGCCGAACAGAAACCCGATCACATATCTCCGAATTTTCTTCATCGTTTGGACCCATGAAGACCAGTCCAGCGCTTCGAGGTCATCCGTCCGGAAGGACATCTTCCTGACAAGAAGAAAGCTCAGCGTGCCCATGAGGAAGCAGACGCCGGCCCAGAAGAAAAGAGGAAGCCGCCAGTTGAATTTCTGGGCCAGGAATCCCACGGAGACGAACGCCAGAAAAACGCCCAGGTTCCCCGACCCGCTCTGAATCCCCATGGCAAAATCGATCCCCCGGCTCGGATGCGTCCGCGAAACCCAGGCCAGGCCCATGGTGTGGTAGAAGCTGTCAAAAACGCGGAAGAGAAGATAAATCAGCAAAAGCGAGGCATAGCTCGACGAAAAGGGGAACAGAGCAAGAGTCAGAGATATGCCGACAAAGCTGAGGGCCAGCATGGACCTGTAATCAAAACGATGGCAGGCATGAACAACCAGAAATTGAAAAAGGAAGGTCGTAAGGAGCCCGAAGTTCGACAGAATTCCGATTTGAGTGTAGTCGCGGATGATAAAATGCTGGTTATAGAGAAGAGGGAAAATCATCGGCACGGCCACGGTTGCCGAATCATTGAGAGCATGAAAAAGGGAAGCAGAAACGAGCACTCGTTTTTGGAAACTCATGGAAAGTAGTTTTTAATCTTAAAGCCTCCCGCTTGTCAAACGTTTTGGATGATTGAATACAGGCTTGGAAAAGGACCCGGAGCCATTATCACTCCCGCAACATATTGCATCTCATGGCCAAGTTGAGTAATGTAGATTCTTTCATATCCAAGATTGGAGGCAAGAGATGTCGAGATTAACGCGAAGGCATTTTCTCAAAACGGGAATGGGAATGGCAGCCGCATCGCTGCTTACACCCGGCAAAAGTCCATTCGCCAACGGCAGGAGCGCAGGCCCTGCCGGGATGCGCGTCGTCGCCAGCGGGAACGGCCTCAGGGCTACGGAAAAAGCCATGGACCTGCTGCGCCAAGGGTCTGATCCCCTGGACGCCGTCATTGCTGGCGCTAATATCGTCGAAGAAGACCCTAACGATACGTCGGTCGGATATGGAGGCCTCCCCAACGAAGAAGGGGTGGTTGAGCTCGACGCTTCTGTGATGCATGGCCCCACGCACAGCGCCGGAGCCGTAGCCGCCCTGAGAAATATCAAGACACCCTCCAAGGTTGCTAAGCTGGTCATGGAAAGGACCGACCATTGTCTCCTCGTTGGCGAGGGAGCTTTAAAATTTGCCCTGGCTCATGGTTTCAAGGAAGAGAACCTCCTCACCGATACAGCGCGAGAGAGCTGGCTCCGCTGGAAGGAGACGCTCTCCGATAAAGATAACTGGTTCCCCCCCAGGTCCGACAAACTGACCTCGGAGATCGCGCCCTATCTTTCCACTTTTGGAACGATCACTTGCATTGCCATCGATAACAAAGGCGACCTGGCCGGAGTCACCACAACGAGCGGCTCGTCCTATAAGCTGCCGGGACGGGTCGGGGATTCGCCCATCATCGGAGCCGGCCTTTACGTCGATAACGAAATCGGCGCTGCCGGTTCCACCGGAAGAGGAGAAGCTAACCTCCTTAACTGCGGCAGTTACCAGGTCGTCCACTTCATGGCTCAAGGATTTTCTCCCGAAGAGGCCTGTCTCAAAACTTTGGAAAGAATCGCCCAGACGACCAAACTCCAGCCGCACCTTCTCGACGGAGAAGGGCGGCCCAGTTTCGACCTGAATTTCTTCGCTCTCAATAAAAAAGGAGAATTCGGTTCAGCCCGCATGTGGAGCGGCGGCCCGTATGCCGTCCATGATGGCAAAGAAAACAAACTCAGGGAGACCGCTTACATTTTCAAAGGAAAAAAATAAGCCTTTATTGCCCTTCGAAAATGATGCCGGTATAGCCTTTTTCTAGAAGATTCCCCGCTATTGCCTCAGCCGCCTGCCTCGTCCTTGCCTTAATGCGGACACGGTAGTAGGTTTGCTGCGTCGTCTCAAAGGAGGTGACATAAACATCAGCAAAATTCTTCTCCAGCTCCCGGCTCAACCTGAAAGCGTTTTCCTTTGAGACAAAGGCCCCCACCTGCACGGAGAACGTCTGCGAAGACGCGGGAGGCGAGATATCCTTCAGCACCTCAATCCGGACAGGGGCAGTGCCAGGACCGATCATGTCCAACGCCCTCGCCGCCGCATAGGAGAGGTCGATCACTCTGTCTTTAGCAAAAGGACCACGGTCATTGATCCGGACGGTCACAGACCTGCTGTTCGTCAGGTTCGTCACAACCACGAATGTCCCCAACGGAAGCGTATTATGGGCGGCGGTCAGGTCGTTCATGTCATAGATCTCTTTGCTGGAGGTACTCTTCCCATGAAATTCCGGCCCATACCAGGAAGCGATGCCCGTCTGGACATCGCCTCCCGCTTCAGGAAAATAATTCTGGCGGGCCCGGCATCCGCCGATGAAGGTTACCAAGGAGACAATAAAAAGAATTCTAGCGCCTCTCATCATTAGGTCCCATTATGCCAGGATTATCCTGATTTAGGCAAATAGTGTAAGTAGCAAAACGTTAGGGAGTGAAGGCATAAATCGAGTGGCATTTCATATTGGGCGGGATGGAGCCGCCCCGAAGCCCCGCGGGGGAAAGGCGAGGGGGTTGGGCGAGGAAGCCCGTCGAAGACTGAGCGGGCACGGTTTCTCGACCGAGGGGAGAGAAGAGCGAAGGATGAGTCGGAGTGAGTTTCCTCGCTGGGGAAACGAGCGGGTTGACGAACCCAAACCCGAGCCTTGACGGGGGGAACCGACGGGACTGGTTCCCCGGGGTGGGGGGCAGGGGGCGGCTCCATCCCGCCCAGAGCAGAATCAAATATATACCTGGATTCTGGGACGGTTTTACCTTAGAATAAGCGCTTCGCTTCGAGAACATTATGAATAAATTGCTCTATTTTTTGCCGGCTATTTTGTTTTACGTCCTGATTTTCAGCCTGTCATCGGCAGACCTCGGGATCGGGATTCGCGTTCATCATTTTGACAAGATTGCCCACGCTGTCGAATTCGGGATCATGGCCCTGCTACTCTCTTTTGCTTTTTTCAATGTGATGAAGGCCTCCTTGACGATCAAGATTCTGGTGACGTTCTTCGTGGGCCTGGGGCTCGGGATCCTGGATGAATTCCACCAATATTATGTCCCGGGAAGGCATCGCGACGCCCTGGACGCCCTGGCCGATGCCATGGGTATTGCCGGCGGAATCTTTCTCTACTGGTATCTCGAGAAAACAAGAAAAAAGGCCTTCAAGCCTTAACCGGCCTTTAACGATTCTTTAAGCCTCTTTTTAAGGAAGGAGAACGCCTGTTTCGGTGTGGAACAGACGGTAAACAATTCCAGATCTTCCGGCGCGATTGTCCCGGACTTAACCATGGCCTCGAAGTTGACGATCTTGCGCCAGTATTCTTTCCCGTAAAGAATGACCGCCATGTCTTTTCTAGCAATTCTTCCCGTTTGAATAAGAGTCAGCGTCTCAAACAGCTCATCCAGGGTTCCGAAGCCTCCCGGGAAAGCCACAACAGCCCTGGCCTTGTTGATCAGCCAGAACTTCCGGGTAAAAAAGTAGTAAAAAAGAAAAGAAAGTTCCTCGGAAATATAGCGATTTGCCAACTGCTCTTGGGGGAGAGAGATGTTCATCCCGATCGATTTCCCGCCGGCCCGGGCCGCACCTCTGTTGGCAGCCTCCATGATCCCCGGCCCCCCTCCGGTGCAGATGACAAAATTCTTCCCTTTGGGCTTGAGCTTGATCGCCCAGGAGGCCAACAGGTAAGCTAATTCTTCGGCTTCCCAATAGTATTTCAACAGGGGAGAAGATTTGTCTTCAGGATCGACCTTGGAGGAACCAAGAAAAAGAACGGTTGTATGGACACGGTGCTTAGCCAGCCTGACCATTGGCTCGAGGATCTCACTCAGGACTCTGATCGAGCGGGCTTCCGGAGAATCCAAAAACTCAGAGTTTTCATAGGCTATTTCTGGCTGATACACTTCTTTCATAGATGTCTCTCCTCTTGGATAAAACCACAGTCCATTCTAACGTAATCGGCTGCCTGGGGGCAAGATGAGCCGGGCTTGCGGAAGCATCTGGGTATCCTATATAGGGGCGATAATCGAGGGAGGGTGACATTATCCTATGTCAATATTATTTTAATTTACGGCCTCCTTTCTGTAATACGACTCCTTATTTTTGAGCATATAATAGATAATCTTGATAA
>Ga0209253_10000583_pt1 | contig 31646 bp, 30 predicted proteins | sample FrelakmetBRP12BR_FD_187145 | JGI IMG/M metagenome (GOLD analysis project Ga0209253, IMG submission 187145) | Freshwater lake sediment microbial communities from the University of Notre Dame, USA, for methane emissions studies - BRP12 BR (SPAdes)... | ecosystem: Environmental > Aquatic >... | reverse complement strand
CTTTCACCTTCACCGTCTTTGCATCAACGATCTCAGCCGTGCCCTTGACAATGGTCATGCCGTGGCTTTTCAGAATGCCGCCAAGGCCGCCCACCAGCTGCTTCACCACCGTGTTCTTGCGCGCCATGACCGCGGGGAAGTCAACGCTTGCACCGCTCATGTTGATGCCGAACACTTTGGATTCCTTTGCCAGGTGATACACGCCGGCAGACTGCAGCAGTGCTTTGGTCGGGATGCAACCGCGGTTCAAGCAGGTGCCGCCGAACTCGTCCTTCTCAATAATGGTCACTTTGCCGCCCAGCTGCGCCACGCGGATTGCCGCGGGATAGCCGCCGGGGCCGCCGCCGATCACAACCACATGCACGTTGCCGGCAGCAGGTGCTGCTGCGGGTGCAGCTGCCGCCGGGGCTGCTGCTGCGGGGGCTGCCACTGCCGCGGGAGCGCCGCCGCCTGCCGCCACCTTGTCATATTCAGCCTTGTCAGCTGCGATTACACCGATCAGCTCCGCGACCGGAACTTCTCCTTCAACCGGAACAACAATGTGCAGCACGCCGTCAGCAGGGCACTCGACTTCGTAGGTGATCTTTTCCGTCTCAACCACGAGCAGTATTTCGCCCTTCTTTACTGTTTCGCCTTCCGCCTTTTTCCACTCGGTAATCTTACCGGTTTCCATTGTGAGCCCTAATTTGGGCATTGTTACTTCTACGGCCATATCCTTGTCCTTTCCTGAAAAGTTTTGAAGCTGTCAGCCGTTCGGCCCTGAGCTCACGGTCGATGGACCGTCAGCTTTCAGCTTTTTCTTTGTGCCTTTGTGCCTTTGTGCCTCGTCTTTACTCCGCCAGTATCAGCATCGGGTCATCGTGCAGTTCCTTCAGCGTCTGCAGGAACCGTCCGGCATCAGCGCCGTCGATGGTGCGATGGTCATAGGTCAGTGTCAGGTTCATCATCGGCTTGATGACGATCTGCTTGTTGACGACTACCGGCTTATCAATGATTGCGCCCACGCCGAGTATCGCGTTTTCCGGCTGATTGATAATGGCGCTGAAGAGCTCGGTGCCGAACATGCCCATTGCCGACACCGTAAAGGTGCCGCCGGTCATTTCAGCAGGGCCCAGCTTGCCGTTGCGGCCCTTGTCGATAAGAGCGGTGCGGTCCTTGGCGATCTGGATGATCGACTTTTTATTCGCGTTGTGGATAACCGGAACTACAAGTCCGTCTTTAATGGCCATGGCCATGCCGACGTTGATGTTTTTCAGAAACAGAATGCCATCAGCTGTCCAGCGGGTATTGACGACCGGGTGACGCTCAATGGCCATGGCCGTGATCTTTATGACAAAATCGGTGATGGTCACGCGCACGCCGTGTTTCTTCTCGGCATTTTTCAGTATCTTCTCGCGGAATTCCTGGATGAGCGTGGCATCGATGCTGTTGGTCATGTAGGCCTGTGCAGCCTGGTTGGTGCTCTCCAGCATCTTGCGCGAAATGACCTTGCGCATGCTGGTGAGCTTGACAAGTTTGTCCCCTTCTTCCATTTTCACCTCTCCTGCTTTCTTGTCTGCGGGTGCGGCTGCTGCTGCAGGCGCCTTCTGTTTAGCTGTAAACTGCTGTACATCTTCTATGGTGATTTTTCCGCCCGGACCGGTGCCGGCAATCTGTGCTGCGTCAAGCTTCAAGTCCGCGACCATCTTTGCCGCAACCGGGGTCATCTTAATGCGCGGGCCGCTCTCCTTGAATGCTTCCACGTCTTTTGCCACAACCCTTCCTTCGGGGCCGGTGCCGCCAACGAGAGCGATGTCAATGCCTGCCTCATCAGCAAGCTTGCGCGCATAGGGTGAGCTCTTTACCCGCTCTCCGGGAGCGCGGGCAGGCGCTGCTGCTTTCGCGGGAGCTGCTGCAGCAGGTGCCGCGGCAGGTGCAGCAGCTGCTGCTGCAGGTGCTGCCGCCGGGGCTGCGCCTCCTGCGGCGACCTTGTCGTACTCGGCCTTGTCAGCGGCCAGGTATCCGATCAGCTCCGCGACCGGCACTTCCCCTTCAACCGGAACTACAATGTGCAGTATTCCGTCCCCGGGCGCCTCAACTTCATAGGTTATTTTTTCAGTTTCAACAACAAGGAGAATTTCTCCTTTTTTTACCTGGTCGCCCTCTTTCTTTTTCCACTCGGTGATCTTTCCGGTCTCCATGGTAAGCCCGAGCTTGGGCATGGTGATTTCAATTGCCATATATGCTCCTTTCCCTGTAGGTCACGTACTGGTGCCGGCTGATCAGCCCAACATGGTTTTCACTTTAGCAACCAGCTTGCCTGCATCAGGCATGTAGTGCTGCTCAAGCTTCGGCTGGAATGCGATGTGCGTGAACGGAGCGGCAACGCGCGCTACCGGCGCATCAAGCCAGTCAAACGCTTTTTCCTGCACCAGTGCCGCGATCTCGGCACCGATACCCATGGTCTCTTTTGCCTCATGGATGATGACCAGCCGGTGGGTCTTCTTCACTGATGTATAGATGGTGTCCATGTCAAGGGGGCTCACCGTCAACAGGTCGATAAGCTCGGGCTTGACGCCGTCTTTAGCGAGCTGGTCAACCGCCTTCAGCGATTCCTGCAGCATCCGGCCGACGGTCACGATGGTGATATCGCTTCCTTCTTTTACGATTTCGCACTTGCCGATGGGGGTGATAAAGTCGCCTTCCGGCATTTCAGCTTTCAGCTTGTAGGATGAGAGCGGCTCGATATAAAGAACCGGGTTGTCATCGCGGATGGCCGCTTTCATAAGGCCCTTGGCGTTCACCGGGGTGCTGGGCATGACAACCTTGAGGCCCGGCATGCCAGCGAACCACGACTCCAGTGATGATGAGTGGTGGGGGCCGGCGCCGTAGCCGCCGGCGGTCATGGCGCGCACGACAATCGGCACCTTCACCTGGGCGCCGAACATCCAGCGCATCTTTGACGCCTGGTTGTAGAGCTCTTCCACGCACAGCGTGATAAAGTTCATGAACATGATTTCCGCAACCGGCCGCAGTCCTGAAGCTGCAGCGCCCGCGCACATGCCCACAATGGTGCCTTCGCTGATCGGGGTGTCAACCGCCCGCTCCGGTCCGAATTCATCAAGAATGCCGCGGGTCACGCCGAACGGCCCGCCGGGTTTACCGACATCCTCACCGATAATAAAAACAGTTGGATCTCTGCGCATTTCTTCTGCAATAGCATGATTAATTGCCCACTGAAACATTACAGGTTTTCCCATACGATCTATCCTCCGGTCAATGATTGTTCATTGTTCAATACATGTTGTATGTTAGAAATTAATTTATGCGAATATATCCACGTAGAGTTCTTCAATCTCCGGCTGCGGGCTCTTGCGCGCGTATTCAACCGCCTCGTCGACCAGTCTCTTGCACTCGTCCTTTATCTGCTGGACGCCCTTCGCGTCAAGCACGCCTTCCTTCAGAAGCTTCTTCTCATAGAGCACCACCGGGTCTTTCTTCATCCATTCCTCGAGCTCTCCGGCGGGCCGGTAGTTACAGGGGTCTCCGATATAGTGCCCGTAGTGGCGGTAGGTCTTACCCTCGACCAGGTACGGGCCCTTGCCGGCGCGGCAGTGTTTTACCGCCTTGGCGACTTCCTCATACACCACCTCCACATCGTTGCCGTCAAAGGTGACACCCGGCGCGCCGTAGCCGGCAGCGCGTTCCGCCATGTCTTCAATGGCGATATGGACTGATTTGTGGGTCATCTGCGCGTACAGGTTGATGCTGCACACAAAAATTACCGGCAGCTTCAGCGTCGCGGCCATGTTGAATGATTCATGGAAAGAGCCGGTCCCGCTTGCGCCCTCGCCGAAGAACACGGCGGTGACGTTGTTGGTCTTGTTGTATTTCTGCGCGAACGCGGTGCCGACCGCAAGCCGCATGCCTTCGCCGACCACGCCGTTGGAGCCCATGCAGCCGGTCTTCACGTCCGCAAAGTGCATGGAGCCGGCGCGGCCCTTACAGCAGCCGTCGATGCGGCCGAAGAGCTCTGCCATCATGGGCTTCAGGTCAGCGCCCTTGGCGATGATGCAGCCATGACCGCGGTGGGTGGTGTAAATGGCATCGTTTATTTCCAGGTTGGCGCATGTCCCTGCGGCCATTGCATCTTCGCCCTGTGACAGGTGCAGAAAGCCGGGCATCTCTTTTCCTGCCATGAAAATCTTGTTTGTGTCATCCTCAAAGGTTCTGACTTTTACCATGCGGGTAAACAGGTCAATTTTGATATCTTTGCTTATCTTCATTGAGCATCCTCCGAATACGTTTAAGTGTTAACCGACTGAGAACCGCTATACTATAATATAATATTCAAAAACCGGAACCTCCGGAAACGGTGGTTCCGGTTTTAGCTGTCAAATCATGAGGCATGATCAGCAGCAGGCGAACCTTCGATTCGCCCGTCCCGGTATGTAACGCGGTCCGGGCCGCGTTGCATACATCACGTTGTTACGGGCAGACAATTACGGTGCTGCCCATAGCGCAGTCGCCGCCGTCTTTGTTCTGGATCTTCATATCACAGACCAGGATATTCTTGCCGCCTTCGGTCTTCTTCTCTTTCACCACCAGATTGCTCACAATGGTGAATCCCGGCTTCACCGGCGCGCGGAACTGCAGGTCGATCTTGCTGCCTTCCGCAGGCCACAGCCGGCCTTCGATGTCGCAGAGCGCCTGCAGCACGGGCTCGACGTTGATGGTGCCGTGGGCGATGGTTGAACCGCCGAACATGGTGTTTGACTTCATGCCCTCAACATCGACGTGAATCGAGTTGTAATCGCCGCAGATGTCGGCATACTCATTGATAAGCTGCTGTGAAACCGCAAGGCTTTTTGAGGAAAGCGTATCCCCTACCTGTACGCTGGCGAAATCTATTTTACTCATGGCGTCCTCCATGTATCCGTAAAAGGTTATTGCATTGTTGCCGGCAGCAGGAAGCTCATCTGAATATCCACGATCTTCTCGCCGCTCTGGTTGGTTGCGTTCATGTCAACATAGAGAAACTTGTTGATCCTGACCTTGCCGTCTTTTTCTTTTTTAACTTCCTTCTTGTCGGCAATGGAGAGCTTGGTGGTTATGGTGTCGCCAATCTTTGCCGGCTTGAAAAAACTGATCTTATCCCCGGCTCTGATAGCGCCATCAAGAAATACTTTCCGGTCCCAGCAGATGCGCAGGCCAAAGATATAGATCATGCCGATCGGTATCGTTACATCACCTTTGTTGGCATCACCCATCAGCTTTGAAAATTTATCAACTTCTTCTTTGGTTACCTTGTAGGTACCGCCGCCGCAGTCCCATCCCGGCTCCATTTCAGCAAACTTGAGGTCAGGAAGCATTTTGGCTGGGCCAAAATTTGCTACTAAGCTGGTGTTAAACTTTTGCTCCATAATCGAGCCTCCTTGTTATCAATTTGTTTTTTGTCATTCTGTTGTTGACAACAGGTATTCTGGTTATTTTTAGGCACGTGCGTAATGAGGCGTTTTTTTGCTAACTAACTTTAAGGGAGGCAAAAACCCTATTGCCGGGTTTTAAGGAAATTAAAGAATAATTCCCCCCAGGCGGAAACAGCTGCCTGGGGGGAATTAAAAGTATCCCGCATTAATAGGATTTGCTCTGGCCAAGCATTACCTGTCCAATAAAGTTTTTGGACATCTCGTTGGTGATCGGAGCAAACACCAGCTGGCGGATGTCCCGGTAGTATCTCTGGATATGATATTCCATGGTGAAGCCGTACCCGGCAAGAATTCTCATGGCCCGGTCAGTACAGCGGAACGCCATGTCAGAGGTGAACATCTTTGCCATGGTGGCTTCTACGCCGCACTCCATGCCCATTGACTGCATCCAGGCCGCCTTGTAGGTAATCAGGCGGGCAAGCTCGATTTCCGTTGCCATGTCAGCGAGCTGATGCTGAATTGCCTGGTACTGCCCGATGGGCTTGCCAAACGCCTCACGCTCTTTTGCATACTGGTTCGCTTCTTCAAGGCACCCCTGGGCAAGGCCGACAGCGATTGCTGCGCAGACAATGCGCTCATTGTTCAGGGTTGCAAGCAGGTTATACCATCCGGCGCCCCGCTCACCAAGCATCTGGTCCTTGGTAAGTTTCAGATCTTCAAAAGCAACTTCAAAGGAGGCCAGGATGTGACTTCCCAGCTTCTTAATCTTGTTATAGCTTACGCCCTTGCAGAACGGCTGGTTCATCAGCTCGCCGTCTGTTTCCTGTTTGCCGATATTGTCACGGTCAATAAGGAAAATAGAGAGGCCGCGGGCAGGCTTGTTCGGTATATCATCGGTGCGGGCGATAAACACATCGGTATTGGCCGCATGGATACCGGTGGTAAAAATCTTGGCGCCGTTGGCAATAAAACTCCCGTCCGGCTGTTCCACGGCGCGGGATTTGAGGGCACCCAGAATATCGGTACCGCCGCCGGGCTCAGTAAGAGAAAGCGCAAAATTCCAGTCGCCGGCAATCAGGGGCGGCAGGTATTTCTGCTTCTGCGCTTCAGTACCATACTTAAGTATTGACATGCCGCCGAAGCACACACCCGTCAGGTAGCACAGGCCCATTGCTGAAAAGCTGTTGGAGATTTCCTCTGTAATAAGGGTCTCATCAATAATGTTTCCGCCGGTTCCGCCGTACTCTTCAGGAAAGCATGCGCCCAGAAAACCTTCCTGTCCAAGCTTTTTCCAAACTTCATTGGGGAAATGGTCATGCTCGTCCCATTCTCCAATCTTGTCCTTGGGGCACTCTTTTTCCTTAAACTTTTTGAGCGTTTCGAGCATCATCTTCCGCTCGTCGCTGAGTCCAAATTGAGTCGGTATCATAAAATCTGCCATAAACTTATCTCCTTTCTCAGTTGGGAATTAACGTTTGCCTGAAAGGCCAGTTATCATTTTTTTATATATAGCCTCGGGTGAGGAATGCGTGCGATAAAACTCTATAAAAGTATTTGGCACAATACATGCCAACCGGTTAATTCTTGAATAAAGTATTTTAAAGCAATTACAGGCAGTTAAAAATTATGGGCCGCGAGCGGCATTCGGGAACGGATAGAATTCCTGTCAGGTTGGCAAAGTAATTATGCAAAGCTGACAAGCTGGCAAACAAAAGTTCTTGCCTGTTTTGCGAAAGTATTTTGAATACCATTCATATTTTTTTTTGTCAAGCAATTAACCGACTTCCAGCGCCCGCTTTTTTTGCCCGGTTCAGATCAAATTAATCAAGTAATGCGAAACAATTATTTCCTGCTTATCCGGTTACGTCCTGTATCCACTGCAGGTAATCTGCGGAACCGTCAGAGATGGGAAGCATGATGATTTCCGGGACCTTATAGCTGTGCAGGGCTTTTACTGCGCGTGCCAGCTGCGGAAAAAGACGGGTTTTCGTTTTTGCCATCATGAAGACCTCCTGCTCCCTGCAGATTTTTCCCTCCCACCAGTATACAGACTGCACCGCAGAAATTATATTCACACAGGCTGCAAGTTTTTTTTCAACCAGCGCCGCGGCGATAGTTTCTGCTTCTTCACGGGAAGCTGCGGTCATAAAGACTACGCCGTAATCAGACATGCGGCAATTGACTCCTTTGTTATCAAAAAAAACTTACTATTTTTTTGAAATAAGCACGGGGATTTTTGTTTTGCTCTCTATCTCTGCGGCCTTTTTCCGCGCTTCAGACACATCGCTGAATGAGCCCAGCCTTACTCTGATCAGGGTACCCTTCCCCGGCACGGTAATCGTGTCAGTATATGCGGTATAGCCTGCGTTCTGTAACTCAGCAACCACCTGTGCCGCCTTTTCAGCCTTTTGAAATGCCCCCAGCTGCAGAATATACTGCGCGCCGGCCGCAGGCTGTGCCGGCACGGTATTGTCAGGCTCCTGAGCATTCTTTGCCGGAGGAGCACTTTCCGCAGCTGTTTTCATTGGTACGGTTTTTGTCTCTGCCTTTTTCTGGTTGAATTCAGGATGGCTGGTGTTCTGTCCCGTGCGGAATAGATCTGTATAAAACCCGAGTTTCAACGGAGGGTCAACCTTCTGTGCACCTTTATGATTATTATTTTTAGAATTCCCTGCTGCGGGTAACGGCGGGGTTTCAAAAGGCAGGAGCCGCCGGGGCTGTGCGGTGCTGTTTTTGAAAGTGATGAAATCAACCACCTGGGCGACAGCAAAGAATAGCGCCACACTGCCAACCGATGCGATAATAAGCACCAGCGCCCCTTTTGCGCCGGTCAGGAAGCTCTTTCCTCGATCCTTATGCTCTGTCATAGATCCGGCCTGCCTGTATTACATTTTTTCCGGAGCACGTACACCCAAAAGCGTAAGGCCGTTCCTGAGCACCCGGCGAATACCGTTGATCAGGAACAGGCGCGCTCTGCTCATATTCAGGTCATCGGTAATGACACGATGCTTGCTGTAATAGCTGTGGAACATGCCCACCAGCTCCATCAGGTACATGGAAATGCGGTGCGGCTCAAAGGCCTGGGCGCTGCCCAGCACCAGTTCCGGAAACTGGGCAATCTTTTTAATAAGCTCTATCTCTTCTGCTGCGGAAAGCAGGGACGGGTTAATATCATGAAATGCCGGCAGCGGAATATTTTTCTCGCGGGCAAATGAGGTAATGCTGCAGATGCGGGCATGGCCATACTGCACGTAGTAAACCGGATTCTCATCGCTCTGTTTTTTTGCCACTTCAAGGTCAAAGTCAAGCTGGGCATCAGACCGGCGGGTGAGAAAAATAAACCGGGCAGCATCTTTGCCCACTTCCTCCATGACCTCTTTCAGCGTCACAAATTCGCCGGAGCGTGTTGACATGGCAACGGGAACGCCGCTCCGCAGCAGGTTCACCATCTGCACTAAAATCACGTTAAACCCCTCTGGAGCAATGCCCAGAGCCTGAAGCACCCCCGTCATGCGCGGCACATAGCCGTGATGGTCAGCCCCCCAGATATCTATCACCCGGGCAAACCCGCGGCTGAATTTTTCCCGGTGATAGGCAATGTCAGAAGCAAAGTAGGTGGTCGTGCCATCCTCCTTCACCATAACCCGGTCTTTTTCATCGCCGAACCTCGTGGTCCTGAACCAGAGCGCCCCTTCATGCTCATAGGCAAGGTCCCGGGCTTTCAGCTCATCTATTGACCGCTGCACAGCGCCCTGCTCAAAGAGTGTTTTCTCTGAAAACCAGTTGTCAAAGCGGACGCCGAACTGCGCCAGGTCATCCTTGATGCCGCTCATAATAAGCGTGGCGGCAAAGTCGGTAAAAAAAGGCAGGGCCTCCGGCTCGGGGCTTTTTACAAAACGCTCGCCGTGCTTCAGGATCACCTCTTTTGCTACACCGAGAATATAATCTCCCTTGTAGAGGCCGTCGGGAAATTCAACATCCTGTTTCAGCAGCTGCAGATATCTCAGATAGACCGATTTGCCCAGATTCTGCATCTGGATTCCTACATTATTAATATAATATTCCCGCTGCACCTCGTATCCTGCAAACGCGAGAATATTTGCCAGGGCATCACCCAGCGCTGCGCCCCGGCCGTGCCCGACATGGAGCGGGCCGGTAGGATTGGCGCTGACAAACTCCACCTGGATTTTTATGCCGCTGCCGGCAGCAGTAGAGCCAAACCGCTCCCCCTGCTGTTCCAGTTCTTCCAGAACACTGCACCACGCCTCATGCTTCAGATGAAAGTTGATGAAGCCGGGACCGGCGATTTCGATATGCTCAACGATAGTGGCATTCCCTGTCAGCTTATCGACCAGCATCCGGGCAATATCCCGGGGAGATTTTTTTTCCGCAGGAGCCAGAAGCATGGCAGCATTGGTGGCAAAATCTCCATGCTCTTTATTCCTGGGAGCCTCTATGGCAAACGCTGGCATTGCCGCACTTTGCAGCAGTCCCTCCTGCCGGCAGGTCAGTACGGCCTGCTCTATAATTTCCTGTAGACGGTCTTTAATCATATGATTTTTAAAAAGATATCGCATCAAAAACAGAAAAAAGCTGGTAGCTGAACGCTGACAGCTTTTATTAACTCCTTATCCTTTTATCTTCTTACCGGGCTTTAGTCAAGACAAGAAACTTGGTGCTGTGCTGCTTGATATGAAGCGGATAAGGTGGTAAGTTAAGCGTTAAAATTTGAGCGCCCGGCCGGGGACAGTACACATTAGCGCGTGCCCTGTCCTGAGAGGGACCGCACATTGTCCATCATCCGCACGACCCAATGAACACGACCGCCCGTCATGCAAACCAGGTGCTTTCGCTCATAAAAGACAGGGAGCGGGAGCACATCGAATTCAAGCGCCGGGTGCCTTCCCCCTTTAAAATGGCAAAGGAAATAGCTGCCATGGTAAACACCGTGGGCGGCAATATCCTGATCGGAGTGGACGATGATGGTACGGTCGCCGGGGTTTCTGACGAGCACCGGGAGAAGACCGCCATTCTCACCGCCGCACAGGAGTTGTGCAGCCCGCCTCTTGATCCGCAGATAAAAACCGTCGTCATACACGGAAAAACAGTTCTGTGGATTATCATTGCCCCTGGCACCGTAAAGCGCTCGGTCACTGACCCGCGCGGAAACACCCGTGTGTATGTCCGGGTGCGTGATAAGAACCTGCTTGCCTCAAAACAGACCGCGAAACAGCTCTCCGAAGGTCCCGCCATAAAGCTTTCACAGAAACATCTTGACCGGCAGGAGCTCGCCCTTCTTGACTACCTCAGGAGGCATGAGAAAATAACGCTTGCGGAATTCTGCCGGTCGGCAAACATTTCAAAGCGCAGGGCTTCCCGGATATGTATAAAACTTGAGAAGGCGGGCCTCATCCGCTCCCATGACTTTGACAAAAAAGTATTTTATACATTAAATCCCGGCATGGTCTGATAAAACACAGGCAGTATATTTAGCCACAGAACTGCACAGATTTTCACAGAAAAAGATACTTAGCTTCAGTGTTGTTCTGTGTTTTCTGTGGCTGAAATTGGTTCAGTGGTTTTTTGAAAGGAATGAAATGAAGACCGGTATTGCCCACCTCCCGCTGCACGGCGGTAAAGCCCCTGCCTGGCTGTTTAACCGGATGACCAAACTCGCCCGGGAAATCGTGCGGGTTATTCTGTATGACGCTGATTCTACAGAGCTTCTCCAGCGGCTCTCTGATCCATTCTGGTTTCAGGCGCTGGGCTGCGTGCTGGGCTTTGACTGGCACTCAAGCGGCCTGACTACGACCGTGTGCGGGGCCATTAAAGAGGGCATCAGGGGCATGGAGCATGAGCTGGGCTTTTTTGCCGGGGGCGGCAAGGGACGGGTTTCGCGCCGGACACCGGAAGAAATCTTAAGCTTTGGCAAACACCTCCTGATAGACCCGGAAACACTGGTCTATGCCAGCCGCATGTCGGCTAAAGTTGACAGCGCTGCCGTGCAGGACGGCTACCAGCTCTATCACCATGTCTTCTTCTTTAACCGGGAAGGCTCGTGGGCAGTGGTGCAGCAGGGCATGAACGATGCGACCCGCTACGCGCGGCGCTATCACTGGCTCGCCACAGAGCCGGTAAACTTTGTCTGCGAGCCGCACGCGGCAGTCTGTTGCGAAAGCCGGGGTGAAACCCTCAACCTGGTGGCGCAGGAGGGAGAGGAAAACCGTGCGTCCTGCTCCTGCCTTGCGGCAGAAAAGCCCGAGAAGATCCTGCAGGAGGTAAAAAAGCTGGCAACACTTAACCTTCCGGCCCGCCACCAGGTGCTGAGAGATGAAATAAACCCTGACAACCTCCACCGCATCCTGCTGAAAACCTATGAAGCCGGGCCGGAGAATTTTGAATCCCTGCTTTCCCTGCGCGGCGTGGGACCTAAGACGCTGCGGGCTTTGTCCCTGCTGTCAGAAATAGTATATGGCGCAGCCCCTTCTTTCAGGGACCCTGCCCGCTTCAGCTATGCGCACGGTGGCAAAGACGGCCACCCCTACCCGGTCAACCGGGAGGTGTATGACAGCTCCATTGCATTTCTAAAAGAAGTAGTGAATGCGGCAAAAATCGGGGAGCCTGAAAAGAAGCGATCATTCCAGAGTTTGGCGACCTTTTCTGATGAACTCAACCCCTAATTGTCATTGCGAGTCCACAAAGGTGGACGCGGCAATCTAATGTGCGGGTACAATATGTTAATGCCGAGATTGCTTCGCTTGCGCTCGTAATGACTTTAAAATTTTTTATTCAGAAATACTCATGCAAATGATTGAGGAAATAAAAATCCACAAAAACAAGGAGACCCAGCGCTTCCTGTGCAACGTGCTGCACCGTGAGGCGGGCTACCTGGTGCTCTCCTATCGCGCGAAACAACCGGGCAGGCTACACAATATTGTTATACCCGGAGGGTCAACCACCATTGCCCATTACTGGGCGGAGCGGGGCTATGTGCTGTGGAGAATGTACGGGCCTGATGGCACGCTTATCGGCACCCTCTTTCACATCTGCCGCGACGTCACCATAACGGAAACTGCGGTGCAGTATCTTGACCTGATTATAGATATCTGGATTCCCGCAGACGGTGAACCGCGGGTGCTTGATGAAGACGAGCTTGAGGAGTGCACGCAGCAGGGTCTGGTGAGCGATGAGGAGATGCGCTGGATCAGAAAGCAGCGAGCGCTGATAACTGACGCACATGCCGAAATAATCCGGCAGCTACAGCCTGTGTAAAGGGAGTGAGTGAGAAACAGAGCCGGCACATTTCCCTGATAGTGCAGCCTGCTCTTTCCCCATTCAGCTGCCGATCTGCGTTGACATCTTCCTTCCGTGCATCTCTTTGGTTTTGATCTTAAAAATCTTCAGCGCCTTTGGGTTATCTAAAGACTTTCTATAATAGGCGAGCCGTTTTTCAAGATAGGCAGCCGGGTCAAGGCCTACTTTCTCGATATTTGCTTTAATCACCAGCTCAATAGTGGCAAGGTCCTGAACCATTTCCATTTCGCCGTCAACCACCACCGAATACCACTCCGAGTGGTCATCGTTCCAGCAGAACGCGGTAAAGCATACATGGGGGTTTTTCTGAAAATATCCCCATTTCCTGCCCGAGGGAAACATGGAAAGATAGACATGATTCTCAATGAAGACAAAGCCGAACGGAATACAGTACGGGGCCTTGCCGTCTGAGAGTGCCAGCACGCCATCACCTACGGTGTGCATCAGGTCAACCATTTCTTTGTTGGTAAGATCTTTCATAATGCCTCCATTTTTAGCAATGCAGCTGTCAGCCGTTCGGCCCTGAGCTCACGGTCGATGGACCGTCAGCGTACAGCCGTTATTTATTTTTCTGATAAAAAATCCGGACTTTCTGTCCCCGTTTGGCCTTGAGCACACGGGCGGCGCTGCCGTTGGCAACAGCAATCTCAAGAAAATCGCTGCTTCCAAAAACACTGCACAGGTGTCCTGGTTTTGCATATGCGTAAGAAGGCACAACCTGTTTGATGGACTTCCCGGCGCACCTGACATAAAAATCACTGCCGCCGGTTAACGCCCGGACGTATGGCCTTGAAAAATTCGTAATGAGGTTGCCGAAGCGGTCAATATGCAGTATCTGACCTTCCGCCGTGCCTGCTTTGCCTGCCATTGGCTGAGGCCAGTCTAACAGCACATAATCAGTAACCGCAGTGCCCATGCGCGAAGGTGGAATCCCTTTTGCAAGATGGGCCGCAACCGGGGCAAAAACATCCCTGCCATGAAACGTAGCGCTTACTTCAGGGAGAAGAAAGGCGCTATCCGTAATCTTATATACTGACTTCTTCCCCTGCCCGGCCAGTACGGCAGTGAAAACGCCATTGTCCGGCCCGATAAAAAAATAATTCTCTGTCTCAATTACAAGGGGGCGGCGCTCACTTCCCACGCCGGGATCAACCACCACCAGGTGAACTGTTTTTTTCGGGAACCAGGGATACGCTGTATGCAAGGCAAAGCATGCGCCCCAAACATCCTGCGGAGCAATCTCATGGGTAATGTCCACAACCTTGGCTATAGCGTTGATAGACAGAATCACCCCTTTCATGACACCCGCATAGGTGTCAGCTGTTCCAAAATCAGTGATGAGGGTTATGATACAGGGCTTCACAAAATTACTGCCGGCTATTGTGGTTGCTGCAGTTGTTGTGTTGCATCCGGAAATTGCAGGTTCACAACTTCGCCGGACTTTCCCGCCTTTGCCAGCAGCTTATCATTAACATAGATGGTAACACCGCCCGCATTCCCCAGCCGCACGTTCATGGTCCTGGCGGCGGAATGCTTATAAGACTCATTGGCTTGCAGCAGAATATCAAAATGCTTCTCCTGGTCAGCCTGAATTCTTATCCAGGTCAGGGCCTGTGCTTCAAATCTGATGGTGAATGGACCGGCAGGCTGCGGGGATGCAGGTGCTGGTATGCTGGTGGGAGGAGAAGCTGCAGCAGGAGAAGTGGAGCTCGTAACATTCTTGTCCTGCTGAGCGGTTTCTGTTGCCGTGGTGGTTGTGGTAACAGATACTGAGGTGGATGCCCTGGCAACGACCTTCTCGGAAGGTGCGGTCACCCGGGACGGTTCATCCTGCACCCCAATTTTATTTGTCAGGAAAAAATAGACCAGGAAGGCAATACCAATAATGAGTAACAGCGGTATATAGGTTCCCGGTGCTGAAGTTTGGAGCGGTTTTTTTGCATCCCTGCTCTTTTCGACCCCGGCCTTATCATGACTGACCGCCTCGAACTTATCAAGCACTTCATTGATGTCAACGCCCACTTCCTCGGCAAAAAGTTTTATCATGCCCCGCAGATAGATGCGCGGCGGCAGCAGCTCCTGACGGTCTTCCTCTATTGCCTCAAGCAGCCCTTTGCGGATCTTTGTCGCGCAGGCAATCTCGTCCAGAGATTTATTGCTCTGTATTCTTCCGGCTTTCAGAAATTGACCAACAGTTTCCATGTAATAAAAGGGGTCGAGGATTCAAGTGCTGTAAGACAGCCATTCAATGTTACTCACTAAATAGATTCACTAGGCCCCTTGAAACCTTGGACCCTTGAATCCTGTAGTTCCGTAACGATACCATGAACTTCTGATGCACTCAAGGTAAAAACAAAACCGCTTGATAATAACGGGGATTTCTGATACGTTTTATTCATACCGTAAAGGTTCTTAACCGACGCGCCGGTAACGGCGCGTCATTCTGTTTTATATATACATTACTGCGTTACAGCGTTTTCGGGTCAGGGAGTTGAATAATTTAAAACTCTGCAACTCCTGAACTCCACAACTCATACAGGATTATGAAAAAAATTCTCGTCATCGCTGCATCAGACTCCGGGGGCGGTGCCGGAATACAGGCGGATGTAAAGGCAATAACCCTTTGCGGCGGCTTTGCCATGACCGCCATTACCGCCCTTACCGCTCAGAACACACAGACGGTTAAAGCGGTTTTCCCCATCCCCGTTGAATTCATAGAGCAGCAGATTGATGCGGTCATGCAGGACATCGGAGCCGATGCAGTAAAAACCGGCATGCTGTTTACGGCCGCTATTGTGCGCTCGGTGGCACGCAAAATAAAAGACTATGGCATTGCTGCCGCAGTGGTGGACCCGGTTATGAAGGCAAAGGGAGGAGCTACCCTGCTCCAGGAGCCGGCCATAGAAGCGGTGATACGGGACCTGTTCCCGCTTGCCCTGGTTGTCACGCCCAACCTTGATGAGGCATCCCTTCTGTGCGGATTCAGCATTGATTCAATCGAAACCATGAAAGCTGCGGCTAAAAAGATAAAAGCCATGGGGCCGCACCACGTAGTCGTTAAAGGCGGCCATCTGGCCGGGGACTGTATTGACCTTTTTTATGACGGCAGCACCTTTACCGAGTTTGCATCGCCGCGCATTGCTACCACCAATACCCACGGCACCGGCTGCACCTTTGCCTCAGCTGTCGCCACAGAAATTGCCCAGGGGTTTTCGCCGCTGGAGGCAGTGCAGCGGGCCAAGCAGTTCATTCAGGATGCAATCAGCCATTCCTTCTCTCTGGGAAAAGGCCATGGACCGACCGACCCCTTTGCCCGTATTGCACGCACTGCCGGGCTCTGGGAAAGCTCTGCGGCAGTAGCGGATGCTTTTCATAAACTGCAGGATGCACGCATCGGGCACCTGATACCTGAAGTCCAGTCAAATCTCGGCTATGCCCTGGAGGGTGCGGCAACGCCTGGGGATGTGGTGGCCTTCCCGGGAAGAATTGTGCGGCTGCAGGATTCAATTGCAGTGGTTGCCGGCCCGCAGCCGGGTGCTTCACGGCATATCGCAAAAATAATTTTAACTGTGTTGCGCTATGACCGGAAATATCGTTCAGCCATGAATATCCGCTACAGCTCGGAGATCGTTGCGCGCTGCCGGGCACAGGGATTGCGCGTGGCAGAATTTGACCGCAGGGATGAGCCCCGGGGGGTAAAAGAAGCAGAGGGCTCCACGCTTGAGTGGGGCACGAATCTGGTTCTTTCCCGGTCCGGCACCATACCTGACATTATTTTTGATACCGGCGATGCGGGCAAGGAGCCGATGGTAAGGGTGCTGGGGACTGCACCAATGGATGTAGCTGATAAAATAATAGAGATCGCAACATAAGGATACCACCATGCAGATAGAAGATGCACAAAAAAATATCATAACACCTGAAATGGAGCAGGTTGCTGCCGTGGAAGGTGTGAGCGCTGAATATATACGGCAGGCGGTTGCGGAAGGCCATGTTATTATTCCTCTGAACCGCAGCCATCGCTCCATAAAACCCATGGGAATCGGCAGGGGACTGAGGACAAAAATCAATGCCAATATCGGCACCTCTAGGGACTGCATGAGCGTGGAAGAGGAGCTGAAAAAGCTTGCCGTAGCTATAGAAGCAGGAGCTGATACCATTATGGACTTAAGCACCGGCGGCAGCATTGATGATGTGCGGAAGGAAATAGTTTGCCACTCAACAGTCCCGGTCGGCACCGTGCCCATTTACCAGGCAGCTATTGAAGCGGCGGGCAGAAAAAAGGCCATGGTGGAGATGACCGTGGATGAAATATTTGCGGTGATTGAGCGGCAGGCTGAAGACGGGATTGATTTCATCACCGTGCACTGCGGACTGACCAGGGAAGCGGCACGGCGCCTGAAAAAAGAGGGCAGGCTCATGGACGTGGTGAGCCGCGGCGGCGCATTCACCATCGAGTGGATGGCCTACAATAAAAAGGAAAACCCTCTTTACCAGCATTATGACCGGCTGCTTGAAATCGCCCGCGTCTATGACCTGACGTTGAGCCTCGGAGACGGCATGCGGCCGGGCTCTATCGCCGATGCCACGGACCGGGCGCAGGTGCAGGAGCTGATTGTGCTGGGAGAGCTTGCGCAGCAGGCTCTTGAAAAGGGCGTGCAGGTTATGATCGAAGGCCCCGGCCATGTGCCCATCAACCAGATTGAGGCAAACATCCTGCTGCAGAAGCAGCTCTGCCACGGGGCTCCTTTTTATGTGCTCGGTCCCCTGGTCACCGATGCGGCGCCGGGCTATGACCATATAACATCTGCCATCGGCGGAGCGCTCGCTGCTTCTTATGGCGCTGACTTTTTATGCTATGTGACGCCGTCTGAACATCTGCGCCTGCCGACGATTGAGGATGTCAGAGAGGGCGTCATTGCATCAAAGATTGCTGCTCATGCCGGAGACATTGCAAAGGGGGTAAAGGGAGCAATGGAGCGGGATATTGCCATGTCCCGGTGCAGGAAAAACCTGGACTGGAAGGGCCAGATTGAGGCCTCCCTTGACCCGGTAAAGGCCAAAGCCTTGCGGGACAGCCGCACGCCGGCGGAAGATGATGTCTGCACCATGTGCGGTGAGTTCTGCGCCATAAAAATTCTGAATAAAGAAAAGACGTGGGACTTCGGGGATGAGTGAGGGAGTTTGGAAGATTAAAGTAATTGTATAAATTCTTCCACGCTCAGACCAGCATTACGAATTAATGCACGAAGCGTTCCTACAGATAATTCCTTATGCTGAGGAATTGAAAGATTAACCCGCAGACCAGCCTTGACCATAACCAGATGACTGCCTACCTGGCCAATCTTCTGCCAACCGGCACGCTGAAATGCTTTCACCGCTTCCTTTCCTGAAATATTTCCCAGTCTGCCCATTTAGACGGCCACGACTATTGTTTGCAACCCTGATTTTGATGATAGCTGGGCAGTTGCTTTTTGATCCTCGGCCCACAGCCACGCGGTAATGGCCTCCTTTATATTATCCAGCGCCTCCTTCTCATCTTTACCTTGAGAAACACAGCCTGGAAGCGCTGGAACCTCAGCAACAATCCAGCCGTCTTCAGCATGTTCGAGCACAACGTGAAAAATCATATTTTCACCTCAACAAATCCAAAACTTTAAACACAGAAATTATCGGAAAAAAGGAATGCGGTTAATACAACTATCTATCTAAAAGCACATCTTGTTAAGATTATTCATTATCTGGTTGTTATTGTCAAGAACTTACCCATGTAATTTAAAAACGCGGGACGGGGGTCCGGGATTCGGGGATCGTGATTAATGATGCGTAATACGTGATACGAGTGGCGGGTTTCTAAAGCAGCGGAAAATGGCAGGTGAAAGGCGAAAAGGCCAAGAGGTTAATAGGCTAAGAGGCACAAAGTAAAAAGATAAACAGACCACAGAATTTATTGGGACGCGGATACACGCAGATTTAAATTGAATCTATTAAAGCCAAGCTACTCGCAATGACAGGCGTATCAGCTTGAAAGCTTTCTGAAATCCCGATAATCAGCGTTCATCAGTGTCCCCAAATACTTTAAATCCAGTTTTCAACCTGCAAATCCGGAATTCTTTTGAATTCACGTACATTGTTTGTAACCAGTATGAGCGCCAGACTTCTGGCATGTGCAGCTATAAGCAAATCCATAGCGCCGATGACTTTCCCCTGTCTTTCCAGATACGACCGTATCTCTCCGTAGTGGGAAGCTGCCCGATCATCAAGGGAAACAATCTCAAGCGGTGCAAGAAATCCGTTCAGAGCGGTCCTGTTCTGAAGGGGGCTGCTGCTTTTTGCAACCCCATATTCAAGCTCTGCAAGAGTAACAGACGAGATAACGATATCAGAGGGCGATAACGTCCTGAATCGTTCCAGGATTTTTACCGGCTTCTTCCTGATAATGTAAATACAGATATTCGTATCGAGCATGAAGCGCATTAGAGCTTTTTCCGTTCTTTCAAAGAGGGCTGTATCCGCTCTGACATGAAATCATCGCTGAATTTATTGAGGCTGTTTAAAAGAGACCCCCAGGGATCATCTTTTGGTATGAGGATTACATTGCGCCCGATTCTGTTTATATACACTTCATCACCTGCAAACTTAAATTCCTTCGGGAGCCGTACTGCCTGGCTTTTTCCGTTTTTAAATAGTTTGGCGGTATTCATCCGAACCTCCTGTTTGTATATACTTCTAAGTATAGACCAAACAAGAAGAAATGTAAATATCTTTCCAGATACGCAGAAATCATGATGGGGAACTCGCGGCCCGGAAAAATGTACATAATGTAAGGCACCAGGCAGAAGGCACAAAGTTAATAGCGGTGGGACTTCGGGGATGAGTGAAGGGGTCAAAGAGTTGAGGGGTTAAGGAGTTGACTTTTCACTTCTTAACTTTACTTTTAACTTTTCTACAAGCTTCTGGTGAGATTCAAATGCCAGGGCCGGCAGCTCATCGAGCGCAAAAAAGCGCACCTCTTCCAGGTCATCATCAGCCTGCATCTCTCCTGCCGTAATATCAATTAAATAGCCGAAAATAATGAGGCTGCCGTAAAACTTGCTCTCCTGATAAAAGCAGTCAACAAACGAGACAATCGTGCCCTCAAGGCCGGTCTCCTCTTTCAGCTCCCTCAGTGCTGCCTGCTCCATTGACTCGCCCAGCTCGATAAATCCGCCGGGCAGGCACCAGTGGCCTTTTTGCGGATCATTTTTCCTTCTGCCCAACAGCAGCTGGCGCTGCTCATTCAGAACCAGGGCTGTTGCCGCTGGTACGGGATTTTCATACCGCACTTCATGACAGGCCGGGCAGTAAAGGCGCGTTCTGCCCTCAAGGTCCCTGCGCTCGCAGATAGTGCCGCAGTAGCCGCAGTATGTTAGCTGTTTGCGTGCCATCAAGCGTGTCCTAAACCTGGGTTGTAATTTCTTCAAAACACAAAATAAATCATTATGATAAATAGCGAAATTGATTTTTTCGATTTGAAATTCTCTCTATACTCGTGCCATTCCCTTAACCAAAACCATAAAGGAGTGGCATATGAATTCAGGCAAGACAATTTTTGCTCAGGTGATGGATTTTCTCCCAACCTACGAATTTAACAAATGTGTAAACCGCTATCACGGCAATTATCAGGTAAAAAGCTTTTCATGTTTAGATCAATTTCTCTGTATGGCTTTTGCCCAACTTACCTACAGAGAAAGTCTTCGCGATATTGAAGCATGTCTGCGTGCACGGCAGAATAAACTCTACCATATGGGAATCCACAGCACTATTTCAAAAAGCAATCTGGCCTATACTAATGAACAGCGGGACTGGCGTATATATGCTGACTTTGCTCAAGTACTGATTCATCAGGCCAGAGCTTTATATAAAGACGATACGTTCGGCGTAGAACTTGATCAGACCGTGTATGCCCTTGATTCTACAACCATTGATCTATGCCTTTCGTTATTCCCGTGGGCGCGATTCCGCAAACACAAGGGTGCTATTAAATTGCATACGCTCATGGATCTGCGGGGGAGCATCCCTTCATTCATCAAGATTACCGATGGCAAAGTCCATGATGTACATATGCTTGATGTTCTTATTCCCGAACCAGGTTCTTTTTATGTCGTCGATAGAGGGTATCTGGATTTTTCCCGGTTATACTCGCTGGCTCAATTACTGGCATTCTTTGTCATTCGGGCTAAACACAATCTCGCTGCCCGAAGAATCTATTCCCACCAGGTCGATAAAGCAACCGGTCTTATCTGTGATCAAACGGTGATGCTCACGGGATACCAATCACTCAGAGACTACCCTGATAAGTTGCGCCGGGTTCGTTATTTCGATACCGAGAAAAATAAGCAGTTGGTCTTTCTCACCAATTGTTTCTCTCTGCCAGCCCTCACCATTACCCTGCTTTATAAAAGCCGCTGGCAGATAGAATTATTCTTTAAATGGATCAAACAGCATCTGCGCATAAAATCATTTTATGGCACTTCTGAGAATGCGGTAAAAACCCAGATATGGATCGCCATCTCAGTCTATGTGCTGATTGCCATTATTAGAAAACAGCTCAAGGTAGATATCAGTCTCTACACTTTTTTGCAAATCCTGAGCGTCACTGTCTTTGAAAAAGCACCTCTTATTCAATTGGTTGCAAACTTTGATTACAATAAAACCCAAGTTGTCAACAATGTCCCCGCTAACCAGTTGACTTTATTTGACTATTCTTAGGACGCTTTTGCTACTTAATATATATTGAATAAGCTCTTTTTATTAACAGCACCCATTTTAATCCAAATTTCAATAGCAATCTAAATATTTAATTATAACTATTTTACTTGCAATGTCAATATGTTAATTTTTAATGCACGGGAAGCTTTTTGGCTAATTAAAAATCCTGGGGAAATGTTTTTTTACCTCCTTTTTAAGTAGCGTTTCTATCTCCTGTGCTGTACTTAATTTAAAAATACTATCTGTAACTAATTGACTCTGTTTATAATCAAGTGACCTCAATACGCTTTTTACCCGGGGCAATGCCATAACATTCATGCTCAGTTCATCAATCCCGAGCCCGAGCAGAATGGGCATATAAAAAGGCTCTCCAGCCATTTCCCCGCACATTGCCACCGGTATTCCATTGTCATGGGCCGAGTTTATTATGTTTCGGAGAAGGCGTAATACCGCTGGATGAAGGGGCTCATAAAGATATGAAACGTTTTCATTGACTCGGTCAATTGCCAGGGTATATTGAATAAGATCATTGGTGCCGATACTGAAAAAATTTACCTCCTTGGCCAATATATCAGCAATACTGGCTGCAGAGGGGACTTCAACCATGATGCCAATTTCAATATCAGGGTCAAAGACCTTGTGTTCGGCTTGCAATTCTTTTTTTACTTCACTCAAAATTATTTTTATCTGTCGCACTTCTTCAATCCCTGAAATCATGGGAAACATGATCTTTACTTTACCATACGCACTGGACCGCATGATCGCACGGAGCTGCGTTTTAAATATCGCAACTTCTTTAAGGCAAAATCGAATAGCGCGCAGGCCCATAACCGGGTTGATTTCTTCTGCAACATCAATATGGGACATAAATTTATCACCCCCGATATCCAGAGTTCGTATGGTAACCGGGTGGGGAGCAATTTTTTGGCTTACGGTTTTATAAATTTCAAATTGTTCCGCTTCCGAAGGCAAATCTTTTCTGTTCAAATAGAGAAACTCGGTCCTGTAAAGACCAATCCCTTCGGCTCCATATGTTAGCACTGATGGAAGCTCTTCCATAATTTCAATGTTGGCCAGAAGCTTTACTCTAAAACCATCTATGGTTTCTCCGGGGAGATCTTTATGCTTGAGAAGCCCGATTTCAAACTCATCATATTCTGCTTTCTTCTGGTTATATTTCAGCAATGTATCCGCTGTCGGGTTAATAATTACCACCCCATGAATTCCATCGAGAATCATCGTATCCCCTGTTTTGACCCTGCGGGTGATGTTTTTTAACCCGACCACCGCCGGTATTTTAAGGGCTCTTGCCATGATGGCAGTATGAGAGGTTTTGCCTCCAGAATCAATGGTAAATCCGAGCACTTCGTTGACATTCAGGTTTGCAGTATCAGCCGGGGATAAATCAGTGGCGACAATAATAACTTTTTCTCTGATTTTCGCGACGATGTCTCTTTTTATTCCGGCTAAATTTCTTAAAAGTCTCTGCTCTATATAATCAATGTCGCTGGTTCTTTCCTTCATATATTCATCATTTATCTCTGCCAAGTGCGTTCTCAATCCCTCTATTGTTTTCTTGAGCGCCAGAGCTGCATCAATTTTTTCGTGCTTTATGATTTTTATTGTGTTGTCCATCAATACTTTATCCTGAAGCAGCAGGATATGGGTATCTATGATATATTGTGCTTCTTTAAATTTCTTTTTATTGATATCTTTTTTTGCCCTCAAAAGCTGCGATTGCGACTCTTCAATCGCTTTTTTAAAACGATTAATCTCTTTTTCAATTTCTTTATTGGTCGCGATATTATAGTGGGAAAGTTCAAGATGGTCTTGATTAACAAGGAACACTTTTCCAATAGCAATGCCCTGCGAAGCAACGATTCCTTTTAGTAATAAATTTTTATTCATTATATAGTATTCCTCATAAAAATATTATTTTTATAAAAATCATAATAACCAGCTGTTCTACAGCGGGGACGAATGCTATTAAAAAATTAATTGTGAAGATGGCTCGCAGCTCTGCTGCGGGGTAATTAACTTTTTTTACCTTCTACTAAAAGCGTTATTTCTCCTTTTATCGGCCTCTTTTCTAAATTTTTCAATATCAAAGAAAGCTCACCATATATCTTTTCTTCGTGCATTTTAGTAAGCTCTCTGCATAAAACAGCGTTCCTGTCACCCATGACCTCAATTAAATCCCTAAGGGTATTGATAATTCTATGTGGTGACTCATAAAAAACCAGGGTTCTTTCTTCCTCTAGTAGCTTGTTTAAAAAATTTTTCTTCTTACCTGATTTTACCGGAAGAAATCCTTCAAAGGCAAAGCGATGCAATGGAAGTCCTGAAATGCTGATGGCTGTAATCACTGCTGAAGGGCCGGGAACAGGTATAACTGAAATGGCGTGTTGCAATGCCTGAGTAATGAGCCGGTAGCCAGGATCAGAAATAGCTGGCGTTCCTGCTTCAGAAACTATGGCAATGTTTTTCCCTGATTTAAGCTTTTCGATAATAAATGGTGTCTTGCGCTTCTCATTGTGCTCAAAATAACTTGTTAAAGCAGTCTGAATATTATAATGATTTAAAAGAATTCGTGTTTTGCGGGTATCTTCTGCGCAGATAAGGTCTGCTTCTTTTAAAACTCTCAAAGCTCTCAAGGTGATATCTTCCAAATTACCAATAGGAGTAGAAACCACATACAGAATCCCTGTCGTGCTTCTCTCCGCATCATATGGACTATGTATATCAGACATGGTTATCTCCTGCTCATTATTTTTAAACTTTAATAAACATAGCATAGGTGAAATTGACATTAAAGTAATAACCAGGCATGAAATAAACATCAAAAGATTGTTGTGTTATTCCGAACAGTTATTGAATGCGGGGCAGAAGGTATTCAAAGGGGCTCGTATGTAACCAGGGCAATGCTTAAAGCATCATGTGTGGAATTTGCGGAAAAATATATTTCGACTCAGCGCGGCAGGTTGATGGCGCAGTAATTTCCAGCATGTCATCAGTGCTGCAGCACCGGGGACCTGATGATCATGGAATTTATGTGGCTGGCCCGGTAGGTCTTGGTCATCAGCGATTGAGTATCATTGATACTTCAACAGCGGGCCATCAGCCCATGTCTAATGAAGATGGATCTATCTGGATTGTTTTTAATGGAGAGATCTATAATTTTGCTGAACTGCGCAAAGAGCTTGAAAATAAGGGACATCGATTCACCTCCCACACTGATACAGAAACCATTATTCATCTGTATGAGGAGGAGGACACCCGCTGTCTTAACAAACTGCGTGGAATGTTTGCCTTTGCCATATGGGATAGACGAAAACAGCGACTTTTTATAGCCCGTGATAGAGTGGGGAAAAAGCCGCTCGTGTATACTGTTTCTGATGGTGCTCTCATTTTTGCCTCTGAAATAAAATCGCTCCTGCAGGATTCATCCATAGCCACCCAGGTTGATTGTGAAGCGCTCCATCATTACCTGACGTACCAATATGTCCCGGGCCCATGGACCATGTTCCAGGGAATGTATAAGCTTCCCCCTGCACACTACCTCACTGTCGAGCGCGGGGAAATCACTACCAAGGCATACTGGTATCTGTCCTTTGCCGCTAAGCTACAGCATCCTCATATAAACGATTACACCGAGAACTTCATGGAGGTTTTTACCGAGGCAGTTAAAATACGCCTCAGAAGCGATGTTCCCTTGGGAGCATTTTTAAGTGGCGGTCTTGATTCCAGTGCGACCGTTGCGGTTATGAGTCAGCTTGCTAATCGACCGGTAAAAACGTTTTCCATTGGCTTTGATGAGCCTGAATATAATGAAACAAATTATGCCGCGCTGGTGGCAAACAAATTTCAAACAGAGCATACGGAATTTATTGTCCGGCCTGATGCCCTGAGCATTTTACCAAAACTGGTATGGCACTATAATGAACCATTTGCCGACTCATCAGCAATACCAACATATTACGTGTCAAAGCTTACCCGCGAGCATGTAACGGTTGCCCTTAACGGCGATGGGGGAGATGAATCCTTTGCCGGTTATGAGCGCTATATCGCAGATAAACTGGCGGGATATTATGAAAAGATACCTTTTTTCATGCGAGAAAAATTTATTAAAAAATCATTGTCGTTATTGCCGCATCAAGAAGACCGCCGCAGCTTCTTGCGCAGGCTTAAGCGCTTCGTACATGGCATCGCAGATAAAGCCGAGCGCCGCTATGTGCGCTGGGTCTGTGCTTTTGATAATGAAATGAAACAGGATCTCTATACCCCCGCTTTTAGCGAGAGCATGGCTTCCATCGATTCTGTGAATTTAGTTGTCAACCGGTATGCGCAATCTGATGCATCGAACTTTTTGGATAAAACACTGTTTGTAGATGTTATGTCTTATCTTCCTGATGACCTTCTGGTGAAGGTCGACATCGCTTCCATGGCAAATTCCCTTGAAGCGCGCTCTCCCTTTTTAGATCACAAAGTCATGGAGTTTGCCGCTTCTCTGCCACCGGAATTAAAACTCAAGGGGCTGCAATCAAAATATCTTCTCAAAAGGGCTTTTTCTCCCCTGCTTCCCAGGGAAATTCTTAACCGAAAAAAAATGGGCTTTGGTGTCCCTATTGACCGGTGGCTGCGCAACGAATTAAAGGATCTTACCTACGATATTATGTTGGAAAACAGGACCATCCAGCGGGGATTTTTCCGCCGGGAAGCCGTTCAGTTTCTTATTGATGAGCATATGGCAAAACATGCTGATAACAGCTACAGAATATGGACGCTCCTGTTCCTGGAACTATGGTATCGGATGTTTATAGATAAAACAAGCGTGTTGGGAATTTAGGCCATGAATGCTCCCGTTGCTGTTTTCTATCTTATTACCAGTACCAATATCGGCGGGGCGGAGAAAGCCCTGCTACAGCTCATAAGAACTATTGACCGGCGGGAGTTTTCCGTCTATGTTTGTTCCGTTAAGAAGCCGGGGGCGTTTGCGCGCGCACTTGCTGCAGAAGCAGATGGATTTTTTACTCTCAACCTTGCAGAAGACGGACGTGTAGCCGCCCTGATTAATTTTTTCCCTGGCGTACTGCACCTTATACGGCTGATTCACAGAATTTCTCCTTCAATAATTCATTGCTTTTTGTTCAGGGCCAATATCTTAGGACGGATTGCTGGGCGCATAGCGGGGGTCCCGGTAATCATATCTTCAGTGAGAGTAATTGAAACCCGCGCGTTTCTTAAAAACGCTCTTGACCGCTTGACCGCATCATTAGCCGACACCTACATAGCTGTTTCAGATGCAGCGCGCACGTACACCATACAACATTCTAAAGTTTCTCCTCAAAAAATTATTACGGTATATAATGGCATTGACTGCCATGAGCCCTGTCGGGAAACAACTTTTTCCCGCAGCGCCGTGTCGCTGGATGAAAATGATATCGTGCTTGCCTTAATTGGCAGGTTGCATAACCAAAAGGGACACCGTATATTACTTAAGGCTTTACCCCTTATTTTACCGGAGGCTCCCCGGACGCGAGTGCTCTTTTGCGGAGAGGGCGGGGAAGCAGCATACTTAAGAAAAATCACTGCGGATATGGGGCTTGGAGATCAGGTCCGTTTTTTGGGCCTCGTAGAGAATGCCGCGCAGATTTTACCGCATATCGACATACTCGTTCTGCCCTCTCTCTGGGAGGGGATGCCCCATGTGGTTCTTGAAGCTATGGCCGCCGGTCGCCCGGTCGTGGCTTCAAAAATTGAGGGAATTGATGAGCTGGTGGTGGATGGTAAAACAGGGCTTCTCTTCAGTCCCGGTGACCCACGGTCGTTAGCTGCGGCGCTCCTAAAACTCATAACCAATCGAGAGCTGGCCCGGAACATGGGTGACGCAGCCCGCGAACACGTGATGAAAAATTTCCAATTAAAAAAAACCGTGCAGGCGACCGTGCATCTCTATCAGGAACTCCTTATTAAAAAAAACAAAGATGCTTAGCCGCGCGCACTTCCGACAACCTGAATGCGCGAAAAAAACCTGCACCATGCCTGCAGCAGTTATAGCAACGGCAGAAGGGATCTTTTAACTGCGATTATGATGCTCTATATTTTTACGTTCATACTTTCTGTTGGGCTCTCTTTATATATTACACCAATAGTCCAAAAGGGTGCACTCCAGTATGATATTGTAGATCGACCTGATGGAAAATTAAAGCAGCAGCGGGAGCCGGTAGCGTATCTTGGCGGCCTTGCCGTTTATCTTGCTTTTTTACTCACGCTGGCTCTCACGTTTGAGCTCAGCAGGGAAATCCTGGGTATTTTACTTTCCGGTACAATTATTGTAATTTTGGGCATTGTAGATGATTTCAAAGTGTTGCCACCAAAGGTTAAATTTATTGGGCAGGCGATCGCCGTGTTTGTGTTAATTAAGTCGGGTGTTTACATAAAACTGGTTTTTCTGCCTCACTGGTTCTGCCTGGTCCTCTCCTTTTGCTGGCTCATGGCGACGACCAATGCTTTCAATCTTATAGATGTTATGGATGGTCTTGCTGTCGGTATTGGCTGTGTGGCATCCTTTATTCTTTTTGTTGTCGCCATAATAAACCAGCATACGTTGATAGCCATCCTTACTCTGGCCCTTGCCGGCTCACTGCTCGGATTTCTCAAATATAACTTTGAACCAGCGAAAATCTATCTGGGGGATACGGGAAGCTTGTTCATTGGTTTACTCCTGGGGGCTCTGTCAATGATTGGATCCTATACGCAAGAAAATGTGGTTGCCTGCATAGTGCCAGTCATTATTTTGGGTATTCCTCTTTTTGATACGCTCTTTGTAATCTATGTCCGCTGGCTGCGGGGACTGCCCATTCTCTACGGAAGTCCTGATCACTTTGCCCTGCGCTTAAGAAAGTGGCGGCTTTCCACTAAACAGACGGTCATCCTGAGTTATGGGGCGAGCCTTGTGCTGGGGCTATCAGGTATTGCCATGTTATCAGTACCTTCAAATCTTTTTGCTCTGGGGATCCTGGCCCTCATACTGTTTTTGGGTGTGTGTGCAGCGTTCTTTTTAAAACAGGTAGATATGTCATTATAAAGGAGGTACGGTCAATATTCCGTATACGTGATTCCTAATTAAGGCTTGATTGATGTACCCCTCAACACTAAACCACAAACAGCCACAAACTTCATGAATAAAGTTAAGGTTGTCCATATTATAACAAAAATGGAACTTGGGGGTGCTCAGCAAAACACTCTCCACACAGTATCCCATCTGAATCCGAATAAATTTCAGGTCTATCTTATTACCGGCCCTGGCGGTGAACTCTATGAGAAGGCGCTGTCATGGGGAAATACCCTGGTGGCAAAGAATCTGGTTCGTGAAATCAGGCCGCTACAGGATTTAAAAGCCTTTTTTCAGCTGTGCCGTATGTTAAAAGCCATCAAGGCCACACACCCGGTAGCCGCTCCCGTTATTGTCCATACCCACAGTTCCAAAGCCGGCATTCTGGGAAGGTGGGCTGCCCGCTGCTCAGCCATTCACATAATAGTACATTCAATTCATGGTTTCGGATTCCATGATCATCAGCCCGGGTGGATACGAAAAATTTTTATTTCCGTTGAGAAGCTCACCTCCCGCATCACTACCAAGTTTATTACGGTTTCCAAAGCAAATAAGGAGCAAGGGTGCGTGCTGCATCTTTTCTCTCCCGATAATGCGGTGGTTATTCGCAGCGGTATTGATATCCCTCATTTCCAACGCCCGCAGATCTCGAAAGGCGAAGTACGTGCGGGGCTTAGCCTCTCCCCTGCAGTTCCTGTTGTTGCCATGATTGCCTGCCTCAAGCCACAGAAAGCACCGCTTGATTTTATTAAGGTTTGTGATCTTGTGAGTAAAGCTCTTCCTGAGGCACACTACCTGCTGGTGGGTGACGGGGTGCTGCGTGAAGCAGTTGAACGGGAGATAGAGAAAAGACACCTGCAGCAGCGCGTGCACCTTTTGGGATGGCGACAGGACATCGCTCACTTGCTCCAGGCGATTGATGTTTTAGTTCTCACTTCTCGGTGGGAAGGCCTGCCCCGGGTCTTCCCGCAGGCAATGGCGGCCGGAGTCCCTATTGTTGCAACCAGGGTAGACGGCGCACCAGAAGCAATTATGGATGGCGTAAATGGCTTTCTGCTTCCCGCTGGGGATCTGCCGGGAATGGCTCAGAAGATTATCTTTTTATTAGAAAACCCTTTTGAGACTCGCAACATGGGGCAACAGGGAGCTAAAATAGTTGCGGAGTTTGACATTAAAAAAATGATGCAGCAGCAGGAAGCCCTTTATGAAGAGTTGCTGGCGGCCCGCGGATACCCAGCACCCAATAAAGCCTAAGTCCTGCGATTCATAAATTCGATTTCGAATTTACTCTTTCAGGACTTAGTGCTGAGTGAGCATTGCAAGGCATTTCTTTGAATCCCATACGTCACCGCATTTGCGAATCGAAGCTCTAACGTACTATAGCCAGGCTCCCCTGACGACTTATTGACAATTCTTGCGGTGATGATTATATATATCTAACACGAGCAGCGCTTCCACAGGAGGATGAAAAATTGCCGATTTATGAATATCAGTGCACGGAGTGCGGAAAAATATTTGAAGTTTTTCAAAGCTTCAAAGATGAACAATTGGAAAAATGCAACTATTGTTCCGGGAAGGTCACCAAACTTATATCAAACTGCTCATTTCAGCTTAAGGGAACCGGATGGTATATTACGGACTATGGCAGAAAAGATAGTACTGCAACAAGCAGCAGTACCAAGGGGGGTGAAAAAAAACCAGATGAGTCAAAGGCCGCGGATACTACAGCATCAACAAAAGAAGAATCGACAAAACCGCCAAAAGCTGAAGACTAAGATGATACCTTTGCATACAGCTTGGAGTATTTTTTAATTATTCTGGAGTTATCGGTTGTTTCGGTTTCCCTCCTTATTCTTGGAGTTCTTTTTCTATAATCCCGCTTCTTCCCTTCTAAAAAAGCTTGGCAGTGATATCTTTTGGGACGGTAAAAATCCCAGCCCTATGATTATCACCGGCATCAGTTGTAAGAAATGAAGGGCAATAGCGTAACTGAGAGCCGCTGCTTCCCCAATCCCAAAGAACGTGAGTCCCAGCACACAGGCGTAGTGATAGTTTCCGACAAAACCCGGAGCTGCAGGAAGCATTACCCCAATTGCAATGATTACGGTAAGTGCTAGAGCATTGATCATTGAGAGTTTAAAACCAAAGGAAAAAAACATAAGGTAGCACGAAAAGGCGAGCAGACCCCAGATAGCAACGGAAAGCAGCGCCACATTCAGTGTCTTTTGTACGTCAGGAAGAATTTCCAATCCCTCAATAAAGGCATGAAGCTGATTTTTTATGATGGCTCCAATCCTGGCAGGCAGTTTATCAAGGAGGGGATTGATGATTCTCAGAGAAAAATCTTTTTTTATAACTAACAGCAACAAAACAACAAAAATAACCAGCACCATTGCCAGTATTATCACGCCCGTTTTGAATATTTGCGGGGGAAGAGAAATGGTAAGAATGACGAGGCACAGAACAACCATCAGCGTCAGCAAGTCAAATACCCGCTCCACTACAATGGTTGCCATCGTTGAGGAGATGCGAATCCCGCTTTTCTGCTTCACCAGAAGCGGCCTGGTAAACTCTCCCAGCCGTGCCGGAAGAAGCGAAATGGTCATAAACCCAATGGCAGTAATAACAAACAGGGGCCACTGAGGATATTTTACGCGAGGCTCTAAAATGATGCCCCAGCGATAAGCGCGCATATAGAGAACCAGAACCATTAGAAGTTCAATGGGTATAACATAGAGGTAGTTTGCCGAGCGAAAACTTTTCATGACATCTGAAAAGTTTATTCCTCGCACGGCAAGAAAAATAAAGATGGCACTTATAATGCAACCAATAATAATATTTTTTTTCATGAAATGACTTTTTTAGGCGACGCAGGCAATTAGGTAACGCACGCGTTGATTATGATATAATATCAGACAGATTTTTTGCCCCAGCCAACAAATCGACTGTTTGGTAAAAACTTAAACTAAAGGTTAATAAAAAAAAAGTCAAGATTATTCAAAAAGAAAAACTCTTTACAAATTATTTGAAATTAATAATAATGCTAGCCACGAATTGTG
>Ga0209253_10000582_pt1 | contig 31648 bp, 21 predicted proteins | sample FrelakmetBRP12BR_FD_187145 | JGI IMG/M metagenome (GOLD analysis project Ga0209253, IMG submission 187145) | Freshwater lake sediment microbial communities from the University of Notre Dame, USA, for methane emissions studies - BRP12 BR (SPAdes)... | ecosystem: Environmental > Aquatic >... | reverse complement strand
TCCAGCAGATCCGGTTGTAGACAGAAACCGGAACCCCGATCTCACGTCAAGTGCTTGTCATGCAAGGACAAACTTGCTCGGCGGTTGGAGGAACTTCGGCCTAACCCGACGCGACCGCGGGGCCAATGCCCGCTACTGTCATGCGGCGCTGCGTCGCTGCAGCAGGCACACAGCGCGCGCCTCGATCGCGCGGCCCTCGCCGACCGGACCCATGTGCTCCGCGGTCTTTGCCTTGACACTGACCTGCGTCACCGCGACGGCCAACGCCGATGCGATGCGCGCGCGCATCGCATCGATGTGCGGCGCCAGTCGCGGTGCCTGTGCAATCACTGTCGAATCGACGTTCACGACGTCGTAGCCTGCTGCGCGCACGCGGCGCGCGGCCTCGCCCAGCAACTGGTGCGAATCGGCACCCTTGAACGCCACGTCGGTGTCTGGGAAGTGCCGTCCGATGTCGCCGAGTGCGGCAGCGCCAAATAGCGCGTCGATGACCGCGTGCAGCAGCGCGTCGCCGTCGGAATGGGCCTGCAGACCATGGCCGTGCGGAATCACCACCCCGCCCAACACCAGCGGGCGGCCAGGAACCAGCGCGTGGATGTCCCAGCCCTCGCCGAAGCGCAGCGTCGTCGAATCCATCGCTACTCCTTGGTGCATTGCCGCGCGGGCAGCCAGCAGCGCCTCGGCGCGGCCGAAATCCTCGGGCCAGGTGACCTTGAGGTTCGTGGCGTCGCCGGTCACGAGCTGCGGATGCAGTCCGCGCGCCTCGAGGGCGCTGGCCTCGTCGGTCACCTGCGTACCGGCGCTCGCAAGCGCGTCCTGAAGCACGCCGATGCGAAACATCTGCGGCGTCTGCGCGGCCCATTTGTCGCGGCGATCGAGCGTGGCCGTCGAGCGACCGCCGTGCTCGACCTTGAGCGTGTCGGCCACGGGCATCGACAGCAGGCCCCCGACGGGATCGTCGACGCAGGCGTCGATCAGCCGATCGACCCATTCGGGCTGCAGCAGGCAGCGCGCGGCGTCGTGCACCAGCACCCAATCCTCCGCCTGTGCGCCGCGCTCGCGCAGCGCCGCCAGCCCGTTGGCCACGGTCTGGGCGCGCGTTTCGCCGCCGCAGCGCGCCAGCCAGGCGCGCTCGCCGACATGTCCGGGCAGCAGGCGTTCGAAGTCAGCGTCGGTCGGCGCCAGCACGACCATCACCGCTGCCAGGCGATCCACCTGGCGCATGGCCTCGAGCGCATGTGCAACCAGCGCTTTGCCGGCCAGCAGGGCATATTGCTTGGGCCCGGTCGAGCCGGCACGGGCGCCGACGCCGGCGCAGGGCACCAGGCCAAATAGGCGCGGCCTGGGCGCGCGGTCCGGCGGGTTCATCGCTGCGATTCTAGAATCGACCCTGCGATGTTTCGGTGCCCGCGGTGAACCCCCCGGTGATGACCGCCCCGGGGATCGCGCATTTGCCCATGCTGCCGCCTGTCATCGCTCCCGGAAAACGATTCGTACTGCCGATGCCTCCAGGTTCGGCCGATGCGCTGCTGCTTGCGCGCTATGCCCAGGCGCGCACGGCGGAACGCCGCGTGACCGCCATCCTGGCGGCCGAGGCGGCAGACGCCCAGCGCCTTGTCGAGGAGCTGTTGTTCTTCGCGCCCGAGCTGCGAGTCGCGCTGTTTCCCGATTGGGAAACGCTCCCTTACGACACGTTCTCGCCGCACCAGGATCTGGTGTCGGAGCGACTGGCAACGTTGTGGCGCTTGCTGCAAGGCACGCTCGACGTCGTGCTCATGCCTGCCACGACCGCGTTGACACGGCTGGCGCCGACCCGATTTCTCGCAGCCACGACCTTTCACTTCAAGCAGGGCAGCCGTCTCGACGATACCGCGCTGAAGGCACAACTCACCCACGCCGGTTACAGCCACGTGAGCCAGGTCGTCTCGCCGGGCGAATATGCCGTACGCGGCGGCCTGATCGACCTGTTCCCAATGGGCTCGGCGGTGCCCTACCGCGTGGATCTGTTCGACACCCAGGTCGATTCGATCCGGACGTTCGATCCCGATACGCAGCGCAGTCTTTACCCCGTGCCGGAAGTCAGAATGCTGCCCGGTCGCGAGTTCCCGCTCGACGACGCGGCATGCGCCGGGTTCCGTGCGCGTTGGCGCGAACGCCTCGAAGGCGATCCGACGCGCTCGCGTATCTACAAGGACATCGCACACGGCCTGGCCACGGCCGGCATCGAGTACTACCTGCCGTTGTTCTTCGATGCCACGGCAAGCATCTTCGACTACCTTGGCAGCACAGCGGCGCTGGCCCTGCACGGCGATCTCGACGAGGCGCTGACACGCTTCTGGAACGACACGCGCGAGCGACATCGGTTTCTCCAGCACGACCCGGAGCGGCCGATCCTGCAGCCCGACGCGATCTTCCTGCGAGTCGACGAGTTCTTCGCCCGTGTCAGCGCGCAGGGTTGCCTGGTCCTGCGCGGCGCAGCGGCAACCGAGATCGCCGGCGACGCGGCCTGGGCCACGGTCGTTCCCGATGTCGGCGTCGAGCGCGGGTCGCCCGAACCGTTCGGTGCACTGCAGCGCTACCTGGATCGCACCGATGCGCGCGTGCTGCTGATTGGCGAGAGCGAGGGCCGGCGCGCGAGCCTGCTCGATCTGCTGCACGAACACCATGTGAGCGTGCCCAGCGTCGCGACACTGGCCGAGTTCGATGCTGGCGGCGAGCGAGTCGCCATCGCGGCGGCGCCGCTGGCCAGCGGATTCGTATGGCGGCGACCGAACGCAGCGCCGGTCGCGTTCATCACCGAGGCCGAGCTGTTTGCGGCTTCACCAGGGCTGCGGCGCCGGCGGCGCCAGGAGGCCGTCAGCGACGTCGAGGCGCTGATCAAGGATCTGTCCGAACTCGCGGTCGGCGATCCGGTGGTGCACGCCAACCACGGCATCGGGCGTTACCGAGGGCTGGTGAACCTCGATCTGGGTGACGGTGCCAGCGAATTTCTGCACCTGGCCTATGCCGACGAGGCGACGCTGTACGTGCCGGTCGCCCAGCTGCATCTGATCAGCCGCTACACCGGCGTCGGCGCCGATGAGGCTCCGCTGCACCGGCTTGGCTCGGGACAGTGGGAGAAAGCCAAGCGCAAGGCAGCCGAGCAGGTACGCGACACGGCGGCCGAGCTGCTCAACCTCTATGCCCGGCGCGCGGCCCGCGAAGGCCACGCTCACCGCTACTCGGCGCACGACTACGAGGCGTTCGCCGCCAGCTTCGGTTTCGAGGAGACCGCGGACCAGCGGGCGGCGATACACGCCGTCATTCAGGACATGATCTCGCCGCGGCCGATGGATCGGCTGGTGTGCGGCGACGTGGGCTTCGGCAAGACCGAGGTCGCGCTGCGCGCCGCATTCGTTGCGGTGATCGGCGGCAAGCAGGTGGCACTGCTCGCCCCGACCACGCTGCTGACCGAGCAGCATTACCAGACGATCGGCGATCGCTTCGGCAAATGGCCGATCAAGGTGGCCGAACTGTCGCGATTTCGTACGTCAAAGGAAACCAGTACGACGTTGGCGGGGCTGGCCGACGGCAGCATCGACATCGTCGTGGGCACGCACAAGCTGCTGTCCAAGGACGTGAAGTTCAAACGGCTAGGCCTGCTGGTAATCGACGAGGAGCATCGCTTCGGCGTGCGCCACAAGGAGGCGATCAAGGCGCTGCGATCCGAGGTCGACGTGCTGACGTTGACCGCGACCCCGATTCCGCGCACATTGGGCATGGCCCTGGAGGGTCTGCGCGACCTGAGCGTCATTGCCACCGCGCCGCAACGTCGCCTGGCGATCAAGACCTTCGTACGCGACGAGGGCAGCGGAGTGATGCGCGAAGCCATCCTGCGCGAACTCAAACGCGGCGGCCAGGTCTACTTTCTGCACAACGAGGTCGAGACGATCCAGCAGCGTCGCAGGCAGCTTGAGGAACTGGTTCCCGAGGCGCGGATCGCCGTGGCGCATGGCCAGATGCCCGAGCGCGAACTTGAACAGGTGATGCGCGACTTCGTCGCCTTGCGCTTCAATCTGCTACTGTGCTCAACGATCATCGAAACCGGCATCGACGTGGCCAGCGCCAACACCATCGTCATTAGCCGGGCCGACAAGTTCGGCCTCGCCCAGCTGCATCAGTTGCGTGGTCGCGTCGGTCGTTCGCACCACCAGGCCTACGCCTACCTGTTGGTCCCGGACACCCGGTCACTGACCAAGCAGGCCCAGGCGCGCCTCGACGCGATCCAGAGCATGGAAGAGCTCGGTTCGGGCTTCTACCTGGCCATGCACGACCTGGAGATCCGCGGCGCGGGCGAGGTGCTGGGCGAACACCAGAGCGGCAACATGCAGGAGGTCGGTTTCCAGCTCTACAACGACATGCTGACCCAGGCGGTGCGCTCGTTGAAGGCGGGCCGCGAACCCGACCTGTTGTCGCCGCTGGCGGCCACCACCGAGATCAACCTGCATGCGCCGGCGCTGTTGCCGCAGACCTATTGCGGCGACATCCATGCCCGGCTGTCGCTGTACAAGCGGCTCGCCAGCGCGACACGCAACGAACAACTCGACGCGCTGCTGGAGGAAATCACCGATCGCTTCGGCAAACTGCCGATACAGGGGCAAACGCTGTTCGAGACCCATCGGCTGCGCGTGCTCAGCCAGACCTACGGCGTGCAGAAGATCGATGCCAATCCGAAGGTCATGAGTATCACGTTCCGTCCCAGTCCGCCGATCGACGCTCAGCGCATCATCGAGCTCGTGCAACGCCATCGACACATCAAATTGGCCGGCAACGACCGACTTCGAATCGAGCGCGAAATCGGCGATGCGCGCGAGCGCGCGCAGTTCCTGCGCGACGTCCTGCGCTCGCTGGGCGCGCCGCAAGTCGCGACGATCGCATGAACGCCACCGAATTCGCGCCCGGGCTGTTCGTCCGCGGTTTCGAGCCGCCGCTGCGACTGAGCGACTACCGGCTGGTCGCGTTCGACATGGACTCGACCTTGATCAACATCGAGTGCATCGACGAGATCGCAGATGTTGCCGGTCGCAGGGCCGAGGTGGCCCTCATCACCGAGGCCGCGATGCGCGGCGAGATCGCCGATTACAAGGAGAGCCTGCGCCACCGCCTGGCGATGCTCCAGGGCGTGAGCGAATCGGCGCTGCACGAAGTCTACGAGCAGCGTCTGCGCATCAACCCCGGCGTCGAGCGCTTCGTGGGGGCCTGCCGCGACGCCGGATTGAGAACGCTGCTGGTCTCCGGCGGCTTCACCTTCTTCAGCGAGCGCATCCGCCATCGGCTGGGGCTCGACTTCGCGCGCGCCAACACGCTCGGGCTGAACAATGGTGTGCTCACCGGCAAGCTCGTCGAGCGTCCCTGGGGCGACGTCTGCGACGGCAACGAGAAACGCCGCGTGGTGATGGAGGTCTGCGAGTTGATGGGCATCGACCCCGCGCGAGCAATCGCCGTCGGCGACGGCGCCAACGACCTGCCGATGATGTTGTTTGCCGGGCTATCGATCGCCTATCACGGCAAACCCGCCGTGCGTGAGCGCGCATCGATCTCGATCGAGTCCGGCGGCATGGATCGCGCGCTCGAAGTGCTGCACGCCTGAGCGCGACGGGTGCGGCGCGCGGTCTAGCGGGTCGAGACAACGGGCGCGCCGAACGCGCTGCCGGGCCTCAGGTTGCCGCGCCGCCGCCCTTCAGCTTCGAGTAGGCGAACAGCACGACGAGCGCACCGACGATCGAACCGATGAACCCCGCGCCCTGACCGGCCTGGTACCAGCCGATCGCCTGGCCGATGAAGCCGGCGACGAACGAGCCGGCGATACCCAGCACCGCGGTCAGGACGATGCCCAGGTTCTGTGATCCGGGCATGACCGCACGGGCGATCAGGCCGACGACGAATCCGACAATGGCCATGTACAGCAAGCTCATGAAGTCTCCTCAGTGAACGGGCCTCGGGCCACCCAGGCGCCAAAGCGCACTGTAGACGCGATCGGCGGGCCCGGCAGACCGTGCAACTACTACCCCATCTGCTCCCAGGCCTTGTTCAACCGCTTGACGCTCACGGGCTGCGGCGTGCGCAGTTCCTGCGCGAACAGGCTCACCCGCAGTTCCTCGAGCAGCCAGCGATACTCGTCCAGGCGTGCATCGCCGGCGCCGCGCCGCTCGGCGACCCGGCGCAGCCAGCGCTGCTCGAGCGGGCGCAATTCGGCCAGGCGCGCCGCATCGCGCGCGCTGTCGCCGCGAAGCTTGTCCAGGCGCAGCACGATGGCCTTCAGGTAGCGTGGCAGGTGCTGCAACTGCGGGTACGGGGTATCGACCACGAATCGTTTGGGTACCAGCCGCTGCAGCTGATGGGCGACGTCGTCCGCCACGTCCTTGGGTGGGCGGCTGTCCTTGAGTTTGCGCTGCGCCGCTGAATGTTCGACCAGGACCGTGGCGGCCAGGCGCGCCACCTCCTGCGCAATCAGGTTCAGGCGTGAGCGTCCAGCTTCCAGTCGCGCCTGGAACGACGTTGCGTCGGTGGGCAATGGTTCGCCCAGGAAGGCGCGATCGAGCGCCACCTCGACGATCTGGCCACGCAACTCCTCCAGCGTGCCCAAGCCGATATACGCCGCTGCCATGCGCTGCAGGTCGACGATGTGCTTCTCCAGGTACTTCAACGGCTCGCGGATCGCCAGCGCGACCAGACGTCGCAAACCCGCGCGGTGCCTGGCGACAGCCACGTCGGGTTCGTCGAACACAGCCAGTTCGACATGGGTTTGCGCATCGACGAGCGCAGGAAAGCCGACGAGCCTTCGATCGCCATCATTGAGTTCCATCAGCTCTGGCAGCGCGCCGAACGACCAGGTGGTGTAGCGCGCAGCCGCGTCAGCCCGCGGCGCCACGCCGGTTGGTCCAGCCTCGAGCAGCCCCTGCGCGTCGCGCGTGCCCGCCCCAGCCCCGGCTTCGTCCTGCGAGACTGGACCGGTCCTGAGCGCGGCCAGGGCTTGAAACGCACTGCGCGCCTGGCCTCCGAACTCGGACTTCAGCGCTGCGAGGTGGCGGGCCATTCCGAGCTGGCGTCCGTGCTCGTCGACCACGCGGATGTTCATGAAGAGGTGGGCGCTCAATGCGTCCAGCTTGAAGTCGGCTCGCTTGACATCCAACTGCGTACCCTCGCGCGCGGCCTGGCAGACCTTTTCGAGCAGGCTGCCGCTTCCGAACTCCGTGCGCTGCACGAAAGCCTCGGCCCATTCAGGCAGAGGCAACAGTCGCGAGCGCGGCTTGCCTGGCAGACTCTTGATCAGCGCGTGTACCTTGTCCTTCAGCAGCCCCGGCACGAGCCACTCGCACCGCTCGTCGCTGACCTGGTTGAGCGCGTAGATCGGCACGGTGACCGTGACGCCGTCCTTCGGATCGCCGGGTTCATGCAGGTAGCTGGCGCTGCAATCGATGCCACCCAGGCGAATAACCTTCGGGAAGGCGGCGGTCGTGATGCCCGCGGCCTCGTGTCGCATCAGTTCATCACGCGTCAGCATCAGCAACCTCGGCTGACGCTTGGTCTCCACGCGGTACCAGCGCTCGAGTGTGGTCGCCGAGCAGACGTCGGCAGGCAACTGCTGGTCGTAGAACGCATAGACCAGTTCGTCGTCAACCAGGACATCCTGCCGGCGCGACTTGTGTTCAAGTTCCTGTACCTCGGCCAATAATCGTCGGTTATGGGCGATGAAGGCAACTCGCGCCTCGCACTCGCCCGCCACCAGGGCCTCGCGGATGAAGATCTCGCGTGCGGCGACCGGGTCGACGCGGCCGAAGTTCACGCGCCGCTGGTTGTAGATGACGATGCCGTACAGCGTTCCGCGCTCGAACGCCATCACCTCGCCCGCCTTCTTCTCCCAATGCGGTTCGGAGAGATGGCGTTGCAGCAGATGGCCGGCGACGCGTTCGATCCACAGCGGCTCTATGGCCGCCAACGCACGCCCGTAGAGCCGCGTGGTCTCGACCAGTTCGGCGGCCACCAGCCAGCGGCCCGGCTTGCGACCGAGGCGCGCGCCGGGGTGACGCCAGAACTTGATGCCTCGCGCGCCCAGGTACCAGTCGTCGTCGTCGCTCTTGCAGCCGACGTTGCCGAGCAGTCCCGACAGCATGGCGATGTGAATCTGCTCATAGGTCGCCGGTGTCGTGTTGAGCCGCCAGCCGTGCTCGGCCACGACGGCATGCAGTTGCGCATGGACGTCACGCCATTCCCTGACCCGACGCGGGTTGATGAAATGTTCGCGCAACAGCTGCTCGTGCTTGCTATGGCTGAGCCGATGAACGCCAGGCTCGCCGCGGCTATGTTCGAGCCAGTTCCACAGCTTCAGGTAACCGACGAATTCGGATCGTTCATCCTCGAAGGGCTTGTGCCTGGCATCTGCCGCCTGGGCCTGCTCGAGCGGCCGGTCGCGCACGTCCTGCACGCTGAGTGCGGCCGCAATGACCACGACCTCGTCGAGCGACTGTTGTTCGCGCGCTTCGAGAATCATTCGACCGACGCGGGGATCGAGCGGCAGGCGCGCCAGGGCCGAACCGATGTCGGTCAGCTCGTTGCGATCGTCGACCGCATTCAACTCGCCCAGCAGCGCATAGCCGTCGGCGATGGCCTTGGCGCGCGGCGCTTCGAGGAACGGAAATGCGTCGACCGATCCGAGGCGCAGGGCCTGCATGCGCAGGATCACGCCAGCCAGCGACGAGCGAAGAATTTCCGGTTCGGTGAATCGCGGCCGATCGGCAAACTCCGTTTCATCGTAGAGCCGGATGCAGATGCCATCGGCAACCCGCCCGCAGCGGCCGGCACGCTGGCTCGCCGCCGCCTGGGATATCGGCTCGATCTGAAGCTGCTCGACCTTGTTTCGATAGCTGTAGCGCTTGACCCGTGCCAGGCCTGAATCGACCACATAGCGAATGCCCGGAACAGTCAGCGACGTTTCAGCCACGTTGGTGGCCAGCACCACTCGCCTTCCGTTGCTCGGCGCGAAAACACGCTCCTGCTCGGCCTGAGAAAGGCGGGCGAACAGCGGCAGGATGTCGGTCGGCGGCCCGCCGCGATGCCCCTTGGCCAGGTGACGCCTCAGATGATCGGCGGCTTCGCGGATCTCGCGCTCGCCCGGCAGGAATACCAGCACGTCGCCTGGTCCGGCAGCGGCTATGTCGCTGCCCTCCCTTCCACGCCACAGCTCGTCGATGGCGTCGGCGATTGCGTCGTTCAGATCAAACTCGCGGGTTTCCTCGAACGGTCGCCAGCGCTGCTGAACAGGGTAGAGGCGCCCGGACACCTCGACCACGGGCGCGGGGCCACGGTCGGACCCAAAATGCCGGGCAAATCGCTCCGCATCGATGGTTGCGGACGTGATCACGACCTTGAGATCGGGCCTTCTTGGCAACAGCTGCTTCAGGTAGCCCAGCAGGAAATCGATGTTGAGGCTTCGTTCGTGCGCCTCGTCGATGATCAGCGTGTCGTAGTGGCGCAGGTCGCGATCGCCCTGCGTCTCCGCGAGCAGAATCCCGTCGGTCATCAGCTTGATCGATGCGCCAGGATGCAGACGGTCGCTGAAGCGAATCTTGTAGCCCACCACGTCGCCCAGCGACGTGTCTAGCTCCTGGGCGATGCGTTTGGCGACCGTGGTGGCCGCGATGCGGCGCGGCTGTGTGTGTCCGATCAGGCCACGGCCACCGGCGCCAATCCCGCGACCGATGTCCAACGCGATCTTGGGCAGTTGCGTGGTCTTGCCCGATCCGGTCTCGCCGCACACCACGATCACGGGATGCTCGCGCATCAGGCGCGCGATCTCCTCGCGTCGCGCACTGACCGGCAGCGATTCTGGGAACCGGATCGGCCCGATTGGATGCGCCGGCGGCCGCACCGATGGTGGCGGCGGATTCGGCGCAGGAGCAGCAGTTCGATTCACGAGGCGCGGATTATCAGTGCCCGGTCGCGGCCCTGCGGCAGAATGTCGGGGCCGCCATGTGAGATGCGATGAGTCTCGTCTTCCCCCACACCTTCGTGCCCTGGTTCCGTTCGGTCGCGCCGCACATCCATGCCTACCACGGCAAGACCTTCGTGGTGGGCATGGTCGGTGAACTCATCGCGGCCGGCAAGCTCAGCGTGTTCGTGCAGGACCTGTCGATCCTCCACGCGATGGGCATCAAGCTGGTGCTGGTGCACGGATTCCGGCCCCAGGTCAACGAGCAACTCAAGGCCAAGGGCCACACGTCGCGCTTCGCGCGCGGCCAGCGCATCACCGACGAGGTGGCGCTGGACAGCGCGCAGGAGGCGGCCGGCCAGCTGCGGTTCGAGATCGAAGCGGCCTTCTCGCAGGGGCTGCCCAACACGCCGATGGCCAACGCCACGGTGCGTGTCGTGTCCGGCAATTTCCTCACGGCCAGACCGGTCGGAATCGTCGACGGCATCGACTTCATGCACAGCGGCGTCGTGCGGCGCGTCGATTTCGCGGCCATCCGGCGTGCCATCGACACCGGCGCATTGGTCTTGCTGTCGCCGTTCGGCTTTTCGCCCACCGGCGAAGCCTTCAATCTCACGATGGAAGACGTCGCGACTTCGACCGCGATCGCGTTGCAGGCCGACAAGCTGCTGTTCGTGACCGAGGTGCGCGGCATCCACGAGGTGCCGGATGATGCAAACACACCGATCGACACCGAACTGGCGCTGGCCGATGCGCGACGCATGCTCGCCGCCCTGCCCGCGCCGACCCAGCCCAGCGACACCGCGTTCTATCTGCAGCACTGCGTCAAGGCCTGCGAAGGCGGTGTCGAGCGCTCGCATATCCTGCCGTTTGGTGTCGACGGGGCGATCCTGCAGGAGATCTTCACCCACGACGGCATCGGCACCATGGTGGTCGACGAGAAGCTGGAGAGCCTGCACGAGGCCGGCGCGGACGATGTGGGCGGGATACTGGCGCTGATCGAGCCGTTCGAACGTGACGGTACCTTGGTCAAACGGGGACGCACCGAGATCGAGCGCGACATCGGCAACTACACCGTGATCGAACATGACGGCGTGATCTTCGGTTGCGCCGCGCTGTACCCATATCCGGAGTCGCGCACCGGCGAGATGGCCGCGCTCACGGTGTCGCCGCAGGTGCAGGGCCAGGGTGATGGCGAACGATTGCTCAAGCGCGTCGAACAGCGCGCCAAATCCATGGGACTCGAGAGCATCTTCGTGCTGACGACGCGCACGATGCACTGGTTCGTTAAGCGCGGCTTCGTGCAGGTGGAGGCCGAATGGCTGCCCGAGGCGCGCAAGCGCAAGTACAACTGGGATCGGCGCTCGCAGGTGTTCGTCAAGAAGCTCGCCTGACCGGTCACTCGTATCGCCACACCATCAGGAGTACGGCAATGACACGCACGGTTCAATGCGCCTATCTGAAGCGGGAGGCCGAAGGCTTGGCCTTCCCGACCTATCCGGGCGATCTGGGCATCCGCATCTACGACAACGTCAGCAAGGAAGCATGGGCGCTGTGGCTCAAGCATCAGACGATGCTGGTCAATGAGAATCGCCTCAACCTCGCGGACCAGCGCGCGCGCCAATATCTGGCGCGCCAGATGGAGCAGTTCCTGTTCGGCGGTGGTGCCGATCAGCCGGCTGGATTCGTTCCGCCACCAAGCTGACAGGCCACGCCTCACCCGCCCGACAAGAATTCCTGTCGGGCGGGGTACACCCCGACTCCTGGGGGCACCCGTCGATCGATGTTTCGCTAATGAGAATCGTTCTCGTTTGTGTATATACTGATGCCTGAACCAACCCCGGGAGCATCGTGTGAAGCCATCGATCGTCGCCGCCGCCGTCCTTGTCGGCCTCACCATCCTGGCTGACTCGGCATTCGCGCAAGCCACCGTGTTGAACCTGTACTCGGCCAGGCATTACCAGACGGATGAGTCGCTCTATCTGCAGTTCACCAAGGAGACCGGCATCCGCATACAACGTGTCGATGCCGACGATGCGGGAATACTTGCCCGACTGAAGGCCGAAGGCGGCGCAAGCCCGGCAGACGTGATTCTGCTTGTCGACGCCGCGCGGCTTTGGCGGGCCGAAATCGATGGGCTGTTTCGACCCGTCAGAAGCGAAATCCTGGAGCGGCGGATTCCCGCACAGTTGCGCGGCAAGGACGATGGAAGAGGTTCGCAATGGTTCGGCTTTTCGACCCGCGCTCGAGTAATCATCTTCAACAAGGCCGCAGTCGCGGCAGCGGATGTCGACACCTACGAGAAACTCGCCGATCCACGCAACAAGGGACGCCTGTGCACGCGGTCCGGTTCGCATCCCTATAACTTGTCCCTGTTCGGTGCCGTGACCGAACATCTGGGGCCCGAGCGTGCCGAGCACTGGCTCACTGGCCTGGTGGCCAACATGGCGCGCCCACCGAAGGGTGGCGACACCGATCAGATTCGCGCAGTGGCCAGCGGCGAATGCCTGATCGCTCTGACCAACACCTACTATCTGGCCCGCTTGATGCGATCCGATTCGTTCGAGGAGCGGAGCACGATCGACCGAATCGGAATCGTCTTCCCGAATCAGCAGAGCTGGGGCACCCACATCAATATTGCCGGGGGCGCGATTGCCGGGCATGCCAAGAATGTCGATGCGGCCCAGCGATTTCTGGAGTATCTCGCAAGCGACTCGGCGCAGGGCTATTTCGCCAATGGCAACAACGAGTGGCCCGTGGTCAAAGGGGTTGTCTTCAGCAACCCGGCCTTGGATCGGTTCGGGAATTTCAAGGCTGAAACGATCCCGGTATCTGTGGTCGGTATGAATCAAATAAGGGTGCAGCAAATGCTAGACCGTGTTGGTTATCGCTGAATACCCGGTTGCTAAATCGATATGTTGACCATATATTCCAACGGCATGTCTGATTTGGAGGATATATGTCGACATTGTCCGAATTGATGGCGCAAAAGGCCGCACTCGAGAAGCGCATTGCCGATGCGCGCAGAGACGGGCGTTCCGACGCCGTTCAGAAGATCAAGGCGTTGATGGCTGAACACGGCTTGACCGTGGCCGACCTTTCGCGCAAGGCTGGCGCCGGCGCAACGCGCAAAGGCAGCAAGGTGGCACCGAAATACCGCAACGCGACCACCGGCGAGACCTGGAGCGGTCGCGGATTGCAGCCCAAATGGTTGAAGGCCGCGTTGGTCTCGGGCCGCAAGCTCACCGATTTCGCGCTTTGATCGGTCCGATGTCCTGCAGCGGTCCGGTGACCGGTGCGATGCGTGCTGCGTACGCAACCGATGATCGGTCAGCGCGCTCGGGTCCTGGCGCTCATGTCGACGACAACTGACTCGCTGGACTGGAATCAGGCGCTCCGGCGGTGGCTGATGCGAACCGCGCTGTTGGTGGTGGCTGGGGCGCTGCTCGGAAGACTGGGACTTGCGCTCGCCGACGACCTGCCGATGGTGGCCACGTTTGCGCCATTGGCTGGCGTCGCGCTCGGCGCACTGGTTCACTGGGGGCCTGTCGCCGCGCCCGGCCTATGGATCGGCCACACCGCAGCCATGTTGTGGTCAGGCGCGTCCACCGTCAGCGCCGTTGCCGTGGCCGCTGGCAGTACGCTGGGTCTCATGGTGGCGGCCTTCTGGCTCAAACGCAGCGGCTTTGCTGCGCGCCTGCGAAGACCGCGCGATCTCTGGCTGTTGACCGCAGCGGTGCTTTGCGGCGGGCTCGTGCTGAGTGCCGCCAATGGATCGATCTGGGTAATGGTCGGTGGACGCGTCTCCGCCGTGGAACTGCCTGGGGCATTGCTAAGCGCCTGGCTGGGCGAAGCGCTCGGCGTTCTGCTGGTCGGTATCGGCGTGTTGAGCTTCGAGCGCAGCGCCTGGAGGGCAGCGTGGCTGTCTCCGCAATGGCTTGGCAACGCCGCGCTGGTCATGGCCATGATGGTCGCGTCGGGCATCGGCATCATCGCTGCGACGCAAGAACGGATCGCCTTTCTGCCGATACTGATCGTCCCGTTGATATGTCTGGCCTGGCTAGCCCTTCGATCAGGGTTGGGGGTGGCTTCGGCCTGCGTGGCGGCCGCATCGTTGTTGCTGGCCGGACTGCTTGCAAGCGGCGCGGGCCCGGCAGCCGCCCTGGAGGTCATGGTCGGCAGCAAGCCGCTTTGGGCCGGCCTCGCAGCCGCACAGGTGCTGGTGCTGCTGACGCACACGCTGGGCGGGCGCAACGCGGCGACTGCGCAGCGCAGCCAACTGGCCCTTGAGTGCGCCGACCTTGGCGTCGCCGAATGGAGCCTGACCGGCGAAACGGGATACACATCCCAGCGCTGGCGAGGCCTGCTGGGCGACCCCGATGGCACAGGGTCGTCGACGGTCGAGGTTTGGCTTGACAGGGTGCACAGCGATGACCGAAACGACATCCGTCTGGCGCTGGAGTCGCTCGAACGATCGGATCAGCCCAACGTTCGGCGCCAGGTCCGGGTTCGGGTGGGTGAGGCATGGCCATGGTTCGAGTTGCGGATGGCGGTCTCCGAGCGTTCTCCGACCGGGCGTGCGACGCGACTCGTTGCCACGCTCTCCGACGTAGACGAACGGCGCGGCGCGGCTGATCGCGAGCGCCTGTCGACGAGTCTGTTTCAGAACCTCCACGAGGGCCTGGTGATCGTCGATGCCGAGTCGCACATCCTCGACGTCAACCCGCCCTACAGCCGTATCACCGGAATCCCACGCGACGAGTTGATCGGCACGGTCCCGACCTTGCTGAGTTCCCCGTCGACCGATGCAATCACCCGCCAGCAACAGAACGCGATCTGGGCCGGGTTGCGCAGCCTTGGCCTGTGGAGCGGCGAGGTCGTTGAGCGGCGCCGCAACGGGGATCCGTGCGCCTTGCATGTGAGTGTCTTCACCGTGCCCGACCCGCACGGCGCCGTGCGCTATCGCGTGCTGATGGTCTCGGACATCACTGAGCAGCGTCTTCAGCGTGAGCGGCTGGAGCGGCAGGCGAATTTCGACGAGCTGACACGATTGCCCAATCGTGCCCGCTTGACGCAATTGCTGCGCGAAGCCATGGCGTCCAGCGACCGCGAAGGCTACCTGCTGGCGGTGTGCTACATCGACCTGGATCATTTCAAGTCGATCAATGAACGCTACGGCCATCCCGCCGGCGACCGTCTGTTGATCGAGTTGGCGGCCCGACTGCGCAGTGCCCTGCGCGCACATGCGTCCTGGTCGGACGTGGCGGCGCGTCTGGGTGGCGACGAGTTCGTCCTGTTGTTGCGTGCCGACACGATCGAAGAGGCGCGGCTGGCGGTCGAACGCGTGTTGCGCGTCATTTCGCAGCCGTATCAATTGGATCCGAAGTCCGAACCGGCCAATATTGCCGCCAGCGTCGGCGCAACGGTGTATCCGATCGATCGAAGCGACGCCGATACGCTGCTGCGACATGCCGATCATGCGATGTACAGCGCCAAGCAGGAGGGGCGCAATGGGTATCGCTTCTTCGATGCCGAACACAACCGCCGCGCCGAAGAGCGTGTCATCGCATTGGGCAGGGTCCAGGAGGCATTGGATCGTCACGAACTGCGGCTTTACTACCAGCCCAAGGTCGATCTGCGGCGAGGCCTGGTGCTCGGATTCGAGGCGCTCTTGCGATGGGATCATCCCGAACAGGGCGTCGTGAGCCCGGCCCATTTCCTGCCGCTCATTGAAGACACCGGCCTGTCGGCGAGCGTCGGCGACTGGGTGCTGTCGCAGGCGCTCGATCAACTCGAGCGCTGGCAGGCCGACGGGTTCGACTTCTCGGTCAGCGTCAACGTATCGGCGCGACATCTGCAGGAGCCCGACTTCGCGCAACGCCTGGCCGAGTTGCTGGCGCGTCATGCGAAACCACTCGGACCACGCCTGGAGCTCGAAGTGCTCGAAACGGCCGCGTTGGCCGACGTCGGGTACACCTCGATGCTGCTCGAACGCTGCGCCGCTCTGGGGGTGCGCTTCGCACTGGACGACTTCGGCACCGGCTACTCCACCCTCACCTACCTGAAACGGTTGCCGGTACAGGTATTGAAGATCGATCGCTCTTTCGTGCACAACATGCTCGAAGATGCGCAGGACAGAGCCATCGTCGAGGGCGTGATCAGTCTTGCGCGCACATTCTCGTGTTTGGCGGTCGCAGAAGGCGTGGAAACGCCGGCCCAGGCACGCATGTTGTTGGAGATGGGCTGCGAGGTCGGTCAGGGTGCCGGCATCGCCTCGCCCATGCCGGCTGCCGACGTACCGCGTTGGGTCAGGCAATGGAAGGGCCTGTTCGCCATCGCCCCGGCAGCCCGGTCGATACCTTCGGCCGACAATCGCCTTCGATAGCAGCCGCGGTCGACGGTTGCGCCAGGTTCGATAGACTTGGCCGTGCTCTCGCCCGGTTTCATCCAGGATCTGCTTTCGCGCGTCGACATCGTCGAAGTCGTCGGCCGGCATGTGGAACTCAAACGCGCGGGGATCCACCACAAGGGGCTCTGCCCGTTCCATGGCGAGAAGACCCCGAGCTTCACGGTCAGCCCATCGCGTCAGACGTATCACTGTTTTGGCTGCGGCGCCCACGGCGATGCCATTCGCTTCTTGATGGAACACACCGGGCTCGGTTTCATGGATGCCGTGCGCGAACTCGCGCAGCGTGCGGGCGTCCAGGTCCCCGAGGACGACACGACCCCCGAGGAGCGCGCGCGCGCGGTGGAGCATCGCGAGAAGCAGGCGTCGCTGTCAGAGATCCTGGCGCGCGCCGGTCGGCACTACCGCGAAGCGCTCAAGTCCAGTCCACGCGCCATCGAATACCTCAAGCGACGCGGCCTGACTGGTGAAATCGCTGCCCGCTTCGGACTGGGCTACGCGCCTGACGGTTGGCGCAACCTGGCAAGCGCGTTTGCCCAATACGACGACGCGGCGCTGGTCGAAGCCGGACTGGTGATCGTTCAGGGCGAAGATGCCGAGCAGCGCCGCTATGACCGGTTTCGTGACCGCATCATGTTCCCGATCCGGTCGGTACGCGGTGACGTCATCGGCTTCGGCGGCCGCGTGCTCGACCAGGGCGAACCCAAGTACCTGAACTCGCCAGAGACACCAATCTTCGTCAAGGGGCGTGAACTCTATGGCCTGTTTGAGGCACGCACGGCGCTGCGCGAGACTGGATTTGCGCTAGTGGTCGAGGGCTACATGGACGTCGTGGCACTGGCGCAAGCCGGAATCGAGAACGCGGTCGCGACGCTCGGCACCGCGTGCAGCGCCGATCATGTGGCCAAGCTGTTTCGCTTCACAGACACCGTGGTCTTCAGCTTCGACGGCGATCCCGCTGGCCGCCGTGCCGCCGGGCGCGCGCTCGAGGCCGCGCTGCCGCATGCAAGCGACCTGCGCAGCATCCGGTTCCTGTTTCTTCCGCCAGAGCACGACCCCGACTCGTACGTGCGCGAACTCGGTGCCGAGGCTTACTCGAAGGCCGTCGCGGCCGCCATACCGCTTTCGCTGCAGTTGCTCGAACACAGCGCGCAGAACTGCGATCTCGCCACCGCCGAGGGGAGAGCGCGGATGTTGAGCCAGGCGCGCCCGTTGTGGGAAGCCCTGCCCGACGGTGCGCTCCGAACCCAGTTGCTCGCGGATCTGGCCGAGCGTGCACACCTGCCGGTCGCCGAGCTGATGCGGCTGTGGGGCCGATCCCCTGTGACGCAGCGCCAGACCGACCGCCCGTTGCGATCGGCAGCGCGGCGGGCGGCGCATGCCGCTGCCGCCCCGTTGCGTTCGCCGCAGGACAACATCGTGGCGACGTTGCTGCAGAACAGCCAGTGCTGGCAGCAGCTCAGCGGTCCAGACCACGAATTACTGCTTGGCCTGCCGGCCTGGCATGGCGATGCGCTGCGCTGGCTCGAGCGCCAGATGATCGAGCATGGCCCGCAGCCCTGGGCCGCATTGCGCCAGGGCATGGCCGGCTGCGATTGGGCCGATCGGATCCGGGCGCTGGTCGACGACGCCGTGGTACCAGTCGAACATAGCGCGGAAGACTTGCAGGTGCTGCTGAAGCAGCTTTCCCGGGCGCTTCTGGGGCAGCAGTCCCACCCCATCCTGAGCGCCGTGATGCGGCGTCCCAATCGGCTTTGACGAACGGCCACAAGTGGCCGATAATATTTGATTCGTTGCAGCGGCAAGAGTGACAACAGCGCTGACCAAATCCGGCAGGGGCCGGGCCACCCGACACATACGCTCGAACCGGCCCAATCTCCCCTACAAGGCGCTGCAGTTTTCTAAGGTCTACGCAAGCTTGCCCGCCAGACACCCTGCCCGCGTTCGCGGCTTCGCGCCGCCACGCGGGGCTGCGCATGTGCGAACGCCGTGTTCGCCGTCGCGGGATGTTGGCCGCCACCCTATTTATTGATCGAGGAACCGCATGAACGCGAAGAAGACCGCTGCAAAGCCTACCCCGAAGCACAAAGCCGCCAAACCACACACCTCTGCAGAGCGCAAGGCATCGAAGCCGGCGCCACGCGTGAAGTTGCAGCCCAAGCCCGCCGCGAAGGCGCCTGTCAGGTCGACGACCCCACCGAAGGGCGCGCGACCCAGCGGGGCAAGAGCTTCAGTGGCGCCTGCCGCCAAGGGCGTTGCGCCAGCTGCCAAGGGAGCTGCTCTGGCCAAGGCGCGTCGTCCTGGCAAGGATGCCGGCACGAAGGGACAAAAGCCCGAGCAGCGCGCCGAGGAGGACTTCACCGACCTCGAGGTCGAGTTCGACGGGGAAGCCGAGGTTGAAACCGCCGAAGTCGTCAAGGAAGAGGCAAAGGCAAAACCGCTGCGGATGAAGGTTTCGCGCGCCAAGGAGCGCGCCCTGATGCGCGAGTTCGGTCTCGACGAGACCATGCTGACCGAAGAGGAGGTCGCCAAGCGCCGGCAGGAGTTGAAGACGCTCATCAAGATGGGCAAGACACGGGGATTCCTGACGCACCAGGAAATCAACGATCACCTGCCCGAGAAACTGGTCGACAACGAGATCCTCGAGGCCATCGTCTCGATGCTCAACGACATGGGGATCGCCGTCTACGAGCAGGCGCCTGACGCGGCGACGCTGTTGATCGCGGGCGGCACGACCACCACGGCCACCGAAGAGGAGGCCGAGGAAGCAGCCGAGGCCGCCCTGTCGACCGTCGATTCCGAGTTCGGTCGCACCACCGACCCGGTGCGCATGTACATGCGCGAAATGGGTTCGGTGGAACTGTTGACGCGCGAGGGCGAGATCGAGATCGCCAAACGCATCGAGGGTGGTCTTCAGGCCATGATGCAGGCGATCTCGGCGTCACCGACGACGATCGCCGAAATCATCTCCATGTCCGAACGCATCGCTGCGGGCGCGATGCAGATCTCGGAGGCAGTCGACGGCTTTGTCTCCGACGACGAGGCCGACGACTATGTCGCCGAGGAGGACTTCGACGAGTTCGACGAAGAGGACGACGACGACGGCAGCGGCGGCTCCAAGGCGCTGACCAAGAAGCTCGAGGAGATGAAGACCCAGGCGCTGGAGAAGTTCTCTGCCCTGCGCAGCAACTTCGAACGCATGCGCCGGGCGTTCGAGAAGGATGGTTACCGCTCGCCGTCGTACAACAAGGCCCAGGCGGCGATCACCGAAGGCCTGATGACGATTCGATTCACCGTCAAGACCATCGAGCGCCTGTGCGACGTGCTGCGCTCGCAGGTCGACGACGTTCGCCGCTACGAACGCGAAATCCGCAAGATCGTGGTCGACCGCTGTGGCATGCCGCAGGAGCATTTCATCAGGGCCTTCCCGCCCAACGTGCTGAATCTGAAATGGGCTGAAAGGGAGATTGCGCTCGGCAAGCCCTACGGGCTCGTCATGGTCCGAAACCTGCCGCCGATCCAGGAGTTGCAGCAGAAGCTGATCGACCTGCAGGCGCGCGCGGTGGTTCCGCTGGAGGATCTCAAGGAGATCAACCGCAGGATGAACGAGGGCGAAAAGGCCTCGCGCGACGCCAAGAAGGAGATGATCGAGGCCAACCTGCGCCTGGTGATCTCGATCGCCAAGAAGTACACCAACCGCGGTCTGCAATTCCTGGATCTGATCCAGGAGGGCAACATCGGTCTGATGAAGGCGGTCGACAAATTCGAGTACCGGCGCGGCTACAAGTTCTCGACCTACGCCACCTGGTGGATCCGCCAAGCCATCACGCGTTCGATCGCAGACCAGGCGCGCACGATCCGCATCCCGGTGCACATGATCGAAACAATCAACAAGATGAACCGGCTGAGCCGGCAGCATCTGCAGGAGTTCGGCTTCGAACCCGACGCGCCGACCTTGGCCGAGAAGATGGAGATCCCGGAAGACAAGATTCGCAAGATCATGAAGATCGCCAAGGAACCGATCTCGATGGAGACGCCGATCGGCGACGACGACGATTCGCACCTGGGCGATTTCATCGAGGACACCAACAACACGGCTCCGATCGAAGCCGCGATGCAGGCCGGACTGCGCGATGTGGTGAAGGACATCCTCGACAGCCTGACGCCGCGCGAGGCCAAGGTGTTGCGCATGCGTTTCGGCATCGAGATGAGCACCGATCACACGCTCGAGGAAGTCGGCAAGCAGTTCGATGTGACGCGCGAGCGGATCCGCCAGATCGAGGCCAAGGCAATCCGCAAGCTCAAGCACCCCAGCCGTTCGGACAAGCTGCGAACGTACCTGGACAATCTTTGATTGGACAGGGACGTGCCGCTGCAGGCGGCGCCAGTCGCGACAGCGACTGCGACTGCGACTGCGAGCAGCTTGCGCCGAAGGCACAAGCTGCGCACCCACCTCGACAACCTCTGACGCCATCGCTCGGAGTTAAACTGCGCCCGCCATGACGCGGATCTCCGAGCGCACCGTACTGTTCGCCGACCTGCGCGGCAGTACTTCGCTGTACGAGACCCTCGGCAACGCCGAGGCCACCTCCGTGGTCACGCATACCGTGACCATGATGGCGCGCACCGTGCCTGCCTGCGAGGGGCAACTGATCAAGACGCTCGGCGACGGCCTGATGGCCGTGTTCGACAGCTCCACCGGCGGGCTGCGATCGGCGGGTCTGATGCACGAGGAACTCGAGCGCCTGGTTTCGCGCGGCCGCGAACACGGCGCCTCGCCCGGACTGCGCGGCCTGCGACTGCAAGTCGCCCTCGCGCGCGGCGAGGTCGTGGAGATGGCGGGCGACTGTTTCGGCGATGCCGTGAACGTCGCGGCGCGGCTGCTCGATCACGCCGGCGACAACGAAACCCTGCTCACTGCCGATGTTCTGGCCGACTTGCCCGAAGCGCAAAGGTCACGCTTTCGCAATCTGGACTGGATGCACCTGCGCGGCCGAGCCGAGCCGGTGCAGGTCCATGTGCTCGGTGGCCGGCGCCAGGCCGACGCCGTGCCCGCGACTCAGTTCGGTCCGGTCGAGCCGTCACCAGACCCGGAAGGCATCCGGCTGGCGTGGCAGGACATGGTGCGCGTCTATGCGGCCGAACATCTGCCCATCATCCTGGGCCGCAGCCCCCAGGCGACGTTTCGGCTCGAGGATTCCAAGGTCTCGCGGTCGCACGCACGTGTCGACTGGACCGGCGGCACCTTTCAGTTGACCGACCTCAGCTACAACGGCACCTACGTGCGTTTCGGCGGATCGGACGAATTGATCAGCCTGCGGCGCGGCAGCTGCACACTGCATGGCTACGGCGTCATCGGCCTGGGAGGCGCGCCTGCGGACGCCAACTCGCCGACGGTTCGCTTCGACGTGTTGTCCATTGTCGACACCGTTCCACACCTGGTGTGACCTGACGCGCGCCGACACTTTCGAATGACCATTGCCGCGGAGCCCCCGTACGCACACGGCACCGCCGAACGCATCGGCGTGTTGCTGGTTAATCTCGGCACGCCAGACGCACCCACGCCTGGGGCGGTAAGACGCTACCTCGCGCAGTTCCTGTCGGACCCGCGCGTGGTCGAGATTCCACGTGCGCTCTGGTGGCCGATCCTGCATGGCGTGGTTCTGCGTGTGCGGCCGGCCAAGTCCGCCGCCAAGTACGCCGCGATCTGGACGCCCGAAGGTTCACCGCTGCTGGCCTGGACACGCAAGCAGGCTGCGCTATTGGCCGGCTATCTTGGCGAACGCGGCTGCCCGGCCACGGTACAAGCCGCCATGCGCTATGGCTCACCCTCCATCGCGTCGGCGCTGGATGCGATGAAGGCACAAGGGGTCACGCGCATTCTGGTCCTACCGCTGTATCCGCAGTATGCCGCTGCCACGACGGCCAGCACGGTCGATGCGATCGGGCAATGGACAAGACGCGTGCGCAGAGTGCCCGAGCTGCGGTTTGTCATGCAGTATCACGACGACCCCGGCTACATCGATGCGCTGGCGGCAAGTGTCACCGACCATTGGATGCGCGAGGGCAGGGGCCGCATGCTGGTGATGAGCTTCCATGGGCTGCCCGCGCGCTCGTTGGCCCTGGGTGATCCATACCATTGCCAGTGCCAGAAGACGGCCCGGCTGCTCGCCGAGCGGCTACGTCTCGGCAGCGACAGCTATCGGGTCACGTTCCAGAGCCGGTTCGGGCGTGCGCGCTGGCTGGAGCCGTACACGGATGCGACGCTGCGCCAGCTTGCAGCGCAGGGCCATGACCGTGTCGACCTGCTGTGTCCGGGGTTTGCCGCCGACTGCCTCGAGACCCTGGAGGAGATCGGGCTGGAGGCGCGCGACGCCTTTCTGTCCGCGGGCGGCAAGCAGTTCCACGCCATTGCCTGCCTCAACGACCGGCATGAGTGGATTCTTGCGCTGACGCGAATTGCGCTGCGTCACCTGCAGGGCTGGCCTGTCGAGCCCGTTGCCGACGCCGAGTTGCAGCGCCAACGCGAGCGCGCCCTGTCCGCCGGCGCCGATGCTTAGGGTCGGGCAGCGACGCGGCGCCTGATCAGGCGCACAAGCCGCGGCAGGACGAGCACCGCGACCACGAGCGCCAGCAATGCGGCCGCCATCGGGCGCTCGATGAAAACGGTCCACCGCCCTTCCCCGATCGACAGCGCGTTGCGCATTTGTGCCTCGGCCAGCGGGCCGAGGATCATCCCGACGATCACCGGCGCGGTAGGGAAGTCGAAGCGCCGCATGACCACGCCAACGAGCCCGATGCCGAACATGAGGAAGAGATCGAAGCTGCTTTGCCGCATGCCGTAGACGCCAACGGTCGCAAAGATCAGGATGCCCGCATAGAGTTGCGGGCGCGGTATCTTCAGCAACTTCACCCACATCCCCACCAGCGGCAGGTTCAGGATCAGCAACATCACGTTGCCGATGTACAGCGACGCGATCAGCGCCCAGACCAATGCCGAGGAGGTCTGGAACAGTTGCGGTCCGGCCTGGATGCCGTAGTTCTGGAACGCGTTGAGCAGGATGGCTGCCGTCACCGATGTCGGTATGCCGAGCGTCAACAGCGGCACCAGCGTGGCGGTCACCGCTGCGTTGTTCGCGGCCTCCGGCCCCGCCACGCCTTCGATCGCGCCTGTGGTGCCGAATTCCTCCGGGTGTTTGCTCAGCTTGCGCTCGGTCGCGTAGCTGAGGAAGGTCGGAATCTCCGAACCGCCGGCCGGCACGGTGCCGAACGGGAAGCCGATTGCCGTCCCACGCAGCCAGGCCGGCCAGGAGCGACTCCAATCGGTTCGCGTCATGTGCACCTTGCCTGTGCGGTTCAGCGTGGCCACGCTGCGCCCCTCGTAGAGCGCGTTGTAGAGCGTTTCGCCGACCGCGAACAGTCCGACCGCCACCAGCACCACTTCGATCCCGTCCATGAACTCGGGCACACCCGCGGTGTAGCGCACCTGCCCGGTGATCTGATCCAGGCCGACCAGACCGACGGCCAAGCCGGCAAACAGCGCCGTCATGCCGCGCAACGTGCTTTGCCCCAGCACGGCAGTGACGGTCGTGAAGGCGAGCAGCATCAGCATGAAGTACTCGGGCGGCCCCAGCTTCACGGCAGACTCGGCGACCACCGGCGCGAACAGGGTTACGAGCACAGTGGCGATCGTGCCGGCGACAAACGATCCGATCGCGGACGTGGCCAGGGCCGCGCCAGCGCGACCGCTCTTGGCCATCTTGAAACCCTCGAGTGCCGTCACCATCGTCCCGGTCTCACCCGGCGTATTCAAGAGGATCGAAGTCGTCGAGCCGCCGTACATCGCGCCGTAGTAGATGCCAGCGAAGAAGATCATCGAGGCCGTCGGCTCGACCTGCGTTGTGATCGGCAACAGCATTGCCACCGTCACCGCCGGACCGATCCCCGGCAACACGCCGATGGCCGTACCGACAGCGCAGCCGACGAAGGCCCACAGCAGATTGATCGGTGTCCCGGCGGTTGCAAAGCCCGAGAGCAGTTGGGTCCAGATTTCGCCCACCAACGCCCCCGAAGCTAGAGCCAACCGCTGCCGGTCAGCCCGGGCAGATTGATCGACAGTACCTTGGTGAACATCCAGAACACCGGCCCGGCAATCAAGGCACCCGTGAGCACGTCGACGCTCGTCTGCCTCGGTCCGCCGCCAGGTCGTCCTTCCGAGTACCGCAGTCCTCGCACGGCCAGAACGAAACACAGCGTGCAGCTGAGGATGAATCCGATCCGCGTGATCAGCGCCGCGTTGGCCAGCACGCCGGCACACACCCACGCGAGCGCGGGCCAGTCACCGCGTTCGGCACCCGACGGCCGTTCCAACTGGCGATAGCCGCCCGTGCGGGCCTCCCACAGCAGAATGCCTCCGCAAAGCAGCAACACCACGGCCACCAGCCACGGCAGGAAGTTGGGCCCGACGCCGGCATATCCGGCGGTGGACGGGATCGACGTGGCGCCCCAGGCCATCAAGCAGCCGACGATCAACGCCGCCAGGCCGATCAGACTCTGATGGCGCAAGCTGTCCGGCGATGCCGACATGTCTTCCCCTCGCAAACGAGAACAGGGCGGGTCGAAATCGTCCGTACCGCTTCGTGGTCGATGCTCGCCCGACTAGATCATTCCGGCCTTGACCATCGTGGCGCGCAGGCTCGCGAATTCGCGATCCACGAACTCGTCGAAGTCCTTGCCGGCCAGCAGCGCCGGCGTCCAGTTGTTCTTCTCCAACGACTCGGCCCATGCCTTGGTCTTGACGGCCGCCAGCACCATGTCGGTCAATGCCTTGCGCTGCGCGGCCGTGATGTCGGGTGCTCCGTAGACACCGCGCCAATTGCCGATCTCGACGTTGTAGCCCAGCTCTTTGAGGGTGGGCACGTTGATGCCCTTGAGCCGAGTGCCCGACGTGACGGCAATTGCCGACATCTTGCCGCTCTCGATGTACTGCTGAAACTCGCTGTACCCACTGCCGCCCACCGTGACGTTGCCGCCGAGGATGGCCGCGGTGGCTTCGCCACCGCCACGGAACGCTACGTAGTTGATCTTGGCTGCATCGACACCGACCTCACGCGCCAGCATGGCCGCCGCGATGTGCTCGGTGGATCCACGCGATCCGCCACCCCATGTGACGCTGCCCGGGTCCTTCTTCAGCTGCTCGATGACATCCTTCATCGTCTTGAAACGCGAACTGGCGGGCAGCACGAAGACGTTGTACTCGCTGGTCAGGCGCGCAATCGGCGTGGCCTGCGACAGCTGCACCGACGGCTTCTGGGTGATCAGGCCGCCAAGCATGACCGCGCCCATGACCATCAGGGCATTCGGATCGCCCTTGGAGGCGTTCACGAACTGCGCCAGCCCGATCGCACCTGCCGCTCCACCCTTGTTGTCGTAGGTGATCGACGAGACCGCGCCGGATTCCTGCAGTGCCTTGCCCAGTGCACGGCCCGTACCGTCCCAGCCTCCGCCCGGGTTGGCGGGGATCATCATCTTCAGGTTGGCGGCGGCGCGCGCTGTCAGCGGCGAGGCGCCGGTGACCGCCAGCGCAGCCAGGGACTTCAAGAACATATCGCGACGCATGGGCAACTCCTGTTCGTCATTCCAGAGGATGCCCAATCATGGCGCCTACGGCGGTCATTCTGCCGCTAGTCGGATTAGGGCAAATGCTAGGTTGCGCAACCTCAAGCGGTCGTTCGTCGCCGTTGGACGTGGAGGTTGGGCTGTCCTTGGTCGACAATCGCGACGCATGAGTGAACCGGTACGACTGGACAAGTGGCTGTGGGCCGCACGGTTCTTCCGCACCCGCTCGCTGGCAACGCAGGAAATCGCCTTGGGTCGAGTATGGGTCAACGAGCTGCCCGCCAAGGCGTCGCGCGATCTTCGACCGGGCGACCGCGTCACGCTGAAGCGACAGGGCGGCGCGCTGCAAGTCGACGTGCTCGCAACCTCAGCCATCCGAGGACCAGCCAGCGCAGCGCGCCTGCTGTATGCCGAAACCGCCGCCAGCGTGGCCGAGCGCGAGCGCCGCGCCGAATCGCGGCGGCTGGCCCCTGAGCCGGCCTCGACCATCGAAGCGGGCCGTCCGACCAAGCGCGAGCGCCGCGACCTGGCGCAATGGAACCGTTGGTCAGCCAGCACGGATGACTGAGCCCGCGCGCAAGGCCCCGGAAGGGGACTTGCGGCTGGCGAAGGACCAGCGGCGATACCAGCCGCCGGGCTGAGCCCTCCCCGCCCCTTGAAATCCAGAGACGCAGCCCCAAGTCAACTTGACATTGTTGCGAGTGCCCCACGATGACGATCAACGAAACGCCGCCCGCCAGCGCGGCCCCAGCGGCCCAGACCATCACCGTGCAAGATCCCGCCGGTGCGAGCGAGTCGGGTGCACCGGTAACCGTGGAGCAGCAACTGGCCGAACTGCGAGCCAAACACGCCGAAGTTTCGGATGCCTATCTGAGGGCAAAGGCCGAGGTCGAAAATACCCGCCGGCGTGCCGACGACGAGATCTCCAAGACCCGCAGGTTCGCGCTGGAATCGTTCGCCGAAAGCCTGCTGCCGGTGCGTGACAGCATGGAGGCGGCCATCGCCATCCCCAACGCGACGCCCGAGCAATTGCTGCAGGGCGTGCACGCGACGTTGCGACTGCTGTCGCAGGCCCTCGAGCGCAATCGGGTCATCGAGCTCAATCCACCGACTGGTACCAAATTCGACCCGCACCAACACCAGGCAATTTCAGTGGTCCTCGCCGAGCAGGAGGCCAACACGATCGTCGCCGTGCTGCAAAAAGGCTACTCGATCGCCGACCGTGTATTGCGCCCGGCGTTGGTGACCGTTACGGCGCCCAAATGACCGCCGGCGACATGCGGCGCTCTTGAAACGCATCGACCAAGCCACAACTGCGACACATTGATTTCCAGGACTCAGGAGAACCAGAACATGGGCAAGATCATCGGCATCGACTTGGGGACGACCAATTCGTGCGTCGCGATCATGGAAGGCAACTCGACCAAAGTGATCGAGAACAGTGAGGGTGCGCGCACCACGCCTTCGATCATCGCGTATCAGGAAGACGGCGAGATCCTCGTCGGCGCCTCGGCCAAGCGCCAGGCGGTCACCAACCCCAGAAATACGCTGTACGCGGTCAAGCGGTTGATCGGCCGCAAGTTCACCGAGAAGGAAGTCCAAAAGGACATCGACCTAATGCCCTTCAAGATCGCGGCTGCCGACAACGGCGACGCCTGGGTTGAGGTGCGCGGCAAGAAGCTCGCGCCGCCGCAGGTCAGCGCCGAGGTGCTGCGCAAGATGAAGAAGACCGCTGAGGACTATCTCGGCGAAGAGGTCACCGAGGCGGTGATCACGGTGCCGGCGTACTTCAACGACAGCCAGCGCCAAGCCACCAAGGACGCCGGCCGCATCGCAGGACTGGACGTCAAGCGCATCATCAACGAACCTACTGCCGCGGCGCTGGCCTTCGGCCTCGACAAGCACGGCAAGGGTGACCGCAAGATCGCCGTGTACGACCTCGGCGGCGGCACCTTCGACATCTCGATCATAGAAATCGCCGATGTCGAGGGCGAGAAGCAGTTCGAAGTGCTGTCGACCAACGGCGACACGTTCCTGGGCGGCGAAGACTTCGACCAGCGCATCATCGATTACATCGTCACCGAGTTCAAGAAGGAGCAAGGCGTCGACCTCACCAAGGACGTGCTGGCTCTGCAGCGCCTGAAGGAGGCGGCCGAGAAGGCCAAGATCGAGCTGTCGAACAGCACGCAGACAGACGTGAATCTGCCGTACGTGACGGCGGACGCGTCGGGGCCGAGGCACTTGAGCATCAAGCTCACGCGGGCCAAGCTCGAAGCCCTGGTCGATGATCTGATCGAACGCACGATCGAGCCGTGCCGCATCGCGATCAAGGATGCCGGCGTGAAGATCGGCGAAATCAACGACGTGATCCTGGTCGGCGGCATGACCCGCATGCCGAAGGTCCAGGACAAGGTCAAGGAGTTCTTCGGCAAGGATGCGCGCAAGGACGTCAACCCGGACGAGGCGGTCGCCGTCGGCGCGGCGATCCAGGGCCAGGTGCTCGGTGGCGAGCGCAAGGACGTCCTGCTGCTGGACGTCACGCCATTGAGTCTGGGTATCGAAACGCTGGGCGGCGTGATGACGAAGATGATCAAGAAGAACACCACGATTCCGACCAAGTTCGCGCAGGTGTTCTCCACCGCCGACGACAACCAGCCGGCGGTGACAATCAAGGTCTATCAAGGCGAGCGCGAAATGGCCTCGGGCAATAAGAGCCTCGGCGAGTTCAATCTCGAAGGCATTCCACCGTCACCGCGCGGGTTGCCGCAGATCGAGGTCACGTTCGATATCGACGCCAACGGCATCCTGCACGTCAATGCCAAGGACAAGGGTACCGGCAAGGAAAACAAGATCACCATCAAGGCGAACTCGGGCCTTTCGGAGTCTGAGATCGAGAAGATGGTCAAGGACGCCGAACTCAACGCCGAAGAAGACAAGAAGAAGCTCGAGATCGTGCAGGCGCGCAATCACGCCGACGCGATGATGCATTCGGTGAAGAAGAGCGTCGCCGAGCACGGCGACAAGCTCGACACCGGCGAGAAGGAGAAGATCGAGGCCGCGCTGAAGGACGTCGAAGACGCGCTCAAGAGCGACGACAAGGCCACCATCGAGGCCAAGACCGAGGCGCTGATGACTGCCAGCCAGAAGCTCGGCGAGAAGATGTATGCCGATGCGCAGGCCGCGGCAGGCGCGGCGGGCGCTCCTGCCGGCGAGGGCGCGAAACCGCAATCGAAGGCGGCCGACGACAATGTGGTCGACGCGGACTTCAAGGAAGTGAAGAAGTGACATCGCGGCCGGCCCCTGCGGGGGCCGCCGCCGAGAACATTCGCCGCGTTGGAGGTGCCGATTCAGATCTGCGCCCGAACGCGGCAGTTTCGCTTCAACGGTCCTGAAAGTTTCCATGGCAAAGCGCGACTACTACGACGTCCTGGGCGTGGCGAAGAACGCCTCCGATGAGGACATCAAGAAGGCCTACCGCAAGCTGGCCATGAAGCATCACCCCGATCGCAATCAGGGTGACGGGGCGACAAAGTCCGAAGAGAAGTTCAAGGAGGCGAAGGAAGCCTACGAGATGCTCTCCGAGCCCCAGAAACGCGCGGCCTACGACCAGTACGGACACGCCGGCGTCGATCCGAACGCCGCGATGGGGGGCGGCTTTCGAGGCGCCGGCCCCGAGGGATTTGGAGGCTTCGCCGAAGCCTTCGGCGACATCTTCGGCGACATCTTCGGCGGGCAGGCCGGTGGGCGCCGGGGCGCCGGCGGCGGCCAACAGGTGTATCGCGGAGCCGACCTGTCCTACGCCATGGAGATCAGCCTCGAGGAGGCAGCCCACGGCAAGGACACGCAGATTCGGATACCAAGCTGGGACAGTTGCGACACTTGCCATGGCAGCGGCGCGAAACCCGGGACCAGCGCCAAGACCTGCAGCACCTGCAACGGCTCGGGCACCGTGCACCTGCGCCAGGGGTTCTTCAGCATTCAGCAGACCTGTCCGCACTGCCATGGCGTGGGCAAGGTCATTCCGGACCCCTGCCCGGCCTGCTCGGGGGCCGGCAAGACCAAGACGCAGAAGACGCTGGAGGTGAAGATTCCGGCCGGCATCAACGAGGGCATGCGCATTCGCTCGGCGGGCAATGGCGAACCGGGCACAAACGGCGGCCCGGCCGGCGACCTGTACATCGAGATCCGCATCAAGCAGCACGAGATCTTCGAGCGCGATGGCGATGATCTTCATTGCACCGTGCCGGTTCTCTTGACGCTCGCAGCGCTCGGCGGGGGTGTCGAGGTGCCCACGCTGTCGGGCAAGGCTGAGATCGAACTGCCGGAAGGCACGCAACACGGCAAGACCTTCAGGCTGCGCGGCAAGGGTATCAAGGGCATCCGCTCCAGCTACCCAGGCGATCTGTACTGCCATGTCACCGTCGAGACACCGGTGAAGATCACCGAGCATCAGCGCAAACTGCTCAAGGAACTCGACGAGTCGTTCAAGAAGGGTGGCGAACGCCATTCGCCGAACGCGAAGAGCTGGACCGATCGCGTCAAGGACCTCTTCAAATAGGCGGATCGGTCAGAACAGCGTTGCCTGACCGGGCTGTGGGGCGGGCCGCCGGAACTGGCCCAGATCGAGTTTGGCGCGCTCGCGAATCAGCCCCAGGCGAGCCGAGGCCTTTTCGAATCGCTGGCGAATCAGCTCGGCCCAGACACCGCTGCCCGTCATTCGCGTACCAAAGTTCGGATCGTTGTCGCGACCTCCTCGCATCTCGCGCACGCGTGCCATCACGCGGGCCGCGCGATCCGGGACATGCTGCTCCAACCAATGCTGGAACAAGGGGCTGACCTCCCAGGGCAAGCGAAGCACGATGCTGAACGCCGAGGTGGCGCCGCAGTCGCGGGCGGCCTCGAGGATGCGCTCCAACTCATGCAGATTGAGGAAAGGAATGACCGGCGACACGCTCACGCCAACGGGCACACCAGCCTTGGCGAGCGTCTCGATCGTCTTGAGACGGCGCTGCGGCAAGGCCGCGCGCGGCTCCATGACCCGGGCCAAGTGCGGATCGAGCGTCGTGATCGAGACATAGACGGCCGCCAGGCGGCGCGCGGCCATCGGTGCAATCAGATCGAGATCACGCTCCACGCCCGAGGATTTGGTGATCAGCGAGAAGGCATGCGAGCATTCGCTCATCACTTCGATGATCGAGCGCGTAATTCGCAGACGCCTTTCCGCGGGCTGGTACGCATCGGTCGCCGACCCGATGTTCAGCGACTGCGGCACGTAGCTGCTGCGTGCAAAGCTCTCGCGCAGCCGTTGAGCCGCGTTGATCTTTGCAATGATGCGGGTCTCGAAATCGATGCCCGGTGAAAGATTCAGGTAGCTGTGCGTCGGCCTCGCATAGCAGTAGATGCATCCATGCTCGCAGCCACGGTACGGATTGATCGACAGATCGAACCCGATATCGGGCGAGTCGTTGCCCGCCAGGATGGTCTTGACGCGCTGTTCGAGTATCTGTGTCCTCGGCGCAATCCGTTCCTCGCTTGCGGCCTGCTCCAGGGTGCCCCAGCCATCGTCGAAGGCCTCTGTCTGCTGACTATTGAAGCGGTGCTCGAGTGCCCAGACCGTGCCGCGCCCCTTTACCGGGGCATAGACCAGGGTCGCGGGT